>Ga0172376_10007482_pt1 | contig 11627 bp, 4 predicted proteins | sample Lak35m_FD_121114 | JGI IMG/M metagenome (GOLD analysis project Ga0172376, IMG submission 121114) | Freshwater microbial communities from Kabuno Bay, South-Kivu, Congo - kab_092012_35m | ecosystem: Environmental > Aquatic > Freshwater > Lake | place: Democratic Republic of the Congo: South-Kivu...
ACACCGACGCCAACACCAACACCGACGCCAACACCGACGCCAACACCGACGCCAACACCAACACCGACGCCAACACCGACGCCAACACCGACACCGACACCAACGGCTACACCCACTGCTACACCGACGGCTGTACCACCGACGGCTGTATCAGGGGAATCTTCTGACATGATGTATCGTTTCACGCCGCAGGAAGCGGCGCTTGCTGCTGCTGGTATGAATGATATCACTACGAAAACAATCATCAATCAGGGGATGGGTAATCCGCTTGTTCCGGGCGGTATCCCTGATTACATGCGAGTCATTCAGGACCAGTTGGCTGCTGAGGCTGCTCGCAAGCAGGAGGATGACCGTCGTCGCCGTGAAGAGTTGGCTCGTCTTGCTGCTGCCCAACAATTGGCAATGCCAACGTTGGGTATGTTTGGCATGGAGTAACGACAAGGACTATAGGTAGAGATGGCTGACGATTTTGTTCTCGCTTTAGCAAGAATGCTCCAAGGGAAAGGCAACGTGTCAACGGGCGACCTCAACGTACTGTTTTCGCCGGAAGTTGCCCAACTTACGGGAACCAGTTATCAGAGCGCGGAACAAGCCGGCATGGACGAAGAAATAATGCTTCGTGAGTATGCCCCCAACTTCCTGTATACGCGGTCTTTGGACCCCGAGGACATTCGGGCTAGTTTGGCGAATGCGTTGATTGTTGAGGGTCGGGCGCCTTGGGAAGTGAAACGGGATGCTCAGGCGTATGCGTCGGCGCAAGCCGAAGCGGACGGAACGTACGATTTTGATACCAACAGTAAAGAGTTGGAGAATTTTGTTGACACCATTTTCAGGGAGTCGAACGCTTTGCAGGTTGCCAAGTACAAGCAACAGCAGAAGGATACGACGAATAATCTTCCTCCCGAGGATTTGGATTTTACTTTGGAGCAGTTGGAGCCAGAGTTGATGCGGATGCTTGCGTCAAGTTATTCGCGGGTTCAAAGCGATAAGGCGAGGACAAGGGTTGACCCTGCTTCGGTGAAGTATGCGACCGAGTATTTGAAGGGGAGGCGGCCGGCTGAAGAGGCTGCGGCACAGAAACGTTCTGATGTTTATGCCGGTAAGGCGGGTGTTGGTGGTGTGGTGGGGCAGGCGGTCAAAGACATTGGTGGAGCAATCATGCGTCCTTTCAAAGAAGGTTCGCTTAGCGACACTCGCAAAGAACGTAAGGACAAAAAGGCTGCGGCTGCTTTGCGGGAACAAAGCATTCAACGTTCTTTGCGTGCCGTAGTAGACCGCGCTGCCGACCCGCAGCGTATTGCGGACGAGGCGACCGCAAAACAGCGGGAAAAGAATTTGGAACAGATTATGCAGGTTGTTGCACAGTTGGCGCAACAGAACGCTAGAGCGGCGGGGTACACGCCTTATCGGGAAGCACTCATTAGGAGAGCAAACTTTATCAGCGGTGGTGGCTGATGGCTGTTGACAATTCGGGGGCGACGTTTCAGGAGTTGTTGAATCAGTTGGCGAAAGCCAAACCGCTCCCCGTGTCTCCGTCGCCGTTTCGCACGAAACAGGCGATTGCTGGTTCGCAGTTGGGTAATACGCAACTTGGTGCGGTTTCTGCGGCACCTTCTTTGCAGGACCAGATTGCGCGTATTGCCAAAGGCAATACCGCGCCGACTGGGTGGAAGGGGGCGTTGTACAAGGGTTTGAATTCTCCTCCGGGCAAAGTGGTGTTGGGTGGTTTACAAATAGTTGATACGCCGCGGCGCGCAATCATAAGCACATTGAAAGAAACCGTTGATGCGTTTGACACCGACCCGAATACGACAACTTCGTTGGGTGATTTTGTTAGTCAGGTGAAAGACCCGACGTTTGGTTTTGGTCGCATTTACGCAAAACCGGGTGCGGGTGGTCGAATTGTCGGGTTTATCGGAGACGTGTTGTTGGACCCGATAACGTATGCGACGTTTGGTGCTTCGGTTCCGTTGAAGGGCGCAAAAGGTGCGGCGACCGCAGCAAAGTTGTTGGAGGCGGGTGCCGGTAAAACCCTGTTTAGGCAGAGTGCCAATTTGTCTGGTCGTGAAGGTCGTGCGGCTTTGGCTAAGGTTTTGCAGGACATGGGTGCAGAAGCAAGTGTTGTGAAGAATGTTTTGGCTCGCGGCAAGTCTGCGGTTCCTCGCGAGTTGGCTGAAGAGTTGGGTTTGCCTCGTAACGGTTTGTACATGTTTGGTTCGCGTGTGCGTGTTCCGGGTTCTGGTGTTATTGGTGGCGCGTTGGAGCGTGGAGTTGTTGGTAGCCGCCTGTTTTTGACAAAGACAAAGTGGGGTACAAAACTGCAGTACATGTACACGCCGCGCGGTGTGAGCGGTGTGTATGGTGACGTCAGCAAAATTCGTGCAGATTTGGCTTCTGGTCGTTTGGATGACGAAACCGCGAATGCGATGCTTGCTGGTTTGAATGGAATCGAGTTGGGTCGCAGAGCGGGTGCCCGCGTTAGGGGCGATTATGTTCGTGGCGCGGCGCGTGCAATGGAAGACCAGCAGGCACAAAAATTTGATACAGAAATTCATCGTTTTATTGAAAGTGCCGATGACGCCGCGCTGACAGCGGAACAGCGGAAGGCTCGCAATCTTGCGCAGGGCGTGTTGGAAAGTGCGCGCGTAAACATTGATAGTGCGGGCAAGGTTGTTGATGACACTTTTGAGTTGAAGAATCCCGCACTCCAAGTTGATGAAGCAACTGGTGTTGTGACGAACAGGTATGTTCCGCATGTGTATTCTGACGATTTTTACAAATGGGCGGAACGCAATCCGCAGGACCCGTTCTTTCAGTTGATTGAACGCGAGGATGCGGTGAACGTGTTGGATATGCGCAACAGTTTGGCTCACCGTGGAATGAACAAGGGAACCAATTTTTTGGAGACGGACAAGGTTATCAAGTACGGGACAATTGAGGAATTGAACTCCTTGTGGCGTGAAACAACCGGACTTGATTTTGATTTGTTTGAAACGTCCATGTCCAAGATTTTGAGCAAGTATGCGCGCACGGTTGATTCTGCGCATTCTGTGTTTGCGTTTTTGGGTGAGTTGAAGAACACAAACTTTTTGCGGATGATGGAACAGCAGGGTGTGATTGACCCCGATTATCTGCGTGCTATGGCGATACATCAGGACATGATGTTGAAGAATGTTGCAAAGTTGGCGGAAAAGAAGAAGAACGCTGCCGGAGCGTTGAGGGATGCGGTTGTTGAAATGTTTGACAACAATGTGCGGCGCGGGCCGATGGCGACGATGCGCCGTGTCGTGTCCGACACCGGCGAGGAAATCAGGCTTGCTACTGCTGCGGTAAAATCGGTTGACCAATCCGTTGCGCAAATAGAAGCCTTGTCCAAGACTTTGGATGAGATTGCGGTTGAAACTCAGGCAAAGATGGTTGAGTTGACGTCGGCTACGGTTGAGAAGAATGTTGTGATGGCGCACATGAACGACGTGATGCGGCGCGCCAGCGATGAGGCAACAAGTTTGGCGCGGCAGGCGCGCCAGTTGGCGCAAGACGCTGCTTCTGGTCGGCAGAGCGCGGAGGCGTTGGAGGAGCGTTTGGTTGATTTGCAAACCAATCTTTCTCGCGCTGATGCGGCATTTTCTAGGGCGAATGAAACGGTTGAGTACATGCGGGTGTACGGGGACGAGTTGGGTCCTGCGATGCAGAGGATTTATCAGACGATTCGGCAGCAAAGCAACGATGGGGATTTGCCTGCGATGTTGGCTGCGGGTGAGACGTTTGCCAAAACAGGTGATGAGGAGACGGACAGAATCATAGACATTTTGATGCGTCCGTTCAATCATCTTCCGTACAAGAACACGGTTGATTTGGACAACGAATGGTTGTCGTTGACGATGGATTCAAATGAGTCTTACGGGCGGGTGTTGCGGAGCATTCCGGGTGATGTTGGTGGTGATGTTGAGGGCGGAAGGGTTACGCGCAAGGGTATGGCGTATGAGCGTTCGGCTACGCGCAAGTTGACTCAGGACAATGTGAATGAGATAGTTGGTCGTGCCGCAACCGTTGGCGATAATCCGGAGAAGGTTGGGGACGCATTTTTCTTTATGACTGCCCGAATGTTGCGGTATGCGTTTGATGCCGCGGGTGGTGGCGACGCTGGTTTGGCTGCGCAAAAGGCTTTGGCTGACGAACTGTTGACTTTCGGACCGGGGGTGTCGTCGCGCGCGCGGGCATGGCAGGAGGCGAGCGGTGCGGTTGGCAGGATTGTTGAGCAGCGTAAGGTTTTGGAGGAGTTGGGTTCTCGCAGGGTGATGCGCGGTGGAGAGTACGAGAGGTACGAGCAAGCGGTGATAGATATTGCTGCGTTGGAAGAAAAATTGAAGGATGCTGGTACGTTCGTTGACGAGTATCCGACGGTTGGTGCAGCGTATGATTCTTTTAGGGTTGCGTTCAATCAGGCAAAGTCTGGTGATTTGGAAGATGCCAGAACTTTTGCGTACAAGGCGATTGATTTGGTGGCGGTAGCCGCCGAAGCAGAGCCGTCTTTGCGTAGAAGCCCAAGTTGGATAACGTTGATGGCTCTTGCAAATGATTTTGAAAAAGCGGTTGCTGCTGGTAACACAGTAAAGAATACGGGTGCTTTGGATGCGCTTTACGCCAGATTTGTAAAAGAAGTTACCGACGCGTTTACTGACCCGGTTCAGGTTCAACGAGATGTTGAGTTGTTGAATTCTACGCGTCGTCGAGCCGCAGAGGCGATGTCGTTGGATAAAAGTTTCAATGATGCCAAAATGAATTTGGACATCAGCGTGAAGGATGCTGGTGTGAAAGTGGCGAATTATCAGTTGTTGCACGCTGCGGATATGGCGGTTGATGCGTTGACACGTTTGTTGCCGAACAACACTCCGACGGACACGTTGTGGCGTTTGGCTTTGTCTGGTGCCGCGCGTCAACAATTGGCGCACTTGGACAGGTTTGAGAAGGTAATTGTTCAGGGCAGGTCAATTCTGTCCACGATAAAAGACGAGGTGTACGGTGTCCCGTCGCATGAGCGAGCGGGACGGTTGGCGTATCTTGTTGAACAGTTGTCGCCGGATGACAAAGAAGCGTTGTATTCGGTAACGGGGGATTTGACGTTCATCACGGATACGGTTGGTCAGTCTCGTGGTATTCAGTATTATCGTCGTCACAATGGCGAATACGAGCGGGTATTGAACGACATTGTTACCCGACATCAAGGTCCGAATTGGAAACGTCAAACAGAAATTGAGGGTTTTGGCGGTTATGTAAAAGTGGAATCTCGCGCAAAGTATTATGATGCCGATTACGACAGAACCAGCGAGTCGTACAGCGGGAAAGCAGAGTTGGATGATGTTTCGTCACCAAATCAAGAGGAGGCTTTGGCGCGTAACAGGTTGTTGAAGGAGTCGGAGAATCGCATCAACAAGTTGCAAAGTTCAACACCCGACGCTTTGCGTCGGATGATTGATGATTTGGTTGAACGTGGCAGCATTGACGCAGAAACAAAGTCGCGTTTGTTGGATGAACTCGCAAATGCCGAACAGTTGGCGAATGCCGCAATGGCTCGTTCTCGTCCCAAGAGTGTTGCCGATTTGACAAAAGAGTTGGATGCCGCCAAAAAATCCAAGGATTTGGACAAGGCGGCAAAGGATGAGTTGGTGAAGAAACTTGAGTCTGAGTTGCGTTTTGCGCGGCAACGTGTTGATTTGCCGGAGCGTGTTGCCAAACGTGTTGCTGAGGGTGCGAGAAAAGACATGACCGATACTTACGGTTTGTCTCGCCAGTTTTGGTTGGCTACGCGCGTGGACAGGGGGGGTGCCAGTCGTGCTCCGCGTCAGATTGACGATTTCTTTACGCTTGCTTTTGGTGACGGTGAGATTCGGATTGGTTGGACTGGTGGTTCACGGAAACCTGTTTATCGTTACGGCGGAGACACGTCGGATGAGGTTCAGGCTTGGAATCCGTCAACGGGTGCAATGGAAACTGTGATGTTGCAGGATGTTTCCGAAGAAAGTTATGCGAGGCTTGTTGATACGACGATTGCTGCGGCTCGCGCAGAGAGGGCGAGAAAGATTGCGACCATTCGAGCCAAGCGTGGTACGCCGGAGTATTTGGAACAAAAGTTGGTGTACGACCTTGAGTATTATGATACGGAAATTCGGGACAGGGCTGGTTCGCTGAATACGGTTGGTGAGGTTGTTGACGCAGACAGGGCTCGGCGTTTGGTGAATGAGCGTCATGAGTTGTTGTTGGAGCAGCCGTTGTTGAAAGAGAATGTGTCAGTTTCTAGGACGGATGCTGAGCGCGCAATGGCGCAGGATTTGTTGCGTCGCAACGGCGCCAAGGTTGAGGCAATAGACAAAGAGTTGAATGACATGGAGAGGCGTGCTCGTCAACTTGTGCAACGTGGTGAGGGTAGCAGCGAGGTGATAACTCGTCGTGTTGAGGTTGAGGATTCTATTTTTGGTTCGGCGGCTAAACGTAACAACATTCGTATGCGAGAGTTGCGGATACTTGCGCAGGACCCGAGTGCGGCACCGGAGTATGGGTCGCTTGATTTTGGTTTGGAATCTTCGGTGACGTTGGGTGGGGATTTTGGTTTGGTGGAGCATTTGCGCAGCAAGATTCGGCAGTTGGAGGCTGCCGTAAAGGTTGTTGAGCAGGCAAAGAAGAAGGGTACGCAGGAGGCGATTGACAAGGCGAAGGCGCGGGCGCCGAAGCGGGTACAGCAGGCGGTTGAGGCTGCTGAGATGATTGCGAACAATCCTGTGTTGCGTAAACGGTTGGATGCGATTTTGTTGTTGGATAGCGCCGACCCCGCCAAGGCGGAGAAGGCGTATCGGGATTTGTTGATGCCCAAGAAGGTTGGTTGGTTGGGTGATTCTCGTTTGGGCAAGGAGGTGGATGAGTCTGGTGATTTGTTGCGTGGTGTGCCAACTATTGTGAAGAACAAGATAAATGCGGTTCGTCGTGCGGCGCGAAATCTGCGGGAGATTGAACGCAGTCCGGAATACACTGCCGCTTTGGAGCGTCAGTTCAAGAACGAATTTTTGAAGATTCTTGCCGCCGTTGACGTAAATAATCAGGAGTTGGAATTTGCCCAACATGTCTTTGACACTGCGGCTAGGGGGCGCATAAATCGTTTTTCTTCCCGCGATGTGAATGGTGTTGGAGATTTTTCTGCTGATGCAGAAGTTTATGTGATGAACGAACTTGGGTTTGACAACAAGATGGTTGACCGTTTGTTGGCGAACAAGGCTGGTGAGTACTATTTCACGGTGAACGGTTTGCGTGTCCGCGACCATGTGGCCCGCGATGTTGCCGTAACGGAACTGAATGGAAAGTTCCGTTACAAGGTTGAGACTTCCGAATCTTCTAGTGGTGTGAAGCAGTACAAGGTTGTGAACTTGGACAGTGGGGCTGTTTATCATTACGATGAGTTGCCTGCCGAGTTGATTACGGATACGGTGTTGGAAACTCGTGCACCGTTTTACACGTTGCCCGGTACGAATTTGAGTCCCACTGGTATGCGTGGACCTTTGGCTGGGGATTTGGCGAACGAGTTCAGGGAGTTTGCTGGTCGTCGTGGCGAGCGTGTGGTTTACAAACCGAACAGGGCTTTGCATGCGGCAGGTGAGGTTCCGTATCACGGTGATGAAACGTTTGCGGTTTATTCAACCGGTTCGGGGACGCAGCGTGTGTTCAAAATGTCGGAGATTGATGGTGTGGTGTCAAAAAATAGTGCCGATGCGACGGTGGTGACGTATCCGAGGGGTGAGGACCCGCTCGACCCGAGGAATGTGTTTGCTGGTATTCGTGATGATTTTGATTCTATTTATGAGCCGACCGCCAAGGTTCCGGATAGGAAGTCTGGTTTGTCGTATGATGCGGTTGAGGGTGATTTTGCTAGGGCGACGGAGGGTTTTGTTCGGGCGCGCAGTCAGAAGAGGTTGTCTCAGTTGCGTACGGCGCGGGAGAAGTTGGTTGCCGAGTTTGAGGTTCAGACGCGCAAACGTTCGGAGGCTGCTACTCAGGAGTTGAATGCTCGCACGTTTGATGCTCAGAGGGCTGCCCGTACTCGTCGCGCTGTGGCTGGTGACAGGCTGAATGATTTGCGTAAAGAAATTGATGCGTTGGACAAACAGATTCGTTCAACGAATCCTGTTGTCCGCATGAACACTTTGATGAATGCGTTTGATTTGATTCGTAAGGGCGACCCTGAGAATGGTGTTTTGCCGGGTTTGTTTCGTGACCCGACGATTTTGCGTCGTCTTGGTGTCAAGGTTGAAATGGACCCGCGTTCGGTGACAGATGAGCAGGCGTTGGAGGGTTTCAAGCGTTATGTGGAGAGTTTGAAGCGTGGCAGGTTGCGCGCCGGGAAGAACGAAGAGGTTATCAACGAGGTTGCGGCAAGCGAGTTGAAGCGTCGCAGGGACGTGTTGAAGCAGGCTTGGTCAGAATCGGAGTCTGGTTTGTTGCTGGCCCGCAAGGACATGGCGGAAAAAGTGATTGCTGCGAACAGGAAAGCGTTGCAGGAAATCATGGATGGCGGTCCGGGGGAGACGCTGTTGCGTACGTTGCGCGGACATCGGGAAGAGTTGGCTCGCGCTGAACGCGAGTTGGGTTTGGCGAACAAAGACTTGGCGCGAACAATAAAGCAAGTTCGCGGAAAGATTGAACCGGGTGAGGATGCTTCGGCTGCGGCTGAACGAATTGCTCAACAGATGGCTGAGCAGGCTTCGGCAAATCAAGTGTCTTTTGGTATGACTCGTGATGCAATCGAGGCGGCGAAGGTTGAGGCGCAGGCGTTGTTGAGGGAGCGTTGGTATCAGGATTCGTATCTTGAGCAGGCGAAGACAACGTTGTTGGGTGTTCGTTCTACTGTTGCTGCGCGTGAAAGTATTTTGGCTTCGTTGAAGCAGCAACAAAAAGTTGTTGAGCAGCAATTGGATGCGATTGGGAAATCTATGTCTGCGAATACTTTGACGGTGACGGAACACAAGCGTCTTGGTGCAGAGTTCAGAACGTTGAAGTTGAAGTTGGATGGGCGTGGCAAGGTGAAGGGTTTGAAGCAGAGGATTGCTGATGCTCAGGAGGAGATTGCGAAGTTGCATGAGCGGCGTTTGAAGGTTGAGGGTGAGATTGCCCAACATCGTTCTGCGTACGATGTTGGTTTCTATGCGCAGTTGACGAAAGATGATGCGGTGCGTCGCATGGAGTTGGTGAAACGAACGATGGACGATTTGAAAGAACTTCGCAAACAGGCCAAGGGGGTGAAAACAAAGGACGCGGGTTGGGAGGCGGATGTTGATGAGTTGGCGGAGGAGGTTCGCAAGATTATTGACCAGTTGAACGAGTTGCCGAAGGGTCCGGACACGGACAGGTTGGCTGCGGTGTTGACGGGTTATGCGGAGGCTAAGGCAAATTTGTTGAGGGCGCAAACCGCTTCGGAAGAGTTTGCGATAAACAGCGTCTTCGGTGCCCAAGCGCATTTGACTTTCAGAAACGTTCTGTCCGATGGTTGGGTTGAGTTGAGTGGTGTGAAAGGTGCCGGTAGTGGTGCGTTGGAAACTTTCGCAAATCTTGAGTTGAAAGAAAACATGCTTGAAATTTTCAACAACATGGGTCGTTTGCGTGACCCCGTGTTTGTGAAAGAGATGCAACGGTTCACGGGCAGGTACACGAGGTTCTTCCGAGCGTGGGCTTTGGCGACACCCGGTTATCATGTTCGCAATACGCTCACCAATGCGTTCATGATGGTGGCTGCTGGTGGTAAGCCGAGATTTTTGTCTGAGGGCGCCAAGGAGTGGGATGCTTTGTACAAGGCTGTCTACGAGGGCGGGCAGACGATTGACGATTACGTTGCGTCTATTCCTGACGCCGTTCGCCGCAAAGCGGTGAACGACGCATACGATGCGATGCTTGGTTCTGGTGTCGGCAACGCAGAAGAGATTGCGTTTGATATTGGTGGACGGTTTACGAACAATGCGTGGACGAAGTTGAACAGAAGGGTTGCGATTAGGATTGAGCAGCATTCGCGTTTCATGTTGGCGTATGACGGTATACGTCAGGGGTATGGTGTGAACGGTGCGCAGGCTCGGGTGCGCAAGTTCTTGTTTGACTACGAAGACATTTCGAAGTTGGATGCCTATGCGCGTAGTGTGATTCCGTTCTGGATGTGGACGAGCCGCAACTTCCCGTTGACGATTCAGAACATTTACATGAATCCGAAGCCTTACCAGTTTTACGGTAATTTGAAGCGTGCTTTGGAAGATGAGGACAAGACTGACCGTTTGCCGTTGTGGATGCGTGAGACTGGCGGGTTTGCTTTGGCTGGTACGGGTTTGGCGTTGACTCCGGACCTTGGTTTCAATCGTCAGGCTGCAGATGTGGCGATGCTTGCTGAACCTGCGCGGTTTGCTGCGAACGTGAATCCGTTGTTGCGTGTGCCTGTTGAGGTGGCGTTGGCGAACAAAACATTCTTCCGTAACAGACAGTTTGGTGAAGCACCTGTTCAGGTTCAGGGTGCTGTTGGCAATCTTGCGGCGTTGCTTGGCGCACCGCTTGGTTTGAGTCCTTCTAAGGGCGGTCAACAGTTTGCGAACGAGAAGTTGTTGTATGGGTTGACGAATATGTTGCCGCCGTTGAATCAGGCAGAACGTTTCATTCCGTCGCAGGATTATTATTCTGACAGGGGCAAGGTTTTTCCGTTCTTACAGTATTTGGGTGTTCCGGTGAAACCCGTAACTCCACAGATGCAAACATCAGAACTTGTTCGTAGAAGGCAGGAGTTGCAAAAACTTCTGCGTTCACAACCAAAGGTGGAACAATGACACAGTACACAGGTAACAGGGACGGGGACCACGGCAAAGCACGACCGGGGTTGCTGGAGTTCGTGAAGACGGTTGAGCAGATAACGGACGGTGCGTTGTGGAACAACGGCACCTACGCCAGCAGGAAGATGCGCGGCAAGGAGTCGTTGTCTGTCCACGCCACAGGTCGTGCAGTGGATTTGTCGTGGCGGAAACTAGGAACGAAGGGGCGACGCAACGGTCGTGCCGTTGCCCAATGGTTGTGCGATGTGTTCGTAGACAACGCTGAGACGCTTGGTGTGGAGTGCGTGTTGGATTACTGGCCCAAGCCGCATGGTCGCGGGTGGCGTTGTGACCGTGATGCGTGGCAGAACTATTCCAAGGCGACTATCGGGGGCGCGCCCGACGGGGACTGGCTGCACGTTGAGTTGTCGCCCCGTATGGCGGATAGTCCAACGCTGGTGAGGGAAGCGTGGTCGGATATTGCTCAGACGGGTGTGCTTGCCCAGATGCCGAATCCGAAACGGAAGAAAAATCAGGTTCAGGAAGATAAATAATTTTGTTCACCATCCCTGCCGGGATGTGTGACACCATGCCCACATCGTCTGCTTCGCTGGGTGTTTCGTCTTCGGGGAACCATGAGCCTGTGATGGAGATGTGACCTTCCAAGCAGTCTTCCCACAGGAAGCCGACTGATACGACATGGCATGGTTTCGGTTTGTACGCTTTGACGTTTATCCATCCGTTGTCTGAGTCGAATGCGTCGGTCCAATGTACGGCGACGAGTTTGGCTGGGAGTTTCATTCG
>Ga0172376_10007483_pt1 | contig 11627 bp, 17 predicted proteins | sample Lak35m_FD_121114 | JGI IMG/M metagenome (GOLD analysis project Ga0172376, IMG submission 121114) | Freshwater microbial communities from Kabuno Bay, South-Kivu, Congo - kab_092012_35m | ecosystem: Environmental > Aquatic > Freshwater > Lake | place: Democratic Republic of the Congo: South-Kivu...
ACGAAAACACCCGTGCGGTAGGCAACATGGGCGTGAACGCCCGAGGAGACAAAGTGGACAGCATGAATCGTCCCATCGACAAGAAACCTGCGCAGGTGCAGCGACAGTACAACCGCCAGACTGTTCCTGATGCTGCTCCTGCACCGCGTGCAAGACCAAAGGCAGCCAAATCGCCTGTGGTTGACATACCACCACCACCGGAAGACTTCCAGGATGACTTTGTGAAAGAAGAAACAGCAGCACCAGCAGCAACTTCCGGCCTGGCGGCCGCTATCGCACGAGCCAGGGAGATCAAGCAAGAACCCCTGCGCAGCCCCCAAGATACCGCCAAGATGCAGGAAGGTGTGCACAAGATATGAGCACGTTTGATCCTGTCCGAGTACAAGACCTCCGCGCCCTGCACGATTGGGTGCTGGTCACAGAGATGAACTTCCGGGAGCGGGTGACCAGTTCGGGTATAATCCTCCACGCCGACGATGGCACCACTGCTGGCATACGCCCACGCTGGGGCGAAGTCTACCGTGTGGGTCCAGACCAGACACACGTGCGCGAAGGTCAGTGGGTGTGCGTGGCGCATGGCCGCTGGACACGTGGTATCGAGATAGAAGATGCCACGGGCAAAAGGACCATCCGCAGGGTGGATCCAGAAGATATACTGTTAGTTTCCGATGAACCGCCGGGCGAGGACGAAACCATGAGTGCGGCTGTGCAGGCACAAGCCCAAGATCGATTCTGATGGGTTTCCGACAACCCGATCTGAGCGATGCCTATTCTGCCATCAGGCGCAGCATGAGCGAGATCCAATCGCCCTACAACGACGGCTGGACCAGCGAGGCTTGCAAACACGATCTTTATCTGCTAAAATCATGGCTGGATCAAGAATACTCCCGACTCACTAAATTCCCCGGAGAAAACGAATGGGAAAAGCAACGCCTGATGGACCTGCTCCGTCGATAACCTGCCGTATCTGCAGCCGCCCTTACTCACCCCGTTGTGACTATCGCCAGGGCCGCTGTCCTTATCACCCACCACTGATCGATATCAGACGACTCAAGGAGAGATTCATGAAGCAACCTGACCCCCGGCGGCATTTCCAACTGAGCATGATCAAGAGTGCGATCCGCATGGTGGCCGGTGGTGCCTTGTGCTTGCTGGGCAACACATGGCTGATAGTGGCCGGCGTAGCCCTGATCATAGGTGAACTCGTGGGCATCGCTGAGGAGATGGTGTGAAAGAACTGTGGACTGAGAAGTATCGGCCACGCACAGTAGCGGACTATGTGTTCCGCGACGACAGCCAGCGCCAGCAGGTGCAAGGATGGATAGATGCCCAATCCATTCCACATCTCTTGTTCTCGGGCGCGCCAGGTGTGGGCAAGACCACGCTGGCCAGGATCCTGATCACGGCCTTGGAGATCGACGACTTTGATGTGCTAGAGATCAACGCCAGCCGCGAAAACTCTGTGGATGTGATCCGGGACAAGATCACCGGCTTCGTGCAGACCATGCCTTTTGGTCAGTTCAAGATTGTGCTGCTGGACGAAGCTGACTATATCTCACCCAACGGCCAGGCCGCGCTCCGCGGCGTGATGGAGACCTATCATGCTAGTGCTCGCTTTATCCTTACTTGCAACTATCCCAATCGCGTTATACCTGCTCTACACAGCAGATGTCAAGGGTTCCACATCGAGCGAGTGGATCTTACGGAGTTTACTGCTAGGGTGGCTACTGTATTGGTCAGTGAGGCTGTGGAGTTCGATCTAGATACGTTAGACACCTATGTGCGCGCGACCTATCCTGATCTGCGCAAGTGCTTGAACAACTGCATGATGGCCAGCCAGACTGGTCGCCTGCTCACACCCCAAGGAGATGAAGGTGGATCGGCCGACTGGCAGCTGTCGGCAGTGGATCTTTTCAAGCAAGGCCGTGTCACGGACGCACGCAAGATGATCTGCGCCAGCATCACGAACGATCAAAACGCAGTGCAAGAAGTGTTCCGATGGATGTATGACAACTTCCAGCTGTGGGGTTCTACCCCAGAGACCCAAGATCAGGCCATCGTGATCATCCGCAATGGCATGGCCAATATCCCCCTGGTAGCTGATCAAGAGATCAATCTATCAGCTACCTTGATAGAACTAGGACAACTCCAGTGAGATATCTTATCGTGCGCTATTTGAAAAAACCCAATGGGCAGATGGATGAATTGGTGGCTGTGAGCAAAAAGATCAAACTGTCTGATGCGGCCTGTGCCGCGGTGATCCTGGATTACAAGCTACGGCGGGTGGAAAAGGCGCACCTGGACGGCAATACCGTCCCCAGAGATTTTGAGCGGATCAGTGCATTCTATGCCCAACACTACCCCTCCGTGATAAAACAACTGGAGGCCATGCATGCGCCTCCAGCATCAGTCATTGCTGATACAACGCCAGTATTGAGTTGATCAGGGAATGCCGCTGGGTGTCTCTACCGCTCAAGAGCACTAGATCTATTCCAGGCGTGGCACGAGACTGCAATCTAGTGCACAGATCCTTTAGACCATTTTCTGCTGCCTGCCGATCGGCCTGTTCTACATCTCCTGTGATGGCTATCCTGCTGCCTTGTCCTATGCGGCTCAACAGCATCTTGACCTGGGCGGGTGTGGCGTTCTGCATCTCATCGGCCACTATCCAGCTGCTCTTGAACGTGCGACCGCGCATGAAGGCTAGGGGCGATATCTCTATGGTCTGTTCGTCAAGCATGCGCGCGATCTCCCGGGGATGATAGTATTCTCTCAGGACATCTAGTAGCGGTCGTGTCCAGGGCTCCATTTTTGATACAAGGTCTCCGGGCAGGAAACCATGGCGCTCATCCTCTACTCCCACTGCTGGCCTCGTCAGTATCAGACGTTCTACTGCACCTGCCCTTAAGGCTCGCACAGCGGCCTGCATGGCCAGGTAAGTCTTGCCCGTGCCAGCTGGCCCCACAGCAACTGTGATGTCCGTGGCATCGCTCAAGAGGCTCACGACCAAGCGCTCTTGACCACGAGTCTTGGGGATGAGTTCTACTGGGCGTTTTGGTAGTCGTACAGCTTGATGGAAGTCTATGGTGTTTTCTACTGCTTGATACTGCTCGCGCCGGCGTTGCGCCTTGGCTCCTCGTGCTCTGCTCAAATCCCATTCTCCTTTGAACATGTGATCGCTACCCAGGAGTATTTAGAGCGATCGGGCACTACAATCACTGGGTGTACAAAAGGTCGTTGATGTCCATAAGTATTAGGCTCCGCTCCACATCGCAAGCTGATCCGCTAGAGCCAATGCCAGCTAAATACTGCATGGACTCCAAGTTAGACAAAGACATCTTCAAAGATCATGCTGATTATTGGCTGGTAGCCGAAAACATCAAGGATCTCTACCTGTCAGAGGGCAGCCTGCTCACGCTCCTGGATTTCGAGCGGGTGCTGGACGAGCTGGATTTATACGCGTTCAAAAACTGGCAGTTAGGCGAGCTGGTGCAGGGCCCGGACATCTCCAAATACAAGGTCTCCTGCATATTCATGTGGCCCGAACGTCTCATGCCCGATCCCCGTGGCGGCCGGCGCTTGCTGCCCTTCGACTGCGAAGTGAAATTCAAGAAGGCCACCATCAACATCCCTATCAAGATCACCGAACCCGACGATTTCATACCAGGCACGCACAAAGCGCGCTTGGTCAAGAAGAAAGTTTGGCTGGTGGAAATAGTCATGCCCAAGAGCCTTATCAGTGATATCCGCACTGGATCGATGGAGCTGGAAGACCAGTCGATCGATCTGGAAGATCTCGACTCGGCCTACCAAGAAGACCTAGACAAAGACGAATACAAACAGAATGAGCAACAAGCCCAAGACACCCAACAGGCCGTTGGCACAGCCCCCGCTGTTTGAGGCCCTGGAATACAAGGACATGGTGGGCATGATGAAGCCTACCATCCATGTGGACGAGTTCGCCTCCAAGATGGGCGATGACGATGACATCATCGTGGTCAGTTTCTTCTTGCGCAACAAGGCCGCGGCCAAGGATCTCAAGTCATGGTTCGAGCGTGGGTACGATTGGGTGCTGGATGCCGATCAATCGCCGGGCGAAATACGGCCGGGACGCTATCTGGTATATATCGAGATGCGCCGTAGGAGCACAGCGGGAGAAAAGATCAAGCAGGCTCTGGATGATCTCTCGACCTTGACTGAATACGAAAATGATAGTGCCTGGACCATGCACTATGAAGGCCGGACCTTGCCCTTCACGGAAGACACCTTCAATCGCCTGGTGCCGCTCAGTCCCAAAGAATATCGTGCACGCAAAGAGCAGGATCTCAATGAAGTGCGTGTGGCCGCAGGTATCGATACCAAACCCATCTACGAACGCGACCAAGATATACGCCAGCTGCAATCTGCCGCTGGTATATAAACAAAAAACTTAATCTATAATGAAACTCAAGAGTTTTGGGTGCAGCTTTATCTTTGGCACGGATTTGCCTGACGATGGTCGCCAACGTCCATATGCCACTGGCAGCCGTCTGACATGGCCGGCCCTGGTCGCTGATAATTTTGGCTACCAGTATGAGACCTATGCCCGTCCGGGCGCAGGCAACCTGCAGATCCTAGAACGCCTGCTGTGCCAGATCGATCCAGCTGATCCGGCCATCTACGTGATAGGGTGGACCTATATCGATAGATTCGACTATGTTGATGAGAAGTTGGCAACTCCGTGGCCGGGCACCAAATGGAGAACCATCGTGCCAATTGACAAAGATGATGTAGCTGAAACTTACTTCCGCAACCTCCATAGTGAGTATTCTGACAAGCTACGTTCGTTGCTGTATGTGCGCACCGCCTTGGATGTTCTCCGGCACGCTGGTTGTGAATTCGTGATGACCTATCAGGACCCCCTCATGCTCTGCCGCAAATGGCACACGACCAAAGGTAGTGCATTATTGTTGGACGAGATAGAACCCTGGTTAAAAACATTCGACGGCCAACCTTTCTTGGCCTGGAGCAGGGCCAAAGGTTTCGACATAAGTGATGTCGAGCATCCGCTTGAAGATGCCCATCGGGCTGCAGCCGATTTAATGCTGGCGAACTGGGAACAATATCTATGCCATTAGGTATAGAGACGAACGATCTGGCCGGTAATTTCGATCTGTTTGTGGATTTCCAGAAATAACATGGAAATACTGTGCCGGGCTTGGTTTTGGCTAAATCAATACGAGACTGATGAAGAGTTCATAAGGAGATATCTCAATGGCCAAACGCATCCTGATCATGGGCCTGCCGGGCGCAGGCAAGACCTTCCTAGCAGAAGCACTGAAGAAATATCTGGAAACCCAGAGCGATCTGTTCAATCCCAACGCTGAAACCCTGGCCGGGTCCCGGGCCGAGGTCAAATGGATCAATGCCGATGATGTGCGCAAGAGATACAACGACTGGGATTTCAGCCATGAAGGCCGGATCCGCCAGAGCATCCGCATGCGTGAACTGGCTGACGGCTTCTTCAATGACTTTGTGATAGCTGACTTCGTGGCGCCCTTGCCCGAGATGCGGCACAACTTCCGGGCCGACTGGACCATCTGGGTGGACACCATCGATGCCGGTCGCTTTGAAGATACCAATCGGATGTTCGTACCCCCCGACGTGTATGATTTCCGAGTGAACGAGCAGGATGCAGAGAAGTGGGCGGAATTCATTGGCACGCACATCCTGGAGAACCGCCGCCGTCCCACCTTCGACTGGCAGCGAGAGACCGTGCAGATGCTGGGTCGCTGGCAGCCATGGCATGCTGGCCATCGTGCGCTGTTCGAGCGAGCCATAGCCAAGACTGGACAGGTCTCGATCATGATCCGCGATTGCCAGGGCTGGCAGGGATCAAATCCCTTCGCCATCGAGCAAGTGAAAGGCCTCATCCGTCGCGACCTCGATCCGCTCTATCAAGGGCAGTACGAGATCCAGGTGGTTCCCAACATCGTGAACATCACCTACGGACGTGACGTGGGCTACCGGATCGAGCAGGAAACTTTCGACGATGCCACGCATGCGATTTCCGCTACCAAGATACGCCGAGAGATGGGGCTGGAGTGAACAAGTATCACGTGCGGTTCAATACCAAGCATGCAGGCTCGGGCTTGGTCTGGCGCGTGTTTGAGAATGGTGTTGAGCACCTGGCCACTGATGTGCGCATGCTGGGTGAGACCTTCACGGAAACCACCCAAGAGCACGGTGAGACCAAGTGGAACATCGCCTGCCACGGGAGGGTGATCTGGGTGGACCGCGTGGCCGTTATAGTAGCAGATAAAGACTGACAGACCCGCGCGCCTAAAATCCATAAATATCCAGCTACATGAGGAACCCCACATGGAAAACTGGTTTTTTGACTTCACCCCGGAAAAACTCGCGCAGTGCGCGAAACGCAACAAGGATCCCCACAGCCTGTTCGCTGCCCTAGAAGCGGTGCTGCCGCGCTATGAGATCAACACCGTAGACAGGGTGGCAGCGTTCCTGGCGCAGTGCGGTCATGAATCAGCCGACTTCACCATCCTGCAGGAGAATCTCAACTATTCTGCCAAGGGCCTGGTGGCCACCTGGCCCAAGCGTTTCCTGTCCGAAGCCGCTGCCGCTCCCTACAATCGTAATCCCGAGGCCATCGCCAACAAGGTCTACGCCGACAGGATGGGCAACGGTCCAGAAGAGTCTGGCGATGGTTGGACTTACCGAGGCCGTGGGGCCATCCAGCTGACAGGCAAGAGCAATTATCAGGCATTCGCTGACACCTTTGGCTGGAGCCTAGAAGAGGCAGTGGCCTACACCGAGACCCTGCAGGGTGCTGTGGAATCAGCGGCCTGGTTCTGGTGGAAGAACAGCCTCAACGATCTGGCCGACATGCGCGACATCAAGACCATGACCCGGAAGATCAATGGTGGCACCCTGGGCCTGGCCGAGCGCGAGCATCACTACGCGCACAACTATCACGTGCTGGCGGCCTGATGTTTGGTGTGGGTGCCATCATCAAGTCAGTCACGATCCTGATCATCGTGCTCATGCTGGCCGCGGGCGGTTGGTATGTGACCAATCTCAAAGCTGACCTGGTCACGAGCGAGAACAATAATGCGAAATTACAGGAAGGTATCCGAGAACAGCAAGATCTTTTGGCGCAGATGCAGCGCGATATCGGCCAGATACAGGAACTGAACCGGAGCCTGCAAGAGACCACGCAGAAGCATCGGACAGATGTAGAGGCCTTGAGCAAAAAGTTCAGCCAAGATGCCAAAGGCGACCCCCGTGACTTTGGTCAGCTGGCCGCGGAAAAGCCCGAGCTGGTGGAACGCTTGATCAATCGTGGCACGCGGAACGCCATGCGCTGCCTGGAGATAGCGTCAGGTGCCCCGCGCACTGAACAGGAACTGGCGGCCAAGAACGCCAGCGAGATCAATAAAGAGTGCCCGGCCATAGCCAACCCCAACTACAAGGCCCCACAATGACCCGCCTAGCATTGATACTCGTCATACCCGTTGTCATGAGCCTGCAGGGCTGTGCGCTCCTGGGCTGGCAGGCCGTGAAACCCGTAGAAATCCAGAAGAAAGCAGTGGAACGCACGCCGCTCAATCTAGCGGATCCACAGCCGCTCAAGCCCAGCACACCCAACTGGATCATAATCACGCCGGCCAACGCCGAGCAGGTCTGGGCCGAGCTCCGCAAACGCAATGCGGACCTTGTGCTGTTCGCGCTGACCGATGATGGCTACGAAGAACTGGCCGTGGACATGGGACAGATCAGGAACTTCATCGCCCAGCAGCGCGAGATCATCGTGCGCTATCGCCAATACTACGAGCCGCCAAAGCCAGCGGCCGAAGCAAAATGACCATGGACAAGACCACTCTGCAGCAGTTGGGCATGCTGGAGGCGGCATCGGGCATGGTCATCAGCCTGATCATCATAGTGGTCCTGAGCCTGGCCTTCATCTGGAACATTCAGCGCGATCGTGATAACACGGTAGACATCAAAGATCTCATCTGCACCGACGGTCGCATCAACGAAGCCAAGTTCATGCGCTTCACGGCCTTCGTAGTTTCCACCTGGGGATTCATTTATCTCATAGTGGACCAGCGTTTTTCGGAATGGTATTTCGCTGGCTACATGGCGGCCTGGGCTGGCAACGCGCTCTTGAACAAATGGTTGACTATCAAACAATCAAACCAAACACCCGATCCACCCGCACCACCACCCCGGCCACCTATTTGATTTCTCACCCTGGGGTGTGCTAAAATACACTAGTGAAAGATTTCTACCAAATCCTGGGTGTATCCAGATCGGCCCCCGCTGACGAGATCAAAGCGGCCTATCGCCGCTTGGCCAGCCAGCACCATCCGGACAAGGGTGGGGATAAAGAGCGCTTCCAAGAGATCCAGCAGGCCTATGCCGTGCTAGGAGATCCCGATCAGCGCCAGCAGTATGACAACCCACAGCCACAGTTCGGGGGCATGAACTTTGGTGCCAATGTCTTCGATCTTGACCAGATATTCAACATGTTTGGTGCCCAGATGCGTGGCACCAATAGCCGCACGCCCAGGCTGCAGCTATGGATAGGACTGCGTGACGCTGCTGAAGGCGGTGCCAGGACCGTGGCCATACAGGTCAACAACACCGTGGAGAACATATCGATCGACATACCAGTGGGCGTGGCCGACGGTGATGCCATACGCTATCCGGGCCTGGCCCCGGGCCGGCAGGATCTCATCATAACCTATAGGATCCGGCCAGAACAGGGCTGGACGAGAGATGGCGTGGATGTCACGCGCGAGATAGCGGTCTCTATCTACGATCTAATCCTGGGCGCAGAGGTGCCTGTAGAGGACATACGCGGTCGCCAGCTGCTGCTCAAGATCCCCGCTGGCACCCAACCAGGCGCGCTCATGCGGATGCGCGGCCAAGGTCTCCCGGCCAGCACCTTGCCCGGACGCGCGGGCGGCAGGACTGGCGACATGCTGGTGCGCGTGGCGGCCCGTGTGCCTGCCACTTTTTCGAGTGAATTTATAGACGCGGTACGGCGCGAGCGCGGCCAATAAATATTGTCATGCGACTCACGCGCAAGGTCTTGCGAAATCGGGCACGGCCCGTGACATTTGGGCAGCCTGCCCGCAATCAGCATCTGGCAGATGCCATGCTGGAGTTCATGCGAGCCAAGCGCGGTATAGGATTGGCCGCTCCCCAGATTGGCATGAGCCGGAGGCTGTTCGTGATGGATGTGGCGGGACAGATCAGAGCCTGTTTCAATCCCGAAATACTGGATACCAGCCCAGAACAGATCGAAATGGCCGAAGGCTGCTTGAGTTTCACGGGCGAATCCTGTATAATCAAGCGTGCGAGCGAGATCGCAGTGCGTTACCAAAACTATCGTGGCGATTGGTATACCGAGAGGATGGATGGTTTGGTGGCCAGGTGTTTCCAGCATGAACTGGATCACCTGGATGGCATAGTCATGCAGGACAGACACAAGGAGCAACATGCAGAACAATCCTGAAATAGAACACATCGTGGACCATGCGGTCAAGCTGGCCGCCACGCGAAACCACAGCTTGGTCACAGTCGAGCATCTCATGATGAGCCTGGTGCAGCACCAACCGTTCACCCACCTGCTCCAGCAGTTTGGAGTGGATGTGACAGCCCTGGTGGTAGATCTCGATCAGTATCTCACCAAGATCGAGCCCAGCATCCTCGGCGACGCCGGGGTCACTCCCAAGAAGACCAACGGTCTGGAGCGCGTATTCAATCGGGCCATGACGCAGGTGCTGTTCACTGGCCGGCGCACCTTGACCACCGCGGATCTATATCTGGCCATCATGAGCGAGACCAACAGCCATGCGCACTATTTCTTCCTCAAGCACGGCGTGACCAAACAAGAATTTCTGAAGTTCTGGGAGACGCACTACAAGTCGGGACCCGGGACCATGGACAACCGGCAGGCCACGGAGATCCTGCGCGAGCACTGTACCAATCTCACTGACCTGGCTAGGCAGGATCGCCTGGAGCCCGTGATCGGCCGCGAGACCGAAGTGGAAGAGATGGTGGTCATGCTGGCCCGGCGCTTCAAGGCCAATGTCTTGATGGTGGGAGACCCCGGAGTGGGCAAGACCGCCATCGTGGAGGGCCTGGCGCAGAAGATGCATCGGAACGAAGTGCCCGCTTTCCTGCGCGATCACGAGCTGTGGAGCCTGGAGATCGGCAGCTTGCTGGCAGGATCAAAGTATCGTGGTGAGTTCGAAGAGAAACTCAAGGCCGTGATAGCCGCGCTAGAAGCCAAGAAGAACTGCGTGCTGTTCATCGACGAAGCGCATACCATGCGTGGTGCTGGTTCTTCAGGGCAGTCGAGCTTGGACTTCGCCAACATGATCAAGCCGGCCATAACCAAAGGCCTGCTGAAAGTGGTGGCGTCGACCACCTGGGAAGAATACTATGAATCATTCGAGAAAGACCGCGCGCTCATGCGCCGCTTCCACAGGTTGGCCGTGGACGAACCTAGTGCAGAGACCACCGAGCGGATCTTGATCGGCTTGAGTCCGAGACTGGAACGCTTCCATGATGTGCTAATCGATACCGAAGCCATCACGGCCTCGGTCGAGTTGAGTGGTCGCTACATCCACGACAAGAAGAACCCCGACAAGTCAATCGATCTCCTGGACATGGCCTGCGCACGACAGCGCGTGCGGGATTCGGGAACGGCCACTATCACGGCGGACCAGATCATGGCCCAAGTCAGCAAGACCGCGGGCATACCCATGGACAAGCTCAACAGCGATCAGAACCAGCGCGTGAGAGATCTCGAAGCCAACATCCTGCAGGAACTGCACGGACAAGAAAGGGTGGTGAAAACCGTGCTGGATCGCGTGTATGTGAGCTTCGCGGGCATCAACATCAGCCGGCGGCCCCTGGCATCGTTCCTGTTCTTGGGACCCACTGGCACAGGCAAGACTGAACTGGCACGCCTGCTGGGCCGGCACCTGGACATGAAGCTGCTACGCTATGACATGAGCGAGTATCAGGAGAAGCACACGGTGGCCAGCTTGATCGGCGCGCCTCCGGGCTATGTGGGCTTCGAGGATGGCAACGTGGGCGGTGGCAAGCTCATAAGCGATCTCACCAAGAACCCCTTCGCCATACTCCTGTTCGACGAGATAGAAAAGGCACACCCTGATGTTTCAAACATCCTGCTGCAACTGCTAGATGAAGGGCGCATCACCTCCAGCAACGGCAAGACCGTGGACTGCAAAAACACCATAGTGATCATGACGAGTAACTTGGGGGCCCGGGACAACGAGAACAACAACATCGGTTTCGCACAGAGCCTGGAAAAGACCGGTTCTGAAGATCGTGCCATGAAAGATTTCTTCCGTCCAGAGTTCCGCAACAGGATCGATGCTGTGTGCAAGTTCGACCGGCTGGACACCTTGGCCATCAAGAAGATCGTGGTCAAGTTCGTGGATGAACTCAAGGCCAGCCTCACTGCTAAAAACATCACCATTACCCTGGCCGAGACCGTGATCGATCATCTAGCTGCGGTAGGATATGATCCCCGGATGGGCGCGCGGCCCTTGAGCAGGAAGATCGACGAGCTGATCCGTGTGCCC
>Ga0172376_10007484_pt1 | contig 11626 bp, 7 predicted proteins | sample Lak35m_FD_121114 | JGI IMG/M metagenome (GOLD analysis project Ga0172376, IMG submission 121114) | Freshwater microbial communities from Kabuno Bay, South-Kivu, Congo - kab_092012_35m | ecosystem: Environmental > Aquatic > Freshwater > Lake | place: Democratic Republic of the Congo: South-Kivu...
ATGTAATGGTAGCGGGTGCTACGCACCCGCGCCCGCCTTAAGGGGCTTCGCCCCTTAAGAATCCCCGCCTAGGGACGTTGCCCTTGGAATTTGGGTCCAGGGGCAACGCCCCTGGTCTGGGGTTCGGGGACCGAAGGTCCCCGAAATACAATCTTACTCCCTCCCCTTTAGGGGAGGGTCGGGGTGGGGATATCAATCATAAGCCTGCGGTCCCCAAACCCCAGCAAAGGGGTTTCACCCCTTTAGATCCCCAAGTGGTTTTTTATTTGATATGAGGGCGTTCCCCCCCACACCCCACCGCCGCATCTGAACCCCGTCCCGGTGAATCGTCCACTCAATGGCCCCCTCTCGGTCGGTACGTAATGGCCTCATCCCATGCTGATGCAACCGTCGCATCACCGTTGGATGCGGGTGCCCATAGGTGTTGTCTCGCCCCACACTAATGACCCCCCAGCGGGCACCCACGGTTTTTAAAAACCATGGGTGACTTGACGTCAGGCTACCATGATGACCCACATGCAACACATCACTTTTTAATGCCTCCCCATAACGCAATACCAAGGCCCGCTCGGCCACTTCCATGCCATCACCCGTGAATAAAAACCGAATCGAAGGGGCGATTAACTGCATGCAAATGGACCGGTCATTTGACTCGCTGGCGTCAGGGGTGCGCAACCAACGCAAGCGGATGGGCCCCGATTCTCGTGACTCAAATACCCATTCAGTATCAAAGGGAATGGGCACAATCGGACGCTTGCCTGCCAACGCTTGCAAAGGGGCTGCCGGACGCCCCATGATGGTGCCAACCGGAATATGACGTATCAACGACCCCACACCCGCCATGTGGTCCATGTCTTCGTGTGTAATCACCAGGGCGTCCAATCGCGTGACCCCATAATACCGCAAGGCAGGCAAGATCACCGTGCCAGCATAATCCCCCCGGTTCGGCGATTGCCCCGGTAATCGGTTGCCCGTATCAATTAACAGGCTATACCCCGTGGGCATGATCAACAACGTGGCATCCCCTTGCCCCACATCCAAACAAATCACCCGCAACGGTTGGGGGGTCACCGCCCCCATGATGGCCCATGTCAGGGTGGCGCTCAGTACCAAGAGGGTCAGCCCAGCCCTAAAGGGTATCCAGTGCCAATCGGGTATTACCCACCGTGCCAGGACCACCATCCAGGCCATGGTCAGCCACGGTGGCGGTGGGGGCAACTGAAGGCTTCCCCACGGTATCAGTGTCCCCAGCATGGCCACTTGGTTGATAAACGACATGGCCACGGTGCAAAGGGGGGCCAGAAACTGTCCCAGTGGGGGGCACACCACACCCGATACAATGGCAAGCAGTCCAACGGGCACCAAGCATTCAATCACCGGCAGGGCCAGGGCATTGGTCAGCAACGAAGCCGGTGAGAGTGTGCCCAAGGCCCCAATGGTCAACGGTGCGGTCATCACAAAGGGGGCCATGACCATGGCCAAGGGGGTGCGCGACCATTCAGGACATCGTGTTAACCGGGCACTGAGCCATGGTACCCCCCACACCAACGAGGCCGTGGCCACCAATGACAGGTGGGCCCCCAAATCCCCCACACTGCCAGGGTCGATCAGGGCCATCAGCGCAGTGGTGGCGAGCATGGTGTGCCACATACTGAGTTGTCGGCGAAACAAGGCCGCCCCCATGGCAATATCACTCATGAGGATGGCACGCAAAATCGAGACCCCCCCACCACACAACACATAAAACAACGCATTGCTTATCACCATCACCCCCATTCGAGTCGCGGGTGGCAGTGCCAGTCGCATCAACACCCCCGTTTGCAACCCAATCAACAGCGACACCTGTGACCCCGATACCACCAACAAATGGGTGAGCCCCGATTGGGTGTACATATCCGTCATGTCGCTGGGCAGGGCGACCCCGTCATCCCCAATGGTGAGGCCGATTAACAAGTCAGAATAGGGATGGGGAAACAGTTGCTCGGTCCCCCCAATCAACCGCTGACGAATGACGCCCATCAGCTGGGGAATCGGATTCACCCATTGTCGACCCACCCAGTCGGCACGATGCACCGCGATGGTGCCCGTGATGCGGTGTCGGCGGTCCTTGCCACTGGGGTCACGCTGACCGGGATTGGTGGGCAATGAGGGGGGCAATCGCTTGCCTTGAATGGCAATGATGTCGCCCGGCGAAAAAGCCCGGGGCAACAGCAACCGCACCGAACCGGGATGACCGTTGGCTGTGGCCAAGGCCACCACCCGGGGAGGCTGACGGGCAGTGCGACGAGGGGATTCTTTGATGGCCCGAATCACATACACCCCCGATTCAGGGGGCAAGGGGGCCGTAAGAGGGTGCGATACCCCCCACGCCAACACCATCCCCACTATCATGCCCATCCCCCGTGCCACACGGTGCGATGCACCGGTATCGTGGCGAACGGGCATCCAATAGAGTCCCATGGCCCCGATGGCCACCACGGCCCATGACCACCCGCCGCCCATCGACAACGCCCACGTTACCCCCACCACACCCCCGCATAAACTTCCCCACATTTGGGCCCCCCCCTTTTGTTTTGAATGCGTCCATCCTAGCCAACCCAACGGGGTATGTCGAGGGCCCGACGGGGATGGACGGGGATAGGGGGATAAAAAACGGACCCCCTTTTCTAAGGGGATACAAGGTCGGCATCGACAGGGAGGTCAGTCAGTATTTACGCGGGTAACCCATGCGCAACGCATCTTATCGTGGTGGCGTCAGTGTCACCACCGTGGGTACGGGGAAATGTATCAAGGGGGTAAGGGGGGGATGACCCCCCCATGATCTATTTGCGAAACGATTCCAATCGCAAACGACGCGACGGGTGGCGCAATTTGCGAAGTGCTTTTTCTTCGATCTGACGAATACGCTCCCGTGTCACGTTGTACACGCGACCCACTTCTTCGAGTGTTCTCGGACGCCCATCGTCAAACCCAAACCGCAATTTTAAAATCATTTGTTCCCGCTCGGTTAAAATGCCCATCGATTTGAGTAGTTCTTCACGTAAAATGTTTCGCATGGTCACATTGTCGGGCGACTCCAGGTTTTTATCCTCGATAAAATCACCCAATTGCGACGAATCTTCATCCCCAATGGGCATTTCAAGCGACAACGGAATCTGGGAATATTTGCGAATCGCCACAATGTTTTCTAACGGAATATCCGTGCGATCTGCCACCTCTTCATCACTCGGTTTGCGTCCCAACTCTTGCATGAGCATACGGGATACTTTTTTAACCTTGTAAATGGTTTCGACCATGTGAACGGGCACCCGAATGGTACGGGATTGGTCCGCAATCGCCCGCGTGATGCCTTGTTTAATCCACCAAGTGGCATACGTCGAAAATTTGAATCCTTTGGTATAATCAAATTTTTCGGCGGCCCGAATTAATCCCGTGTTACCTTCTTGAATCAAATCCAAAAACAACAAGCCCTGTCCCGTGTATTTTTTGGCAATCGATACGACCAATCGAAGATTGGCATTGATCAAATCTTGCTTCGCCACATCATCCCCATTGGCCACCCGACGGGCCAACTCGATTTCTTCGTCTTGATTCAATAAATTAATGGTGCCAATTTCTCGAAGGTACATTTTGACCGAATCGTCCAAATCAATGGTACGCTCCAATTCAGCCACCGTACGGGTTTCTTTCACCACATCTTCTTCGGCATCACCCGATGGCTCCTTGGCAGATTCGCCGTTGCCATCCAAAATTTCTTCGATGTCATCCAAAATGCCTTCGGGGCGATCAAACGAGACCACAATCTCATCTGGGCTCAAAAAACCCGATTCTTCTGAGATGTCCCTCAATTGATCCAATTTTGTTCGGGCTGATTCTTCATTAAACTGTACCTGCACAACGGATCACCTTCTTTATATTGTAAAATTGTCACAGTGGGGTGTAAGGGATACGATTGGTGATCGCCTGTCACACCGAGACACGCCACACGGCGCATATTGTCATCAATCGACTAACGGTTAAAAAATAAGAGAAATGGTAACATGCCATCATAATCCAATGGATTCGGTTTGGACAAGCGGTACTTGGTTCAAAAGGGTCGTTTCTTGATGAGAAGATAACCAACCGTGTATGATTTTTCCAATGACATACTTGTCTATTTTGGTTATCGGAATTTTGAGTCTGATGATTTCATCGGATTTGGGATGTCATGTGGGATGGGCATTCCATCGACCATCCGAGGCATGGCAGTTGCATCCCCCCGATGGTGGCTGGGCCCCCTTATTGGACGGGGCCATACGGGATGATGCCCATGGCTATTATGTTCACCCAACCCGAAACGAGTTGTTTGATATGGTCACCACGGTGTCGGTGACGGTAACCGTGGGGGTGTCGTTGTTGCCTGATCAATGGTTTCGGTATGCCTACACACTGACCAATCAGTCCAAATTCCCCATTCGCTCCCTTCGCCTACCCATCCCATCATTAACCCGTCGACTGTCGTCAGGGGTGGTCCATGACCAGGATGCCTTGATGATGCGATGGTCCGAATCAGACGGACAGCAAGACGAGGTGATGACCTTGCATTGGCAGGGCCAACAGGGCGAATTGCCCATCACAAGGGGGGGGTTATTGCCGGGTCGTTCGGCATCGTTTGCGTTCGAAAGCCCCGATCCCCCTCGGCCTTCGGTACTCTGGGCACGAAGCGACGGGTGGCAATTTAGCCTGGCCACCAATTGGTCGGTGCGCCCCCCCGACAATGATTGGGTCGTCGTCCCCGTGTTGGCACCGGTGGCCATTCCCCATACCCAAGGGATTTATTTGGATTCGTTCATTAAAGACATCACCCGCTCCCCTTTGTTCAAACCCGATGTGCCACTGCCGGCCTCGGTGTCAACGTCCCAAATGGCCCGCGAATTGGTCGAGAGTTATGGGACCCCGTCTCATCGCCAAGTGGTCCAATCATGGCAACAAAAAATCGCCACCTTGCCATCCCCATCGGTGTTTAAAGACAGTGTGTACGCTGGCCTGTTATATTATGACCGTCTGATTCCGATGCCCCCACCCGAGGAAGGGGTTCCCACGGCATCGGTGACCGCCCCAGCATCCCAGTCCCCCACTCAGAAAGGTGTATCCCCATGACCACTTCCCAACCCGGCACGTTACTCGATGGCAAAGCCATTGCCGATACCATATTGCAGGAATGTGCGGCCTCGGTGGCCCGCTTTCGGTCTCACACCGGACAAGAGCCTGGGTTGGCCGTGGTATTGGTGGGGCAAAACCCAGCCTCTCAGTTTTATGTCGAAGCCAAAAAAAAGGCCTGCCAGCAAGTGGGCATCGTCAGTTACGATTACCGGCTGTCTGACTCGGATACCCCTGACATGTTGCTTGAATTGATCGATCACTTAAATGCCGACCCCGATGTGCATGGTATTTTGGTCCAGCTACCCTTACCCGCCGGATTTGATGAGCAAGCGGTCATTGAGCGGATTAACCCACTTAAAGATGTGGACGGGTTTCACCCCATGAATCTGGGCCGGGTGTTTCAGGGTTTGGAAGGGTTTCGCTCGTGCACACCCTACGGCGTGTTGACGTTGTTGCAACGTGCCCAGATCCCCCTGGCGGGGGCCCATGTGGTGGTGGTGGGACGAAGCAATATCGTGGGCAAACCATTGGCCGCCTTATTGGTGCAGAAGGGGGTGGATGCCACCGTCACCGTGGCCCATTCCAAAACCACTGATTTGGCTGCCATTACCCGAACGGCGGATGTGTTGGTGGCCGCCATTGGGGTGCCCGAACGCATTACCGCCCCCATGGTCAAGCCGGGGGCCGTGGTCATTGATGTGGGCATTAACCGGGTCGAAGACCGGGGGGCCAAAAAGAAATACCGCATCGTGGGTGACGTGGCCTTCGACTCGGTGCGCCCGCTGTGTCAGGCCATTACCCCGGTGCCAGGGGGGGTGGGCCCCATGACCATTGCCATGTTGTTAACCAACACCATGACGTCGGCCCATCACCACCATGGGGTGCCATGGGGTACCCCACAAGCCGGATAAGGAGAGACAGCATGACATGGCGCAGTTCAGATATTCGGGCGGCCTTTTTGGGGTTTTTTGACCAGCATCAGCACCATGTGTTGGGGCATGCGTCGTTGATTCCCCAACATGACCCCACGTTGCTGTTTATCAACTCGGGGATGGCCCCCCTCAAGGCCTATTTTACGGGTGAGCAAACGCCGCCCCATCCCCGGTTGTGCAACGTGCAACCGTGCATTCGCACCATCGACATTGATGATGTGGGCGATCGGCATCATTTAACCCTGTTTGAAATGTTGGGCAGTTGGTCGATTGGGGATTATTTTAAAGACAAGGCCATTGAATTGGCGTTTGAATTGTTGACCACAGTGTTTCAGTTTCCGTTGTCACGTTTGTATGTCACGGTTTATCAGGGCCACGAGGGATTGTCGTTGCCACCCGATCATGAGGCCATGGCCATTTGGAAACGGGTGGGCATGCCCAACGATCACATTGTGTGGCAACCCCATGCCGATAGTTTTTGGGGTCCTTCTGGTGACACCGGACCGTGCGGGCCGTGCACCGAGGTGTTTTATGACACGGGCGAGGCCCATGGCCCTTCGTATCATGAGACCGGCGTATTTGATACCCGGCGCTACATCGAAATTTGGAATGCCGGCGTCTTTATGGAATGGTTTAAGGCCCACGATGGGCAGTTTTCTCCGTTGCAGATCAAAAGCGTGGACACAGGGTCAGGGTTGGAGCGTATGGCCATGGTGCTAAATGGCCATTCATCCGTCTATGATACCGACTTATTGGCCCCAATTTGCCACGCCGTTACCGCTCAATTGCCTGAGCAGGTGTCGGATACGGCGGTGCGATTGATCACCGATCATACCAAAGCGGCCGCTTTTATGATGGCCGACGGGTTGACGCCATCCAATGAGGGGCGTGGGTATGTGATCCGACGCTTGATTCGCCGGTGTTTGGGGGTGTTGGCACGGTATCAAGTCAGCACGTTTTCGTTTGAACCGGTGGTGGCGGCGGTGGTTGACACCATCGGCACGGCGTACCCATTGGTGATGCAAAACCAGTCCCGCATTACCGATATCCTTCGCGAAGAATCCACCCACTTTTCGAAAGTCATCATCGACGGGGGGCAACGGCTCACGGAGCGGCTACGCACCCATCAGGGTGAGGTGTTTTCGGGTCAGGATGCGTTTGAGTTGGTGGCCACCCATGGCATGCCCTTGGAGGTGTTGGATGCATGGTTGCAACAAGAAGGCAAACAACTGGATCGGGAGGCATACGACGCGGCGGTGCTGGCCCACAAGGCCATTTCGAGGCAGTCTCGCTTGAGTGGTGAACAAGCATCCGGGTTGCATGAGGGGGATGAGGGGCAATGGGAGGGGGTGGGACCCACTCAGTTTGATGGGTATCAGCACACCCAAGGGGAGGGCACTGTTGTGTGGGTCGGGCCTTTGTCGGCGGATGCTTGGGGGGTGGTCACCGACCGCACGTGTTTTTATGCGGCATCAGGCGGACAGGTGGGGGATGTGGGCGTGATTGAGCAAGACGGCATGCGGTTTGAGGTCACCGATACCCAAAAGCAAGGCGATGGGGTGTGGGTTCACCGGGGGCAGTTTATCACGGGGCAGTGTCAGGTGGGCGATGCGGTGCGGTTGTGGGTCAATGACACCCATCGGCGTGAGGTCACGGCGAATCATTCGGCGACGCATTTATTGCAAGCAGCACTCAAAGCGGTGTTGGGGGATGGCATCAAGCAGGCGGGGTCTTTGGTCGAAGCCAATCGGTTGCGGTTTGATTTTGCCTGTGACACCAAACCCGATCCCACCCAGTTAGAGGCCGTCGAAGACTGGGTCAACGAGGTCATTCAATCCAACATCGCGGGCGACACGCGGGTGATGCCACTGGCACACGCCCTGCAAGAAAATGCCACGGCCTTTTTTATGGAAAAATACCAAGGGGATGTGCGGGTGGTATCGTTTGGGGACCGATCGAAAGAACTGTGTGGGGGCACCCATGTGACCCGCACGGGGGATATCGGGTTGTTTCATGTGGTCAGTGAAGGCAGCATTGCCAAGGGGGTGCGTCGGATTGTGGCGGTGACGGGAAGGGCGGCACGGCAGGTGCATCGAGACCGGGCCACGGTATTAGAGGGGGTATTAAAAACACTCAAGGCCACCCCCGATTCGGTCATGACCAAATTAGAAGGGGTGCTCAAAAAAGACAGTGAGCGGGCATCTCAACCCCAACGCCCGGCGGGTGGTGGGGTCACCGACGAGATGATACGCCAGCACGTCACCCACAGCCCGGGGGGGGTGCCCTATTTGGCGCAGTGGGTACACCCTGATTCGTCGGTTAAATCAGAGGTAAGTCGGGTGGCCCAGCGGGTGGGCGGGGTGGCCCTATTGGCCAAGGGTGATAATGGCAAGGTGACAGTGTGGGTGGGCAGCGTTGGCGGGCATCATGCCGCCCAAGTGGGGCAGGCGTTGTGGCAACCCTATGGCGGAAAAGGGGGGGGGAGTGCCACCTTTGCATCGGGTGCGTTTGAGGGGGGAGAGCCAGAATGGGCGCGCCTGGTGGCGGGGGTGGGCACGGTCTTGGATGAACTGAGCCCAAAGCCTTGACGGTCGTCCCGCATCAGCGATAAAATCCACCCGTGTTTTTGATTTGGTTAACCAAGTCGGCACATCATTTTTGAAGGAGTTGTAAATGAAAGTAACAAAGTTAAGTCTTCTACTTGCAACTGTTGTTGCGTCTGTTTCGGTTGGTACCATCCATGCCCAAACAGCTAAAAAAGCAGTGGCAGAAAAGCCAGTTGTGGTAGCGTCATCTGATGCATTGGTATTTGAGTTGGGCTTGTTGTCAAACAAAGCAGGAAGCAAAACCAATGTAAACGATCAAAAAGGTGATGGTTTTTACATTGCTGCAGGTGCATCGCAACAAATTTTCAAAATTGATGCGGATCAAACCGTTGATTTGGGTGCGTTGTTAACCTTTACCAGCTCAACGGCCAAAAAAGATCCCAATGAATTTTCTCAATCAGAATTCGGGGTTCGCATTCCGGTTACATACCGTTATAAATTAGATGATTTTGCATTGATTGGTGGGGCGTACGTAGGGTACAACCTAAGCCAATCAGGTAAGCAAAAAGACAGTGGGGTTGAAACCAATGTTAATTATGGTGACAACGGCCTTTATTTTGGCTTGACAGTGGGTGGCACGTACCAAGTGTCTGACTACCGATTCAAGTTGGCCTACAACCTCAACTTGGGTGACTATGGCTACTCCAAAGAAGTGGGTGCGGTTACCCTTGGTGTGGATTGGACGGGTGTCAGTCTACCCAAATTGTTCTAATTAATCGGAGTAACCGACGGTTTAACCGACGGTTTAACCGGTCAACAGAAGCCCCCGCCCAAAAAGCGGGGGCTTTTTTTTACCTGGTGGCAATCATCAATCAAATGGGCAAATGGGGCTGGGGTATGATTCGGGTCAAGCCTACTGCTTGGATGGGCCACTACTGAATAGACGACCCAGGGTAAGATGCGTCGAAGCGATGAGGCAGGGGGTGGCAGGGGGTGTGGGTTAAGGGGATGCCAAGGGTGGGGGGCGTGAGAGGGGCCTGGGTACCTGCAGATTTCCGGCCATTATTCTCTCTGTTTGCAATTCACTAAAATAGCGGTATGATCCTTTTAACGGTTTGTCTTCCTAAGCGGGACTTGTGTCTGTTTCCCAACCGAATCGTCGCCAGCAATGGCATTGTAATGAGGCAATGGGGTAGGAGTATTGCCCAAAGTACGGCTAAAAAAAGCCACATGAAAAGGATCTGATATATGTCATTTCAAGCACTCGGTTTGCACGATACCGTTGTGAAAGCGGTTGTCGACAAAGGCTACACAGAGGCCACGCCGATTCAATTAGAGGCGATTCCCGCTATTTTAGATGGCAAAGATGTCATCGCCGGGGCCCAAACGGGGACTGGTAAAACAGCGGCTTATGGGTTGCCCATTATTCACCGGTTGGTGGCCACCCCTGGGGCATCCCCCTCTGTGTTGGTGTTGGTCCCCACCCGCGAACTGGCCTTGCAAATTCGGACCCAATTGGGCGGGTATGCCAAACACACCCCTGTTCGGGTGGTGGCCATTTATGGCGGGGCCCCCATGAAGCCCCAAATTGATGCCCTCAAACGCAAAGTGGACGTGGTGGTCGCCACCCCCGGACGCTTGCAAGACCACGTGCGACGTCGCACCTTGAGTTTGTCTCAGATGAACATGGTGGTGTTAGATGAAGCCGACCGAATGTTAGACATGGGCTTTTTGCCTGCCATTACCGAGGTGTTGGCGCAAACACCGGCCACCCGGCAAACCTTGTTGTTTTCAGCCACCTTTGATGAGCCCATTCGACGATTGGCCCAAACCCTCATGCGTGATCCCCTCGACATTCGCATTCATGCCCACGAAGCCGTATCTGCATCCATTACCCATCGGGCCCATCCGGTGGATCAACCACAAAAAATGGCTTTGTTGGACCATATTGTGGGGGTGGCCCCCCAGGATCAGGTGCTCATATTTGTGCGGACCAAAAGCATGGCCGATCAATTGGCCCGTCACTTGACCCAATCGGGGCAACGATCTGAATCGATTCATGGTGATAAAAGCCAAGCCCAGCGGATGCGGATTTTAAATGGGTTTCGGTCGGGTAGCACCCGCCTGTTGGTTGCCACGGATGTGGCAGCACGTGGGTTGGATATTCCCTTGTTACCCATGGTGGTGAACTTCGACTTGCCGTTGTTACCCGAAGATTACATTCACCGTATTGGTCGAACCGGACGGGCCGGAAGCACCGGTATGGCGGTTTCATTGGTGACGTCCAACGAAGGGCATCTCATTAAACGCATTAACCAGCGGTTGTCGACTCCCATCGAGTTTCATGCCATGGATGGGTATGCACCCAAGGATGCCCATTGGATGGACCGGTTACAACGGTCTATGAGTATGCCGGCCCCATCGTTTCGTGGGCGACGAAACGATGGCCCCTCGCCGTATGCGCGGCAAGGGCAACCTGGCAACGGGCGACGATCAGGTAGCCCTACTTGGGATCGTCGAACCGATTGGCGTTCACGGTCGGGCCAAGGGGCAGGGCGTCGCGATGCGGTGGGGGCACCTCGGCGACCCAGTGGTGCTGATCGGGGGCGGCCCACACGGGATAGCAGGGGGTAGGGCACTTTAACCCCTCCCCAACCCTCCCCTAAAGGGGAGGGAGTAAACGTTTTTATTTCGGGGACCTTCGGTCCCCGAGCCCCAGCAAAGTTAAATTTTTATATGAGGGCGTTCCCCCCTCACACTCCCCCCTGATTTAAATGATTCTGGGGATCTTCGATCCCCAGACCCCTGAAAAGGGGTTTCACCCCTTTAGATCCCCAAGACATGGGCTGGTTTTTTAGATGTGGGGCGGGGCCCCACACCCCGTGAAGGGTTCCTTTTTTACCCCCACCCTAGCCCTCCCCAGAGGGGAGGGAATAGAAATTAGATTTTGGGGACCTGCGGTCCCCAAACCCCAGCAAAGGGGTTTCACCCCTTTAGATCCCCAAG
>Ga0172376_10007485_pt1 | contig 11624 bp, 12 predicted proteins | sample Lak35m_FD_121114 | JGI IMG/M metagenome (GOLD analysis project Ga0172376, IMG submission 121114) | Freshwater microbial communities from Kabuno Bay, South-Kivu, Congo - kab_092012_35m | ecosystem: Environmental > Aquatic > Freshwater > Lake | place: Democratic Republic of the Congo: South-Kivu...
AGAATCTATAGGTATACCGCTACAGCCAATTAATCTTGCCTATGACTTCTATAGCGGATTTGGGAATACCTGAACATGCGAGATTTAGAATTAATATTCAAGAGCGTAGAATGAGTGTGTCGCCAGCATAACCACGCAATCCGTAAGCCGCCGAGACTACTTGGGAGGCTTGGGAGATCATTGGTAGTAATCTGTGAGATTTTAAACATCACATGAAGGAATTTCCTGCAAACCATCTCATGGCCTTGGCTTGGTTTTTCCGATCCTTCGAACGCTGCCATCACTTGGCCGCAGGGTTTTCCCGGCGAAGAACAGAACGTTTCGGCGGCGGCTCAGGCGCATGGCGGTGTTAGCTGACCAGAGCCTTTGCCTGATAGCACATTTTCGCTCTCGACAGATCAATCCGAGAGCTGCATCTCCAGCCACCTCTGATGGCCGCGATCGATCACGTAAGTCGTGATCAGAATGCTTCGGCTCCTACGGCATCGCCTGGCAGCCTTCGCCCCCATCTCTTCAGCGCCGCCGCTCCTGCTGGCTCTGGCGTTTCTCGGCCTTGAGCAGGGATTTCACATCCAGGGCCAGATTGTCGTGGCCCATCACCAGCGGCAGGTGACCGTTCCATTTTTCGATGGCCTCGTGCTCCAGCACCTCCGGCGAAAGACTGCTCTGGAGCAGTTGCTGGGCGCGGGCCTCACCCTCCGCCTCGAACACCCTGGCCTGGGCCTTGCGCTGGGCCTTCATCGCCTCAAACTCCGCCCGTCTCGCCTCCTGCTCCGCCACCTGCTTGGCCTCCACCGCTTGGCGGAAGGGTTCGGAGAAGTCCACCTGCAGCAGGTCCACCGCATCCAGTTCAAGATCCTCGGCGCTGAGCCGTTGCGCCAGCCCATGCCGCAGCGCCTCCTTCACCTGCTGCCGCTGGGTGATCAGCTCCTCGGCGCGGAAGCTGGCCACCACGGCCTTGAGTCTGTCTTCCACCGCAGGTGCGATCACGCTGGCCACAATCGCCGCCCGCTCGCCCACACGCTGGTAGGCGCGGGCCCCCTGGCCGGGTTGCAGGTGCCAGCTGACCGCCACCTCGAAGCCCACATCCTGCAGGTCGCGGGTGGCGGCCTCACTGCGAAACGGCTGGCTCTGCAGCCGCAGGGTCATCGGCATCAGCCGATCCCGGCCCGGCAGGATCGGGTGGATCCCCTCGCTCAGCACCTGAGGCTGCACGGCGCCGAAGCGCAGCAGCACGCCCTCATGGCCAGCCGGCACCACGGCGAAGAACTGGCTGACGAGAGCAAGCGCCAGCAACAGCAGCACCAGCCGCAGGGCCGTGAGGGCATGGGCGGCTCTGGGCAGCGATGCAGGGCTGGTCAGCGGCTCAGGGCGCTCGTCTGCAGCCAGGGACGCCGCTGCTGCCTCCTGGCTGGCGGATTGGTGGTGGGCCAGGGCATCCATCCAGACCGGCATCGCAACGGGGTTCGGCGCAGGCTAGGAGGGCTCCTGAAACCCGCAGTGCCGCGGGATTCAGCTCAGAGCAGCAACGATCATTTTCTGTGATCGGTTCAACAAGTAGGCCAACTTGTTCTGATGGCAGCATGGCCATAGTGTTGCATCATGTTGAGGTTCTGTTCACATGTGGCAGCAGGGTGTGTGGCATCAGATGTTCACGGCGGCCACGGCCTTTTGCGCCACCAATGTCGACGACATCTTCATCCTCGCGCTGCTCTTCTCACGCCTCGATCGTCATTTCCGCGCCGTGCATGTGGTGGGAGGCCAGCTGATCGGCTTCTCGCTCCTCGTGCTGGTGAGCCTCTCCGCCTGGCTGGGCCGCAGCCTGCTGCCTCTCTCCTGGCTGGGGTTGCTCGGCCTTCTGCCGGTGAGCCTCGGGGTCTCCGGCCTGCTGGAAGCCTGGAAGGAGGCCGGATCCCCGCGCACCGGGGTGGAAGGCCTGCTGGAGGCACCGCCCTGGCTGGGCCTGCGGGATGGTTCGATGCGCGAGCTGGGCGGCGGCTTTTCGGCACCCCTGATCGCGGTGGCTCTGCTCACCATCGCCAATGGCAGCGACAACATCGGCGTCTACCTTCCCCTGTTCGCCCGGGCCTCAGCGGCGGAGGTGGTGGTCACGCTGCTCACCTTCGCTGCAGGGCTGGCCTGCTGGTGCCTGCTGGCCTGGCAGCTCACGCGCCTCCCTGGCCTGTCCGAGGGTCTGCGGCGGCAGGGAGCGTGGCTGATGCCCGTGGTGCTGATCGCCCTCGGCCTGCTTGTGCTGGTGGAAAGCCATTGCTTCGGGCAGCCACTCCCGGCCCTGATCGTGCTGCTCTGCCTGGCCGTGATGGCGTTGTCGCTGCTCCGGTCGCTCGAACGTCTCGATCCCGCCGCGACTCTCCGGGCCGGAACCATCCCTCTGCCCGCCGCCCGATCCGATGACCATCAACCCTGAGGGTGGCAGACCACCCCCACCCCCTGGCTCGGCGGCGGCTGAGGATCCCGGGGGGCTTCCGCGGCGCAGCCACCGCAATCCCAACCGGATCCGCGATCACCTGGCCAACGAACGCACCTATCTGGCCTGGATGCGCAGCGCCATCGCCCTGCTGGGCTTCGGCGTGCTGATCGTGCGCATCCGCATCCTCACGCCTCCCCTGGCACCGCGTCCGCCGGGCGCAGGCTGGAAGCTCGGGGTGGCCTTCACGGTGGTGGGGCTGCTGATGGTGGCCCTCTCCTCGCTCCACTATTTCGGCGTACGCAACGACATCGAAGACGACCACTACGAACCACCAGACCGCTGGGTGATCCTCTCCACCCTGGTGGTGCTTGCCCTGGGATCCTGTGTGGCGCTCTACGTGTTTCAGGTTCCCTTTGAAGGCGCCTCTGCCCTGCTCGTGGACTGAAGCAGTCGGCCTCGAAAAGCGCTGCCCAGGCGATGCGACAGCCAGGGCCCGGTTACACGGCAGGCAGCGGTGTGGGCAGGAGGCCTGTCTTCACCAGCAGCATGATCGCCGCGGTGTAGAGGGTGGAGGTGGCCAGGCTGATCAGCAGGTCGCGGCGGCGGGTCTGCTCGCCCTCCTCCCCCTGAAACACGGTGAGAGCGCCGCACTGCATCAGCACCACCCCGAGCACGTTGCTGAGCCAGTAGCCGATCACCAGACCCGCCGAAAACCACTCGGCATGCCAGAGATGCAGCACCCGGGCGAAGCCCCAGGCCAGGGGCAGGTTGATCACCAGATCGTTCCACCAGCAGAGGGGGGAGAGCAGCCAGCCGATCGCCAGCAGCAGCACCGCGCGCAGCTGCACCAGGGGGTCTCCCTCCTGCAGGAAGCTGCGCAACCGCGAGAGCAGACCAGGGCGAACGGAGGCGGACAACGGATCCAAACGGGGGTGCCCGACTATAACCGCATAGCCCTCAATGCCGACCGGCCATGCGGGTGTTGGTTGCCGCTGTGGCTCAAAGCACATGCTCCCGCTCGGGGAATGGGAACAATGTGCCCATGGATGTGCCGGTTCTCTCCGCCCATGCCCGTCTTCGCTTGGAGGAGGCGGAGAGGCAGGTGCTGCAGTGGTTCGATGAGATGGGCCTGGTGCTCGGCCATGCCGAACGTGATCTGCTGATCGCCTGGTACGACGATGCCTTTCTGATTCCGCTGGCTGCTGAGTTGGCGGTGGAGGTGCAGTTCTACGAGCTGGCCGAGGGCTGGTCGCAGCTGCGCTGGTGTTTCCGGCATGGCAACAGTGAGCAGGTGCGTCCGCTCATCGATGAGCTGTTCGCCTCCCTGCTGCAGACCCTCAGGAAAGACAGCCGCTGGGCGATCGATCTCTGCCGCGGAGGCACCGAGCCGCCGCCATGAACCTGGACCAGCTTCAGGTGTTTCTGGCCGTGGCTCGCCATCTCCATTTTTCCAGGGCAGCCGAGGAGCTCTACATCACGCAGCCGGCGGTCAGCGCCACCGTGGCCAAGCTGGAAGCGCACTACGGCGTGAAGCTGTTCCACCGCATCGGTCGACGCGTGGAACTCACGGACGCCGGGCGCTTTCTTCTGGAGGAGGGGCCGCGCCTGCTTGATGGGGTGGATCGCCTCGAGCGCGGTCTGCTCGAATTCAACGATCTGCGCCGCGGCGTTCTCAGCCTCGGTGCCAGCTTCACCGTGGGCAACTACTGGTTGCCCTCCCGCCTGAGCCGTTTCGGAGACTGCTATCCCGAGATCGAGCTGCTCTGCAGCCTCGGCAATGCCGAGCAGGTGCTGGAGGGCACCGCCCGCGGCAAATTCGACCTCTGCTTCCTCACGGGCTGGGCTCAGCGGGAGCTGGCCCCCGAGCTTGAGGCCCATCTCAGCGCCATCCAGGTCGGGCAGGAGCGTCTGCAGCTGGTGGTGGGTCGCGGCCACCCCTGGTTCGGCGTGGTCTCCGTTCCGTCGGCGGAGCTCTGCCGTTCCGCCTGGATTGTGAGGGAGCGGGGCTCGGGTGCCCAGCGCCTGTTTGAGGAGCTCCTGCACCAGGCCGGTCTGGATCCGGCCCGGCTCGCGGTGCGGCTGGTGCTGAACAGCAGCGAGATGGTGAAAACGGTGGTGGTCGCCGGATCCGGGGCAGCGGCACTGCCCGAAACGATGGTTCGCTCCGAGCTGGCTCAGGGTCTTCTCTGGGCCGTGGAGATCGAGGGGCGCATCCAGGCCAGCCAGCCGATCTGGATGGTCAAGCACGACCAGCGCCATCCCTCCTCGCTGCTGCGGGCCTTCGAGGCGGTGATCCAGGAGCAGTGCACGCCTGAGCAGGGCAGCCAGGCGGCCTCGCCGCCCGTGGCTCCAGGCCCGTGCCAGCCGTGAATTCCGTAAAAGCGCTAAAGCTGATTGGCATAGAGTTGTACCATGGCGTCCGGGTTTCTCCCCTGCCGATGCCTGCTGCCGGTCTGCCCCGATGACGGGCGATGCCTCTGATCGCAGGTTCCGCCTGCGCCTTCAGGCCAATGATGTGCTGCCTGCCGGGCTCAGTTGGTCGATCCTCGAGGGCTATGTGCGCACCACCAGCATTGATCAGGATGGGGAGGCCTTCACCCTCGCGGTCTGGGGACCGGGGGAGTGGGTGAGCAGCAGCTACTCCACGCTCGTGTCTGTGGAGATACAGTGCATTTCCGCCGTTTTGGTGGAAAAGATCGAACCTTCCGAAGCAGAGGTGCTGGCCTTCATGCGCCTGCAGATCCGCAACACCGAACAGATCTTTGAAATCAACCGGGTGCGTAGTGCCGATCTGCGGCTGCTGGCCATGCTGCGCTGGATCAGTGTTCGCTTTGGCCAGGTGAACAGCCATGGCCATCGCCTGTCACTGAAGGAGATGAATCTCACCCATCGCGATCTGGCGGATCTCTGCGGTCTTACCCGCGTGACCGTGACCAAGAACCTCAATCGCTTCAAGACCCTCGGCCTGCTGCGAGGGGTCGGCGACGCAGACCTGCTGATCCCTGCCGATGCCAGGCTTCCGCGGGGTGATGCTGCCTGATGGTTGCCGTTGCTGAATCGATTCAGCCCCGGGTCAACAGAGTCAGCGAGCCGCTGTCTGCAAGGATGCGGGCACCGAGCCAGATCAGGATGAAGGGAAACAGGCTGGGCGCGTAGCGATTCAGCAGCAGTGCAAGGCCGGGGGAGCGGGTGAGATGATAGGAAAGAAACAGCCAGGTCAATACAAACCCATAGAGCACAGGAATGAGCAGCAGGATCTTGCTGCTGCTCAGGCTGGCGAAGAGAGGGATATAGATGCTCAGGTTGTTACTGCCATTCGAGATTGTCACCATCGAAACCTTATAGGTCTGGCGATCGCTGAGAACGCTCCAGAGCGAGGGCTGGCGTGATTCAAAGCCCCGCAGATCACGGAATCGCAGCGCACTGATCTCCCGATCGCTCCGTTCGCTGCCGCGCCACTGGCGCCACTGGCGCAGCAGCGCCAGCAGGCCGATCAGGATCGGCAGAAGCCCAAGCAGCCCGATGATCGGCTGAGGGATCGCCAGGCCGATCCAGTAGCCGAGCAGGCCGATCAGAACCAGGACGGTGAAGCCAAGCAATTCGCCCACCACCACATGGCGAGGCTGAAAGGTTCGGTTCACTTCAGCGAAGAAGCCTGTCAGATAGATGTTGTCGTCAAAGGTGGTGGCCAGGCCCGCCGCCAAGGCGAGCTGCAGGGTCGCCCAGAACCAGTTCATGAATCACTGCACTCGCTCGAGGGATGGGCGCTGGAGGGACGCTCTGCCCCCGACATCGCAGTGCTGCGGATCTGCCGCCCAACCCTAGGGATTCCTCCCCCGCGGGAGACGTGGCTGGGATTACATCGAAGCCGCGATCGCAGGCCTGTTGCGGCTTAGAGTGTTGTGAACTTGCCGCCCGTTGCGATGTCATGGCCCGCCATGCTGCTGGCCTTGCCAATGTCTTGCCAAGCCCCTGCCAAGCTCCTGCCAGGGCCTTGCCAAAGCCTTGCCACTGCCTGCTCAGCGCTGCTGCTGGATGTTCCGGCGCCAGGCAGAGCTCGCTTCAGAGTTGTCCCTCGTCAGCTGTCCTTCGTTGGATGCCTGATGTGATGAACAGCTTGTGCGTCGTGTCCCACTATGTGCAGCAGGGCTGATGAGTCGGCAAGGGAGGCCGCTTCGATTCCCGCTGCTCCGGCGGGGTGTCGGCCATGCCAATCACCCTCTCACTTCCTGCCTGCTTGCCACCCTCCTGTCCCTGGGGGTGGCCTCACCCCCCCCCTTTCTGCAGCCGGCCCGTGCCCAGCCCTCCCGTTCCGCTGAACCCGCTGCCGAGCGCCGCCTGGCCTATCCACCAGGCACCACGGCGGTTCTTCTCCAGACTCTTCTGCTGCTTGGCGGTGGGCTAATGGGCCTCGCACTGCTCCATCGCCTGCGCGCCCGTCGGGCCGAAACGCACCCTGCCACGTCGTTGGCGGATGAATGCCACCGCCTGCGCCAGCTGAAGATCGGTTATCCGGAAGGCATGACCTTTCTGGAGGAACTGCGGCGGCTGCAGTTGCTTGAAAATCGCCTCAGCCCGCTTGGCGTGGATATCATCTGGAGCTCCTTCCCTTCAGCCTCCACCCTGCTGTCGGCCTTGAGCAAGGGCGAGGTGGATTTCTGTGGTGGTGGCGGAACGGCCAGTCTCTTTTCGCAGGCGGCAGGTCATCTGTTTGTGCGTGTGGCACGGGAGAAATACCCCGATCTGCAGGGCGAGGCGATCCTGGTTCATGATGCATCTGCCATTCAGAGTCTGCGGGATCTCAAGGGGGCACGCGTTGCCTTTGATGAGGGCTCGAGCGCTCACTATGTGCTGATCCGCGCCCTTCAGATCGTTGGCCTCTCCTATGGCGATATCGTGCCGGTTCCGCTGCCTCAGAGCCAGGCGCTGCACCGCTTCAGGCAGGGAGAGGTGGATGCCTGGGTGGTCTGGATGCCCTATGCCCCCACCGAGGCGCGGCGCCAGTATCCGGGTCGTTCCATCGCCGATCTGCACAGCATTCTCGGGGAGCGTGCCGCCGACGAAGTGCCGACGCTCTACTACGCAACCCCGGAATTGGTGCGGGATTATCCCCGGGTGCTCAAGGCCATCCTCGAGGAGGTGAATGAAGCCGGGGTTCAGCACAATCAGGCCCAGCTTCAGCGGACGGGCGAACTCGGTGACGCTGCCGAACTGGAGCCTGAGCAGATTCAGAGCCTGCATCAGAGAGTGCTGGAGCGGGCCATCCTGCCGCTCGATGATCCCACGCTCCGCAGTCTGCAGCAGCAGGCCACGATTCTGCATGACCTTCGCCTCCTGCCCAAGCGGATCCCTGTGCACGATGGTGCCTTCAGCCTCCTGTTGCGACAGAACTGGACCAGCTGAGTTTGGATCCATCCTGCCGGCAGATCCTGATGCTGAGATCTCGATGACCTGGCACGGGAGGATGTGGCTGGAACCACATCATCCCGTGCATGCATGCCCGATCATGGCTGGATTGATTCCACCGACCCAAGCAGCTGGGCGGCACATTCGCCATGACATCCCTGCGACTTCCAGCCCACGGACGCATCAGAAACCATCGCCATTCTCAGCTGCTTCGCACCCTTGCTCCTGCGCTGCCCGCCCACCGCCCGATCCCCAACAATCTCGGTCCGACCCTGTTGCTTGCTGTGGGGATCCCCCTGGTTCCCCTGCTGATCGGCGTGCCCTTGGTTCTCTATGGTCTGGCCAGGATTCGTGATGCCCGGGGAGCGCTCGCCCTGCCCTGGCTCTCCGATCGACTTTCTGCCCTGGCCGGCGCGCAGCGGGTGTCGTCCTGATCTCTGTGCTGCCGGATGGGAGTGCCTGGCCGCACCGATCGCATTCGCTGATCGTTTCCACTTTGAATCGCAGTTGTTTCGTGCCATTCAGCCCCTATAGCTTCGGGGTCAGTCCCAGGCACGATCCAGCCATGTCTTTACCCTGTCTCGCCGCTCCTTGCTTCCTTCTCAAGCGTCCTGCGCTCAGGACACCTGCGCACACCCTTTCGCTGCCACACGGTCTGTCTGCCCGTCTGGCGAGCTGGGGCGCACGGGTGTCGATCACCCTGCTGCTGCTGGTCGGCATCGTGTTCACCGGTCTTCAGCCGGTGCATGCCGATGCCGGCCGCTTCCTGAGCGGCTCGGACCATGCCGAGCTCAGTGCCGAACTGGCCACCCTGCAACCCGATCCCGCCACCACCAGGGCACCGCTCACGGCAGCGCAACAGCAGCGTCTCGCTGATCTCGAAGCCCTTGAGCGCCAGATCGCCAGCTCCGACGACCGTGCCCAGCTCAGCAATCGCAGCACCCACAACCTGGGCCTGTTCGCCCGCTTCAAGAAGGACCCTGCCGATCAGCCCCCCAGCTTCTCGGTGCTCGCTCCCGGGCACAGCAGCGACGACGACTTCGATCTGGTGGCGCTGCTGATTCCCGCCGGTGTCTCCCTGAGCTGGCCGGAGGGCGGCGAGGCCGCCGCGAGCAGCAGCAGCCCACGGGTGGTTCGGGTGCTGGAGGGTCAGCAGCTGGAGGTGAGCGACGCCGCCGCTCCCCTCACCTATCAGCTCAGCCAGCCCCCCTTTCAGCTGCTGAGCCGCTGGGACCCCCAGCCCGCCCTGCCGGATCTCAGCCAGGCCGCTCTTGATCTGGAGCCTGAATCCGCTCCCCTCGATTGACACCTGCTGGCGAGCGCCGGCCTCAGGCCGGCTTGCCGGCCTTCTCGGCTCCCAGTCCTGGTTTGCTCCGTGAACCCCGTGCCCGCGCTTGAACGCCTGCCGCTCGAACTGGCGGCCCTCAGTCTGGTGATCGCTGCGGTGCTCGCCGGGCTGCTCACGCCCTCCCAGGCGCTGGCCGGTTTCGGCAATCCGGCGGTGATCACGGTGGTGGCGATGTTCGTGGTGAGTGCCGCCCTGGAGCGCAGCGGCGCCCTCACGCCGATCGAGCGCTGGCTCTCCCGCTTCGACGACCGGGGCCCCTCCCAGCAGATCCTGCTGCTGGCCCTGGTGGTGGGGCCGCTCTCGGCGGTGATCAGCAACACCGCAGTGGTAGCGATGTTTATCCCGCTGGTGGAGCGCTGGTGCCGGCGGCTGGCCCTCTCGCCCTCTCAGCTGCTGATGCCCCTCTCCTTCCTCACCGTGCTGGCGGGGGTGGGCACCCTGCTGGGCACCTCCACCACCCTGGTGGCCAGCAGCCTTTCGAGCGACCTGGGCTACGGCAGCTTCTCGCTGCTCCAGTTCACGCCGATGGCCCTGCTCACCTACGCCGCCGGCATGGCGGTACTGGCGCTGCTGGCGCCGCGCCTGTTGCCCTCCAACCCCGCCCTGCCGCGGGCCGAGGCTCTCGAGAGCGACTACGGCATCCGCCACTACCTCAGTGAGCTGGAGGTCACCGGGGCCTCGCCGCTGATCGGCCGCAGCCTTGATGCCAGCCTCCTGCAGCACACCTTTGATGTGCGGGTGCTGGCCCTGATCCGCGAGGGGGAGCGGCGCTCCCTGCCGCTGGGGGAGGAGCAGCTGGCCGATGGTGATGTGCTGGTGGTGAAAGCGTCGCCGGAGCGCCTGCTGGCCCTGCGACAGGAGGAGGGCCTGGCCCTCGTGCCGGAGGTATCGGTGCGCCTGCGCGAGGCGGGCGGCGATGCCGATCCCCTCGCCCCTGATCGTGACGGCCCCGAACTCGCGATCGTGGAGGCGCTGGTGCCGGCCGGTTCCGGGTTGATCGGCCGCAGCCTGCGGGAGATCCGCTTCGCCCAGCGCTTCCATGCGGCCGTGCTCGCCATCCGCCGCGGCGAGGAGGTGCTGCGCGACCGCCTCGGAAAGGTGAGCCTGCAGCTGGGGGATGCGCTGCTGCTGCAGAGCCCTCCCTCGGCCCTGCGCACCCTTCAGGTGAGCCGCGAACTGCTGCTGGCCGATCCCGTGGTTCTCCCGGAAGACCGGCGGGAGCGGCTGGGCTGGGCCCTGGGACTCACCGCAGCCCTGTTGCTGCTGGCCCTCTGGCGCAGCGACGCGCTGACGATCTGGGCGCTGCTGGTGGTGGTGGGCCTGGTGCTGAGCGGCGTGCTCAGCGCCCAGGAGGTGTATGGCGCGGTGCGCTGGGATGTGGTGGTGCTGCTGGGCTCCCTGCTGCCCCTCGCCCAGCTGGGCACCACCCTGGGCCTGGATCGCTGGCTGGTGGAGCGCCTGAGCGGTGCGATCGGCTCCTGGCCGCCCTACCTGCTGCTGCTGGGGTTGTATCTGATCACGGCCCTGGTCACCGAAGTGGTGTCCAACCAGGCGGCGGTGACCCTGATGCTGCCCCTGGGGCTGGCCCTCAGCCAGGGGGTGGGCGTGAATCCCTGGGCCGCGATGGGGGTGACCACCTTCGCGGCCTCCCACAGCTTCCTGACCCCGATCGGCTATCAGACCAACACGATGGTGTATGCGATCGGAAACTATTCCTTCCTCGATTTCCTCCGGCTCGGTCTGCCGCTCACCCTCGTGATGAGCCTGCTCACACCGGCCCTCGCCCTGCGGCTGTGCGGCTGAAGCTGGGCACCTTTCAGGGGCCCATTGAAGCAGCCCCCTCAGCGAAACGAGCGCACGGCGCGGGGCCGCAGGTGCAGGCGAGTGCCCTGGGTGTAGCTGGCGAGCCGGTCGGCCACCTGCTCGCGGGGCAGCTGGGCATTGATCACCTGTCCGCCTTCGGTCACCACCTCCGCCAGCACCTCGCGGCCGAGATGAATCAGGCGCCGCAGCACCACCGGCACGGTGCGCTCCTGCGGCTCATCGAGGAGATCGAGATCATGGGGCCGCACATAGAGATCACCCTGGCCATCGCCGCCCTCACCAGCCAGGCTGTGGAGACGCGGCAGCACATTCACCTCGCCCACGAAGTTCATCACGAAGGGGGTGGCGGGCTCGTCGTAGATCTGCGAGGGGCTGCCGATCTGCTCCACGTGGCCTTCGTTGATCACCACGATGCGATCGGCCACCTCCATCGCCTCCTCCTGATCGTGGGTGACGATCACCGTGGTCACCTGCGTTTCCTCATGCAGATGCCGCAGCCAGGCCCGCAGCTCCTTGCGAACCTTGGCATCGAGGGCGCTGAAGGGTTCATCGAGCAGCAGCACCTTCGGCTGCACGGCGAGGGCCCGGGCCAGCGACACCCGCTGCCGCTGGCCG
>Ga0172376_10007488_pt1 | contig 11621 bp, 10 predicted proteins | sample Lak35m_FD_121114 | JGI IMG/M metagenome (GOLD analysis project Ga0172376, IMG submission 121114) | Freshwater microbial communities from Kabuno Bay, South-Kivu, Congo - kab_092012_35m | ecosystem: Environmental > Aquatic > Freshwater > Lake | place: Democratic Republic of the Congo: South-Kivu...
CTCGGTCACCGAGAAGGTGCGCCCAGTGCCCATCATGCGGATCTTGTCGCCCTGCTTCAGGTGGCCGTCGAAGACGCGCACATACATCACGACGCCGCGGTACTCGTCGTACTTCGCATCGAACACAAGCCCGCGCAGTTTCTTTGTGGTCGCGGCCTTCGGGGCGGGAAGTTTCTCGCAGATCGCGTCGAGGAGCGGCTGGATGCCTTGGCCAGTCTTTGCACTGACGTAGATGCACTCCTCGGCGGGAAAGCCGAAGACCTGCTCAATCTCCATCGCGACGCCGTCCGGATTCGCGGCGGGGAGGTCGATCTTGTTGACCACCGGAATGATGGTGAGATCGCCCGCGACCGCGAGGTACGCGTTCGCGACCGTCTGCGCCTGCACGCCCTGCGTCGAGTCGACGACGAGCACCGCGCCTTCGCACGCCTTGAGGGCGCGCGACACCTCGTAGGTGAAGTCGACGTGGCCGGGCGTGTCGATGAAGTTGAGTTCGTACTCTTCGCCCTTGTAGGTGTGCTTCACGGTCACGGCCGAAGCCTTGATCGTGATGCCGCGCTCGCGCTCGAGGTCCATCGAGTCGAGGAACTGCGCGCGCGCCTCGCGCTCGGAGACTGCCTTGGTCGCCTGCAGGAGTCGGTCCGCGAGGGTCGACTTGCCGTGGTCGATGTGGGCGATGATGGAGAAGTTGCGGATCTTCACGGGAATCGGACAGTGTAGCCGCAGTGCGCGTTCGATTCACGGGCCGCGGAAGGTCCGGTCGCGGAGGCGTGGATGGAGATGCCGCCGCTTGCCGCGCCACCGCGGTTTCCCGCGATCCGCGCGCGTTCAGCCGTGCCGAAGCCAGCGCCAGAAGCGCGACCAGAGGCTCGCTCGCCGGTCGGTCGCGGTTGCGGAAGTGCTTGAGCTCGTTGCGGTCGTCCTGCGGGCGCTTCCTGCGGAAGCCGGTGGAGGCGCCGGTGCGGATGGCGGGACGGGCCGCCCGTGCTGCGAGGAATCGCCGGGGCGTCGCGTCCGCTTTCCGCGCTTCTCGTCGTCGTCATCGTCGTCGTCGAAGAGGAGAAGGTAGTTCTCTGCGATGTTATCGTCGCCCATCGTTGACCCTCCGGCATCGGATGCATCGCCGTGTCAGACGTCGCGTGCGTGTCGCGCCGCAAGTGCCGCGATTCGCGCGCGGGCTTCCTCGACGCGCCTCTCGGGGATGATCCCATCGACCACGGCCGCTGCGAGATGCGCGATGACTTCGTGCTGTGCGTCGGCGGTGTGGCAAACGAGAAGTGCGTCGACGCCGGCCGCCACCGCGCGCACCGCCGCGATGCCCGAGCCGAAGTGCTCGGAGATCGCCTTCATCTCGAGGCAGTCGCTCACACAGACGCCCTTGAATCCGACCTCGTTCCGCAGGAGTTCGATCGCCGGCGCACTCATCGTGGCGGCGACGCCCGGATCGAGTGCATCGAAGACAACGTGCGTGGTCATGATGCAGGAAACGCCTGCCGCGACGGCCGCTCTGAAGGGAACCAGTTCGCAGGCCCGCAGGCGATCAAGCGCATGCGGAAGGCGCGGAAGGTCGTAGTGCGAGTCCTTGTCGGTGTCGCCTTGGCCCGGGAAGTGCTTCGCGCAAGCGGCGAGGTGCTCCTCGAGGCCCGCGATCATCGCAGCGCCGAGCGAGGCGACAACTGCAGGATCGCGCGAGAACGAGCGCTCGCCGATGACCGGGTTCGCGGGGTTCGAGTCGATGTCGACGACGGGTGCAAGGTCGATGTCGAAGCCGGCGTCGCGCACCTGCGCGCCAAGTCGGCGGCCAACCTCGCGCACCTCGGCGGGCGACTTCGCGCCGATCTCGCGAAGCGACGGGAAGCGCTCAAAGCCTTCCGTGAGTCGCGTGACGCGGCCACCTTCCTGGTCGACCGAGAGCAGCAGCGGCCCAGGTGCGATCGCCTTCAGCTCGCGGATGAGCGCGCGCGTCTCGTCGCGGGTGCCCACATTCCGTACAAAGAGAATCACGCCCGAAACGCCGCGGTGGATCAGTTGGAGGGCTTCAGGCGACGGGACTTTCCCGTCGAAGCCGATCCAGAGCAGGGGGCGGACGAGGTCTTCGGCATCTCGGGCGTGCATGGCGTTGATCGGCTCAGTGGCGATGCATGATGGGAAGCGACACGCGCTTCTCAAGTTCGTCGGTCGGCACGGCGACAAGGTCGTATCCGTTCGCATCAACCACGGTGCAGCGGACGACTTCTCCCGGCGCGCGCTTCTCGGTCGATTGGACGTAGGTCATCGAGTCGATCGACGGCGCCTGGAAGTACGCGCGGCCTGTGTAGAGGGCGCCGCCCTTCGTGACTCCAGTCGTCGCGCGCGACTTCACGCGCCCGGCGGCGGGGCCCTCGACGAGCACATCGAACTGCGCCTTCGCCTCGGCCTGCAGCTTCGCGTTCTCGAACGCGATCTCCTGCTGGAGCATCATCAGGCGCTCCTCGCGCTCGCGCTTCACCTCGTCGGGAACGGCGAGCGCCGGGTCCTTCTCCATCGTGCCGGCGGGGGTGCCCTCCTCGGCCGAGTAGCGGAAGACACCCATCATGTCGAACTGCTGCTCGTTCACGAACTCGAGCAGCTGCTCGAAGTCGTCGTCGGTTTCGCCGGGGAAGCCAACGATGAAGGTCGTTCGGATCGCGATACCCGGTACGCGCTCGCGCAGCTTCGAGAGCAGATCCTCCGTGTGTGCGCGCGTCGTGTGGCGGCGCATCGCCTTGAGCATCGCGTCGCTTGCGTGCTGGAGCGGCATGTCGATGTACTTGACGATGTTGTCGAGCCGGCCGATCGCGTCGATCGATGCGTCGTCGAACTTCGACGGATACGCGTACATCAGCCGCATCCAGCCGCCGCCGAACTCGCGCGCAACGCCGTCGATGCCCTTGAGGAGGCCGGGCAGGCCGCCGTCGTAGCCGACGTCCATGCCGTAGCTCGTGGTGTCCTGGCCGATCAGGTTCAGCTCGAACGCGCCCGAGGCCATCAGGCCGCGCGCCTCGGCGAGAATCGCGTCGAGCGGTTTCGAACGCATCTTGCCCCGGATCGAGGGAATCGTGCAGAACGCGCAGCGCTGGTTGCAGCCCTCGGAGATGCGCAGGTATGCCCAGTGCCGCGGCGTGAGTCGCACGCGGTCGTCGTCGCCCTCGAAGTAGCCGATGCCTTTGCCGTCGGCACCGTTCACGGTGAGCCCGACGGTCTTCATGCCGCGTTCGGCGGCGGCCTGCAGCGCGTTGCCGGAGATCCAGTACTTCGGGGCCTTTTCGGCGACCTCAGCCGCACCTTCGCCGCCGACCGCGTCGACGATGTGGTCGCGGTCGAAGACGCCGACCATTGCGTCGATGCCGGGGGCCCATTCGAGCAACTTCGCGCGGTGGCGCTGCACCAGGCAGCCGGCGACCACGACGCGCTTGATCTCGCCCTTCTCCTTGCGGCGGATCGCGTCGTGGATCACCTCGAGCGACTCGTCCTTCGACGCCTCGAGGAAGCCGCATGTGTTGACCACGATCGCATCGGGCCGCTGATCCTCGTTCACGAGCTCGAAGCCCGACTGCTTGAGGACGCCGAGCATCTTCTCGCTGTCGACGAGGTTCTTCGGGCAGCCGAGGCTGACGAAACTCACGCGGCTGACGCGGGTGCCGTGTCCGGCGCGGGCGGTATCCTCTTTGACGGTCATGGATCGCGCAGTGTAGATCGGTCAGCGCGCGCCGCCGGAGCCATAAAGCCCGCGTGTGGTGATTTCGCGAAAGACCGCGTCCGAAAGACCCTCGGGCCGCTGGCCCTGCGCGATCGCCTCGCGGATACCGGTCGAGGCAAGATCGACGGGTTGGAGGTCGAGGAGCCACGTGGACGCGTCCGCGAATCCGCTTGTCTGTGCGAACTCGGCGAGGAATTGCGCCGTTGCGGCGTGCGTGTCGGGAGGTCGGACAACGACCGCTGGCTGTGCGAGTTCGAGGAGTTCACGCCACCGGTGCCAACGTTCGATGGAGCGAATGGCGTCGCTTCCGACGAGAAAGCGGATCGCGCCACGGAGATGAGGTTGTTCGGCGAGGATTCGCTCGACGGTGTCGATCGTGTAGCTCGGTCCTTCTCGATCGATCTCGAGGCGCGAGAGACGAATCTCGCCACCGATCGAGCTGCCGATCCTGCAGAAGGCCGCGCGGCACATCGCAAGTCGCGCCTCGGGAGATGCGGGGGGAGTCGCACACTTGAGCGGGTTGATCGCGGCGGGCATGACGGCGGCGCAGGGGGCGCCGAGCGCGCGCATGGCTTCGCCGAGGATCGATGCGTGGCGCGCGTGCGGAGGGTCGAACGATCCGCCGAAAAGGAGGAACGGGTGCGTCGGCGCGCACAGCGCGATCGCGGGCATCGCGCCGTATGCGTCGGCGAGAAACGCCGCATCGCGGAGCGCGGTGCGCGAGTCGCGCGCGAGGCGGCGCAGTTCGCGAATGAGTGCAGGTCTGCGCACCACCGCGCCGAGCACGCGGCCGAGGCGCGTCTCTCCCCGAGCATCGACGAAGCCCGCCACTTCGGCGGGCAGCGTGTCGCCCGCGGCATCGCCGACCCCGCGCACGATCGCGAACGGGATGCGCACCGCGTGCGCGCAGGCGGCGAAGGTGGTGCTTTCGGTGTCGACGGCATGGGCGCCAGTGGCGGTGCGGAGACGCGCCTTGTCTTCCGGCGTTGAGATCGGTGCACGAGTCTCGACGAAGCGCGCCCGGCGCGTTCCGGAGGGATCGAAGGAGGTGTGGGTGGTCGCGTCGACGAGCGTGGTGCCGACCGTGATCGCGGGATCGAGGCCGCCGGCCAGTCCGAAGAGGATCAGGAGCCTCGGACTCGGGACGGGCCACCGATCGCGCGCGGCGAATGCACGACGGATGCCCTCCGCGCCGGGGCCCGTCGTCACGACGGGAACCTTGCCAAACCGCAGAAAAGCGCGACGTTCGAACCCGAGCGGACAGAGGACCAGGGCCGGTTCGGCCGGCTTCAGGATCTCGTCAGGCGCAGGGCGCGCGTCGGGCATGCGGCGAGGGTAGCGAATGACGAACTCGACAGGAGCGGGGGAGCCGCTATCATCTCCGCCTTCCCCTAGACCGGATCACCGTTCGGTTCCAGCTGGCCCCATCGTCTAGCCTGGTCTAGGACACCTCCCTTTCACGGAGGTAACGAGGGTTCGAATCCCTCTGGGGTCACTCAACGCATACGGCCGCGGCTTTGTCCGCGGCCGTTGTGCTTGAAGTGACCGGTGTCTCGAGCGCGGCGGGGATCGATGCTGGAGATGGCCACGTGCGCCGCCCGCCGCGCTCGATCCACGCGCGGCCGCGCGCTCCTCGCTGGGCGTGGTCGTCGCTGCGCGGCACTCGTGCGCCCGCGCGGCGCGCATCGGCCGACGAGGCGATGCTCGCGGGCGTCGCGGCGGCGTGGGCTCGCGGGCTCGAGCTCGATGTGATCGTGACGGGCGTCGCGACCTTCCGGAGCGATCTCGATCCCTTCTCGCAGCTGATGGCAGACGACGGAATCGCGGCGGGCACGACAAAGGGCAGTTGACGACAAGCGCCGCAGCGCACGTCCGCGCGTCGACGGCAGACAGACGACTCGATCCATTGAACTCACTCGAATCAGGGCCCTGCGAGGGCCGAACCGCTGGAGTCGACACACCGCCATCGAGGCGCTGGTGCATTGCGCGCCGTCCGAACGGTCGATCGCGGACATCCCCGGCTTCGAGACTCGGCTCCGCGAGTGCTTCCCCCACATCGGCGTCCTCGCAAAGGGCCGCAACGGCGAGAGCTCGCTCGCGCATGTCCTCGAGGCCGCGGCGCTCGCGCTTCAGGAGGAGGCGGGTTGCCCAGTGACCTTCTCGCACACCGAGCCGACCATGGAGGAAGGGACGTCGTTCGTCGTCGTCGAGTACGGCGAAGAGGACGTGGGGCGCAAGGCGATCGCCGAGGCGCGCGCGCTGATCGACGCGGTCATCGCCGGCGCCGCCTTCGACGCCGAGCGCGCCGTCGCCTCGCTGCGCGCGCTCGACGAGGACATCCGCGGCCAGACGCAGATCCTCGGCGCGACATTCGACGACGTGGTGCTCTTCCAGGACGCCTGCCAGCGCGGCCGTGCCGACGGCGAGGTGCTGGCGTTGCTCCGCGAGGGGCTCCAAGGTGCCGCACGCGCCGCGTAGATCGACGAGATCCGCGGCGAGTTCGCGGCGATCGACCTCGCGCTCGAGCGGCTTCGGCCGGGCGACCTTTGCCCCCTGATCGTCGATCAGGTCGAGGAAGCGCTGGCGCACATCGAGGCGCGTGGATCCGCCTGACGCGCGACGCTATCTGAGATCGCGAAGCGCCGGGTGCTCGAAGAGCAGTTTGCCGACGTAGCGCGCGCCGGGCGCCGTGAGGTGCGTGCCGTCCTCGGAGGTGACCTTCCCGTCGGGAGTGAGGAGCGGGACGCGGCCATCATCGTCGATCAGCATGCCGAGGAGATCGATGAACTCCGCATCGACGACGCGCGCGCGGTCGAGTTCGTTCTGGGCGCGGATCGACTCGACCGCCTTCGGACGGAAGTTGCGGCGCGCCTCGCCGCGCTGCGCGAGGAGCGCGTTCGGATTCCATCCGAAGCTCTTGAGTCCGACGACGATGATGCGCTTGGCCCCGAGCTTCCGGTAGAGCGCGACGTCCTCGGCCCAGCACTCCGTCTCGAACGCGCCGAGCACGAAGATCGCGACGTCGGCCTCCGCGAGCGCGCGTCTGGTCTTCTCGCGGATCGCGTCGACGCTTCCCTTGCAGGAGATCTCGTCCTTCAAGGAGACCCTGTGGTAGGAGAGTTCGTGTCGCGCCAGATAGCCGTTTTCGACGGCGGAGTTGATGATGTCGCGTGCGTAGCTGTTACCGAGCACCACGACGTTGGGCTTCGCAGCGTCCGTGAACGGCGCATCCTCGAACATGTGCGGCCGGTCGCCGTACTCCCCGCGCCGCATCGGGCGGCCATCGCTGTGCGTCGCCTGCTGGAACTCGGGGACGCGCCTCGGAAAGCCGCCTTGGCGATCCAGCATGAGGCCCGCTCCGGCGAGTCCCGCGCCGCCGAGGATCGTGAACGCGAACACCTGTGCGCGCGTCCATCCGCCGCTCTGCCGGAACGGGCGTTCGACGAACCGCCACGAGAGATAGGCGAGCGGGAAGGCGAGTGCTACCGCGCCGAGCGACATCGCGAGTGTGGGATGCTCCGCGCTTGTCAGACGTAGGAACGCAAGAAGCGGCTGGTGCCAGAGATAGAGGCTGTAGCTGATGAGCCCGACGCCGACGACGGAGCGATGGCACAGGAGCCGCGCGCCGGGAATCTTCTCGCTTGCGAACGCGATCACCAGCATGGTTCCCACGACGGGGACGAGCGAGAGGACGCCGGGGAGGCGCGTTGAGCCGTCGAAGAGCACGACCGATGCGGCGATCATCGCGAGGCCGGTGATCGCGAGGAATCCGCGCGCGGCGGTACCGAAGCGCGCGCCGAGGTCGCCGCGGCGCGACTCCGCGTAGGCAAGCATCGCGCCCGCGAGCAGCTCGAACGCGCGCGTGTGCAGCATGAAGAACGCCGTCTGTGGCGAGCGCGACACCGTCCACTCAGCGAGCGCGAGGCTTGCGATCGCAGCGCAGGCAAGCATCCAGCCCGTCCAGCCACGCTTGTGTACCGCAAACAGGACCCACGGGAAGATGAGGTAGAACTGTTCCTCGACACCGAGGCTCCAGGTGTGAAGCAGCGGCTTCAGTTCCGTCAAGATGTCCCAGTAGCCTGACGTCAGGAGCAGCAGGACGTTGTTGGCGGAGAGGACCGTTGCGACCGTACCTTGGCCGAGGTTCTCGAGTGTGTCAGGGAGGAGCAGGAACCAGCCCGCGACGAGGCACGCGAGAAGCACGACATAGAGCGCCGGAATGATGCGCCGTGCGCGTCGCTCGAGGAAGTGGACGATCGAGAAGCCGCCCTTGTCGATGTCGCGGAGCAGGATGCCCGTGATCAGGTAGCCGCTGATGACGAAGAACACATCGACGCCGACGAAGCCGCCGGCAAAGCCGGGCACTGCGGCGTGGAATGCAAGCACGGGCAGCACGGCCCATGCGCGCAGTCCATCGACTTCTTTGCGATAGCGAAGCAAATGAACCATGCCTTTCTGGGGTCGTTCCCGTCGTTCCGCACAATCTTACCGTCGGAAGCGGCTTCGCGACTTCACTCCTACGTTTCTTTCTTTCCATGCGCCGTGGCGCTCGGCTGCCGTCCGTGGTCTGCGACGCTCTCAGCCCCAGTTTGTCAGCAGGACGCCGATGTCCGAGGAGAAGTGAATCCGTCGCCATCGAGGTCGCCGCCGGGCGTGCCCCAGGCGCTCAGCAAGATCGCGAGGTCGGCCGAGTTGACAACGCCGTCGCCGTTGAAGTCACCTAGTTTGCTGCATGCCACGCACTGGGTCCGCGCCTGTGCGGCGCAGGTGTTGTCCCATTCGATGTTGCAGCAGAAGCTGTCCGCCGCGCAGATGAGTTCGCAGCAGGCTGCGTTCGAGCATGCGGGATTGGCGTGGCCGGTGCAGCAATCGCCGGCGGCGGGGGCGCCGCAGACCTCGGAGCAGGGTGCGCACGCGTCCATCGCCGCCTCCGCGCAATTCACGTCCCACTCCGACTCGCAGCAGAAGCTGTCGGCGGCGCACACCGGCACGCAGCACGCCGGATCGGCGCAGGCCGGCGTCGCATGCGCCTCGCAGCAGTTTCCCGCAGCTGGATCTCCGCAGCCGACGCCGCAGACGCCGCAGACGATCTGCGCGTTGAAGGCGCACTGCGCGTCCCACTGCGTCTCGCAGCAGAACGGGTCGACCGAGCAGAGCCCCTCGCAGCAGTCGGGATTGTTGCATCCCGGTTCGTCGTGCGGAATGCAGCAGTCGCCGCTGTCCGGGTCGCCGCACGGATCGGCGCAGATGCCGCAGATCTGTTCGGCGGCCGCGGCGCAGTACTGATCCTACTGGCCATCGCAGCAGAATGTGTCCTGTGAGCACACGATCGAGCAGCAGGGCGCGTTCGAACAGGCCGGCGTCGTCTTGGGAGCGCAGCAGTTGCCTGCGTTCGGATTTCCGCAACCGACGCCGCAGACGCCGCAGTAGGCCTGTGCCGTCGCTGCGCACATCGCATCCCATCGGGTGGTGCAGCAGAAGGGGTCGGCCGCGCAGATCGCCTGGCAGCAGTTTGGCTCTGAGCAGCCGCGGCCGTTGTGCGCGAAGCAACAGCTCTGCCGGATGCCGCACTGCGCGAGAGCGCTCTTCGCGGAGATCAGCGCAAGCGCCATCGCGACCATGAGCATCACCACCGCGCTGCGGGCGAACTCGCGCAAGCGGATGCCGGCGAGAGTTCGGGTGGCGTGAGGACGCTGCGTGCGGCAGACTGACGACATACGACTCTCGTCCGCTGAATCCAATACCGGGGTAGGGATCTACGCTCCCCCATTCACGTTGGGGAGGGCAGCTACGCCGACTATGGCGTAGGATCCGCCGTAAGTCACGGTGGAGCGGGCGTTTACTCTAAATTGACCGCCCCGCATTCCCCGCTGCGGGGCTATGTCCCATAGGTCGGCGAGCGGGAGGTCTTGAAACCGGAGCCGGGAGGGCGGAGCGGTGAGGGGTGGATCCGTCAGAGCCAAGGGGCCGTCGGATGCCGAGCCACGCGAGAATCCACGCGCGGTTGCCGCGCGGAGCGGAGCGACCGCGTAGGTTTCGCCACTCGAGCGTCGATGCGATGATCGCGCGGCCGGAAGGAGTCGGCGTCGCGGGAGTGCATGAAGTTGCGATAATCTCGTTCCGCTTTGGATGTGAGAGCTCGAGGCGGTCCGCGCGCGCGGCCGATTGTTGTCGATCTCGTGCGCAGACCACACGATGGCCCCATCGTCTAGCCTGGTTGAGGACATATCCCTCTCACGGATAGAACAGGGGTTCGAATCCCTCTGGGGTCACTCAACGCATACGGCCGCGGCTTTGTCCGCGGCCGTATGCGTTTCTGCGTTGAGTGACGCGCAGCGCAGACCCCGCGTCCGCCTTCGGCACCGGGCGGGGTGCTGTTACGCTTCAACCCAGTTGCTCGCACGGGGTCGGTTTGCACGCGGGCAACGTGAAGGAGGTCCGCCGTGCGTGTGACCGCTCAACAGCGGACGGAAATGATCGCTCGGGTCCGTGCGAAGCTTGTGACGGGAGTCTCCCTCGCGGATGCGTGCGCGAGCGAGATCAAGGGCGCGGATTCGCTCAAACCGGCCACGTTCATGCTGTGGGTTCGGCGATACGCTCGATCGGCGAAGCCATCGATGCATGCGTCGTCGGCGCATCTCAAGGGGCCGTGCCTCGCGGTGCTTGGCGACGACAGTGAGTTTGTGACGCTCGGAGGAGTGGGAACCTCATTCAACGCGCAGATTCGAACGCGGCTCTTCGCGGAGTTTGATCCTGCGCGTGGCGTGAATCTCTGGTACCGCAGCACATCGGCGCTCGCGCAGATTTCTGACGACGGGCGTTCCCAGACCGAGGAGATCGCGGAGGGACTTCGATCGCTCCGTGAGATCCGGCGGGCGGTCGAGGATTTCGGCGATCCGCAGTACGGCAGGGGCGTCGATGCGGATGACGCGACAAGTCGGGCGCATGCGGCGTTTCCGTGGCTGCCGACGCGCATTCGCGAGGCGGGAGCGGTCGGTGCGTCGGGTGCTGATGATGGGGACGACGAACTTGATGATGGGTTGGAAGACGATTTCGTCGACCAGTCAGTACGCTGATCCGGTCCGGCTTGCGTGGAGCGCGGTGAAGCGCCGTGGTGCTTCGTGGGACATCTCGGGACATCGAGGGACATCGAGGGTCATCGAGGGTCATCGAGGATGATCGTGGATTATCCGACGCAAACACGCTTTGGATGTCGTACCCGTCCGAAGTCGAGGCCGTCCGAGCCGTCGCGCTCTGAGATCGATTGTCCGCAGTCCCGGTCGCGTGTCTGGCTCACGGTGCGGGCTTTCGAAGGCTCAGGATGGCATGGAGTGGTCGAAGCGCGTCGGTGGGAAGGGGTGGTGGTGTAGACAGGGATTTGGCGGTTGCTATACTCGACCCCTCAGCGTTCGGGCCGGTGTGAGAGCCGCCGAACAACATGCTGGCTTGGCCCCATCGTCTAGCCTGGTTCAGGACATATCCCTCTCACGGATAGAACAGGGGTTCGAATCCCCTTGGGGTCACTCACCAACGCGCCCTCGGCATCCGCCGAGGGCGCGTTGTTTCGCGACCAGTCCGCGGAGGCACGGCCTCCGCGGACGCGCGGCGCTCGCCTCCTCGCCGCGCGTGGTCTTCGCGCGCGTCGCGTTGCGCCGCGCGCCTCGAGCACGCGCGGCTCGTCGCATCGGCCGCGCTCCCCGGGTCTGTCGGATCCACAGCCCGGCATACGCCGGGCGGTGGATTTCGAATCCCGCTCCGCCGCGCGCCTGCGCGTCGAAGCTTGGGGTCACTCACCAACGCGCCCTCGGCATCCGCCGAGGGCGCGTCGTTTCGCGACCAGTCCGCGGAGGCACGGCCTCCGCGGACGCGCGGCGCTCGCCTCCTCGCCGCGCGTGGTCTTCGC
>Ga0172376_10007490_pt1 | contig 11619 bp, 17 predicted proteins | sample Lak35m_FD_121114 | JGI IMG/M metagenome (GOLD analysis project Ga0172376, IMG submission 121114) | Freshwater microbial communities from Kabuno Bay, South-Kivu, Congo - kab_092012_35m | ecosystem: Environmental > Aquatic > Freshwater > Lake | place: Democratic Republic of the Congo: South-Kivu...
ACCACCTTCCCCGCGTGAAATAAATCCCCGGATCCTCATCCATCACCACACGGCTCAACCACGGCCACAACGGCTGGATGTAACTGCTGCGGTGCGGATACCAGTCGGCCGAAGCAGCGTAGGCCAACTCGAGGTTGGCCCGCTGATCCACCGTTTCGAGATCACGATTGGTTTCCGCGATGAGCACCGATCCAAGGTGGAAATAAACGACACCCAAGAGCGCGAGCAGCGCCACGTAAACCGTCCATCCCGCGTTCCCGCGCAAGGGCCGCAGAAAGAGCACATCGAGCCATGCGCCACGCCTCATGTTGTCATCCATCACGCTTTCCCCGAAAATCACGCCCCCGGCTCAGCCCGGCAAGCGCGAACTCCGGTTGCCCCTCACTTTCACTTTCCCTCTCTCACAACGCCGCCCCGAACCACGGGTGACGCAGCAGCCACACCGTCTGCAGCAAGGCATGACCCAGCACCACCGCGACGGCCGAAGCATAGAAAACGCGCACCCATCGCTCCTTCGACGCGCGCGCCAGAGACCACGAACCCCACGAGGCGAACAACAGCAACGGAAGATACAGCACCAACGTGAAACGCTCCCCGCGGCCGATCACCGCATACCATCCGCTGGCGGCCAGATAGAGCAGCACCGTGGCCGTGACCAACGCGGTCACGGCCAACCCCGTCGCGCTGCGGAAAACGGGCGGTCCCTCCCGCCACGTCCGCCAACCCAGCAGCACCGCGGCCAGACCGGCCATCCAGCAAAGGTAAAGCCCGCGCGCCGGCAGCGTGTAGCGCCAGACCTGCGCCGCCTCGCCGCGATCCTCCCGCCCCGACTGCAAATCACCCGCCAGAGCGCGGTTGGCCTGGCGCACCGGGACCACGAAACGTTCTGTCATAAAAGCCATACCCTCGCGGAAACGCTCCCCCGCGTGCGCCCAGCCGTGCCGGCGGATGTAGTTGGCCGCGGACGGCAGTTCGCCCGGCGCGAAAGACGCACGGCCCTCCGCCGTTTCCAAGCGCGGCGAAATCGGCACGGCTTCCGTGTCGAAGTCGTCGCACCACATCCAGTAATTCGGCAACTGGTGGAACGCGTCCCCGTGAACCCGGTGTTTGAAAACCGCGTTCGGCGCGACAATCGCGGATGCGATGACGACCGCCAGCAAAAACCCCGCCGCGTGCCGACCGAAGGACCACCCGCCGTCACCACCGCGCGACACCAGCCAGCGCGGACACCACCCCGCGTGGGCCACCAGCATCACCGCCGTCGCCCCCGCATACACCCCGAGCAGCGGTCCCGTCGAAGCCTTCGCCAGATAGGCCGACCCGAAACACACGCCCCATCCCGCATACCACACCCAGCGCGACCGCCACAAAGTCAGCGCCATCAACACCACCGTCGCGCAGAACAACCCATACAACAGCGGTTCCGGATGAAAAAAATGCGCCCGCTGCAGCATCACCCCGATCCCCGTCAACCACCCCGCCACCAATCCCGGCACCGGCGCCATCCACCACGCCGCCAGCACCGCCACCAGCACCGTCAGCGCGTAACCCAACGACAAATTCAACCACCTTCCCCGCGTGAAATAAATCCCCGGATCCTCATCCAGCACCACCCGGCTCAACCACGGCCACAGCGGCTGGATGTAACTGCTGCGGTGCGGATACCAGTCGGCGACCGACTGTTGCGCGAGCAGGATGTTCGCCCCCTGATCGTAGCCTTCGAGATCGAGATTGATCTGCGCCACCATCCGTCCGGCCAAAGAAAAGTAAACCGCGCCGAGAAGCCCGAGGATCAAGAGATAAATCGTCCACCCGCGCCCGCCGCGCAGCGGAGACAAAAAAAGCCGCTCCCACCAAGTGGATGCGGCTCCCGCGTCGCTGTCGGTCATGTTACATGGTTGGATGATTCCCGCGCGTTCGACCATCCAAAAACAGTCTTACCCAACCGCCCCGCCGACTTGCTTTGAGGACGATTGCCCCCCGCGGGGGCCTGCGCTGCATCGCGGATCTCATCGGGCAATTCACGGCCCGGTTAGGTTTTTGTCCGTTCTTTGGACTTTCGGAACCCGTCACTCGCTACTCGCCTGTCGCGCCGTACCAGCGCAAAGGCGGATCACTTTGTCCCCGGCAGTTTGGTCGCCGCGGCGACCCGTATGCCGCATGCCTTACGCCGTGTGCGGGGCTGCGCCGCCCCCCTCACTCCGGAAACCGTTCGCCGATGAAAGCACGGGTTGAGAAAATGGCGGACAAAAGCTCGGGGGCCAGCTCCAGGGTGTCGGCGTAAACCTGCATCAAGTCCTCCGTGGCATATTCATGCGCGATCATGTTGCGCAAATCCCGCACCTCGACCAGAGCCTTCGCCGAGGGGATGACGCCGAGTTTCTCGCAGAGATTCATGCGGTCGATAAAAGTCGGCGCATCCTCACGCAGCAGGAGCACCAGCGTCTTGAGGACTTTCTGGGTGAGAATATCGGCCGAGCGCGCGAATTTCGAAGTCAGCGCATCGAAACTTTCCTCCTCCTCGAAGCTCTGGCGCGGGGAAGGCTCCAATTTCGCGCACTTGGCCGCGGACTTTTCCAGCGAAGCGGCCGCCCGCACCAGATGAGCCAACTCTGTCCGCAACAAGGGTTGCAAAGTTTCCGCTCTCATAGCCTGGCGGCCGTGGCCAACGCGACGTCCTTGAACGGATGCCGCTCATCCCGCGTGAAGTTGACGATGTCCAGCTTCTGCTCGCCGATGCGTTCGAGAATAGCGCGCCGGATGCACCGGATCGTCCCCAAGGCCAGCCGTTGTTCCGTCAGGAGCAACACATCGATATCGCCGCCGCGCGCGGCCGGATTCGTGCGGGAACCGAAGAGATAAGCCTCGGCTCCGGGCGCCAAAGTCTCGGCTTGGTCCCTGATGGCATCCCGTTCCGCGGGTTCGAGTCGCAAATGGCCGCGCTCTTCCATGACGCTCTGTTACCACGCAGCCGCTCCCATCGCAAGAAACGCTGCCCTTTATGCCCTACCGCGCCCCTCCATTGCGGAGCGCTCAAGCATAAAAATCCGCATGGGCCTGCGTCGCATCGCGGATTTTCGTGGGCAACCTGAAGCCCGGTCAAGCTTCTCGTTCGTCGCTCCGTTCAGCCGATCTCTCTCCGGCCCGTAAGCTCTCCGAGCTGGAGGGCCCCGCTCACTACTCACTATGACTCCTTCGTTTCCACTCATGTCGCGCTGCGATCCATTCCGGATCACGCCGCAAATCAATCACGGCCCAAACAGCAACTTCCCGTCGGTCGCTGGTGTAGAAAATACCCTATGGGAAGAATCTGCTCAGGCACCGGTGAAGCTTCGCGAATTGGCCCAAAAGCGGTGCCACCCCGTGTCCGATCCGCTCCACTCAAAGCATTTGCTGCTTTATCGACTTGGAGGGTAGCGCGACGAAGTGCGGATCGCGATGCACCAGAACGGCCTCTGCCGAATGGGCGGCGGCGGCAATCAATGCATCGGCCATAGGAATCCGGGATTCCGCTTCGAGCCCGAGGAGGAACGCCTTCCGGGCGATCGGCTCATCGATGGCGATCACGGATGAAAAGACCCGGCAGTAATTCTCCAGGGCGGTTGAAATGTCATCCCGCGAGGCACCCAACGCGTTCATACGGCGGGAGAATTCCGTAAGCGTGATGCTGGCAATGGCGATCGAAGCATCGTCATCCTCGAAGAGCAGTTGAACCTTCGCTGCGCCTTCTTCGTTCCGGTAGTGCGCGAGAAGTGCCGAGGTATCGAGAAGATACTTCATGCCGGATCCTCTTGCCGCTCGCGGATCAGTTCGCCAACCGCGGAGCGGGCCGGCGAGAATTTCGCACCCGCGCCTCTGAGGCGCTTGGAAAGGACGGCGCGATCCGGCACCACCGTTACCTTGATCTCATCGGGTTTGCCGGTCGGCGCCCAGTCAAAGGTGTAGCCCGGCTTGATGCCAAACATCTTGGCCAACTCCGCCGGCACGGAAACCATATTTTTCGTGGTAACGGTTGTCGTCATGGAATTATCGCTATTCCATGATTTCCTAGATGTCAATGCAGTTCAATTGCGACCAGACAAATTGCTGACCCAGAGATGACATTTGGACTTTCTGCAGAAAGTCCATGTAGCTGCCGAATTGACGTCCGCATTTTCCGATCACCCCCAGTCCGGATCATGCTGTTCGACCTGTTGGAGCAAGGCGCAAGAAGTTCAGCGTCGGACTCCGGCTGCCTGCGGCTGTTCCGCCGCAATCACTCGCCACTGCGGCTCCGTCGCCTGTCCCATGCCCGTGTGCTACTACATCGCTCGCGAAAGAAAAACGATCCGATTTGTCCAATCCGCGTTCGCATCCGACTGCGAAAGCCCGTCGAGCGCTGCGGCCAAGCCGGCATGGTCATTTTGCGCGAAGGATTTGCTCGAGACGAAAATCACCCCGCCGTGGTCTTCCCCGGACATGCTTTTTTCCCGCAGTAGTGGCGGGACCGTATTCACGTCGAAGGTGACCAAGGTCCAACCGCCCCGATGGGCCTCGTCGAGCACGACGCGATCGTCGGTGTTCAGCAAGCTTCCGCCGGCATGATGATGCAGGCTCTCGATGTGTGCCGCCGGCCTCGCCCGCCGGACAAGTTCGGCGATACCCGGCCACAAATGCTCGTCGAGCAGGAGCTTCAAACCGCCGCGCTTTCTCGGTGCTCCATCTGCGGCAAGGACCGTTTGAGCGCTGCGGCCCCGGCTGACTCGAAGTCCTCCCACTCCGTCCGGCACTCGTCCGGAAACGCCTCGAGGTAAGCCATGACCCCTGCCGCCTTCCATCGCGGCCAAGCGAAGGATGACGCGACCGCGTCGGGAGTCAGCGACGGGTCACGCCTGACCTGATCGTAGACGTAAGCCACTTGCACCCGCGTTCCCTGCACATAAGCCACGCGACCGAGGGGCGTGTCGCGGAACTCCACGGCCGGAAAATCCTCCCGACGGCGCGCCTCTTCCAGAATCCGCGTCGCCGCACTGCCCGCACTGCCCCGCTTCTTGGCAAACCGATCCAGCCAACGCCGGGTCTCCAAAGGAACCCGGATACTCAGAGTTGTCGAAGACATGTGTGAAATGTATGAAACGTCTCGGAAAATGCAAGTTTCCGTTCCGCGTCGCTCACTGCCGCCGCGACGCGGCCCTCCGCCACTCCGGCTCCGCCGTACGCCGTAAGCCTTGGGTCACGTGCCGGCTGCGCATCGCTTGCCGCGAGCTCCTTCCTCGACCTCTCATTGAGCCCCGCCACCGCTTCGCGCAATTCATAGCCCGATTGCTCTGCCGCTATTCACGGCGCGAGGATTTCGAGACGAAGACCAGCCGGACGGAAGCCCTCGAACTCGGTGTCCCGCGTCACCCAGGTGCAGCCGTGTTCCACACAAACAGCCGCATGCTGGGCATCGGCCACCAGCTTGCCGCGGGCCGAAGCCGCCTCGCACATGACTTTCACCAGCGACCAATGGTTCTCGCCGGGAGTGGCTATGACACAATTACCCAGAGCCGCCAGCGAGTCGACCACGGCCAGCGCCTGCGGCAAAGGTGTCGGGCGGGGCCGGAATGCCGGATGCGTGACAATGCGCACAAACGCCACCGCCGCCAGCACCGACAGCGCAAAAGGCTCGGGGCCGTTGGCCAGGCGCTCGAGCCACGCACGGTAGAATTCATGATCCGGATCCTCGCGGCGGTGCGCGTAAACCAGAATATTCACATCGGGCATCCGCATACCGGTCAGCGCCCCTCGTCACGCAGCGCGGCCAACTCGGCCGGACTTTGGTGCACCGGGATCGGATCACCGAACACAGGCATCGAAAAAGACCCCTTTTCCGGCGGGCGCCCGGAGCCCCGCAGCAGATAAGTGCGCAGCGCCGTATTGACCAAATCGCTGAGAGTCACCCCCGCCCCGACCGCCTCCCGCTTGGCGCGCCGGAACACTTGATCGTCCAGAACGAGTGTTGTTCGCATACACGCATACATATATATGCTTGGCCGCGTCGTCAACTTGAAGCGCAAAAAATCCGCGTGGGCCTGCGCCGCAACGCGGATTCCGTCGGGCAACTCAATGCCCGGTCCGGGTTTCAGTTTGTCGCTCCGCTCAGCGTCCTACCGCCCTACCGCAACACCGAGCCGAAGTCCGCCGCGGCGAACGAAGACAGCGCGAGGCGCAGCCGAGGGCAACCACTGCCCAGTGTCCCCTGCGCCCCTCGCCTGTCACGCCGCAAGGCACTGAAGGCGGATCACTTTCCCTTTGACTCCTTCGTTCCCACTCATGTCGCCCTGCGGGTGACCTGCGGTCATCCACCCCGAGCGCCCTTGCGCTCCGGTGTTCCCTTTTCCCCGCGGCTTTCAGCCGCAATCACTCACTTGGTCGCACACCACCGACTTGACGGCAGTGTTCGGTCGCGCAAGATTCGCGACATGAAAAGACCGATTGCTGTCCGAGCTCTTGATGGCCGCCGGATTGAGGTCGTGTTCGCCGATGGCGTATCCGGCGCTTTGGATATGTCGCGGTCCATTGGCCGCGGCGTCTTCGCGCCCCTGCGGGACCCGAAAATTTTTGCCGCCGTCTACCTCGGTGACCATGGTCAGATTGCCTGGAGCGACGAAATGGAGATCTGCCCGGACGCCGCTTATCTGGAGATCAAAGGCAATTTGACCCGGGACCCGGTCCATGCCTGAAGTCAGCCGCTTCTACGGCATCGTTATCCGGTTCTACTACCGCGACCATCCGCCCACCCATTTCCACGCCATCTACGGCGAACACGAGGCGCTCGTCGAGATCGAGACGGGACGAATTCACGAAGGTTTTTTGCCGCCGAAAGCCCTGGCTCTCGTCAACGAATGGCGCGCGCTTCATCTCGAGGAGCTTCGCGAAGCTTGGCAACTCAGCCGCAACGAATCGCCGCTGAAGCCCATCAACCCCTTGGAATAGCTCGGCTGCTCCGGTCTCCGACCTCCGACCTCTTCAGCCCGTGAAGCGCGCAGCATACTTCACCGGGCCAAAATCTGGTCGCTGTCCCCTGCGCCCCTCGCCTGTCACGCCGTAGCAACGCGAAGGCGGATCACTATTGACTTTGACTCTCCCTTTCCCTTTTCACTGCGGCGAAGCCGCATCAGTCCTCACCGGGCCGAAGCCGAAATCCCGCCGCGGTGAAGTGCCCGTCGAAGCCGAACACATCGCGGAGCCCGGCCTTTTTCATCAGGATGAAGGACAGACAATCCGTGAAAGAGACGGCTTGGTCGGCGAATTTCTTCATCAACCCGAACGCGTCGAGCAGATCTTGACGCTCCGCGGGCAACCACTCGATGCCGGCCTCCATCACATCACGACCCCATTGCGCCGCCCAAGCGTACGAGGTCCGTCGCGCCAGCAAAGTGGCAGTTTCATCCAAGACATGCTCGGACGAATAAAGCTGCGGACGGTCCGCGGCGATCCGTTGCCAATAGGCCTGCGCGGCGTTGTGGTGCTGGTCGGCCCCAACCTCTTTGGCCAGAAACGCCCCCGTGTCGACAAAGAGCGGTTTCAAGGCCCGTAAAGATAGCGGTCGTGGGCGGCCGACAGGTCCGGCGGGGCCTCGGCGGTCCATGGCTTCCGCGAGAAGAACACCTTCTGCTCCGTGGGTTTCTCCGCTGACTTGGTCAAGCGCCGGCGGATCAGTTCACCCAGAGAAACCCCGAGCGATCGAGCCTCCCGCCCCGCCGCGCGATAAAGCTCGTCTGGTAGTAAAATCGTCGTCCTATGCATGCATCACATTCAACATATGGCGCCACCGGTGTCAAACCAAAACTTCAGCCACGTCTGGGCGGCCTTGACAGCTAACGCGACCCGCGCTGTCGATTGGACCATTAAAAAATCCGCGTGAGCCTTCGCCGCATCGCGGATTTTCATGGGCAACTCGCAGCCCGGTTGAGCTTCCAGCTTTTCGTTCCGATCAACCGATCTCTCTCCGACCCGTAAGCTCTCCGAGCTGGAGGGCCGAACTCTTCAGCCCGTGAGGTGCGCAGCTTACTTCACCGGGCCGACCTCCGTCCTAGCGCCGGCCCACAGCTCCCTGCTTTTGCGCTCACCATCGTGGCTCCGCCCGCCGAAGGTCAGAGACCGGAAGTTGCCGCCGACCAACTCTCCGCGAGGCCGAGTTGCTCGATCCAGTCGGCGATGATTTTCCGATCGACATGAGTGCCGACCAAGATTCCCCGAATGTCTTCGAGATGCTTTTCCGAACCGCCCTCGCGATGAAAAACAAGTTTATGGATAATCACCGACTCAGGCGGCGCGAACCACGCCTGGCCGGAGCCGAGCGGCAAACGCTGACGGTGCGCCAGTTCCCAGCGGGCCAATTCGCTCCGCCCGGGCAGGTAGCAGTCGGCCCGCAGGGCGCTGTGCTGGTGGATGATGTTGAAATGCCCGCGCGAATCACGTTGCGCCTCGGCGTGTAAAACTTCCGCCGGCGGTAGATAAAAGTCCACCGCAGGGAAGGCCTCGATGAGGCTGGCAATCTCCCCCGGGTCGACGGCGACAACAAGGTCGGCATCGAGGGTAAGGCGCGGGCGTCCGTAGGCGATCGAGGCCAATCCGCCGACGATGCAGTAGTCAATGCCGGCCTGCTCCAACCGCCGTGTGATTTCTTCAGGCCCCGGCATATCCGGTGACAAAGATACGACGCAATTTGCCAAGAACGCGCTCCTCCGGCCAATTGGGATGCTCCCGGCGCAACCCGGCAGCTTTGAGATGCCAAGCCGTATCGTAGAGTTCTTGGGCCACTTCCAACCGGCGCTTTGGAGTCATGGCCCGGAGCAACTCATCCTGGGCATGGCGCGCCTGTTGCACATGGGGTGGCTCAGCGTTGATCATACCACGGACAACATTGCCGGGCGAAAAGCCCCAGGCAAGGACCAAAGACATCGGATGGGTGCCCATAAAAAATCCGCGTGTGCTTGCGCCGCATCGCGGATTTCGTCGGGCAACTCGATGCCCGGCTAAGTTTTCGCCTGCTCTTTATGCAATTGGTTCTACCGCCCCTTTCCCTTTCACTTTCCCTTCTCACTTCGGCTCCGCCGTATGCCGTATGCCTTACGCCGTATGCCGGCTCCATGCTCTCGCCCTCGTCACAAGTCACTCGTCACTCGCCACTCGACACCGCGGCTACGCCGCCCTCTTCAGCCCGTGAAGTGCGCAGCATACTTCACCGGGCCGCCCGCGCCGTCATCCCGCTTGGCAGGTCGGGCGCATTCCACCATTTTATTACCTTATCCCTCCTAGTAGCTTCGGCGAACGGACGCAGGGCCGGCCGCAAGGTTCGGCCCTTGCTATTACCCCGGAAAGCGGCGATTTGACAGAAGCTGTGAGCGTCACTATTCATTGCGCTAGTGAGCACGACAAAAATACTTTCGATTCTGGAAGCGGCTCAGATCGAGCCACCGAAAGCCCGTGCTATTGCCGAGAGCCTCGAACTGGCCTTCCGCGAGCAGGAGGATGATCTTACCAAGCGGCTCATGACCAAGCAGGATGGAGCTGATATCAAAGCGGAAATCATCAAGTGGATGTTCCTTTTTTGGATCGGCCAGATTGCCGTGCTGATCGCCGCGGCCAAACTTCTCTTCGGTGCCTGACCTTCCGGGTGATGCAGGCGATGCGCTGCAGCATCAACTCGAGGCTTCCCGGTTTGCCGATACCCTTTCGGATGAAGAGGGACATTTCCACAAGCCACCCTCTTGGTGAGCACGCACCGGAATAAAAAGCGGGCCATGAGGCCCGCGGCAATTCCCGTCGTTATCTTCCCGTTTACCACGGCGAAGCCGCAAGCACTCGCTACGGAAGCATCGCTGCCGCGAGCGCCTTTCCTCGATCTCCCACGGAACTACCGCAGCACCGTCCTACCGAATCACCGGTCTTCCGCTCTCTTCAGCCCGTGCAGTGCGCAGCACACTTCACCGGGCCGCCCTTCGCACCTGGGTTTTGGTGCGGCATCCTCTTGCCACATAGCCGGCGAAGCATCGGCTGAACTCAGCAACGAAGCCAGCCAGCCAGACAGGGTTGGTGCCGACGGCACGGCGCATGGAATTGACGGCCGCCACCAGGTTTCCGGCCTCCAGCGCCCGGAGCACCTGTTGATAGGAAACCTTCTCGTGCCACTCTCGCAGCACGTGCCGGTCGGCTTCGGCAACCCGCTCCATCCAGCGCTCGGCAATGAGCAGGCACTCCGAAGCAATGTCGCCCGCCAACTCATTTCCATCGTTCATCGTCATCGATCCTTCATGCCAGCGGTAGCGATAAACATGCTGATCGATTTCAATGCTGCGCACTCCGGCTGACAAAAGCTTCAGCAGAAAATCCCGATCCGAGCAGTAAGCATAGTCCGTCGAGAATCCGCCGACTGCATGAAACACATCCCTCCGAATCGTTCGTGCGTTGAGCATTGGATCCCCCAGAGCAATATTATACACCGAGAGTTGCTGTCCGGCGGCATCATCGGATTTTTCCCGCTCGACCCAGACCCCGGCTCGGCTCTCGAGCCTTGCCGGAATGCCAGTCACCACCTGAGCCTCCGGGTTGGCCGCGATGCCCGCGGCCCAAGCAGCAAAGGCTCCCGGCGGCAGCCAGTCGTCGGCCTGCAGGAGGACGAGCCAGTCGCCGCGGGCCCTCGCAGCGCCCTTGTTTATGGCATCGTATAGGCCGCGGTCTTTTTCGCTGATGACAGTGACGAAATCGAATCCCGAAGCCACGCGAAGCGTGTCGTCCGTCGAGCCGCCGTCGAGCAATAGATGCTCAAATGCTGCTCCTTCGGCTTGGTCCCGCAAGCTGGACAAAGCATCAGCCAGCATCGACCCAGCGTTCATCGAAGGAGTGATGACGGTGAAGAGCGGACTCATCGTAAAGTTATCGCCAGTCGCTTTTGCGCAGCGACTCGGACTTCAATCTTAGCTCCCTTATGATCTCGCGCGCTATTCCCCGTTCCCTGTCCGGCCGACATTTGACCTTTCACCTTTTACCTTTCACCGCGACTTCGTCGCCCGCCGCCACGCCAGCAACCCCCGCGCGAGTCCCGTCCCCGCCATGGCATCGAGCGCGCCGAGCGGAAGGAGCACCGCGGAGGCCGGATTGCGCAGCGGGGCGTGGCGCAGCGAACGCAGAAGCAGGCGCAAGCCTTCGCCCGGGCGGCCGTGTTCGAACATGTTGAAGGCGGCATTTTCCCATTGCTGCGAAATTACGGCGCGGCGGTGCACGGCGCCGTAGCGGCGGAAATCCGCGTCATGCTTGGCCAGAAAGATCACCGTCGAATCGCGCATGCGATCCGGCGGGGACGGATTGTTCTCATGGATGACGGCCAACGGTTCGTCGAGCACGTCGATGCGATGCTTTTGCGAGATGCGCAGCATCCAGTCCCAATCCTCAAGGATGCGCAGGTCTTCGTCCTGGTCACCGACCTCATCGAGCACCTCGCGTCGCACCACCGGCGTGCTCGCGCCGTGGAAGTCGAGGGCCGAGTGCAGCGCCTTCGTCATGTCCGCCGAATGCGGCGTCGGCACCATGGTGGTGCGCCCATCCCGCCATTGCTTCCGGTAAGCGCACGCGCAAACCGCCACCTCCGGATGC
>Ga0172376_10007491_pt1 | contig 11619 bp, 20 predicted proteins | sample Lak35m_FD_121114 | JGI IMG/M metagenome (GOLD analysis project Ga0172376, IMG submission 121114) | Freshwater microbial communities from Kabuno Bay, South-Kivu, Congo - kab_092012_35m | ecosystem: Environmental > Aquatic > Freshwater > Lake | place: Democratic Republic of the Congo: South-Kivu...
AACGGCCGCAGCTGGCAATAAAACCGGGAATACTTCGTACCCTTCAGCTTCCAAATCAGATTGCACTTCGTGGAATACCAACCCTCCATTCCAATTAACAAGCCCATAAACATTTTCGCCAATAACCCAACTTGGTTTAATCTCTCTAATTGCTCTAAGCATTTCTGGCCAGAGATGGCGGTCATCTTCTTTGCCGAGTCGCTTCCCGGCTTGGGAGTATGGTTGGCAAGGGAATCCTCCTGTGAGAACATCAATTTTGTTTGCATACTTTGTAAAGTCGCTTTTTGTTATATCAGTAAATAATTCTGCATTAGGCCAATAGTAATGTAATACCTTTTGACCAAACTCATTCCATTCGCAATGAAATTTATTTTCCCATCCCATCCACTCAGCCGCAAGGTCAAAACCACCTATTCCACTAAATAGTGATCCGTGTGTCATATTCTTTTCATATCTATAATCATATCGTGTGGCGCTGTTTGATTGCCCCCAAAATACGGTCTTAATAAATAGCTAATCTTTTGTGGTTTTAAATCTATTGAGAACATTCTGCCAGCAACGTCTATGGCGTGTCCGTACTTATCGGTATAAATTTTAAAGTAGTAAGGTACGCCAATTTCTACACTTCTCAAATAATCCCAGCATCTTTTTCCGTCTTTATACCAGTAGGCCCATAAGCATATCTTCCCCGACACAGTATCATAATTCCATCCTATCCTTACAGAGTTTTTATGATGTGAGGGAAAATATCCTATTCCAAACAGCTTATTAATATCTCCTTGGTCATTACCAATATCATACTTACAGGATTGAGTAAAAGCAACCCTATAGCATATTAAGCTAGGCGTTAACATTACTTTTGGTAATCTAATAGGGGCGTGTGTTCCTTTTTTGATTCTCATATAGGTTAGTTTTAAAATGGTGCTTCGGTGTCTCCATCCTTATAGGGTAGCCATTGCTTCGATATTTCTCCTTGTGTTATGTTTTCTGGGTTGTGGGAAGATGTGGCTCTTAATGCTTCTTTAGAGTCGCAAGGCATTTCTCCTGTGACAGGATCAAAAAATCTTTTAGTACTCCAATTAAGATTTAATTCTATCATACCTAATTTTCCTCCATTTCTTCTACGCTTAACTTTTTTAGAATAAATTTCTACTCTTGAGTCAAGAGGATTTGTATGAAAGTTTGGTCTGTAATAAGAAAGTATTTGGTCTACTTTATTTGCAGTCATTGCCCCTTGTGCAATATCATAAGGGCCTACAACAGGGAGAGCGTTGCCGTTTGATGGTGCTGGATTTTTAGGATGCATCACTATATTATAACATACGTGATTTAATAAAGCAAACCTTTTTATTTCTTTAAATACTACACTCATATATTGGTCGTCTCTTTCGTGTGCTTTCTGTGTTTTATCTAATTGATTAAATGGATCAATCATTACACCATCAAGACCTTTTTTAAGAATTAAGTGCTTAAACTTTTCGTGTATATTCTCAATTGAATGTTCATCACTTGGATAAATAAAATAAATATGATCATTAAGAAACTTAAGAGCATCACTATATTCATCTCTTGACATATCCTTTAGCCACTTACCTACATACATTTCTACTATATCATCATAAAAATCATCTGCAGGAAAGTTTTCAGGACTAAAAACCGCCCATCTCCAGCCATCCCATATACTCTTTGTTAGCATTAATTGTAAAGCAAAAAAAGTCTTACCCCAGTTTGCATATCCGATAAACACATTTATATCGCCTTTTTTCCATCTAAATATCGTATCAAGTTCCTTAAAACGTGTTGTTGGAGCGAGTTGAACACCCTTATCAAACTTCTCCATCATCATCGAATAAAGGTCCTCAACGTGAAAAATACCATCCACGGGAACTTCGCTTGAATTCAATACGAGCGATTTTAAGGCCTCTTTTCCAAAATGAACCAATACCTCGTTAAAATCTTTTGGTGCGAAATTTGGGCCGTTTCCGTGCGTCTGGTGCGATTTTAGGATTGACCAATCAACTGTCCGGCACTTTTCGGCCCCAAATCGGCGAATTAACTCATCCCGAAGCGACCTTCCGGGTTCATCGTTGTCGGTGGCTATCACAAACTCTTCGATGCCATCCAAGTAGTCCGAACTGTTGTCCAAATATTCCAACCGTTGATTTCCTGCGCTTGCTCCGTTTGGAACCGAAAGAATCGCAAATCTACCAAGCTCGTGTTCCACAACTTCCCCATCCTCATTGCAAATCGGTTCGTATACCTGACCAAAACCAGCTTCATACGCTGAAAGCGCATCAATTTCGCCTTCCACGACAATTGCGCAACGCTTTCCTTCGAGCGTCTGCATCCCAAAGAAAATCAATTCTGCGCCTTTAAAAAGTTTAAAATTTTTTTCTTTATCTCGAAATTTCAAATTGACAATTTCTCCGTTTCGGATATAGGGAAAAACAATACAAGGTTCTTCTTTTTGCGTTTGCGTTAAGTACTCCATTTTCCCATGAATGAAAAACTTTTCAAGAGTTTGCTCACTGATAGCACGAGGTACAAACCAGTCCTTGATTGATTTAGCCAACTTTGCCGATTTCAGCATATCCTGATTCGGCTTTTCAAATTTTTTAGAATTTTGTTTAGGAACAAATTTTCTAACATTTCCCTGCCACTGACAATTGAAGCAGTTGTAGCTGCCTTGGTTGATGTTGACCGAAAGGCATGGATCAGTTTTTTTTCTTCTACCTGCTGAGCATTGCGGGCAAGTTGTTTTTTCTTGTCCGCTACGTTTGCGAAGTCTAATTCCGAGTTTTGTAAGCTGGTCGTAGTACATTCAAAATTTTTTTAAAAAATTTGCCCTTCTAAAATTTCTGAAACTTTCATCTTGCGAGAAACCAGTAGCTCTTTTTGCTCAGGCCCAATTTCTTGCCAAACTGTTTTTTCCGGATCGAAGTAAACCTTGTTTGAGGTCAAGTCGAGGACATACCCTTGCCGCAAAGTTTTCCCCCCATACCCCCCTTTCAAAGAATTTACAATCTTTGGATTACTTTCTTTATCCTTATCCTTATCCTTATCCTTAACCCTATCCTTGAGGTCTGTTAGACCTCTAATTGAGGTCATTTTTAGGTCATATTTGAGATAGAGCTTTTCTATACTGGCATGTACCCTATTTTCGGGGTTAAAAGTAGTGCCATATTGAAAAGAAAAAAAATCTTCTATAAACCAAACTTGTTGATTATCAAGAACTTTAATTCTCTGTTTATCTTTATTAAAATATTGTAAGGCAGTATTAGAATCTATTTTGACTGCATTTAGACCACAAAATGACCTCAAGTTGACCTTAAATAGTCCTCCAAAATCACAGTTTGAAAGTATATAAAACCAAAAAAGCTTGTATTCTGGGGGCATATCAAGAAACCAATCCTCGTCCCAAATTGCTGTAGAAATAAATCTTTTAGCCATTTTTTTTATTTTCAATAAATTTTAAAATATCATTCCAGTCTTCTTCTAATATGAAAAAACCATTACTTTTTCCATTAATTCTAAAATTAAAATAAACAGAATTAGGATAAGGTTCTTTTTCAAGGCTAAGATAAATTGCTTTCCCGTCTATAGTAGAAAGCTCTGTAGTTACTTTTAATTCAGTTTTTGTTGCCATAAAAAATAATTAAGGTTGGCTTGCCCATAACGCTGCTAAACCAAGCTCGATGAAGAGAAGGTACGCTACGGGACAAGCCAGTATTTTGAAATATGTTAATTGAGTTAATAACATCGAAACCTAGTTTAGCGACACGAATATACGGCACAACTTCCCAAACTTCAAAAAAAATTTTTTAAATAACCGAAACACCCCTTTCTGATACCACTTTTGCAGACGCTTCATTAGCCTTTTCTATTGCCGATTCTATTGATTTTCCTTGCATATAATAGTAGGATAATGCTGCTAAAAACGTATCTCCTGCTCCGCTTACATCTATGGTTACTTTTTTTGTGCTGGGGAAGTCTTGGTTGTTATAGGTAGCCCCATTACCACCTTTAGTTATAATTATTTTTTCTAAATAACCTTCAGCAATCATTCTGTTTTTTTCGTATTCGGATTCGTTGAATTTTATAAAATCAATCCTATCAAATATAACAGGCGTAAGTCTTTTTTTTGTATCTAAAAAAACCGTTGCACTATCTCTTTTCTCTTGGCAAATTTGGTATATATCGTTTTGCGAAATAAAACCCTTGTCGTAGTCGGAAATAATTATGCAGTCTGCTGAAAATAATACTCTCTTGAATTGACTGGTAAATTCTATTGGTCTTGCAAAGTCGTTTTCATCTACTCTAATAAAATAGTGGTTTGACTTTTCATCAACATATCTTGTCTTTCTTATATCCTCGTGAGAAAAATGTCCAACGAGTGATGATTTTTTTTCTATAAGCGAAAAAAGGTTATTGTATACGTTTTGCGCCATACCGCCATTTTCGGTAATTCGTACCGGCTTAAATATCGGCACAGGTGCTTCTGGGCTGAGTCTTGTGACTTCCCCGTACACAAAGACATCTCTACACTTTTCTCCTATAACTAAAAAGTTCATATCTCTTCTATCCTCTTAGTTTTATCGCATATCATTAGGTCGTATGCGGGTTTATGATTCATTATTAAATCGTGAAACTTGCAACCCCAGCCAATTAATTGGTTATAGGTTAAATCAGAGTAATCCTTGCCGGATCTTCTTCCTCTTGCTGTGTAGTAGGTAATTCTGTGACCTTCTTCGTAAAGGTTGTTTATTTTATCTATGTGCTGGGGAATTGGTGACGCATCATCATATCTTCCCTCAACACTATTACAAATCGTTCCGTCTATGTCTACGAATATATTCATTATTGAGTTTTTTCATAAGTATATCCGCAATCCTAACCGCTTCATCACAAATCTCTTCGTGTGTTTCCATATCAGAAGCCGTAGCTATAAGCATTGGCAGTACTTGTATAGCCACATAATCCCTGACAGTAACATCTTTAAACTTTAATCTCCTTTCCATACCCTATAACTATCGGAATCAAAATGCTGTGTTGATATTTCAAATATTTCTCCGTCACGAAGCGCCTTTAATTGATGAGGCATACCAATTGGAATAGTAACCACATCTTGTTCATAAAGCATCTGCGTATGCTTTTCACCCTTTTCGGTATCAATCCAAGTAAACTCAAATTCTCCTTTTACAACATACCAAGTTTCTTGCTTAATTAGGTGAAAATGCATAGAAAAAGAGTACCCCTCCTTAAATACAAGGCATTTCCCGCAATATTTATCATTGTTTACTATGATAAGCTCAAACCCCCAGCCTTTGCTTACCATATCACATTCCGAACAAATTGGTTTTTTATCCATAAATTTAATTTTATCTTCTGCAAAAAGCCCCACAAGATTTAGCTTCTTTTTTATAATCAGAGTATAAGCCCTTTGCGTCTTCGAATAGTTCGCTATTACACTCTTTTGCCAAATCTCTCAAACTTTTGCCGTTTCCCATTATTGAATAAAACTTTTTCCTTTTATCCTGTATGCGTTCTTCAAATTTTAAAACCTCTTCAAATTCTGTTCTATTTAGGTGATACATTGCTCTATATTCTTTTTCTGTTTTAAAAAAACACATACGACACCCCCCCTAAGCATATAAACAGGAAATTCTGGGTGTAATCCGTTTATTTTTAAAACATCTTCGCAATCATCTCTTGTAAGTCCATCTTCAATTAAAGGGTATCTGTAGTTTATATTTGATTTCATTTCTAAATTGCCCGTTCTACCCTGTTCATCATAATTAAATCCAATTAATAATTCACAATTTTTATCGCTCAAAAAATCATCAATCGGCTTAATTTTAAAATAATAAGTGCAGTACCTCCTTTGCTGTGAGGGCATAAATTTTATTGCTACAACATAATCTTCAAGACTTTGGTATACAATCTGCTTGTGTTTCATTTCGGCAGTTAGCCTAATTAATTCAAAATCCCCTTTGTGGTAATCTTTTAACTTTTGTTCTACATAATCAATTCTTTCATACATTTCTTTATGCTCCGCCCCTGTGTCAACCCATATTGCTTTTGCTCCCTTCCCGTATAACAAACACATTGTTGTTGATTCTACACCACCACTAAAAGAAATATATCTATCCATTTTTAATTCTATTTATAACTTCCGTTGTAGAATGTAATGACTTTGGAAAGAAAATGATCCTTTTAGCGTTTTCGGCGCCTATGATAGTTCTGTCCTTATACTCATCTCCAATAACTAAAAAATCCGGTTTGAGCTTCTTTGTAATAAAGCGCAAGTCCCAATCGCTTTCAAAGATGTAAACCTTTTTAATAAAAGAAAAAGCCGATAGCATATCTGCTCTAAAGCCTTCGTCGTGGACTGGCCTACTTGGCCCCTTCAATTTTCTAACCCTGTTGTCGGAATCTATTCCAACGTGTAGGTTGCCAAGAGTGGCTGCATACCTTAAAAGCTCAAAGTGTCCGGGGTGCAGTATATCAAAGCATCCATTTACCCATACGGTTTTTTTGCGTATCATATATTTGCGTTTTTGGGTAAAACAAGCCTTGGCAAAATTTCTTCCTTAATAGCAGTTGTTACTGATCCGTATTTTTCAACAATTGCATCCTTCTCCTCTTTTTTAAGATAAACAGACACTACTATTACTCTGTCTTCTTCCTTTAATGGCTTACGGCCTCTTTTTTTAGGTTCCATAACTTTTTTTATTTGTCGTCAAAAAATGTATGCACTAATGCTTTATAAAAAACATAACAGCAAATTAGTGTACAGATGATTATATATGCTTTCATAATGCTATGTCTGGGAAGTGACGGCGCTCTTCATCCGCCAAATCTCCGTAAAGTATTTGTAATCTTTCTTTAATTTCTGGCCAGCACCCCCACTTCGCTATATCTTCCCACGCACTATTATCAAACTTATAGTGACAATCAGGGCAAAGCTCAATCCAATTTTGACTATGTGTAGCTACGCTTGGTGCTACTGTTTTTCTTTTTGCAAGAAGGTGGCAAATGGAATGAATGGCTAACTCATAGACTTTTGTCGTGGTCAGCTTTCCACACTCCGCGCAATTACCACCCATTTCTTTTTGACGCTCTTTATACCATTTTACAAGTTGCGTATCATCTCCGGCCCTTTGCTTACGGTCTTCTTTTTCTTCTTGTAGCTTCTTCTTTGACTTCTTAGGAATAGTATATTTTTTAGGTGTCTTGGGAACTCCTGCTTGTTTTTTTAACTCTCTTATCTGTTCTATGCCCATAATCGGGTACTAATCTAATAAATTATTTTATTTAATCAAAATCTAAACAAAAATATACAAAAAAATTGGTGTACCAAATAAATTGTAAAATTTTTTGTAAATTTCTTTTTGTTGCTTATTTTTGCGGTATGGAAAACACAGAACTGTATACCCCGCCTTTGCCAAGCGAAGAGGAAGTGAAGTGGGTTAAATTACTCGCAACAGGGGAAAAAGCTAAAGGTGTAGCCGAAAAACTTGGATTAAACAAGAATACATTTGCCTATAAGCTTCAGCTTTTAAGGGCAAAATTTAATTGCAAGAACACAACACAGCTCGTATCTTATTTTATCACAAACAAATATATGGACTAATGAAAGAGAAAATTAATGTAGAGAAGCTTGTAAAGGAGCTTTCAAAGGGTGATGTTTCCGAACAGGTAGCGGTTCTTAAGTTTTTAAAGGAGCAAGTAGCCATTAAACTTCAGGCAAAACAGGAAGAGCTAGCAGCGCTTAATCAATCCCTATAAAAAAATCCGACCACAATGGGCCGGACTTTTTCTCTAATGGGTTTAAACCAATTAGGCATTAGCCAAACTCTGTACTTGAGCAACAGTTTTGTCAGTAAAGTACTTTGTAGAGATTTGATTCAATCCCTGTGGAAGAACTTCAATAACAGCGTTACATTGTACCTGAGCTTGACCACGAACTTCTGTAGTAGGATAAACGTGAATAGGGCCTTGATTAGCAAACAAGTTAGCTTGTCCACCAGCAGCCGCAATGTCAGTTTGTCCTCCGGGCGCGTCTATACCATAGACTTGCACCAAGAAAAGATTTGTAGCCATTGTTTAAAAAATTAAGCTGTGAAGAAAACTCTTCGCAAACGCTTGCGAAATATCTAAACAAAGATATGCAAAATACACTAAAATATAAAAGCTCTTCTCCTGCTGGCGATCTTATTAGCTTTATGGCGGGTATTAAGAAGCTTTGGGAAGATACGGGCAAGAAAGGACTTATTTATCAAAGGCTTGATATGCCGGGCGCTGGAACAGATACAAGCATACACCCTTACAAGAATAAGTTTGATGAACCCGTGTGTATGAATAGGTATATGTTTGAAATGCTATATCCATTAATAGTATCCCAAGAGTATGTAGAAGATTATGTCGTGTATGCGGGGGAAGAAGTGGACGTTGATTTTGACCTTATCAGAATGGAGCGGTATACGAATCAACCGAGAGGTAGCCTTAATCGCTGGTTTAATTATGTGTTCCCTCAAATGGCTTCCGACCTATCTGTTCCGTGGCTCACGATTTCCCCCAACAAAACAGAAAAAATAATAATCAATTTCACCCAGCGATACCGAAACCACTTAATTAATTACTTTTTCTTAAAGGAGCATCAGGATAAAGTAGTATTCGTGGGGTTAAAGGAAGAAAGGGATTTATTCTGTTCTACGTGGAACATTGATATACCGCATTTAGAAATTCACGACTTTTATCAACTGGCAACATTAATAGCGAGGTGTAAATTCTTTTTAGGAAATCAAAGCTTTTGTTATCAACTTGCAGAAGCAATGAAAGTGCCAAGAATACTTGAGATATCGCCCCACTTGCCTAATGTAATACCAACTGGCAAAAATGGATATGACTTTTATCATCAGGGAAGTCTTGACTATTACTTTAATAAGTTAAATGACCTAAAGTAAACTATAAATTATGATACACGAATTTAAAACACCATTAGCTGTTCATACCCCTCACGGAGAAGGGGAGGCTATCTTAATTATTGACTACGGTATTGACGTAAATACTATTTGGTTGGTTAGACTTGAGGGTGGAATCGTTAAGCATTATAATTCAGACGATATTCGCGTGTACGGCAATCCGATGCACGGAAAAGGATATGACATTCAAATACCTATAAACTGGAAACAATGAGAAACACAAGAGCTAAAAAACTACGGAAGCTTGCGCAACTGATTACCGCATCTTCCCCAGACACAATGAAAAAAGTATATCGAAGATTAAAGAAAACTTGGCATGAGAACAAATCTAAATAAAGTAACTCTTATCTGTGTAGACTGTTCAAGACACGCAGAAGCGGTAGCCGCTATTCGTAAAAGTATGCAGGAGTGCGACTTTGCGGCTGTGAAATTTTTAACTGACAGAAAATTTGATATTGAGGGAGTAGAGGTAATAAATATATTACCTATAAGGTCAAAGGAAGAGTACTCTCATTTTATCATCAAGGAGCTTTATAAGTATTTTGATACCGAATTTTGCCTTGTTATCCAACACGATGGCTTTGTACTGAAAGGAAAGTCGTGGCAAGATGAATTTCTAAAGTACGATTACATAGGCGCCCCTTGGTTATACACAGATGGTAAAAATGTAGGTAATGGCGGTTTTTCCTTAAGATCAAGGTTACTCCAAATATTTCTTGCAAATGATGAGTTTATAAAAGCTACTGATCCTGAAGATCAAGCAATAGGTCGACTTTACAGGGACTATTTAACACAAACTTATGGAATTAGGTTTGCGCCAGAATACTTGGCAGACCAATTCGCTTATGAGCTTCGCGTACCAATTTACGACACCTTTGGCTTTCACGGAAGGTTTCATAAGCCTTATCAAAAAACGGTTGTAATAAAGAGAACGGCTGCAATGGGAGACGTAATTTTAGTTGAACCGGTATTGGAGTATTTTCATAATAAAGGGTATAGGGTTTTGCTTGATACGCTTGATCAGTTTTATATGCTCTTTGTTAACCATTACTTCCCCGTACATCATCCTAAAAAAGTAGATAAAAGAATTCTTACGTCAGCCGAAAGATATAATCTTGATATGGCTTACGAATCAATGCCTAAGCAAAATAGACTCGTAAGTTATTATAAATTCTGCGGAATAAATGACGGAGACTTAAGGAATCCTAAATTATCTGTTGGATTTGAAATTAATGAAGGAACTAAACTATTCCCAAAATATTGCATTATTCACTTGGAGGGTATAAAGCAATCTGGAAGAAATATTTTTGGGGTGGACTGGGAAAAAGTGGTATACAATATTAAAGCAAGAGGATATTCGGTATTTCAAGTAGGCAGAAGAAATGTGCCTTTGATTAAGGGGGCTATTTACTTAAACACAATGAATGAAAACTTTCTTTGCTGGGCTGTAGGTGGTGCTGACTTTTTTATTGGAATAGATAGCGGCGTTAGTCACGTTGCGTCAGGGTTTGACGTTCCGTCAATACTTTTCTTTGGCAACACCAATCCAGAAATAGTGCATCCTGATTTATCAAAAAAGATACTACTAACGAATCACGTTAGTAGTAGCCCTATTTGCAATAAACCGTATTGTTGGCACGAACAGATAGGAGTAGAGAGCGAAGATTGTTATATTGATTCAAGGATGCCCCCTTGCGCAATTTATACTACCGCTAGGGTACTAGAAGCTGTAGACAACATTCACTATTTAATAAAATAATATGCCATCAGAAGCTTCAAAAATTAGACACAAAATTGAAAAGTATTTAGTTGGGGAAGTCGTAGATATTGGTTGTGGAGATGACCTTGTTTGCCCACACGCGGTTGGGATTGATGGTCGCGTCTTCCCCCACGTCCAAAAACAAACAAGCAGCTTATACGACCTTGACACACAATTCCCTGAAATGCTAGAAAAGTTTGATTGCTGTTTTAGTTCACACGTGCTAGAACACCTACCAGATCATTTTAGAGCGGTATTAGAGTGGTCTAAATTTTTAAAACCCGGAGGATACTTTATTTTATACCTACCAGACGGAAATTACTACAACAACTACGAAAATAGGGAACACTTCCACGATACCAAGTATAATGAGTTTATGTTCTGGTTTCGCCGCACTTTTTGCGGGGAAGCCAGAAACTTTACAGGACACCCCTATTTTCTACCTTATTTTGAGATTATTGAAGACGGTCTTGATGTGGGGGAAGAGAGGTATTCTTTTTATTTGGTGGCAAAAAAATTGTAAATTTGGGTATTAAAAAGGTAGATATGCCTAAGTTAAGATTCAAAACAGCAGCTTGGTCTCGCTCTGAAGGTAAAGCAAAAACGGGGGGTTTAAATGCCAAAGGCCGCGCTTCATATAAAGCCCAAACAGGCGGAACCCTGAAGGCCCCTGTAAAATCTGGAGATAACCCTCGCAGAGCAAGTTTTCTTGCCCGTATGGGCGGTATGCCCGGCCCAGAATACAAGGACGGCAAGCCAACCCGCTTGCTTCTATCCTTAAGAGCTTGGGGTGCATCCTCAAAGGCTGACGCTAAAACAAAAGCTAAAAATATTTCAGAAAGAAATAAAAATAAAAAATAATGAAACCCGTACTAA
>Ga0172376_10007495_pt1 | contig 11615 bp, 8 predicted proteins | sample Lak35m_FD_121114 | JGI IMG/M metagenome (GOLD analysis project Ga0172376, IMG submission 121114) | Freshwater microbial communities from Kabuno Bay, South-Kivu, Congo - kab_092012_35m | ecosystem: Environmental > Aquatic > Freshwater > Lake | place: Democratic Republic of the Congo: South-Kivu...
GGGTTTTAGCCAAAATACTCCTACTACATTGTTTGTATCGGCTTCTACGAGTATCTGTTCAATTGGAGTTATGTAGTTCTGAAGTGTAAAACTCTGAATAGTAGGATTATCAAATAGAAGCACCAGTGGCTTTTTGAGGTCTTTTGCAGAGCGATAGCACGCTGATTGAAATATCTCTATTTCAGAGGCTGCCAGCTCGACCTCAATTTTTGTTACTCTAGTCTTACGCTTGATTGTAATCTCTGCATTCCTTGTAAATGGAATTGGCAGATGTGTGGTTGGTTGATTTTTCATGTTATCTTATTTAATGGTGATTAATCTTGATTTATCAATTGATTGCATTAACTCCCCCCTACTTGTCAAAAAGCGGCAGAACTTCTTTAAAACAAGTCTCTTTGAAGCGCCTCTCCATATATACCCTTATCCTATTGTAAGTGATATAATGACACCATTCGCCCTTAACTAGAAGGCCTGAGAAAGTTATTGTAGCCCAAATACTCCATTTAAAGTCGTCAACACAAATAAGAAGTGAACCTGGTTGCATAAAGATTGATTTAAGATGATCTGCACCAGGAAGAGAGGGTTAGGGGGAGATATTTGTTTTTGACCCATTGGCCCGCATCTTATTACCACCGTGGAGTTAAATCTCTCGGTTGGTACCCTGCAAAGGGTTCCTGATGCATTAAATACTGTTACCGCACAGGCGGCAACTATCTAAAGAACTATGCGTTCCAGAGTTTTACGACGAATTGATTAAGGGGGATTTCCCGCTTTTTTGACTCGATTCGTCCGCATTTTCTGTCCACCGTGGCATCGGCCGCTCGGTTGGCATCCTAAAGCACTATAGCTTTAGAAACTCGGAATGCAGTACAATATTAGTAAAAAATTCTTACCTAATTATTTACAAAGGGAATTTTTCAAAAGCTTAACACTTATACTTCGAACTGAAACTACTTCTTGCTATTTCTCTAAAGTTATAATGCCACCATCGTGACCCCAATGTAATACGCCAGGCTCATGCATATCAAAATACTTGGTCATTAATGACTTTCCAAAATCTTCATGTGGCGTATCCCAAACAATTACAATTTTATCATCTCCATTAAAAGGGATATGTTCACGCCCTGAGATAAAGACAATCGCATCTTGACCATTAGCTTTCACTCTTAGTGCCAAATCAATATAGTTGGCGGGATCAGGAAAAGGTATTACTGGAATTTCGGAAAGTTTTACTTTTTTCATAATTTAGGAAAATTTACTTCGTGTTACCAATATTAAAATATTTTTTTGAATTTACGGAGAATAAAAAAATACAGATTTGACTTTATAATATATATTTTATGTATTCTTCGGCTGTCAATAGTCAGCCTTAATTATTTGGATTTTTTTAAATCCATATTAACAAATAATCAAAATAATGTAAATGGATATAATTCTAAAGGGACTAATTAAGAGTCGAGTTAAAGACTTTGGTTTTATCTATTGCGAGGATTATGATTGTGATTATTTTTTTCATGAGTCTAGCTTCAAACAAAATGATCAAATCTCAAAGGGCGACTATGTTACATTTAAGTTAAGACCAAACAGAGGTCGAGAAGGCAGTCATGCGATTGATGTAAGAAAAATTGAAAGTATATCAAAAAAAGAAAAAGTAAAAGGACCTTCAAAAAAATTAAAATATTTCTTTGAGTCGAAAGCAGACTTAATTATAGGCCTCAAGCATATAAAAACCAAATTAGAATACCAAAGGAGTAAAGCACCTTCAAATTATGATGATGCAGAGCTAGTTATTGATAGAATTGATGATTTAATTAATATAATTACTGATTTGTTATCAGGCCCTTACCCAAATTGTCAAAATATTAGTATTGACGATATAAATGCATCAGAGGATAAAGGAGTTGAATTGAAGCGGGCTAATTTAAAATATTGGAAAGAATCGTTTTCTCTACAAGATTTTGGAAATGAAATCGAATCAGTTTCAGAACTTCAAACAGAGAAAGGTAGACAGCGCGACTTTAGTATTGTTTGGCATGAGTGGAAAGATAACGAAAAGCAATATTTTTATAATGGATATTCTAAAGATTACTTTAATATTTCTTTCACAGAGGAGGGTATATCTGAGCAAACTACAGTGTATGATAATCCTCCCCCTCCAGCTAAATGGAATTTAATAAAAATTATACAAAAGGGACAATTGTTTTATATTACCTCTGCTCCTGTTAGAGAGATATCACAGTCTAGCTCAGTTCCAGCGATGCCTCCAAAAATTGGAGTTATTGAGACTGCCGAAAGAATTCTTGATAAGCAAAGAAAGGTAAACGAGTGGCAACGTGAAATTGATAAAGAGCGTATTCGAAAAATTGAGCAATTTATTGGTGAAGCTAATAATATTATTGCGAATACACCAATGCTATATATTCATGATAATAAGTCAGTAACAATAGAGAATGATGTACTTACTATTGATTTTAGTAAGTTTTTGAAAAAACAAAATTCTGGTGATTATAAGAATAAGTACATAGACAGAAAGTTAAATAGTACTAATGATGAATTTGGTAATAAAATATTTGAGGATTACAGGCCTTTTTGGATAATTGATGGGCAACATAGAGTTAGAGGAGTTCACAGGAATGATAATGAACAAAATATTATCATCCCATTAATAATATTTCCGCATGGTTTCAATATGACACAAACTGCAAAAGTATTTGCTGAAATTAATACACTTCAAAAAAAATTAAATCCATTACATGAATTATTCATGCAACATCGATTCTCGATTGACCATCCTACAAATATTAAGCGAAAGTTTAAAGATTATTCATCAACAACTTTGGAAAATGCTGAACTTAATGGTTGGAATTTTGAGGACTGGATTCATTCGCGAGCAAATCATTTGGCCTATGAAATATTAGCTAGGTTGGCTAAAGATGGGCCATTAATGAATAGGGTACAGTTCCTTCCACAAAATGGCGATAATAATTTGATTTACATCTCAGCAGATCAATGGGTCAATTATGCTCGAATTCTTTTTGAAAGAAAATGCTATAAGTATAAAACCGGAGATATTACGGATTATATATATAAGCCTAATTCTCATGAATTAAGTATGCAGTTTATTGATTTATTTTTTGAAGAATTAAATAATTATTTTAAAGCGTGGGTAAACATATGTAATCATAGGGAATGGCCAGACGGGAAAGATCGTTGGGTTGAAGAGAGTAGAGGAAAAGGACTTTTACAGCGTAAAACACATTTTATTATCCTTATTGAGTTATATAGCTTAGTAAGAGATTTGTCTTTTTCCTATAAAAAGAACAATAATCTACCTGGCTTAATTAAAGTTACTGAGTTTTTAGAAATATTAAAGCCTTTCAAATGGGTAGACTGGCGAGATAAGGAATTAGAGAATATTTATCCTGGAAGTGGTGAAAAAGGTAGGAGGTCTTTGGAAGTATGGATGGCCGATGCTATTATTCACGGGGTACAGTATTCTGAGTTTCAGGTTATTGATACTGCTGCGAAATCAAAGCCAGGTCAAGGTATAAAATCAATTTTGGATGTTCCATCTTTAGAAATTGTTTCGCAAAATTCCTGGCCAGAAATTTCTAAGCCTGTTGTATTTAGGTCTCTTAGACCATTTAATGCTCGATACGAGTCTAATTGGAAAGTCGAAGACCAAAATGATGATGTAAAAGCTGAAGCGAGTATATCTACCGCTAAGCATCTAAGCCCAGCATATGCAGAGTTTATCTTGTCTCACTCTGATTATATGGATGATGATAATGTGAAGGAATTAACCATTAGAGTCGACTGGAAAAACTCACATACACACACAGGAAAAAAAATTAAAAAAATTCATAAACCCTTTTAAGTTAAATTTCTAGTTGGAAAAGATTTTCTTTTTGAACGGAGCTTATCGGTGCTATGTTTTCTAAAATTCCCGTCCATTCAATGTCTATTACCCCCTTACTAGGTATTGGTTTCGGAACATTTTGAAAATTAAAGAATTCAAGTCCTTTTGATTCTGAAATGGAAAAATTTACGATGTTATTGAGACAATACTCGCCCCTTATTTTTATTTTTTTTTCAAAAACCGTCAATAATATTTTCGGTAATAAATTATTTATTGACTCACAAATTGATTTACACGATTTACCAAAATCATCATATTTTATGCAAAAGCTGGCTAAGAAGCCAGCCCCATTGGTAATCTCCAGTTGTCCAAGGCTGTTAAAGTGATGTTTTCTAATTGATTCTGTGGTGGTTTTAACTTCAATCTTAAGTTTAGGTTTAATAAAATTAAAATCAATTTCAGATCTCGAATCTGCGCCTTCCCAAGATTCTATTATATTTTTTTTATCAAATTCATTTTTAGCCCTCTTTAAAAGCTCGTTGATTAAATAAAGCTCGCCCCAAACTCCAATTATTTCATTTAAATCACTTTCTCTTTTTTTAGTTATTTCTTCTAATTTATTTAATGCTTGTAGAATTTCGGCAGTAGAAAAAACTTTATTTTTAGTATTATCGTTGAAAAGTAAGCTTATTGATGAGCAGAATAATTCAGAATTAATTTTATTTGAAGCCTCTATTATTAAGCAATGGTTTAAGATTACTCCATTTTCACCTGAGAGTTTCGATTTCCATTGAGATTTTAGGTTTTTGTAAGTTTTCTCTTTTAGCTTTTCAAAAGTGTCAGTTATTAAAAACCCAAATCCTTTTTCAAAATTCTTTAAAACCCAAAGATTTGTTTGTTGAAATTGTAATAATTGATATTTTCCAACTCCGCCTGGGGTTGGCATTTTATTCCAGTTCTCATAAATCGAATTAATTTGATTTATCATATTGAAATCTTTTTTCTTGTGTTTTCAAAAAAATCTTCACAATCAGCACTATTTGCCTTTACAATCTGAAGCGCTCCATTATTTATACGTGTTTCAAAAACAGGGCCACCTATTGGTGTTGAAATCGAAAAAGTTATTAGCGGCTGATTATCTGGATTTTTAATATATAAGTCATCGCCGTCTTCAAACATAATCTCGTCACCTTGAAATTTGCCTATGTAGTTTGCATCTATTTTATAGAATAAAATTAAAATTGGGCTACCTTTTTCACGTCTCAGATTTTTTTCATTATAGTTTTCATTGTGATAGATTTCAGGAAAGTCGACTAAAAAATCTCCACAGTATTTATTCCCACTCTCGGGATCACTTTTACCGCCCCGAAACGGGGCTAAAAAGTTAGATGCCGCTTGTTTAAAATCTGCTAAAGAATTAAATTCGTCTTTATTTCCTTGAATTTTTCTTCCTCTTTTTCTGTAAGTTCCATTTTCTTTTTTATCGAAGATTGCGATATTGAATTTCGGTAAAGGGATATGATTTAATTCGTTCCATTTTTCTATGTATTGTACATATTTTTTTGGAGATATATTCAAAGCGTCATCCGAGAATTTCATACTTAAAAACAGAGTAATAAAGTCATTTGCTGGAACATCCCTATAAACTATTGCTCTTTGATGACAAAATTCCTCCTTTACATTTTGTTTTAAATTTTTTATATAATTCTCAAGTAGTTGATTATTTTTTAAAAAATCCTCAGCTAAAGTGTGCTGAAATAAATCAACCGTTATGCCTGAATAAGATTGCTCCCCCCTGCCACTATTTCGCATTTTTGAGGGGCTTGTACTTTGATAAAGTGGGCTATTGAATAGTGATAAGAGAAGACATTTATTTGGTATATTGTTGAATATATGGTATTTAAATTGACTTCTTAATTCTTTGTCTGATTCAGAAATGCTCTGAAATAGCTCTTGGCAATGTTGTTGCATGTATACTGATTGCAAATCAATACTTTTCTTTTTATGTCCAAACCATCTGCACATTTGAAGATTTGTATCACCTAGACTCATTACCTGCGATCTTGCAAAAACTGATGTGCTTAAATTTTCAATTGTTAATCCCCTTGATAACATATTCCCACCTACAATTATTGCTGCTTTTTTAGGTCGTGATTCTTTAGATTTTGAATCATATTGTAATGTTTCGCCTTCATCTTTTGAATTAAGAAGATAGATGTACTTGTCATTATCATGAATTTGTTTTTGTGTTATTTCAATCGCAATCGCTATGAAGTATTCCAATTCAATATTATCAGGTATTGTCATTTCGAATCGCATCGATTTTTCTACTTGTTTGTCGAATTGATTAGTAAAAATTGTTTCTTTTTTCCATTTATTCACTTTGGTTTCATTCCAATCATTTATTATATCTCTCCAAAGTAAGTCAACTAAAACAATTATTGAGGCTTGTGCGGTATTAATATACGCAAGATTAAACATCATCGCATGGTATGGATAAGGTGGTATACCATATCTAGTTTTTTTTGAATTTGGTAATTCAATTTCTTCTATTTCAGCCAGATTAGGATATTTATCTGATATTTTATATTTTATATAGTGCCTATGCCAGCGGATTGCGCATGTTATTAGAAAATCCGTAATTGCAATTTTAAAGTCGACACAGTATAAATTTCTGTTAATTGAGTCATCTATTAATTTTAAGACATGCTTTGCCTCCTCTTCCCTTAAAATTTCCCCGTTATTGAGTAATTCAGTGGTGCCAGGGCTATAAATTCCTCTTCTTATGCCTTCATCTTTTTTGATAAATGGCCAAGCGTCATTACTTAGGCGATTGATAAGTTGATTTGGAAATTTTTCAAAAAATTCTTCAAGTCCCATATATGTAGCTGTTTCCCCATTTTTTTGCCTGTATGGTTCAAGTAGCCAAATGAAATCTTTTGGGTATCCTATTAATTTTTCGGGGTTTGCTCCTATACATGCTTGTGGTGTTGCAGTGTAGGCTACATAGCAGTTTTGATTTAACAATGCTCTTAATTCGCATAGACGATTATGAATCATCGACCCTCCGTCTAATGTTGTATCTTGACTCGCAAAGTCAGCCTCATCATCTAATATGATTGTTTTGAAATCAGTCTCAAAAGATAGATTATGAAGTCTTCCTCCAGGGTAGCACTCAGCTTTAACATCCTTTATATGTTCGATTAGCTTTTGTAGGTTATCTTTTTGTTTTTTGATACAAATAATGAATGATTGACTTTTGTCATTGATATCAAACCATAAATCTAATCCGTTTGTGATTCTTTTTGATACCTCTGAGTAATCACTTCTCGTTAAAGTTAGACTTCTTATTTTGTTTGTATTAAATTTTGAATACCCGCCGTGGTTTAACCCAAAAGACTCATTTAATCTTTTTTGTGTTTGCGCGCGGAGGCTCTCTTTATCACTTGATAAAATTATAAATATTCTATAGCCGGAAGCGCGAGCTAGGCCCATAAGTGATATCATGCTTGCTGTTTTACCACTTTGTACCATTCCATAAACTAACCCTTGAATATTTTCTTGCCAATTTTCCGGATTATTACATCTACCCAATATGTGAATTGAGTTTAACTCAATCTCTTTTTTAATATCATGTGGCATATCGCCGATTGATGGGAAAACTATTTCCTTATAAAATTTCTCATTTATGATGTTATCACGTTTACTTTGATTGTTTAGCCAACCATAATCTTTCAATTCTTTTAGAGAGAAAGTTTCAAAATCTGTAAATTCAGTACTTGTTGTAATATCTCCTTCTTCATTTTTTATCACTTCAGTTTTAGATAATATTTCAGCTGGCTTAGAAAAAAATATGTTTATTTCTTCATCACTGAAGTAGTCATATATATTTCCTATTGATTTTATATAGTTTACAAACTCTGTATATGCGTCATTTTCCGTGTAAATCTTTAATAGATTTTCAACCTCACGTTTTATCATTAACTTTAATATATCTTTCATATAGTTATAATTTTAATAATATTTAGTAAAACTGTTAGCTTTAAATCATCCTTGATTTTATTGATTGAATTAGTTTTGTTCAGCCGTAAATCACCGCCAATTTCATCAAAAGAAATTGGTATTTTAAAACCATAGTACCAACTATAACTTGCAATTGCTTTTTGTTTTCTGTTTTCTTTGTAAAGAGTTATTGTATCTACAATTGCTATGCCAGTTAGTCTCTTTTCTTTATTATTTAATTTATTTGAATATTTTTTTGATAGATTAAATATTAAAATATCTCCAGCATTTATCATTTTCCCATTCGGTATACTAGTTGGGTAATCATATCGTTTTCCAACTTCATCATTATAATTTGATGTGGGGTTCTGATTTACTATAAATATATTCATAAGATTTTACTTTTTAAATATGATGCGTTTAGCCAAAATGCACGTTTTACCTCTTTTGTATGTTGCGGAGTTTTCATGAGATCATTCTTATTAGCACCTTTTGTCCTCACATGACATATGAAATTACTTTTTATGGAAATAAAATTTTTATAATCACCTTCGCATATATTTTCTTTCGATAATTCCCAAAACATTTTAACAATAGCCAAGTCGCTCTTGTTCATTTTCCAAAGTATTATATCTTTTAAATATGGATTTTTATCATTTTTTAATTTATCACTGAAAATCAGAAATATAAAATCAGTATTTAAAGTTTTAAATAGCTTAGAGTCTTCCCAATTTTCATGAATTATTTCAGTGTAGACTATTTGGGCAAGTGGTAAACTTTCTTTTGGGGAATTATTATTTTTAACTGATATTGTCCTTATTGAAATAGTATTCAACAAGCGCTCATCAATATTTTTAAATATTGCTTTGGCTATTCGGCTTCTTATATTTTTTGGCATTTTATCGCCACGATTTAATACTAATTCTTGTATTAAATCATTTTGTGTTTTGCCAATTAGATGTTCTGTACTTAATATGATTTTGGTTTTCTCGTTCATCATTTAATTTCTTCTTCAATTTGATTTCTTATTTTCTCTACAATTCCTACCACTAAAGCATTTCCCATCAAAAATGCCCTTTTAACATTTGTTATATTGTCGTTTTTTGTAAAATCATCAGGAAATAAATTTAGCCTCTCTAACTCAATTGGCGTTAATCTTCTATATCTACCTTTTTGATATATTATGTGTTTAAATCTTGAAGGTGTTTTCCCGCCTTCTGAGGTTATGATTGTTCTAGCCGGATTTTCAAGTTTGTCTGGGAAAGCCATCCTGCCCTCTGAAAAATTATATTTAAATCCTGATTTCGAAGTTCTTTCTTTTTTCCCCCCATTTTTTGCCTCTTCCCATTTATTTATTTCTGATTCCATAACCCAGAATTCATTTTCAATATCCTTTGAGTCCTGTATTATTTCACCAAGGTTTTTTTGTTTTATGAATTTTGGTACAGTATCAATCGTAGTTATTTTTCTTTTCACGCAAATCCCTGTATTTAAAAAAATTGATTTTTTCCCTTTTGTTTGATTAATATTTGAAATTTGTTCTAGTGTTCCCTTTATATGGTAAATATTTGCATTATCCTTCTTAATCGACGGGAATGCTTTTGCCAAGACACTCTTTGATGTAAGCCAGTCAACTATACTGATTTTATTTATTTTTATATGAATCTTTGTTCTATTTAAGTAACAAAAAATAAATACTCTTTTACGTTTTTGAGGAAAACCATATTCTGCTGCATTAATTACTTTCCATTCAACAGTATAGCCTAAATCATTTAGACTTGCAATCATTATTGAAAAATCACGTCCTTTATTTGTTACTGGACTTTTTAGGAGTCTATCTACATTTTCAAGTAATAAAAACTTTGGTTTATTTTCACCTAACTCACGTAGGATTCGTTCAATTTCCCACCATAAAATTCCTTTTTTACCTTTCAACCCTTTTGATGTTTTAAGAGAATTAGCAACTGAATAGTCTTGACAAGGAAATCCTCCTACCAGCAAGTCACATTTCTCTTTTAATATTTTGGAATTAAGTTCTGATATGTCGCAATTAAAATGTCCGTTTTTGCCAAATCTCTTTTCATAAATATTTGACGCATGTTGAGTCTTAGTTAAAGGTTCCCATTGATTTGAATAAATTACTTTGAAGTTTATTTTGTACTTCATTTTTCTTTTGTATTGACTAATAGGAGACATCCCTTTGTAGCCTTCCAAGCCAATCCTAAACCCTCCAACCCCTGCAAATAGTTCAATCACCTTCAATACTTTTTCTTTCATCTGCGAATATTTTTTTTAAGTTAAGGAAAAGCTAGTTTCTTCACTTCAACCATATTTTATACGTTCAAAAATTTTGAAATGCTGGACTAAAATCCAACAAAAAAAGCGCAACTAACATATTATCAGTTAACTACGCTTCATTTTTGCGAAAACTAAGGGATTGCCACCTTAGTTTTTCACTAAAAATTGTCAATACATCCCCATCACCCCCTCCATATCTTTCTTCACCTTATTATTCACAATCTTGGCATAGATCATGAGGTTTTTCATCCCACTATGGCCAATCATCTTGCCCACTGTTTCTAGGGGTACTCCATTAGATAATGTAACGGTTGTAGCAAAAGTGTGACGGGCTAGGTGCATGAATATGTTTTTTTCAAGGCCTACCAGGCGGGCAATTTCTTTTAAGGCCAAGTTCAGCTTTTGATTACTAGGCACTCGCCACGTAAAATCACGGCAATCAACGGTGTGGGAGTACTTCAATAAAATACGTTCAGCAACAGGAAGCAATGGGACATAGCTTAAAATTCCTGTTTTATTTCTGTACTTCTCAATATGCTTACTGCCATCGGGATCTATAATAATGTGATGCGATTTCAGGGAGGCAATATCACTGTATGCGAGACCGGTGAAGCAGGCAAAAAGAAATAAATCTCTATTTCTCTCCATGGCTTCAGTTAGCCCTGATAATTGTTGTAGTGTTTTAATTTCCTCGGTGGTTAGGTAATCTCTTTTTACGGGCTGTTGCGTTAGCGACATACTAACAAATGGATTGTAGCGAATAATCCCCTTTTTCACAGGTTCGTTCAAAATTGTTTTAAGACAATTCATGAGCGCTACTGCTGAGTTGTTCGCATTTCTTTTTTCTCGGCGTAAGAATTTAAAAAACCCTTCTAAGAATTGTTGATCCAGGCGGGTAACAGGGATATTATGAAGGGACATCTTTTGATTGAGGTATTCTTCCAAATACCTTTCTGCGCGTTTGTATTTGTAGTAAGTGGTAATGGCTAAATCCACACCCACTCGGCTTCGATATTCATGGAGTTGACCGCTTACATATTCCAAGAGTGTTTCAGGGGCTTCATCATTTCCTTTTAGTTTGTCAATAATTTCATTGAGCGAAAAATCACCGTAGAGTGTTTTTAGTTTTTCAAATACGGTTTTACAGCGGTGGGCTATTTCGTGTAATTGTTGGTTAATAGCTACAGCCTTTCGGGCTTTTGGAATCACGCAACCGCCCCCAGAGAGCCAGTTCTCGGGTAATGTTTTTAGTCCTGTATTGACATCTTTTTTTTCACCTCGATATTTTAATCGAAGTACAATGGGGTGCTCACCATTAGGAAAGCGGTAGGAGGTACGCAGTAAAAAACTGATGTTTAGCTCAAATAGACGGCCGTGTGGCTGTTTGGTTGTCATATGCTGTGTTATTGGTTACAAAGGTTTTTAGCGTAACCATTTTGGCGAAGTGCTAACTAAA
>Ga0172376_10007499_pt1 | contig 11612 bp, 13 predicted proteins | sample Lak35m_FD_121114 | JGI IMG/M metagenome (GOLD analysis project Ga0172376, IMG submission 121114) | Freshwater microbial communities from Kabuno Bay, South-Kivu, Congo - kab_092012_35m | ecosystem: Environmental > Aquatic > Freshwater > Lake | place: Democratic Republic of the Congo: South-Kivu...
AGGATCGACCGCGAATCCCGACCCTCTCAGTTGCCCAGGTCGACGTCGATCCCGCCAGGCAACTTTCACGACTCCGTTTCTGAAACATACCTCACGGATCGCAATGAAGCGGAATTCGACACGCGGGCGATCCGTTCCGATTATAACCATCATGCCGATGCGATCGGACTGCGATGCCTAAAGCCATGCTTCATCGAATTCGGAATTCAGTACTCGGCTCGCCGGCCAATCGGAAGATTCGGCTCGATCGAATTCGGCCTTTGAGGCCTGTCAGGCATGATCAGATAGGTCAATAACAGACCGACCGTGAATCCGCCGATGTGGGCCAGATAGGCCACGCCACCGGTTTTGCCGAGACGATCCAGTTCGAAAAGCCCCAGCATGAACTGACTCACGATCCAGAGCCCGATCACGACGAACGCGGGCAAGTCGGCCGGAAAATAGAAAATCAGAACTCGAATGGGATTCAGTGGATACAGCACAAGATAAGAGGCCATGACCCCAGCCACCGCACCGGATGCACCCAGCACCGGGATCATCGATTCCGGGCTGGCCATCGCCTGAACCGCGAACCCGACGACACCGGCGGCCAGATAAGTCAGCAAATACGCCAATCGGCCGAACGCCTCTTCGACGTTGTCGCCGAAAATCCAGAGAAACAACATGTTGCCCAGCAGGTGCAAAGGGCTGCCGTGCAGAAACATCGCCGTCAGCAGAGTCGACCAGATCGGAAGTCCGTTCGAAACATGTGCGAAACCCGGATCGTGGAAAACGACCCCCGGGATCTGATCCGCCGGTACGAGGAACACACGCCCGAAAGCGTCACGCACAAGCAATTCGCGAATCGGGCCGGAAACGTCCCGGCCATGCGTCAATTCGTAAGGCGTCACCGCATGAGCCGCCGTGAACCGGTCACCCTCGCCGATCTGTACCAGATAGACCAGAACGTTCGCCAGAATCAGGAAATACGTGATCCATGGCGTCGTTTTCGTCTCGTGGTAATCGCTGATCGGAATGACCATGGCTGCCGGATCCATTCGATGCGGGACGCCGAACGTCCACGGTCACGTATCCGAGACGTTCGACCTCGGAATCATATCAGGTTCCGCAAAATCCTGCGCGATCCGCGATTCCATTCCCCATCCCGATCGATGGATCGCAACCTGGGGGTCGGCGGGAAGTCCCGCACGATGCTCAGCTTCAACGCGGGACACCCCAAATCGCCAGATGAGAACCGGATACGGACTCCTCTTCCCACGCCTGGCGGACTTCCCTGAGCCCCTTGGCGCAGATCTCGAATCGATCGGAAAGCCTGTTCATCAGTGTCGCCTGCGAGCGATCCAGTGCTCCGGCAACGTGATACGCCGCTTGCCCGTGATCGTCAGCATACGCAAATCACCGGATCGCCAGGCATTGCGTTTCTCGACCGACTCCGGATAAACGCCGCTCAGAAACAGGTTCCGGTCGCCCAGCCTGCGAAAGGCCTCGGGCGCGATTTCGGTCGCACCTTGCCGCGCGATCTTCTCAAGGTCGCTCAGCGTTTCCAGATCCGCAGCGTCAAAACGGTCCCCGTGCGAGGCGATTTGTTCCGTGGAGACCGATCGAATCAAAAGGGCGGAAAGATAATCGACGACGCCGGGATCGCCCATCCCGAGCTTCTGCATGAAGGTGTGTTCGGTCAGACCTCGAATCCAGCGGTGCAGGGGATGATCCTCCCGCAACGAGAATGCTCGTTCCATGAGTGAGCCTCCGAAAGTGCTGCCGCTTTGCGGCATGCAAGTCGTTCCGATTCGGACAGTTCAGGACAAAGCGACATTCCGGTTCCCTGGTCATGCCATCGCGGGGCGCATTGCATCGTCACCCCTCTCTTCATTATTATGAATTCGGATAACAGGTCAACCTGGGAATAACGAATCTTAATGAATCGGCGATAATTCGGATATTCGATCCAAGAGAACGATCTTGCCACTGCTCATCGTATGTGGTAAGTTGTCGAACTTCCTAAATTGTGCCCGACTGGGCGAGTCCCGCCGCGATCCCGGAAGGATCGGACTCGCGAACGATTCGGTTCGAGAAGCGAACCGGAACGGGCTCCGAAACGATGACCCAGCGCTAGGGATCGGTCCAACAGCGATGTCGAAAATCAAGGCCAAGTCTCATAAAGGCATCAAGAAACGGTTCAAGGTCACCGCGACCGGCAAGATCAAGCACAAACGTGCCGGGTCGTCCCACTTGAACAGCCACAAAAGCGGCAAGCAGATCCGCAGGCTGAGGAAGAAGTCGACCCTGAAGATCACGGCCGAGGCACGGCGCATGCGTTTCGCCATGCTGAAAGAACGGCGTGCGACGCTCGCCCTCCGGCGTAAGGCAAATGCGGTGGCGGAAGTCGAAGTTGTCGAGGAAGGCGCGAAAGCCTGAACCGGCCTGGACATTCCTGAGTCCGAACGTATCGAAGCCCCCTGCGAATACTAGGAAAGCGTAGATCGAGTCATGAGAGCGAAAAGCGGTGTGCCCCGTCGTCGGGCCAAAAATCGTTTGTTCAAGGCCACCAAAGGCTATGTGGGTGGTCGTCGTCGCCTGCTGAAATCGGCCAAGGAAACCCTTCTGCGTGCAGGCGTCTTCGCGTTCCGCGACCGTCGTGCCAAGAAGCGTGCGTTCCGCCGTCTCTGGATCACCCGGATTTCCGCCGCTGCCGAAATGCGTGGCATGCGCTACAGCCAACTGGTCAACGGCTTGAAGAAGTCCGGCATCGCGCTGGATCGCAAGAGTCTCTCGGAACTGGCGATTCACGACCCGGCCGTCTTCGATCAGATCGTTTCGAAGGCCCGGACCGCGATCAGCGCCTGATCGCCCAGTCACCAACACCGCGGCGTGTCGAACGTCATCGTCTCCGAACGCCCCGCAATTCTCGGGGCGTTCCTTCTTTCTGATCATTCGCCATCCTGACTGGCCTGAAACGATAGGGATCGTATGAGTTCCGCCGACTCATCCGCCGCGAACGCTCTCGATGACCTGGAACGTCTCCTCGTCGAAGGCAGCGCTGCGTTCGAAGCCACACGAGATTCCGACTCGCTCGAAAAAGCCCGGGTTATGTTTCTTGGGCTCAAGCAAGGTCGAATCAAAACTGCACAGGAAGTTCTCAAGACCCTTCCCGGACCTGATCGAAAGACATACGGCCAGCGGTTCAACGCTGTCAAGACGGCCCTCGAAGAATCGTGCGAAACCGCTCGCAAGCGTCTCGAGACCGACTCCGTCAGTACCGCATCCGCTTCGATCGATCTGACCGTCCCCGGGGCGACTCCGCGTTTCGGCCGCCGCCATCCATTGACGCAAACAGCCGAAGAACTCATCGATATCTTCGGCCGCATGGGCTTTTCCCTGGCGCGCGGCCCCGAGATCGAAGACACCTTCCATAACTTCGTCGCTTTGAACATTCCCGAGAATCACCCGGCCCGCGAACCGCTCGACAACTTCTACGTTACGCCTGGTACCCTCCTGCGAAGCCAGACGAGCACCGTGCAGATTCGCGTGATGGAAAACTGTCAGCCGCCGGTTCGTGTCGTCGCGCTCGGCCGTGTCTACAGGCCCGACGCCGTGGACGCCACCCATTCGTTCATGTTCCACCAGATCGAAGGCCTCTGCGTCGATCGCGGGGTGACGATGGCGAACCTCAAAACGACGCTTCGACAGTTCGCGAAGTCTTACCTGGGTCAGGACGTGACGGTCCGCTTTCGCCCGTCGTTCTTCCCGTTCACCGAGCCCTCGGTCGAAGTGGACATGCTTTGGGACAGTTCTGGCCGCTGGGTCGAAATGGGCGGTGCGGGGATGGTCGATCCCAACGTCCTTCGAGCGGTCGGATTCGACCCGGAGATTTATTCCGGATTCGCTTTCGGTCTCGGTATCGAACGGCTCTGCATGAGGCGGCACGGGATTGACGACATCCGACTCTTCTATCAAAATGAATTCAGGTTCCTGAACCAGTTCTGAAGCTTTTCTCGAACTTGCCGATCGATTCCGATCCCCCTCTCTCGAACTTCCGCATCGGTTCTTGATCCGAGACAATCGCCAACTCAGGGAGCGGTCGAATGAACGCCGAAACACGATCGATACACATCGAACCGTCCCCGGATTCGGGCTCCGTCGTTGTCTATCACCGGGACTTTCCGGAGATTCGGGTCCAGGGTTGCTCCGAACTCGAAGCTGTCACCCTGTTGGGCCACCAGTTGACCCGGGCCCTCGATTCGGCCCTGACCGACTGGCGTCGCCAGAGCATTCAGGCCGCGCTGGACGACACCCATTCCCATCGCGACAATTCGAAGTCTGGTTGATACCGGTGAGTCCGAACAACGCCGTACTGATCATGAAACCGTGATCCGCGACAATTCGCCGATCACGGTTCTTCATTTCTCTCAGGAGTCCTTCCGTCGCCATGATCGTCAGCTGGAACTGGCTACGTGAATACCTTCGCCTGGAAATGTCCGTCGAAGCTCTGACCGAAAAGCTCGCGCTCTCAGGGCTCAACCACGAATCGACCGAAGACGTGGACGGCGATCTCGCGATCGACCTCGAAGTCACGAGCAATCGCCCTGATTGCCTGAATCATCTCGGCATCGCCCGCGAAATCGGTGTGCTGTTCGGGCTTCCCGTGCGGTTCCCGGATCCCCAACCGAAGGCGAAGGCCAAAGCCAGGATCGTCGCAGACCTCGCCGCGGTCGAAAATCTTGAGCCCGCTCTCTGCTCGCGATTCACGGCCCGTGTCGTGACGGGGGCCAAAGTCGGCGAAAGCCCCTGGTGGCTGCGAAAACGGCTCGAAACGCTGGGCGTCCGCCCGATTTCGAATGTCGTGGACATCACCAACTATGTCCTCTTCGAATGCGGACAGCCGCTGCACGCCTACGACCTCGAAAAACTCGCCGGCAAGAAGCTCGTCGTCCGCCGTGGCCGCGAATCCGAAAAACTTCAGGCCATCAACGGCAAAACCTACGACATGAAGCCCGGCATGCTCGTCATCGCCGATGCCGAGAAACCCGTCGGTCTGGCTGGCGTCATGGGCGGTCTGGAAACCGAAATCTCCGCCTCGACGCGCGATATCCTCATCGAATCGGCCAGGTTCGACCCCGTCTCCGTGCGCAATACCTCACGGGCCCTCAGCCTGTTCAGCCCGTCGAGCCATCGCTTCGAACGCCCGATGGATCCCGAAATCACCGATTGGGCAAGCCGACGCTGCGCCGAAATGATCCTCGACCTCGCGGGCGGTGCACTCGCCGAAGGCGTCATCTCGATCGGGGAAGCTCGAACAGCCCGCCCGCCGATCACGCTGCGACTCTCTCAGATCATCCGCATTCTCGGCATCGATATTCCCGAATCGTGCGTCCACGACATCCTCGTCCGCCTCGGCCTGGAGCATCAGGCCGATACCGTGAGCGGTCAGTCGATCTGGATCGCCCCCAGTTGGCGCTGTGACCTGGAACGCGAAATCGACCTCATCGAAGAAGTCGCCCGGATTCATGGCTACCACCATATTCCGGAAGATCGGCCGGTACCCATGGCGGTCGCGTCACGAACGCCGCGCGAACGGGTCGAAAGCGGCCTGCGTGATACCTTCACTGCCGCGGGGCTGTTCGAAGCGGTCACGTTCAGCCTGATCGCCGAAAATCTTGCGAAACCGATTCCGGGCGACCTTCCGCCCCAGGTTTCACCGATCCGGATCGAACACTCCAGCCGCAAGAAGGAAACCACCCTCAGGCCCAGCCTGGTTCCGAGCCTGCTCGAAGCCAGGGCCTACAACCAGACTCACGGCTCTCCAGACGTTCATCTCTTCGAAATTGCTCACGTCTACCTGCCACGTGTCGACCGGGAATTGCCGGACGAACCGGTTCGACTCGCCGCGGTCACCGGCGGTGACTGGAAGCAAGCCAAGGGTCTTGCCGAGGCTCTCGCCCGCAAATTTCACCTGAGCGACAAACTCGTCACCCGCCCGATCTCTGGCGAGAGCTGGTCTGTCCTCGCTCCAGGCCTTCAGGCCAGGCTCGAACTTGACGGTCGCCCCTGGGGCATTTTCGGCAGCGTCGCCCCGAACATCATGAAAGAAATGGACCTGCGGCTACCCTGCGCGGCCCTGGAACTCGATCTTTCGCTGCTCGTCGAACTTGCGGTCCTCGAGCCTCAATATCGCCGCATTCCGGACCAGCCGGCCGTCACTCGCGACCTTTCGCTGGTCGTTCCGGACTCGATCGTCTGGTCCGAAATCTCACGGATCACGAACGCCTCCGCCGGCCCATGGCTCGAATCGGTCGAATATCTCGACGAATTCAAGGGCGGCAATCTGGCGGCCGACGAACGATCCGTGCACTTCGGCATGAGTTTCCGCAATCCGAGCCGGACGCTTTCAGGCGACGAAGCCGATGCGGCCGTGGCCGAAGTGGTCCGGAAGGCTTCCGAGCAGCTCGGCGCAAGGCTGCGCGTGTGATCCGAAGGCTGTGCGTTCTCAACACCCTCAGCCACTATCTTGGAATCTGACGTCATGAACGGACCGACTGCCACAAGGCCGAAATTCCCTTCGCTGGGTAAAGCCGCGTCATGGCGGGGGGCCGTTCTGCTGGCACTCTATATTGTGCCGCCCGTCGTCTACTTCTGCCTCGGGGCATGGTGGCTCTTCGAAAAGGGCCTGCTGATCTATGGCCTGGCTGGCTGGTTGATCTGCACCATCCTGTTTTCCATTTTTTCGAAGCGATGGTTCGAGGGTGCGGAAAAGATCCTGCCGCCCCTGAACTGGGAAAAGCCCTGGACGTTCGCCCCCCGAGACGCCCAGGCCTGGGCCATCGTTCAGGAAACAGCCCTGCAGGCGAACGAATTGACGCTCGAACACCTCAGTCGAATCGAAACCTATCGGGAAACGAGCGACGAACTCGCCCGCCGAATCGCGGCTTGCTACTACCCAAACGTCGAAAATCCGCTCGAAAAAGTCCCGATCGTCGACCTCATCGTCGCCATTCAACTCGCGTCCGAAGACCTCGAACGCCTCTGCCGCCAAATTCCGGTGATGGACCAGCTCACTCCTGGTCATTTGAAGGGGATCACCAAGGCCATGGGCATGGCTCAGTCCGCCAACGAAATCTACAACTTCGCCCTCCCGGTTTTCAGGCCGGTCACGGGTCTGCCTCGCCTTCTCGTTCAGAAGCTCGTCGCCGAGCCAGCCTGGCGCCAAACCAAGGAAGGCGTTCAGCGCTGGCTGTTTCGTGCCTATGTCAACAGGCTGGGCGTTCACCTTGTGGAACTCTGCAGCGGGCGTCTTCGCGCTGGTTCCGCCGCTTACAGGCGTTCCAGCAGCCGCTCCATGCCGCCGCACGACAACAAGGATGCCGACAGGGAAACCGCGGTGACCGCCGAATCGCGGAGCGTCACGAAGGCCATCGTGCTGAGTCCCGGATCAGTCGAGAAATCGAGCCGCGAGCGGATCGGGCAGTGGCGACATCTCGCTTCGACCGCCGAAAACGAAATCGCGGCAACCCTGAATGTGCGGTTTCTCTCGCTGGAAGGCGTCGATGCGTTGCCCGATATCGTCTGGAATGCGAAGGCCTGGCCGCATGACCCGTCCGAATTCATCCCCAGCGGCTCAGGCGACTCATGGGAAGGTTCGCTCGGTGAACTCACCCAGGCGGACATGATCGTCGTCGACCTTCGAAACGTCGCGGGCGACGAAGCGCTCACCAAAGCCCAGACCCTGCTCGATCGGCTTGGTTCCGAATATGACCGGCTGAGCGATTGGCCGGTCGCTCCCATCGTGCTGATCGCGGATCCGGCCGATCTCGCCGGGCTTGTGGTTCATCCGCACCTGATCCGCGAAACCCGCATCAGCGACGCATCACTGCAAGCCGATCCGGACCGATCAGCCGACATCGGGCCGGCAGAATCCCGTAACCCGGAAATCGAAACGCTGGCCACGATCGCCACCGTGCTTCCCCTCGCGCACCAGCGCCAATTCGCCCGCCAGATGACCAGCGAATCCCGCAAATCGGGTTTCCGTCGTGCCGCGGGACAGGTCGCCGATGCGGCGGGAAAAGCCGGCATGGATTTCGTGCGTGGATGGCTGAATCGGAAATCCACACCCAGCCATACTTCCCAGAACCCTCGGACGCACGACGATGACGAAGCGACCCGATCATCCAAGGCCTGATGAAGATCCCGTCGCCGACGTCCCCTGGCTCGATCGCCGTGAGATCGGCAAACTTCTTCGCCTCATCGGCCCGCTGGTGCAAATCCCGTTGATCTGGATGTTCCTGCGCGACCCGGAATTCGCCCGTACCCACACGAACTGGATTTACGGCGGAATGATCCTGGGCTTGTCGCTGGTTCTGGCCGGCATCGTCATGAGCGGCCGCACTGTGCGGAAATCCTGAGAATTCGCCCCGAAATCGCCACTCCACATGATTCGTTCCGCCTGCGTTTCTCCGCGTAGTCTTCCGCGATGCGGCGCCCAGCGAACGGAATCCGGGTCAAATCGAGTGGGACGATTTTACGAAGTGGCCTTTTCGAATTTCCGGAAACCGCTAGTCTCTTTACGGCAGCCGGATGATCCGCGAGGTTCGTTTCGTCTGCACCATTGCGTTTCCTAGAACGGCCAAGGATGGTCCGTTCGCGTCCGGTTCTCGCACGAATCGAACGAACGACGCCTGGATACGACCCGGTTTCGAGACTCCGCGGGCAAGGAGTTCTGCTGATGACTCACAGGCTAGGGATGGCCTTCGATTTCTTGCGGCGGATACGTTCCGCGGGGACGATCGTCCGAATCCTCGGAATCATGACACTCGGCTGGGGATCGGCATTCGCCGAATCCGAGGTCGTCAACAAAGTCGTCATGGAACTTCAGATCCAGGGCCTTTCCTCCGAAGGCTGCATCATCGAAATCGCGCCCGGCCATCCGGGATGCAAGTTCAAGAAAGTCCGTTACAAGGTCGACAGCCCGCGCGTGCTGCTGCAACCGATCGAAGTGACTTCGCTCTCGGCCGACCGTGATTGCTCCTTTGCGATCACGATCAAAGAACCTGGCATGCCGGAACAGACGATCCGGCGCGGCATGCGTCTTGCCAGACCCGATGAATCCGCCCCGGTTCCGCAAACTCGCCTGACCTGCTACCTGGCTACACCTTCCCATGCGCAACAGGCGCGGGCCGAAAAACTCGGCGACGCCAAAGAAACGAAAGTTCGTTGATCGCACGGCAAGCATGCCGGATCCGGCCGAATTCCTGTTGCAGCGCGTTCTATTGCCCTGCGCCGTCTCATTGAAGCGGCGTTGGGCTCGTCCTTTTGGCCTCTTCCCAGATCGGGCCGTAAACGCCTTTGTCGAACGGCGGGCAGCCGGTCGCAAATTGGCCCATGGGATGATGCTTGGATCGCATCAATGCCGTGCAGTAGCTGAATGTCCGGCACGTGCGTTTCGGATCCAGCGGCTGACTGTCGAGGATGTGCTTCGCGAAATCGGGATGCGACAGACTCGCCCGGCCCACTCCGGCCATCGTCACGTGCCCGTCCGCCACATTGGCGGCCGCCGCATGCGGCAGGAAGGCCTGGAGCCAGGAATAACCGGAACCGACGACGCATAGTTTCGGAAACGCGTTCTGGATCGTCGCCGTCATCCGAAAGTGCCTCGCCACGCCTTCCAGCGGATGCTCGGGCGAAAGATAGCCGTCCACGGGCGAATACTCGAAAGGCCGCAGATAATGCGGGCTGGCGTAAGGGTTTCCCGCCGAAACGCTCACGATCGAAACGCCCAGGTGCTCAAGCTCCGCGATCAGGCGAAGCGGTTCCTCCAGATCAGGCTGAGCGGGCGCATCGGTCCGCGTTCCCCATGTGGTCGAAACCGGCAGCCGATACTCAACCGGCATTCCGTCGCCATCAGGGCCTTTCACGAACGGAACACCGTCGAACACGTTCAGGCGTGTCGCGATCAGTCCGTCCGGGTGCAGCTCCCGAATGCGGCTGACCAGTTCGCGTACGAACCGCGTCCGGTTTTCGAAAGGCCCGCCATATTGCCCCGGCCGATTCCGGGCGGCCAGCAACTCGTTGAGCAGATATCGGTGACACTGTTTGATGTCCACGAAGTCGAACCCGATCCTGTAAGCCAGATCGGCGGCTGCGACATACCTGTCCTGCAGTCTCTTCAACTCGTCGTCCGAGATCAGTGGCGTGTCGTCCGTGACCTTGATCCCGGCCTTCCGATCCCAAAAGGTCAGTGGGTCGAGCAGGGGGTCATGCTGAACCAGAACAGGGCGGGGTACCGAATAACGGCCTGAATGAGTCAACTGCAGGCCGACGAGCAGGTCCGAATCGTTCGTCCAGTGTTTTCGATGAGAAGCGCGGCACACTTCCAGCAACTGCTCAAGCCCATGGGCGTGGGCTTCGTCAATCACGAGCTGCCGCGGATTCGCCCGCCCGGTCGGAATCACAGCGGCGGCCTCGCCCCAGACGAGTTTCGCCCCACCGGCGCCGAACCGCTCATAACGACGAATCGTCAGAATGTCCGGCGTGCCGTCCAGGTTCGCGTCGCAGCCTTCCATCGGGTGGATCGCGAGCCGGTTACCGATCGTCCTCGATCCCAGTTCGAATGGCTTCGACAACACCGACCAGTCGTCCGAAAATCGCATGCCAAGGCCGAGCCGCCTGGCATCGGTTTCGAGATCCGAAACGGATTTGTACTTGAAGAACCGGGACACGATTCGCACCTCGCTTCGTATCGTCTTCGAACGGCCGCGTGAAGGTCCGATTTCCATGACGCCGTTCGCTTCCCAATTCGAAGTCTAACCGATCGACCTTCGAAATGCCCTGAAACTCAAGGGAGCGGCTCCTCGGATTCTTCCGGAACGCCGGTTTTTCAGGATCCGCGAATCAATACCAGCGACGACTTCGATTCAAGGCGAAAAATGTGGTAAGATAAAGTGGATGATAGGAATCGGGACGTCTGCAGTTCAGCGAAACAGGGCTGATCATGGAAAAAAGCATTTGTCTGGTGGTCGCGATTCTGGCCGGGCTCCTGGCCTTCCTCATGGTCGCTGATGCCGCCATCGGATTTCCCTTCGGCAAGGCGAACATTCTCGTCGACATTCTGATCGCCGTCGGAGCGGCCATCCTGATCTGGCAATCCCTGGCGACAGCCCGCGAATTTCGCTGATCAGTTCCCGGCCCGTTCGTAGTCGACGATCGCCTGGACCAACCCCGCCATCGTAAACTCCCGCGCTTCGACCGTCGGCGTGATGCCGGCTTCGCGGGCTGATTCCGAAGTGACCGGGCTGATCGATGCGTATTTGACCCGCTTCGATCGCACATCCGATCGTATCGATCGATCGAGTGCGGCGAACCGCCTGGCGATCGCCGAACTCGTCAGCGTGACCCAGTCCACACGGTCATCCCGCAATGCCATTTCGATTTCTGCAGGCCATTTTTCGATATCGGCATTCGTATAAACCGTGACCTGCCGCACATTGGCCGCAACCGGTGTCAGGCGATCCTGAAGAACATTTCGGCCCCGGTCGGCCCGAGCCAGAAGTACCCGCTTGCCTGCCACTCGATCGGCCAGAGCATCGGCGAGATCCTCGGATCGATAAGAACCGGGCACA
>Ga0172376_10007508_pt1 | contig 11604 bp, 14 predicted proteins | sample Lak35m_FD_121114 | JGI IMG/M metagenome (GOLD analysis project Ga0172376, IMG submission 121114) | Freshwater microbial communities from Kabuno Bay, South-Kivu, Congo - kab_092012_35m | ecosystem: Environmental > Aquatic > Freshwater > Lake | place: Democratic Republic of the Congo: South-Kivu...
GCTGCGGGCCGAGACCTTCGGCGCGCCTCGGGCGGATCGCCCGCGGCGGTTGCGTCGGGGGCGGGATGGGTGCATGATCGCCCGGGACGGCTGCGGTGGCCGCCCGCGCATGAGACCGCCCGGCCGCCGACCGTCGGCCCCCGGGCCGGTGCCGCCCGATGCCCCTGCCGCGCCCCGGACGCCCCCCCGGGCGCCCGACGAAAAGCCCGAAGAAAAGCCCCAGGATGTCCTACCTCGAACGTCTCGCGCTCGGCAGCATCCTGATCGGCGCCGTGGTCCTCGCGCTCAAGACGCTGGCGTGGTGGATGACAGGGTCGATCGCGCTCATGTCGGACGCGCTCGAGAGCACGGTCAACATCGCGACCGCCCTTGCGGCCTTCGTCGCGATCCGGGTCGCGGCGCGCCCGGCCGATGCCCGCCACCCCTATGGCCACCACAAGGCCGAGTTCTTCAGCGCGGTCCTCGAGGGGGTGATGATCGTGATCGCGGCGCTCCTCATCCTGCGCGAGGCGTATTTCGGTCTGCTCGCCCCCGTCGCGATCGAGGCGCCGGCGGCGGGGATCGCGGTCAATGCGGCCGCGACCGCGATCAACGGGCTGTGGTGCGCGGTGCTGATGGTGTCGCCGGACGCTCACCGGCGCTGGTGGCGGACGGGCGGCACCTGATGTCGGATGTCGTCTCGTCGGTCGGGGTGACGGCGGGGGTGGTGCTGGCGCTGGCGACGGGGTGGGCGATCCTCGATCCGGCGCTCGCGGCGCTCGTGGCGCTCAACATCCTGTGGTCGGGCTGGAAGGTGCTGGCGAGCTCGATCGGCGGGCTGATGGACGAGGCGGTTCCCGACGACGTCCTCGCGCAGATCCGCGGCACGATCTCGGACGCTGCCCATGGCGCGATCGAGGCCCACGATCTGCGCACGCGACACGCCGGCCGTATCACCTTCATCGAGTTCCACCTCGTGGTCGACGGCCAGACCACCGTCGCCGAGGCCCACGACATCTGCGACCGGATCGAGCAGGCGCTGAAGAGCGCGGTGCAGGGCGCCCGGATCACCATCCATGTCGAGCCCGAGAACAAGGCCAAGGCGGGCGGGATCCCCGTCCTCTGACGCAAGCCCGGCCGGAACGGGAAGGGGCCGCGCGATCTGCGCGGCCCCGGTGCGGGCGTTATCGGGGGCATGGGGACGTCAGTCGGTCCCGCGGATCACCTGATCCTTGTGCCAGAAGACGAAGGTGCGCTGCACCCAGGTCACGAAGGCATAGAGCGCGAGGCCCACGAGGCTCAGATAGAGGATGAGCGAGAACACCCGCGGCGTGTTGAGGTTCGATGCCGCGACCCGGATCAGTTCGCCAAAGCCCTTGCCGCCGCCGAGGAACTCGCCGGTGATCGCGCCGGCCATGACGCCGACCGCCGCGATCTTGAGGCCGGTGAAGATCTGCGGCAGCCCGGTGAGGAGCTTGAGCTTGAGGAGGGTCTGCAACCGCGAGGCCCCCATGGTCTTGAAGAGCATCCGCGCATTGGCATCGGCCGAGTGGAGGCCCGCCGCCGTCCCGACAACGATCGGAAAGGTCGCGATGAAGGCCGCGAGCGCCACCTTGCTGTGGATGTCGAAGCCGAGCCACGCCACGAAGAGCGGCGCGAAGGCGACCTTGGGCATCGTGTCGATCGCGACCAGATAGGGCATGATCGCCCGCTCGCCGAAGGCGGTTTCGCCGACGATCACGCCGAGCGTGAAGCCGATCGCGATCGCGAGGGCGAACCCGTAGATCACCTCCTTGATGGTGATCCAGAGCGCGCCGAGCATGTAGTCGCCCGAGATCAGGTTGCGCCCGACGAAGACGAGGTCGCGCGCGGTCTCCCACGGGGTGGGCAGGATGATGGCCGAGACGAGGCCGCTGCGCGTCACCACATCCCAGAGGGCGACGAAGACGACGAAGACGAAGGCCATCTGCACCGACCGCGGAATGCGATCGATCAGGGGGACAGTCTCGACCCAGACGGTATCCTGCGTGGCGTCGCGTGTATCGGGTGCGCTTTGAGGGGCGTTCACAGGAAGGCCTCCTTGTCCAGACGGCTGCGGATCTTGTCGACGAGATGGCCGAACTGCGGCGTCGTGATCATGTCAAGCGTGCGCGGACGCGGCAGGTCGATCTCGATGACCTCGGCGATGCGCCCGGGGCGGGGCTTCATCACATAGACGACATCCGAGAGGATGACGGCCTCGGGGATCGAATGGGTGACGAGGAAGGCCGTCGCCTCGCGCGAGCGGCAGATGCGCTGCAGCTCCATGTTCATGAAATCGCGCGACAGCTCGTCGAGCGCCGAGAACGGCTCATCGAGCAGGAGCACCGCCGGTTCGGTGATGAGCATCCGGCAGATCGCGGCGCGCTGCGCCATCCCGCCCGAAAGCTCGTTGGGATAGACGTTCTCGAACCCCTTGAGGCCCACGAGCTCGAGCAGCTCGCGCGCCCGATCGCGGGCCGCACGGGCGGCGTTCTTGCCGTCGCGGATCTCGATCGGCAGCACGATGTTGTCGATCTTGGTGCGCCATGGGAAAAGGGTGGCCTGCTGGAACATCATGCCGATGTCCCGGCGAGGACCGGTGACGGGGCGGCCCTGAAGGGTCACCCGCCCCGTCGATGGCGGGATGAGGCCCGCCATGATCTTGAGCAAGGTCGACTTGCCGCAGCCGCTCGAGCCGATGACGGCCGAGAAGCTGCCCTTGGTCAGCGTGAGGTTGACCCCCTCGAGCGCCGTCAGGGCATTGCGCGCGTAGGTCTTGCCGACGCCCGTCAACTCATAGACGGGGGCGCCGGTGGTCGCGCCCGGCATCGGTGTGGCGGCTGCGGCTGTCGACATCACTTGAGGCCCGCGTTCCAGCCGGCGACGAACTCGTTGGTGAACGCCTTCGACAGGTCGGGCAGCGGGGCGGGCAGATCGCCGCCGGCAACGAGGCTCGCCTGCCACTCTTCCCAGACCTCGGGGGGCATGTAGCCCAGCCCGTTCGACATGTCGACCGGGACGGTCTTGGCGCGGACGGCATCGAAGAGGGCCGAGGCAAAGGCCGCGTCCTCGCTCTCCTGCGGGTTGCCGGCCTTGAGATGCGCCATGACCTTCTCGCGGTTGGCATCATCGAGGGCGAAGGCATGACCGCGGGCAAAGGCGCGGCCGAACTTCTCGACCAGCTCGCGATCGTTGCGGATCGTGTCGCCCATCGTCGCGATGCCGTTGCCGAAGAAGCGGGCGAACTCGGGCGGGGTGATCTCGCGCACCTTGACCCCGCGCTGGTTGAGGATCGCGGCATCGGCGGTCGAGGCCGAATAGGCCGAGATCGTGTTCGACGAGAAGGCGGCCGAGGCCGGGCCGCCATCGCCGACGGCGAGGAAGCTGTAATCCGTGCCCTCGGTCAGGCCCGAGCCGGCCAGCACGTTGCGGGCAAAGCCGACCTCGGCGCCGTCCGCGGTGCCGACGCCGACGACCGTGCCCTTGAGGTCGGCCGGGGAGGTGACCGTCGATGCCTCGGGAACGACGACGCCGAAGTTAGAGCGCGCGGCGACGTTGTAGATGAACACCGCATCAACACCGCGCGACTGCGCGGCGAGGACGGGGCCAGGGCCGGGGCGGCCGAACTGCGCCTGGCCGGCCGACAGCGCCTGGAGAACGGCGCCCGAGCCGTTGACGGCCTCGACGCGAACCTCGAGCCCTTCCTCGGCGAAGAACCCCTCGCCGATCGCGACGAAGACGGGGAACGAGTTGATGGCCGAGGGGCTCGGCTGCACAAAGGTGACCTGGCGCAGCGACTGCGCACTGACGACGGCGGGTGCCGCCGCCCCGAGCGCAGCCGCCATCGCGAGCGTTGCGCCGAACTTGCGTCTTGTAATCATGTCTTCCTCCCAGGTTGACGTTACGACAGTCGCGGCAAGGGGCACGGCGGCCCCCGCCATCTACACGGCGCGGAGCCTGTTGCAGAGCCGGCCGATTCCCTCGATCTCGCAGACCATCTCATCCCCGTCGGCCAGATAGCGCGGCGGGTCCATCGCATAACCCACACCCGAGGGCGTGCCGGTGGCAAGGATGTCGCCCGGCTCGAGCGTGAGCCCCTCGGAGAGCGACGCGATAAGGGTCGGGATGTCGAAGATCATCGCCGCGGTGGTGTCGTCCTGGCGCAACTCGCCATTGACCCACATCTGCATCCGCAGCGCCATCGGGTCGCCGACCTCATCGGCCGTGACAACCCAGGGGCCCATCGGGCACGACCCGTCGAGACCCTTGCCCTTGAAGAACTGGCCGCCGTGCCGGCGCTGCACGTCTCGCGCCGTGACATCGTTCAGCACGGTATAGCCGAAGATGTGCGCGTAGGCGTTTTCGGGCGCGATGTCGCGGCCGCGCGTCCCGATGATGAGGGCAAGCTCGATCTCGTAGTCGATCTTGACCGAGACCTTCGGAAAGATCGGCACCAGGGCCTCGTGGCCCACGACGCTGGTCGGGGGCTTGGTGAAGAAGACGGGCACCTCGGTCACGTTGATCGTGGTCTTCTGGGCGCGCGCGCCCTCTGCGATGTGCTCGGCATAGTTGCGCCCGACGCAGAACACGTTCTTGCGCGGCACCGGGATCGGCGCAAGGAACCGAAGCCCCGCCTCCGGGTGCACCGCATGACGATGCTCACCCGCCTCGGCTGCCGCGACAAGCGCGCGCAGATCGGCCATCGCGGCCGCACCGCCGTCGATCAGTGCCGCGAGCGTGCCCGCCGACAGGTGCGGGTCGCGCCCGCCCGCGGCAAAGGCCGCCGAGGCGATATCGAGGACCGCGCCCCCGCGGATGGCGACGACACAGGCCGGTTGGCCGGCGATCTCGACGGTTGCAAGGCGCATGGTTCCCCCTTCCGATCCACGACCGGATTGTTACGAAATTATATTGCGCCAGGTCCGGTTGACAATCTCGCACATGCGGCCAAAATCGAACCATTGGGGGAATTGGTCAAATGTCAGGCAGCGACAGCACATCCGCGCTTGTCCAGCGCATCCGCGCCTTCATCGCCGAGCGCGGTTTCGCGCACAACGAACGCATCCCGCCCGAACGCACGCTCTGCACCGCCTTCGGCGTGACGCGGGGCGAGCTGCGCAAGGCGCTCGACCGGCTCGAGGAGGACGGCCTCATCTGGCGCCACGTCGGGCGCGGCACCTTCATCGGCGCGCGGCCGGTGCTGAACCTCTCGGACGTGGCCTATCTGGGCGAGCTCGCAACACCGGCGCAGGTCATCACCGCGCGGCTCGCGATCGAGCCCGAGCTTGCGCGCCTGGCCGCACTCCACGGCACGCGGTCGGATTTCGAGCAGATCGAGACCTGCACGCGCAAGTGCCGCTCTGCCGGTGACTGGCGCAGCTACGAGGCCTGGGACAACAACCTCCATCACGCGGTCGCGAAGGCCACGCACAACAAGTTGCTGGTGCATCTGTTCGACATGCTCAATGTCGTGCGCCGCTCGACCGTCTGAGCGCGCACGCGCACCACCGAGGCGCCGCCGCGCGACCACCACAGCTTTGCCGAGCACGAGGCGCTTCTCCGCGCGATCGTATCCCGCGAACCCGCGCTGGCGGCGCAGCAGATGCTGCACCACCTCCAATCCGTGAGCGCCCGGGTGCTTCCGGCACTCGGGCGCTGATGCCGTCAGACGACGCGCACGGTCAGGGCGCCGACGCCCTCGACCCGACCCTCCATGACATCGCCGCGCACGACGGCCGCGACGCCCGCTGGCGTGCCGCTCATGATCAGATCGCCCGCGGCGAGCTCGAAATAGTCCGAGAGGTAGGAGATCATCTCGGGAACCTTCCAGATCAGCTGGTTGAGGTCGCCCGACTGGCGCACCTTGCCATTGACCTTGAGTTCGACGAGGCCCGACGCCGGATGCCCGACCTGCGCCACGGGAAAGATCGGCCCCATAGGTGCCGAATGCTCGAAGGCCTTGCCCACTTCCCACGGCCGGCCCATCTCCTTGGCCTGGCCCTGCAGGTCGCGCCGGGTCATGTCGAGGCCGACGGCATAGCCGAAGACGCACTCGAGCGCGCGCTCGACCGGGATGTTGACCCCGCCCGACCCGAGCGCCACGACCATCTCCATCTCGTGGTGCACGTCCGAGGTGCGGGGCGGATAGGGGAATGCGTCGCCGAACACGAGGTTGTTGGGGTTCTTCTGAAAGAAGAAGGGGGGTTCGCGGTTGGGATCGTGGCCCATCTCGATCGCATGGGCGGCATAGTTGCGGCCGATGCAATAGATGCGGCGCACCGGAAAAAGCGCATCGCTGCCCGCGATCGGGGCGCCGACGACAGCCGCCGGCGGAAACACATAGCTCGTCATGATCGGGACCTCCCTTCTGTTTGCCGTCCTGATCTGACGCAACGCCCCGCCCGCTTCAATCCGCATGACCTGACCAAAGCGGTCGCGGCAAAAACCAATTCGTGAATTGGTCCAGAACAATCCGGCGCGGGATGGTGGCCGCTGGGGGACTCGAACCCCCACGCCCGAAGGCCCTCGATTTTAAGTCGGGTCTGTCTACCGGTTCCAGCAAGCGGCCGCCACGCCGCAGGTTAGGCCCCCGCGCGCGCCCCCTCAAGCCGTCTTTGGCCGCCGCGCCCCGTCAGGGCCCGAGAATCGCGCGGACATAGGCGACGGTCTCGGGAAAGGGCGGCACGCCGCCATGGCGCGCGACCGATTCGGGGCCCGCGTTATAGGCCGCGAGCGCGAGGCGCCATGTACCGAAGCGTTCGTACATGCGCCGCAGATAGCGCGCGCCGCCATCGAGGTTCTGCGCGGGGTCGGCGCTGTCGACGGCCAGATCGGCCGCCGTTCCCGGCATCAGCTGCGCAAGCCCCCGCGCCCCCTTGGTCGAGACGGCCGCGTGATCCCATCCCGACTCGCGCTCGACCAGCCGGACGAAAAGGTCCTCGGGCACGCCGTGGCGGCGCGCGGCGGCGCGGGCGACCTCGAGCCAGGGCCCGCGATAGGCGCCGGACCATCGCGGCAAGGCGCCCTGCCGGGGGTCGGGGCGATGGGCAAACCGAGTCTCGAGCATGCGGAACGCGGGTCCGAAGCGGTCGCCCTGCGGCTTCGCGCCGCGCCGCAGCCCCTCGGCCGAGGCCGCCGCCCCGACCCAGCAGATCGCGAGCGCCATACCGGCGAGAAGGGCGGCGCGCAGCGTTGCGCTCCCGGCGCTGGCGTGGGTCTGCGGGCAACGGGCGTCGGTCATGTCGTCTCTCCCATCGGCGAAAATAGCGCGCCGCGCGGGGTTTGGCCATGCCCGCGGTTGCAGCGTCGGCGACCGGGCGCTAAGACTTCGTTAACCGTGATGCGCCACAACCGGGGTGCCGGACATCGCGCGGCTGGATCGGGTTTCGGACGGATTTCGGGGGGAACATGGCAGGATCGGTCAACAAGGTCATTCTGGTCGGCAATCTCGGGCGCGACCCCGAGGTGCGCAGCTTTCCCTCGGGCGGCAAGGTGTGCAACCTGCGCATCGCGACGTCCGAGAGCTGGCGGGACAAGCAATCGGGCGAAAAGCGCGAAAAGACCGAATGGCATTCGGTCGCGATCTTCGCCGAGGGCCTCGTGCGCGTGGCCGAGCAGTATCTGCGCAAGGGCTCCAAGGTCTACATCGAAGGCCAGCTCGAGACTCGCAAGTGGCAGGACCAGTCGGGACAGGACAAGTATTCGACCGAGGTCGTGCTGCGGCCCTACAATTCGACGATGGTGCTGCTCGACGGGCGCGATGGCGGCTCGGGCGGCGCGCTCCCCTATGGCGAGCGCGAATTCGCCGAAACGGGCGGGCGCGAGCCGCAGGGCGGCTTCGGCGGACGCGGCGAACTCGACGACGATATCCCGTTCTGATCGCCACGCGCGCAGCGCGGGCGGTCAGCCCCGCGCCCGCGCGGCCCGCGACGCGCCGAGGACAGCCCGCACCGCCTCGGCCGGCACGTCGGCGGCGACGAACGCCGCGCCGATCTCGCGCGCGAGGATGAAGCGCAGTCGGCCATCCACCACCTTCTTGTCCTGCGCCATCAGCGTCATCAGCGCATCGTCGTCCGGCAATGCGCCCTCGATCGCGCCAAGGTCGGCCTTCATCCCCATCGCCGCGAGATGCGCCCGAACCCGCGAGGGGGCCTCCTGCGGACAGAGCCCGAGGCGCGCCGACAGATCGAAGGCGAGCGCGCAGCCGATCGCGACCCCCTCGCCGTGGAGCAGCCGCGGGCCGTAGCCGGTCGCGGCCTCGAGCGCATGGCCGAAGGTGTGCCCGAGATTTAGGAGCGCGCGCTCACCCTCCTCGGTCTCGTCGCGCGCCACGATCGCGGCCTTCATCGCGACCGCGCGCCGGACCGCCGCGCGCCGCGCCGCGCCATCGCCGGCTGCAAGAGCGGGGCCTTGCGTCTCGAGCCACTCGAAGAAGGCGGCATCGCCCAGAAGCCCGTATTTGACGACCTCGCCATAGCCCGCGCGGAAATCGCGCGCCGGCAGCGTCTCGAGCAGCCCGGTATCGGCCAGGACGAGAACGGGCTGATGAAAGGCACCCACGAGGTTCTTGCCCTGGGCGGTGTTGATCCCGGTCTTGCCGCCGACCGAACTGTCGACCTGCGCGAGCAGCGTGGTGGGGATCTGCGCATAGCGCACGCCCCGGCGCAGGATCGCGCTCGCAAATCCGCCGAGATCGCCGATCACCCCGCCGCCAAAGGCGATCACGAGGTCGCGCCGCTCCACCCGCTGCTCGAGCAGCCACTCGACGCTGCGGCGCAGCCCCTCCCAGCCCTTCGTCCCCTCGCCCGCCGGCAGCACGAGGGTGGCATGCGCGATCCCCGCGCGGTCGAGCGCGGCCTCGAGCGCGGCCAGATGGAGCCGCGCCACCGTCTCGTCGGTCAGGATCGCGACCCGCGGCCGCGCGAGGATGGGGCCGAGCCAGCCGCCCGCCCCGGCCACGAGGCCCGCGCCGATCATCACGTCATAGCTGCGCGCGCCGAGCGCCACGCGCACCTTCTCGACCGGCTGGTCCGGCACGGGTTCAATCGCCGACATCGGGTATCCTTTCGAGCACATCGGGACGGCGCGCGGCGATCGCCTCGGCGACCCGCTCGGCCATCGCCTCGACACTGAGGCCAGCCTCGGCATCGACCGCCACCTCAGCGAGCGCATAGACCGGATCGCGCGCCGCGCAGAGCGCGGCGAGCGTCGCGCGCGGGTTCTCGGTCTGCAGGAGCGGGCGCGTCGTCTTGTGCCGGACGCGCTGCCACAGCAACGCCTCGTCGGCGCGCAGCCAGACCGACACCCCCGCCGCCGCGATCGCCTCGCGGTTGCGCGGCTGCATCCACGCCCCGCCCCCGGTCGAGAGCACCCCGGGCGTGCCGCCGAGCAACCGCGCGATCACCTGAGATTCCTTCTGGCGAAAGAACGGCTCGCCGTCGCGGGCGAAGATCTCCGCGATCGTCATCGTCGCGGCGCGCTCGATCTCGGCATCCGAATCGAGAAAGGGGGCGGCGCAGATGCGGGCGAGCTGCGTGCCGACGGCGGTCTTGCCCGACCCCATCATGCCCACCAGAACGACCGTCCGATTGAGCCGCCACGCCATCGCGCCGAGCCTTTCTTGCCAAACATGCGCTGAATGGCGTGAACTCTCGCCAAAGACCATATATATTCGCAGGTCAGAGGCAGGGGCCGAACCGGAATTCGGGGGCAGGGATGCGAATCGTGAAGGCAATCGTCCTTCTGGGGCTGGTCGGATTCATCGGCCTGGTCGCCTTTGCCTATCTCGGCGACCTCTCGCCCGAGCGGCGCGAGATCGTGACCCCGCTCCCCTCCGGGGTTGCCGATGGGCGCTGAACCGGCGGGCCGATTGCCCCGTGCGGCGCTGGGGGCGACGCTGGCGGCGGCGCTGGGCCTCGGGCTCTGCGCCGGCGGCGGCATGGCGCAGGAGCCGATCTCGGCGATCGACTGGCTGACCGAGCGGCTGCGCGGCGAGGCTGCGGCGCCGCCCGCCGACCCCGCCGAGGGCGCCCCCTCCCTCGGCACGCTGCCGGGCGCCTTGCCCGAGGCCGGGATCCTCGAGAGTTTTCCCGCAGCGCCGCCGGCCGAGGCGGCCTTCCCCCTGCCCGAGGCGGCGGCACCCCTTCCCCTGCCGCCCGGCCCGCTCCTGCCTGCGACGCCCCCCCCCGTCATCAGCAAGACGGTGCTCGGCGCCGCAAGCCCCGATGCGGTCGGCCTGTTCCCCGCGGGCGACGCGGGCCTCCTGCCCGGGTTCTGGGGCGAGGCGACGCGGGCCGAGGCGATCGCGGCGATCCTGCCGCCGAGGGCCTATGTGCTGCCCTCGCTGCGCGATCTATATCGGCGGATCCTGACGGCCGAATTCGTCCCGCCCGCCGGATCGGACGCCGGCGGCGATCTGCGCGTGGCACGCACCGAGGCGCTGATCGCGACGGGCGCGATCGATCAGGCCGCGGCACTCGTGCCGCAGGCAAGGATCGGCGGCAGCCTGCCGCCCGCCCTCGTGGCGCAAGCCTTCGATGCGGCGCTCCTGCTCGGCGAGGAAGAGACTATCTGCGCCGACGCGGCCGCGGCGCCCGGCATCGCGCGCGACCCGTCGCTCAGGGTGTTCTGCCTGATGCGCCGGGGCGACTGGCGCATGGCGGCGCTGACGCTCGAGACGTCGCAGACGCTCGGCCGGATTCCGCCCGCGCGCACCGAATTGCTCGCCCGCTTTCTCGATCCGTCGCTGGTCGAGGATGGCGACGCGCTCCTGCCGCTGCCCGACCCCTTCACGCCCCTCGACTGGCGCCTGCTCGAGGCGGTGGGTGAATCCGTGCCGACCCAGAGCCTCCCCCTGCCCTATGCGCGCGCCGACCTCGGCGGGGGCGCGGGCTGGAAGGCCCAGATCGAGGCGGCCGAGCGCCTCGCGCGGGCGGGCGCCATCGGGCACGATCTTCTCTTCAGCATCTACGCGCAGGGGCGCCCCTCGGCATCGGGCGGCATCTGGCGGCGCGTCGCCGCCAGCGCCGCGATCGAGGCCGCGCTTGCCGCGCGCGATCCCGATGCGCTCGGGCGCGCCCTGCCCGAGGCCTGGGCCGCAATGACCGAGGCCGAGCTTCAGGTGCCTTTCGCGCGCCAGTACGGCCCCGAGATCGCGGCCCTCGCGCCGCAGGGTCAGGCGGGCGCGCTGGCGTTCCGCATCGGCCTTCTGTCCGACGCCGCGCGCAGCATCGCCGCCGAGGCGCGCCCCGCCACGCCCGAGGATCGGCTTCTGCGCGCGCTCGCCCTCGGGATCGATGCGGACCTGCCCGAGGATCCGGTCGCGCGCGATGTCGTGCTGGCGCTGACCGCGCCGATGCCGTCTGCCTTCGTGCCCCCGGACATGGCAGAGGCCATCACCCGCGGGCGCTCGGCGCTCGCACTGATGCGCGCGCTCGACGGGATCGACGCGGCCGCGCGGGGCGATACCGCGGGGCTTGCCGGCCCGCTCGCCTTTCTGCGGGCCGTCGGGCTCGACCGGGTCGCGCGGGCGGCCGCTCTCGAACTGCTTCTGCTCGAGCGGCGGGGCTGAGGGATGCGATCCTCCGCCCCCGGCGCGATGGCGCA
>Ga0172376_10007511_pt1 | contig 11601 bp, 10 predicted proteins | sample Lak35m_FD_121114 | JGI IMG/M metagenome (GOLD analysis project Ga0172376, IMG submission 121114) | Freshwater microbial communities from Kabuno Bay, South-Kivu, Congo - kab_092012_35m | ecosystem: Environmental > Aquatic > Freshwater > Lake | place: Democratic Republic of the Congo: South-Kivu...
GAGACACTCTCTTCAACAGGTGATAAATTTGCACTTTACGGATTTTCATCATTGAAACGAAGTTTGATTCGTTTCGATCAACTTAAAAGTTTTGATGATAATTATGACGCTAAGATTAAAGGGCGTATTTCTGGGATAAGCACTGGATATTACACACGAATGGGGGCGGCTATCAGACATGCATCTTCTATTCTAGTAAATCAAAAGACCTCACAAAAATTGCTATTGATTCTTACCGATGGCAAACCAAATGACTTGGATGAGTACGAAGGTCGATACGGCATTGAAGATACGAGGAAGGCAATTCTAGAAGCAAAACAGATGGGATTGCACCCTTTCTGCGTAACAGTTGATAAAGACGCTAAAGAATACCTTCCTCATCTATTTGGCGTGAATGGCTTCGTTCTCGTTTCCAAGCCGGAAGAATTACCTGAAAAACTAGTACATCTCTATGCGCTATTAACGCATTAATTTCTTCAGTGTTGCCGTAGCTTCATCCATATTTTTCCCAACCGAGCTCTGTTGGTATTTGATTACACCATCACTGTCTAAAATGGTGATAACAGCATCATGGTCAAAATCACCAGATTTGTCTTTTTTGTACTTGATGCCTAGTGTCACTGCTAACTTTCTTACAGCCGAAGCATTACTTGTAGCTAGCGTCCAATTGTCTTGATTGACTCGGTGTGAGCTGGCGAATTCTTTCAACTTCTCAGGCGTATCACGATCTGGATCGAATGAGAAAACTGCATAGTTCACTTTACCGTTTTCTGCCTTTGATAACGACTTTTCTATTTTTTGCATATCGCTAACAATCATCGGGCAAACGTACTGACAGGATGTATAAACCATAGCGATAACTGTTGGTTTACCACTAAATTGAGCAAGCTGAACTTGCTTACCCTCGCTGGATGTCCAAACATCATTGATGTTGAAGAGAGAGTCGCTTTTAGGCGCAACAACTTTTTTTACTTCGGCAGAGTGGTCGTGATCATGCGCAGCAAATGCACTACCTTGCATGGCTAATCCAGCAAGTACACTAATTAATAAAATATATTTTTTCATTCTTTATCCTTTGCACACCTAAAACCTAAATTTCTACCTGTGAAGTTACCTTGCAAACTAGAACGATATGAATAGCGCATAAAGGCTGCATAATTATCAAGTTCCGTAACGTTCAAACTTCCACCACCACAAAAAGCAGCTTTACTACCTGAGTCTCTTGAGTCATTCCGAACCATGAAATTATTAAAATCATTTGTCCATTCCCAGACCACAGCAACTAAGTCAGAAATGCCAAATCCATTCTTAGGGCGATTTACTAACGATGGTAATTCACGATTAGGAACAGCGTACCAATCCATCACTGATCGATGAACCGACTCTTTATTTCTATCCATATCGTTTAGAACATATTCCCACTCATCCGTTGAAGGCAAACGCTTACCTACCGATTCGCAGTAACTTTGAGCAGCAAACCATGAAACATTAACAACAGGCTTACTTCCTTCAGACGAGCTAAATTCTTTTCCTTCTTCGCCCCAGTGTTGGAGGTAATGTGTATCTGCGAAAAGTTTTGAAACATTCCCCTTACGCCATTCATTATTACTTGAAACAAACTGACGGAATTCCTCGTTGGTAACTTGATGAACATCCAAAAGAAAGGCTTTAACTCGAATTAGCTTGTCTTTGGAACTACCGCTCCCTTCTTTAACATAGAAGGGAGCATAGTTTCCGTCAGGAATAAAAGAGATTTCCCCACCTGATGCCGTTGCCCCGAGTATTAGCAAGGAGACAGGGGCTAACAGCATCTTGCATACGCGTGGAGAAACCTTAATCATTCAGCAGCGTTTTTATTTGGTGCAATACGATGCTGTTTTACATCATCAGGAGTCACTTCTATACCTGAATTACCCCAGTTGTTGTAAACGTAGGTCAAGACATTGGCAACTTCATCATCATTTAAGCTCCATGATGGCATTACCCCGTTATACTCCTGCCCATTCACAACTAGCTTACCTTGCAAGCCACCTGTAACCGCTTTAATTGCATGGGCTTTGTCCTTAGTAAGATAGTCAGATTTAGCTAAAGGAGGGAATGCTTGTGGAACACCTGCGCCGTTTGGTTGGTGACAGGCAGCACAGTTCGTGTTGTAAATATTGCCACCTAATTTCATGCGGTCATCTTTATTTTTAGCAACAGATTTCGAACCTTTAACATCTTGGCTAGTGTTGATGCTTGAGCCCTCAGCTAGATAAACCTCATCACCAGTTTTACCTGAATAAACGAGCTTATTATCGTCACCTACAACTTTAAGCATACCCAAAGCACCTTTATTGAAAGCACGTGTGAGTGAGTGATCAACAAGGATATAGTTACCAGGCACATTCACTTTAAATTCCATATATGAAGCACCACCCGCTGGAATAAGTGTTGTTTGGACATTCTTCACTGGATTACTTGTATGGCCTTCTTGATAAACAGTATCAAAAATTTCACCAATCACGTGGAAGGATGAAGTCAGATTCGGACCGCCAACACCTACATAAAGACGAACTGTTTCACCTTTTTTGGCTTGTAGCGCATTCTCGCCTGTAAGTGCGCCTGCTGCACCGTTGAATACCACATAATCAGGTTTTTCATCGATAGCTTTAGACATACTGAAAGGCTGAAGACCTTGCTCACCATTCTTGCCTTGAGTATAGAAATCACCTTGCATTACATAGTATTCACGATCAACTTTAGTCATACCTTCTTTAGGCTCAACTAAAATCAAACCATACATACCATTAGCAACGTGCATTGCAACTGGCGCTGTTGCGCAGTGATAAACGTAAAGACCAGGATTTAGTGCTTTAAATGAAAATACCGAACTATGGCCTGGCGCTGTGAGAGAGGATGCTGCACCGCCACCTGGACCTGTTACAGCGTGAAGGTCGATGTTATGTGGCATCTTGTTATCAGGATGGTTATTCAGATGAAACTCGACAAGATCACCCTCACGAATACGAATAAATTTACCTGGCACCTTACCGCCGAAAGTCCAGAATGTATAACTGACCCCGTCAGCTAATCTGGCTTCTTGTTCTTTAACCTCTAAATTCACAACCATCTTTGTTGCATATTTTCTAGTGATCGGAGGTGGAACATTCGGCGCATCGGTGATGACCGCAATTTCTTGTCCTTTAATTTTTTCTTTTTCATTTTCATCTGGAGTTGCTGCATGAGCATTACATCCAATAGCAAGATAGGCCAAGCCTAAGAACGCACCAATAAATTTTTTCATAATCATTCCCTTTTCGACATTGCTTTTGAAAAGCTTTACGACAAGGTGAATCCTATTACCTAGGCTTTGGAAATAATATCCATCTGAAGACCTATGTAACATATTTGTGACATAGGTCATTAGTACTAGTGACTTGGAGCTAAAACAGTACCCAGAGCCTCTCCACTGCTGGTTTCCAGCAAATATCTCGGATATTTAGGTCATTGTTTTGGGTTTTGATTAGGAATAGACTGCGCTCATCACGCTTGTTATGGAGGAATCATGACAATAGTAACTGATACGGAATACATCATTGAGCTTCTGGAAGAACAAAGTGACATGATTCTAGATATGCAAAAACAAATAGATTACCTTACTCGGATTGTATTGGGGGTGGATGAAGATGAAGACAACGAACAAGACCTGGAGTAATGGCTAAAAAATTTCCAATTCATCCAAGTCACCCAGAAAGAGTTTGTTGGGGATGTGATAAGTATTGTTCCGTGGACAATCTTAAATGTGGGAATGGCTCAGAACGGACACAGCATCCAATAGAGCTGTTTGGTGGAGATTGGTTGGATTTTAGCGCCGAGCAAAGAGACGCGACTGAATCAACATCGGCGTAACACTACTTAATCTATCTCTTTTCTAATAGTGGATAGGAATGACTCAATGAGCCGAATATCGATGCTTAGAACATGGCTCTTGTTCCCTTTTTTCACTACACCTTTAGCTGAGTTACACTAATGGCCTAACCACCTGTATAGGACATGAAACGTACGACTGATAGCTGATCTCCCGCTAGATTAAAGTCGTGTCCCATTGGCTTAGATTTTATGCTCTGCAATATAGCTTGCTTCAAATACGAGTCATCAAAAGGATACTGCCTTAAGAGATGAGCAAGCTCCATCCTCCCTTCTTGTCCTAGGCATGGGAAAAGTTCCCCTTTGCAGCTTAATCTCAATCGATTACATGAGCTACAAAAATTGTGGCTATGAGGTGATATAAAACCTACTTTCGTTTTACTTCCTGGTATTTGCCAATATTGTGCAGGACCTCCGGTATGTTGAGCACTTCTAACTAAATTGAAGTCTGCCTTGATGCTCTCGAAAGTAGATTCATTACTGACATAGGTAAGCGCTCTATCATGTCCTATGTTGCCCAGAGGCATCTCCTCAATAAAAGAAATATCTAATCCCTCTCTTATTGCAAATGACACTAAATCTGAAGCTTCATCATCATTGATACCACGCATTAAAACTGTATTGAGTTTAATGTTATCGAAACCTTCTTTTTTGGCTGTCGCAATACCACGGAGTACCTTTTCTAGATTTCCAACACGTGTTATTTGTTTAAAGCGTTCTTTATCTAAACTATCTAAACTGATATTAAGTCGACTAACGCCAGCCTTTCTCAAACTATGTGCTTGTTGATCTAGTTGAGAACCATTTGTAGTGATAACAAGTTCATTTAGTCCTGGTATACGACTTATTTGCTCCAGAAACCAAATTGCACCCTTACGCATTAAAGGCTCACCACCAGTAATTCGTACTTTCTTCACACCCATTGAAATAAAGAGTTTAACGAGCCTTAGATACTCTTCCAGTGAAAGTACATCTTTATGAGGTACAAATTTCACTTTATCACTCATGCAATATAAGCATCTAAAATCACAGCGATCGGTTATTGATAAACGAAGATAATCTACTTTTCGCCCATGTCCATCGATGAGTTGGTTCTCTTCGATATTTTCAGAAACTATAAAGCTTTCAGATAAGTTCACAGGCAGGTTCATCTAAGCTATCCACTATCACTTCAAACACACCTTTTTCAGGCCTATATTCAAATAACTCCCCTCTAGGCATATCAAAATACCAGCCGTGTAAAGCAAGAGCACCTTCACGTACTCTGCTACATATCCAAGGGTAAGACATTAAATTTTCCAAAGAAACCAAAATAGCGGACTGTTCGCACGCATGGGTCTGGTAATTAGGAGTCTTATCTGAAAATGTATCGAGAACCTGCTGACGAGCATCTTCAGCAATACCTAACCATTTGCTGATTAACTCTTCTTCGTTACATGTTGGGATTTTATGATCCATTAATGCCCTGATACCACCACACTGGGCGTGCCCCATCACAATAATGTGTTCAACCTCTAGATTATGAACTGCAAATGCGATGGCTGAAGTTGTTGCTGCAAAATACGTAGCTTGAACATAAGGCGGGACCAGATTAGCAACATTTCTAACAACAAACATATCGCCAGGATCACAGTCCGTAAGCAAGGCTGGATCACAACGCGAATCACAGCAAGCAATCATTAAAACTCTGGGGCTCTGCCCTTGCTCTACAAGCTTGGCATATAAACCACCCTGCTTACCTAAATAATTCTGTTGGAATCTTCTAAATCCACCCAGAAATTTGGATACATCTTTCATTTGCACATCTCACGCCGCTATTTTCTATTCCTACCTCTAACAATTTGATAAGGCCTAAAAGAGTAGCTAAGCGGCGCGCTCCAAACGTGCACTAGACGGGTAAATGGAAAGACTAAGAATACAGTCATCCCAAAGAATAAATGCACTTTGAATACAGTATCCACATTATCCAAAAGCGATGGATTGGGTCGCAAATAAGCAATGCTCTGAACCCACTCAGCAAGAGAAATCATCACGCCAGGATCGCCATGATTGGCATGTCCAATTGAGACAGGGATAGTCGAGAGACCCAACATTAAAGTGATTAGCAACCAACTGAGCACAAACTTATCTGATTTTCTGCTAGTCGATGAAACACGCACATTTAGCATTCGACGTAGCCATAAAATCAGCCCGCCGATTAAGCACAAAGTACCAAAGATGGAACCTGCCCATATTGCTATCATTTGGTGAGCCATATCTGATACACCAAGACTCTTGAAAAAAACATGTGGAGTTAGCAAGCCAACAAAGTGTCCCCCAAAGATTGCCAAGATGCCTATATGGAACAAATTGCTGCCTAGACGCAAATATCGTCTTGATAGAAGCTGGCTAGAATCACTTTTCCAAGTGTATTGCTCCCTGTCAAAACGTAACCAGCTACCTAGAAGAAATATACTTAAAGCAATATAAGGATAGACCCCATAAATAAAGTTATGCAAGCTCATCATTGCCTCCTTTAAAAGATAGTTTTGTTAGGCTGGCCCGATTTTCAATGATCGCAGTAAGAGAAGCATAAGGGCTTCCTGTTTTCTCAAGATTACTGTTTAAAACTTCAAAAACCTTTTTAGCATCGGACAGAAAAACCGTTGATTCTGAGTCGTCTAAATAGGCCGTAAACTCCAAAACCAACGGTAAATAATCTGGAAGTTCATTTGTGAAAATCTCAACACCATAGTCTTTGTATAGCTCGCCAAGATCTATCAATGCTGGCCCTCTATTCTTATCATCGCCAAATAAATGGTGAGTCAAATGAAGACTATTCTCAGGCTTCATGTCGAAAGTTTCTACATACTCGGCTTGAAGCTGAGTGAGCTGTGCTTGTTCTAAGTAATTAACGAATTTTAATAAGCTCGCACGCTCTTTCTCTGAGATATCACCATCTTGATTGATAAGTTCACGCAACTCAGGAATGTGATCAATTAATTCTTGATCTGGGTATTCCAAAAGCGCTGATAACAATTTATAGATTCTCATAATTTAATCTCACATATTCTTTTCATCAGGCGCTAAATCCTTAGGCTCAACTGTCTCTTTACGACGCCTCGGGAACAAGGTGATCTTACTTACACCTGAAGATGAATCATTGCCGAATGTGAATCCATTTTGACCTTGGAATCCATAAGCATCATTGATGCTTTCTTCTGAATGTCCTGTCGGGATTACAAATCGATCTTCATAGTTTGCAATTGCAAGATAGCGATACATTTCTTTCGCTTGATCCTCTGTAATTCCAGCGACATCCAACGCGCGTGTATCCACCTGACCTTCAACGTGAATTGAACGTTGATAGCTGCGCATTGCAATCAATCTATTCAGAGCACTTTCAATCGGAGCTGTCTTACCTGCAGTTAGTAGATTTGCCAGATATTGGACTGGAAGTCGCATTGTTTCTGATAAAGGAATCGCTCCATCAGGACCTACTGGCAAATTACCTTGGTCAATTTGAGATTGAACTGGTGATAACGGTGGTACATACCATACCATTGGCAAGGTTCTGAATTCAGGATGCATTGGAAAAGCAATCTTCCAATCAATTGCCATTTTCCAAATAGGTGACTTACGTGCAGCTTCAATCCAGTCATCATTGATGCCTTCCGCACGCGCTGCTGCTATCACTTCAGGATCATTAGGATCCAAGAAAATCTTACACTGCGCTTCGTAAAGATCTTCTTCATCTTCGACACTTGCTAACTCCTCGATTCTGTCAGCATCGTAAAGCATTATCCCGTTGTAACGAATTCTGCCAACACAAGACTCTGAACATACTGTTGGCATGCCCGACTCAACGCGAGGGTAACATCCAATACATTTTTCAGCTTTACCAGACTCCCAGTTGTAAAAGACCTTTTTATAAGGACAAGAACTTACACACATTCTCCATCCACGACATTTATCCTGATCAACTAGGACAATGCCATCTTCTTCACGTTTATATATTGATCCTGAAGGACAAGCTGCCACACATGCTGCGTTTAAGCAGTGATTACATATCCTAGGAAGATACATGTGGAATGTATGTTCGAACTGTGAGTAAATCTCTTTTTCTGTTTTATCTAAGTTTTTATCTTTTGCACGTTTATGGAACTCACCCGCAAGATCATCCTCCCAATTCGGTCCCCATTTAATTTTTTCCATTGTCTCACCAGTAATCTGAGACATTGGACGAGCAGTTGGAGTAGCTTCGGACAATGGGGCATTTTGGAGGTGTGCATAGTTGTAGGTAAAAGGCTCGTAGTAGTCATCTATTTCTGGCAGATCTGGGTTACCAAAAATATTTAAAAGCTTGCTCATGCGCCCGCCAGATTTCAACTCTAGCTTGCCATCTTTTAACATCCAGCCACCATTCCAAATATCTTGGTTTTCCCACTGTTTGGGATAACCAACACCTGGTTTAGATTCAACGTTATTAAACCAAGCGTATTCAACGCCTTTTCGATTGGTCCATACGTTTTTGCACGTAACAGAGCAAGTATGACAACCAATACATTTATCTAGATTAAATACGAAAGCAAATTGTGCTCTAACTTTCATGATCGCTCTCCCTATTTGCCACCGATGCCGACTGGATTAAGTTGCTCTTCTCGCTCTTGTGTTAATGGTCTTTCTAACCAGTCCACATCTTTATCTGCGATTTTATGAAGCGCCACCATTGTGTCCCGCTGACAACCGACCGTGCCGTAATAATTGAATCCATATGCGAGTTGAGCATATCCACCAATCATATTGGTTGGCTTAATAATGACTCTCGTCACTGAATTAAGAATACCTCCTCGTTTTCCCGTCGATGGAGAGCCAGGCACGTTCACATTTTTTTCTTGAGCGTGATACATCATTGCCATACCTCTAGGAATACGCTGAGAAACAACCGCTCTGGCGACAGTTGCACCATTATGGTTTACTGCTTCAACCCAGTCGTTATCCTCAATCCCTGCTTGCTTGGCATCATCTTCTGAAACCCAAACATAAGGTCCTCCGCGGAAGAGTGAAAGCATCCTCAGATTATCCTGATACGAAGAGTGGATACCCCACTTAGAGTGAGGAGTAATCCAATTCAAAGTTAAATGAGGCTTATTGAGCACAGCCTCTGGAAGACTATTAAGCTCCCCAAGATCAACCATAGGTTTGTAAGCACAGAACCCTTCACCAAAATCTAGCATCCATTCGTGATCTTGATAGAAATGTGCACGCCCTGTCAGCGTTCTAAAAGGAATATGCTCATGGATATTGGTATATCCAGCCGTGTAAGAAACTTTCTCAGACTCAATTCCTGACCATGTAGGTGCTGTGATAATTTTTCTAGGTTGCGCCTGAATATCTTTAAAGGTGAACTTATCTTCGTGACGGCCTGCATAAAGATGATGGTGATCAATACCCGTCTTTTGTGAAAGTGCGGACCAAGATTTATGCGCAACCTCACCATTGGTTTCTGGTGCCATTCTCATCACAGCATCACATACACCAACGTCTTCTTCTAAGGATGGCATTCCGAATGAAACACCAGGCTCCTTAACCGTGTAATTATGTTTTTTCAGCTCTTCATATTCTTGATCAGTATTCCAATCGATACCCTTAATGTTGTTTCCTAGCTTAGTCATTAAAGGCCCTAGACCGATAAATTTACGGTAGGTGTCGCCATAATTTCTCTCAACCAGCTTGATAATCGCCATTGTCTTACCTGGGATAGGATCACACTCCCCATCCTTCCAGTACTTAACTTCGCCGAATGGCTGAGCTAACTCAGCTGGAGAATCGTGTTGCATTGGAAGTGCGACAACATCTTTCTTCACACCTAGATGCTTTTCAGCTAATGGAGCGAATGTTTTAGCGATTGTCTTGAAAATCTGCCAATCTGACTTAGATTCCCACCCAGGACTAACGGCCTCTGATAGAGGATGAATGAATGGATGCATATCTGTAGTATTCAAATCGTTCTTTTCGTACCAAGTAGCGGTCGGTAAGACGATATCCGAATATGCGCCAGTAGAATTCAATCGGAAATTAATATCGACCATCAAATCTAATTTTCCGATTGGTGCAGTTTCGTGCCATTTCACTTCCTTATTTTTTCGACCAGCCCCCGATTCTTGAAGAACCCCATTTTGAGACCCGAGAAGATGTTTCAAGAAATACTCATGACCTTTTGCAGATGTACCAATTAAATTGGCACGCCAAACAAATAGGTTTCGTGGCCAGTTAACAGGATTGTCTGGGTCGGCATATGCTACATCTAACTTACCTTTCTTAAGTTCCTGTGCAACATACTTCGCAACATCAGCCTCGTCTTTAGCCCCACTCTTGATTGCCTCATCTGCCAATTGAATCGAATTCTTATTGAAATTTGGCGTAGATGGTAACCAGCCCATTCGGGTCGCTTTAACATTGTAGTCAGCCAAAGAAGAACCTTTATTTTTACATTTGCCAGCTGGCGACAACAAGGTATCTGCATTCAACGTTTCGTATCGCCATTGGTCTGTGTGGAAATACCAATATGAAGTTGAATTTGTATGGCGAGGTGGACGATGCCAATCAAGCGCAAAAGCAATTGGAGCCCAGCCCGCTTGTGGTCTTAGTTTTTCTTGACCTACATAGTGAGCCCAACCACCACCCGTCTGCCCAACACAGCCGCACATATGAAGTAGATTCATGATTGAACGGTAAGATAGATCATTGTGGTACCAGTGGTTGATTGCTGCCCCCATAATTACCATCGATTTACCTTTGGTTTTTGATGCGTTATAGGCAAACTCACGACCAGTTCTTTCGATGTCTGCAGCTTTAACTCCAGTCACCTTTTCGGCCCATGCTGGAGTGTACGCAACGTCAGAATCTGAATATGAAGAAGCTACGTTCTTACCACCTAGGCCGCGATCAATACCATATTGCGCAACTTGCAAATCGAATACCGAAGCAACTAGGCAGGCCTCGCCGTTAGCGAGCCTGACCTTGCGAACAGGTACATTCCTATATAAAAGATTCTTTTCGCCTGGATTAAAGTGAGGGAACCCAACCGAAGCAACATCATCTGGGTTATCGATTAATGTCAGCTGCGCTTTAATCTTTTTATTTTTGGCTCCGCCTTGCTCTAGTAGATTCCACTTGCCGTCTTCACCCCATCTAAAACCAATGCTTCCATTTGGCACGACGAAGGCTTTTGTTTTTTCGTCGAATACAATTGTTTTCCACTCTGGGTTATTTTCTTCACCTAATGCATCAGCAAAATCAGACGCTCTTAAGAATCGATCCGTTACATACCCTCGATCATTTTTTCTTAGCAGAACTTGCATCGGCATATCTGTGTATTTGCGTGCGTACTCCTCAAAGTAAGGATCTTGTTTCTCGATATAGAATTCTTTTAAAGCTACGTGACCCATCGCCAAAAATGCTGCTGCGTCGGTACCTTGTTTGATAGGCATCCACAAATCAGAAAACTTACAGAATTCTGCATAGTCAGGCGCCATTGCAACAATCTTGGCGCCCTTGTAACGAACTTCAGATGCAAAGTGCGCATCTGGTGTTCTCGTCATAGGAAGATTTGCACCAGTGATAATGATGTAGGTTGAGTTATACCAGTCAGCCGCTTCAGGAACGTCTGTTTGTTCGCCCCAAGTTTGTGGGCTTGCTGCAGGTAGATCA
>Ga0172376_10007512_pt1 | contig 11600 bp, 17 predicted proteins | sample Lak35m_FD_121114 | JGI IMG/M metagenome (GOLD analysis project Ga0172376, IMG submission 121114) | Freshwater microbial communities from Kabuno Bay, South-Kivu, Congo - kab_092012_35m | ecosystem: Environmental > Aquatic > Freshwater > Lake | place: Democratic Republic of the Congo: South-Kivu...
TGAGTTCAAAACAAACATTCAAGACCGTTGTCTTTTTGATTGTTATTGGAATCTTGGGATTGGGTTATCTCCTTCACGAGCACGTAAACAAAACTTTTGAGGAGGAGTTGTATGAGATGGGAAGTGATTCTGATTCACCCACATCGATTTATATGTTTCACCTCCTTGAAAGATATTCTGAGGAGTACGATATTCCAAAACACATTCTATACAATGTGGCTTATTTGGAAACGGGTTATAGAGGTCCATTTCATTGGAACTATAATCCGTATCGTACCTCGGTTGCCGGAGCTCAAGGACCCATGCAGATAATCACCCGTTGGTCACACAAATATGCCGGTCGTAGACTCACCTCAAAAGAACTACGAGAAGACTTGGAACTCAACATTTCAATTTCTTGTAAGATGTTGGTGAAACTGAAAAGGATGTATAAACGTTGGGACTTGGCTCTTGGATTTTACAACACAGGATATCCAATGGTAAATGGATATGCCAACTACGCCGCCAATACACTGAACTACAAATCAAAGTGGGTTCAGATTAAAAAATACGAATTGAAATGACAAAGTTAGGAGACATTATATTCATCATGACCGTTTACATAATCGGACAGATATTCACATTCTACCAACTTCAAGGGCACTTATGGAACAAGTGGATTAAAGACCATCCATTTACCATGTCGGTGTTGGGACTTCCTTTAGGATACTTGGTTATTTTGGCGTCTCGTAAGATGGTTGATTTACATGATGGCGAGACTTGGCCGAACCGTATTTTTGGTTTTGTGATTGGTGTATTGGTATTTTCTGTGATGGCGTGGTATATGTTAAAGGAGCCAATCAATCTGAAAACAGGTGTATCCTTGTCTTTATGTTTTTTGATTCTTTGTGTACAATTGTTTTGGAAATAACAAAATCTTTCGTATATTTGTACAAGTAAAACGCCCCTGTAGCTCAGCTGGATAGAGCATCTCACTTCTAATGAGATGGTCGGAGGTTCGAATCCTCTCGGGGGTACTAAAGTTATGAAACCAACACGTGACCAAATAAAAAAAGTCAGGTTCTCCTCTGTGGCTCCTGAAGGATACATTCTCCTTCGTGAAGAGGTCTTGGAAGAGTTGAAAGACTTTGATGTTTGGAAAGCGTGGAAAAATGAAGAAATTTCCCTTTCAGACCTTGACAAAAGGGATATTTCTGAATAAAGTTCTTTGACTGTACATATTTAAATTATAAGCCTCCATAGCTCAGCTGGTAGAGCATCGCACTTGTAATGCGAGGGTCGTTGGTTCGAATCCGACTGGAGGCTCAAAATTATCAATTGAAATGAACGGAAAATCACCCGAGGACCACTTGGATTACATGTTCACCTTAGATAAAGAGGTTATCGAACAAGTACAAAATCTCAACGCACCATATGTTTGTGAATGGGACAATATCCATGGTGATTCCACACATTTCAGATAAGCGGTAATAGCTCAGTTGGTAGAGCACGTTCCTTCCAAGTACGGGGTCGCAGGTTCGAATCCTGTTTACCGCTCGATAGACCTTCAAAAGGGCCCTTCCGTCTCTGCGTGAGCGGCTTGCTGGGCCCGGGTCTATTTTTTACCTTGAAAATAAATTTTTTATGTCAGAGAAAATAAGAGTAGAGTTTAACATCCACGGTGAGATGTCGGCGTTGGATTTTATCGCTTCGTTATGGTCAAGTTCAGACGAATCAACTATTAACAACGCAATTAGTTACGACGGTAGTGATACCTACGAAAAAAATAATCATAACTTTATTAGTGATGATGAGTTTTGGATTTCGATTGATGCCGATGATTTCGTTCCACAACAGTTTTTGGAACACCTTCACGGATTCCTAAACGATAACCACGGTAAAGTTAACTTTACCTTCGGTAAGTACTGGAATGAAGATTACAGTATGATTGGAGTTTTCTACATCAACGAAGGTGGGTGGGAATTCGAAGAACAATACACTGATTGGGATATGGAGTCTTGGGAGGAAGAAAATCCTGATGGTTTTTTCTACGACGATGTTGTCATTCGTGAGTTTGAAGAAATGGAGTTCCAACTCGGTCAACCATAATACTTATAACTTAAAAATTAACAGTACCTCGAGGCTTCCCATAAGAACAGCTCACTTTGCTGAGGTCTTATAGTGATACAAGTGAATAGCCCAAGGCATAAGCTATAATCACACCCCCAACCTCTCTTTGGAGGACGCTTCACGGATGTTGGGGTTTTTGCGAAAGTAGCTCAGTTGGTAGAGCTTCTGCTTACCAAGCAGAAGGTCGGGGGTTCGAATCCCCTCTTTCGCTCAACCATCACATACCCTTTGTTATGGTATCATAATATTTATTTGTATGAGAACAAATATTAAAGGGGATATCGGAGAATTACTTGTTATGTCTCGGCTCCTTAAAAAAGACTTTTGGGTTTCAAAACCATTTGGGGATGATTGTCCATATGATATTCTTTGTGATGATAAAAGTGGAAACATCAAACGGATTCAAGTTAAATATGTAACAAAAAAGAATAATTTGTTAAGGTGTAAATTATTTTCAGAAACAGGAATTTCTTATAAAAAAACAGTAGACTGGATTCTTTTAGTAGATAGCGAAACTGAAAAAATTTACAAAGTTGATTTACTATGTGTTGAACCATTAAGTACTTGTTTGTATCTCAGGTTGGAAAGTCCAAAAAACAATCAAAAAACTAAAATACATTTAGCGGAAAATTTTTTGTTTTAAATAAAAAAAAATGTATTTATAGTCATGAAAGAACTTTTACGTGAGGAGTTGACCAAAATGCGTTCTTTGATGAGACTCAATGAGGATTTAATCAAATTCTCAGATGGAGATTACCAATATATTGAAATCGACAACGATATCTCAGACGACCCTATTAATAGGGCTCTTTTGGACGACTTAGAACAAGCAGCATCCACCGCAGGGGTTAGACCAAGAATCACAACAGCAAAATCTGACCACCCTTCTGCTCAGACAGATAAAAGTAGTAGACACCCGAGTAGCCAAGCCGTGGATATTGCTAAGATAGACGGTATCGGGTCAGATAACGCAACAAGTTCAAGTACGGGAAATGCTCAATTCAGAGAAAAGGGAAACAAATTAAAAGACGCCCTTGTTAAGATGGGTTATGTATGGAATACAGAAAGTGGTAATCCAAAAGCAATTTTATGGCAAACCAATACGGGCGGTAATCATTTCAACCATCTCCATGTTTCTAACACAGGAGAGAAATCCGAAGGGAGTAAGACTTCAGAAGAAGATGGATTAAATGTCTTTGGTGAAAAAGACCCATCTGAAAATATTGGTAAAATTGTTCAATTTGCCAAAACTCGAGGTTTAGGAAAAGTTTTTGGTAAAGCGGGAAGAATGTTAGGATTAGGAGAGTCCGTTGAGCAACCACGAGAAAAACTCTATGATTTAATTACTTTCTACCGACCTCTGAGAAAAGAACAAAATACAGAAGAATAAAAGGGACCAAATGGTCCCTTTTCTTTTGCGGTGGGTGTGGGGCTCGAACCCACGCGGCTGTTACACCCTAACAGTTTAGCAAACTGCCCCCTTCACCAACTTGGGTAACCCACCATCGATGATTATTCTTCCGAGTCGTCGTCATCATCGTCATCCCAATCATCATCATTGTCCAAGTCTGCCATTGTAAATAGTTCAACGGTCAGGCTCTTACCCCAATAAAATTCTTCATCAAAATTTCTCTCGAGTTCGGTTCCCTTGAAGAATACTTTTGAAACAAGTTCTTCTTCGTATTCGGGTGTCTCCATAGATTGAACGGTCACCGCAAAATCTGTTGGTTTTGGTTCTTCCTCGGACTCGATTTCAAGATTGAACATTGTTCCTTTAACCGTCTCATAAACCAAGAGTATGTTTTCTTTACCTTCATGAGGGTACGCGTCGATTTCTTTAGCATGGTTATCAGCATCTTCAGGATATTCAAAATTTTCCATTGTTCGGTCTAAATCAGCGAACTTAACGTCCCAAATCACCTCGTCTTTTTCGTTCACCAAAACAAAATGGCAACTGTCACTAGCTAAAGCAGTTGTGGTAACCCAATAATTGGTCATGTAATGGTCGTAGTCTTCCAAAATTTCAGGAAGGTCTGCATACATTTCATCCAAAGTATTATAACCTTCTTTTTCTTTGAAAGACAAGATGGTTTGGACTTCTTCATCGGTTAGAGTGTGAGCGGACCCGTCCATTCCGTATCCGTTCACGAGGAGTTTATATTTAGCCATTTAATTGAGTGTTTTTGTTTGGTTCATTATCATCGTCGTCATCTGAACCTTTCAGAAGGTCCTTGAACATAGGTGCGAAAAACACCATAAGAATCCACATTGGATTATCTGTCAGCCAAATGACGTATGCTATCAAAGATAAGAAAGCAAGAGTTATTATCAAATAGGTTAGGTACTTCATTTTAAAAAATTAAGGATTTTTTCTTTTAAACCCGATTGTTTTATTCCTTCAGTCGACTTGGGAGTGAGGACAAAATTGTTAAGACCTGGTTTGGCATCTGAACCATCTCTTGATAGGAAATGTGAGCTCAAGAATTCAATTGACATGTCTAAATCATCAACCGCAACCCAATGAGTTACTTCAGGATGATTTTTCAACCAATGTTGAATTTCCATGCTTCGTTCCAACTCCAAATCTGCCCTAAATCTCAGAGCCGCCCATTCAGATGGAAATATATCTTTGAACATTTCTGTAGTTGATAATGGTCGTTTTGAAACCCCTTGAGATAGATAGTAATCACCCAACTCCTCCAATGTTGCATGAAATCTCCAATCTGAACTCACAACGTATTCCGCCCCACTTTCTTCAAGTATTTCGTTCAGGATACGAACCGCTTTTTTGTCCAAAGTGTCAAACCTTAAGTCAACAGGAAGTTCTGACGGAGATATACTTATTGATATACCCGCCTTTTGTCTTTTTTTTCGTCTGGTTCCCCAGTTGTTGTGAAGACAAATTACTCCGTCGTTATCTAAAAATAAAACTTTCATCCAACAAATATACGAAGAAAAAATGAATATTCCAAATCAGGAATTTTCTACCTCTTCAATCAGTTTTTTGTCGTATCGGTCCTCACAAATCAAATTGTAAATTGTCAAAGTCATTGTATGTCCTTCGACCTTGGACTCGTTGATGAATTTCCAATCTCCAATTTGAAGAATTTGGTAAGTTTCTTTGTCCACTTTAACCCAAGGACTTTGGTTTCGTAAATCAGGTCGTCGTATCATTTTCTTTGATGTCGTAGTAAAAATTGTTGGTGTCTTCAGTTACCCATCGGTCAGAGCGGTTTTCAACGGATGGTAAGTCGGTGTCTACTTTGAATTGTTTCAAGTCTTCAGGTAGTTTTTTGGTAACCCAATTGGAGTCCTTCCAAAAGATTCTGTTGTTAGGTTGACAAAGAAGGTATCCGTCATCAGCTCGGAATATGTGCCCACATTTATAATCTGACGGTTCATCACTAAATGGGTTGTCATACCAATCCACCGTAAACATATAGGTTCCCCAAACTTTGGTTCCATCTCGAAGAACAATTTGAGCGCGATGTGAGTTCAAGAAATCATATTCTAATACCGTCACGTTGTTTGAGAAACAATCCCAAAGTTGCTTAAAGTTAAAAGGGATGTCGTTAGTTGGTGGTTTGGTAAAAATTTCAGAAATAGGTACTCGGCTCCTTACCATACCATCATCGGTCATAACGTGGAAGGTCAAAATTTTACCATCACAAGATTGAAGTCCAAACACATAAACATTTATGAATGTCTCAAAGTCCTCATGATTTTTTGTTAAGTGTGACTTCCTAACAAGAGCTTTGAAACTTGGGATGTTCGAATTTAGAATTGGCATAAACTCAGATAAAAATTCGAATGATAAGGAAGATACTAAAAATTGTCAAAGTGATTCCTACGATTAAGTCAGAGTACTCAACTTTTAACTTACTACGTCCTTGCCAATCCTCAGGATTCCAAGAATCTTTCCAATTGTCCGAATATTTGTTTTTCATATTGGTATTTTTTTTGAGTCATCAAGATGACTTGTAGCCCGACGGGGAATCGAACCCCGCTTTCATCCGTGAAAGGGACGTGTCCTGACCGATAGACGACCGGGCCAAATTATGTGGACCATGAGGGACTCGAACCCCCGACTTTCTGCGTGCAAAGCAGACGTTCTAGCCAACTGAACTAATAGCCCTTAATTCTCTTACAAATATACAACAAAAGTTCGAAATACCAAACTATGCTGGTTTTTTATTTTTTTTGTTAAAGGTGTAGACAGGATTTTCGGTGTATCTGACATCAGTTACGTAAAAATTATCCAATCCCATCATAATGTTGACATCATTCTCTACTGTTATCAGGGGGGATAAATCCCTTATCATGCCGTGAAGTGAGAGATGTTCGAGCCAATAATACGATAAAAAAACGTTGATGTATTTTTTAGGAACCACACTCAGGACATTTCCCGCAACTCTATTATAAACATCCCAAAACCAACTCTCAGGCCCCAAGTTATCAAGAAACTTTTGTCTCATGTCAGTGTGATATCTGAAATCTGTTTCCGCCCACAGATAATTCATTTTGTTCTCATCAATTTTGAATTCGTCCAATCTCATTTTGAAATGGGCGTCAGCCCTTACAAACACGTATTGGTCGTAATGGTCAGGAAAACGATGGTGAAGTTTCAAGAATCTTCCACCACTTCTGAAATTACCAGGTCCCCACTTTTCAGGGATTTTCATCTCAAAGATTTTGGTCATGAGTTTCAAATCACTTTGTGAAACTTCATCATAGCCTATTGGGATGGCTTCGTACTCCTTTACAAACTCATCATAATGTTTGTGTTTATTCGTTACAAGCGCCGTATCAATTTTATAACCTAACTTCTGTAGTGGGCGGTAGATACACTTATGGTGATTTGCCTTGTTGTCCCGCATATCCACCGAGTAGGTGTATGCGTTATCGTAAGATGGACTATTTTCTGAATATCCATTTCCGATATAGACAACAAGGCAAGTTTTATTGAACATTACTGTAGTAAAATAGTTATTTCTGCGGTAAAGTGATTATTACCAATCACCATCAGCGGTATTTAATGCGTCTTCAGAGAACTCCTCTTCCATCCCAAATCCCTGCCGTTCAAGTCGTACTACTTGGACTTCCTGAGGAACAGATATTTCATTAGCCAATTCTTCCGACCTATTCTCGAGTTCTCTATAAAGAGAATGAGAAGTCATCCATGCTTGTTCATTGAGTTGCCGGTTTGTGAAACTATCTTTTACAAACAAAATAGTTTTGACCTCTTCCAAAATTTGGTTAGGTAGTCCACTAAAAATGGAATCAATTCTTTCATCAGTCATATCCCAAAAACTCAATTCGGTCGGTTTTTCTTGGTTGGTTCTATAAAAAACCGCAACTTTGCTTCCGTTAATCTTATTGATACAATAAACAAGTTTTCCGGCCTCTGAGTATCTGAAGAAGTGACCCTGATAACTCTCTGAGGAAGTACACCATTTGGTACCATAACCGTATTTTTGAGATGCCTCGGCAGTAAATGGTCGGACAATCAGCCATTCATCATCCTCATAATCTTTGAAAACTTGTTTTTGAAGTTTTTTCGAGATGTTTTTGAGTTTAATTAAACTCATTAATTGATGAATTTCCGAAACATCTTTGATTTGCGATACGTCAACTCCTGATAGTTGTTTGTTTTCAGCCGCTTCCATGAAATTTACCGCAGTTCTAATCAATTCAGAATCGAAACCCCCCAAAAAATGATAGAGAAGGGGAACTTTTTCATCTGAGATGTCGTTTAGTACAATATTGTAAGCCTCCCGCAATTCGGCTCGTAAATTTTGGATATCACGTTGTCTCAAATTCCTTTGCGTATAATTTTGGGTAAAAAGTTTTACCATCATGGGGGTATACTTGTTGGTTTTACTGGGGTCAAGTAACATAATCAAATCCAACAGATTCATTTTCATGAACTCAGGTGTTTGTTCTATAATGTCAGCTCGTTTTGCCATAATCAAATAATTTACTTAAACATAAGAAATAAAAAAGTCGTAGTCAAAGAGTATTTATTGGGAGTATGCCCACTGCTCGTCCTTTCGCCTATAATCCAGGCCCCACAATTTCAGGTACAACTCAGTATGGAACACTCGCAGTCGGTGTTTCTCCTGACTTGGATTACCCATCAGGTGCCGGTGGAGTTAGATGGTGGAATGGACCTGATGAGGACCTCGGTTATTGTATTGGAACCTCAGTTCCTGCTGGTGACCAACCAACTCCCGAGGGTAATAACGGAACCGTTCAATTTTGGAGAACAAGTGGGTTTGATGACAATGAATTCATTATTTTAGCCGAAACAATAACAGGACAGAATTTTAGTGGAGGTACCGAAGCCGTAACATATTTAAACTCAAACGGATATTGGACCTCCTTTTCTGAATATCCTGCGAGTCTTTTGGTTTATTTGGACAGTGGTAATCCCTCATCTTATTCAGGTTCAGGTTCACTATGGAGTGACTTAACTACCAACGATAACGACGCTACACTGATTAGCTCCCCAACCTACTCATCTTCTTTTGGTGGTATTCTACAATTTGATGACGCATCTTTAGAATACGCCACAATACCAAATTTAGGGAATTTGAACCAATGGACTGTGGAAGCTTGGTTCAGGTTAACAACATCACTTACAAGTAAAGTCACCTCAATTGTTTCCAATCAATTCGATTTAATCAACAAACTTAATTTTAGTTTGGGAACTAATAATGCACCATCAAATCGAAATTTGGCTGTAGGTTTTTATGATGGTTCTTGGCACACAACTGTAGGTGTAGTACCTCAATTAGGTGTTTGGTATCAAATGGTAGGTACCTACGATGGCTCAGTAATCAGACAGTATGTCAACGGAGTAGCCTCAGGTGGAACGGTTAACTATGTTGGTACACCTCAAAGTGGTGGTCAAGTAAGGTTGATGAGAAGATGGGATGAAAATCTGGTAGCTTCAAACTTGGTCGATGGTGATTTGGCAATTGTAAAAATTTACAATACGGCTCTGAATAGTACTGAAGTGTTGGATAACTTCAATGAAAACAAAAATACATTTGGTCTCTGATGGCAACCTCACGTCCGTTCGCTTATAACCCTTCAAGGGTACCAATATCAGGTACCGAACAAGTTGGAGATTTGGCTATTGGCATAAGCGAACAATATTATTCTGAAGGATTAGGTGGAGTTCGATGGTGGAATGGCCCTGATGAAGACCCTGGATACATTATTTGTTATCCCTTCTCGGCAGGAACTAAACCATCACCTGACGGGAATGTGGCATATATCGGATTCAAAAGGTCACAATTCAAAACTGAAGAATCTTTTGTTAATATGTCAAATGCCTTTGCCGATGGACAAGCAACTTTTTCTTCAGGTACCGAAGCATATCTTTGGTTAAACCTTAATGGCTATTGGACTTCGTACATACCAATCACCCCAACTCCCACACCAACACCAACAGTTACTCAAACACCTACAAATACCCTCACGCCTTCAATAACAGTATCCTTAACAACCACAATAACTCCAACAAACACTAATACACCTACTTCTTCAGTAACCCCAACACCAACCGTAACATCCTCTGTAACCCCAACTATAACACTTAGTCCAACTAGAACACCTACACCATCTTCAGCATCGGGAGTACTAAGGGTTTTGTTTTTAGGCGATACTGGAGTTAGTACTGTGGCATCAAATATCAATACTTACATAACTTCAACAGGACAAACTATTAGTTACTCAGCAGCCAGTTTAACAAACGCCTATACAGGTAGTGGTAATATAACTAAATCAAATTATGATGTCGTTATGATTTATACCAATGGTGGTCAAGTTGGGTCAACTACCATGGCAAATGCTTTAACAACCTTTGTTGGGCAGGGTGGTAGTGTTGTTTCCGGTGTTTTCTTGTGGAACTTAGCGCCTGCGGGATACAATTTTACAGGAACAACCGCTTTCAATTCAACAGGGACACAAGGAACCTCTGTCGGTAACTTTACCGTAGTTTCAGCCACAACAATCACCAATGGAATAGGTACCGCGTTACCAGCATCATTCTCAAACAATAACCCAACATTGGTTTCAGGGGCGGTACAATTGGCAACATTTACAAATGGGGATAATTGTTTGGCGGTAAAAACTATAGGAAGTTCAAAAAATGTTAGCATCAATGCGTTTCCTGGTAACATTGTTAATAGCACATCAACCATCTGTAAAATCTTTGGTAACGCAATTCTATACGCCGGTGGAAAGATTTGAATTACATAGAGGTCCCGGTCAGATTCGAACTGACGGATAACGCTTTTGCAGAGCGCCCCCTTAAGCCACTTGGGTACAGGACCATAAAATTGGGTGACTGATGGGAATCGAACCCATGGCACACGGAACCACAATCCGATGCTCTACCTACTGAGCTACAGTCACCATATTTAAAATATATGTGGGTTTCAGACAAATATCAAATTCAGTGGTGGTTACCACCAAGAACTGCCAGTCGAATGACATCGCAATTTCTAAAAAAAATAGATTTTCATCAACAATGGGGTCATCACACGGTATTCGGTGAATCAAGATACGATGTGTATGTAAACATCAGAAACCCTTATTCCAAATCAATCTCTTATTATTTTTTGGGTCAAGAACAAAATTATAAAAAAACTTTTGAAGAATTCATAAGGGAATCAAAGGGTGATTATTCTCACATGAAAAATTCACATCTGTTAGATTATTTGGAAGCATTCAGAGATAGGAAACTTGAACCAAAAAAAATAATTAGATATGAAAATCTAATGGAAGACTTACTTTCAGTTGAAATTATTCAAGACAATATTGAATTGTTTGAAGATGAAATCAAAAAATTAAAAGAAGGTGTCTCACCGTGGAGGTCCAAATATAAATCGGAGTTGTTAAAACCATATTGTGAGTTCTTCACTCAAGAACTCGCAGACATTGTTTACGAAAACCAAAAAAAATTTTTTGATTTTGGTCAATATGAGAAAGACTCATGGAAAACTCTGAAAAATTAGTAGTCGAAATGGGACTTGAACCCATAAGCCATAATGGCACTACCCCCTCAAGATAGCGTGTATACCAATTCCACCACTCGACTATTTATTATTATGAGACAGATTTTGAAAGAGGAGATTATTAAAATCCGTGAAATGATGTTACAAGAGAAAGTAACAAAAACTGAAGTTATTTGTGACAACTGTGGATGGACTTGGAAACTCTCTGAGGGAGGTCACGACAAATACATCTGTCACAAGTGTAATCACAATAACGAACCTAAAAAGTAGGCGTCGGGGTAGGGGTCCCACCTACAATCGAGAACGACCCTCTAATAGGTCTTAATGTTCTCCATTCAAAAACTTGAATGTGCCTTTGTCAATTCAGCCACCCGACTTGCTCTCCCTGATGGACTCGAACCATCGACCCTTTGATTAACAGTCAAATGCTCTAACCGACTGAGCTAAGGGAGAATTTGGTTGGAA
>Ga0172376_10007516_pt1 | contig 11599 bp, 13 predicted proteins | sample Lak35m_FD_121114 | JGI IMG/M metagenome (GOLD analysis project Ga0172376, IMG submission 121114) | Freshwater microbial communities from Kabuno Bay, South-Kivu, Congo - kab_092012_35m | ecosystem: Environmental > Aquatic > Freshwater > Lake | place: Democratic Republic of the Congo: South-Kivu...
CGTATGGTCATTAATTCCAAGCGAACGACCAATTTCTGAAGCGTTAAAAATATTTGCATGGTAGTGGGCAAGCATTGTCCAAAATCTACGCATTGTAACTGCTGGTATAGAAAATCCTAGATTTGGGATGTCTCGTTCAAGAAATGTTCTAATGTATTGTTCCAGCCAGTTAAAGGCTGTATTGGGGTGCAGATAACTATTGGGGTAGCCACCAAGTAAATGCAGTTGTGGCAAGTTACTTACCTCCAATAAAGAAAAGGGATGAACTTCAATGTAAGCAATACGTCCAGCCAGTGTCTCAGATGATTGCTTCAATAAATCACGAGAGGCGCTTCCCAATATAAGAAATTTACAATTTTTCCTCTGATCTACTAAAACACGAAGCGTTGGAAATAATTCAGGTAAACGTTGAATTTCATCAATAATTATTAATCCTTCCAGATTCTCTAGTGCCAGAAGAGGTTGTTGTAGAGCAGCTAAATCACGCATGTCTTCTAAATCAAAAAAATGCACTTTAGAAAAATTCTTTGCATATTGCTGTGCAAGAGTGGTTTTTCCGCATTGACGCGGCCCTAATAAAGCCACAATGGGGTGGCTACGAAAATTATCGGTAATAGATGCTAGGTAGACAGTACGCTGAACAAGATTATCCATATTCTATGAGTGAAAGTTTTTGGCCTAAATTCATTTTATCATGAAATCTCGTAGTTAGTATACGAAATTTCAGACCTTTAATTTCCCTTCCAAACTTTTCGCCTTTTTCATTAAGCCCACGCAAAAAATGCTGCAAACTGTAATCATCAAAGCCAAGGGATAAAGGGTTGCCGCTTCAAACAAATCAATAATAAAAATACAAATCGCACCCGCTAGCAATTCACTTGATCCAATCAATGCCGAAGCGCTTCCTGTATGTGCTTTTTCTTGATCTATTGCCAATGTTCCGGCATTTCCAAAAACAAAAGCAAAACCAACACCTGCTGGGAAACGTAGCATAATCACGCTCCACGGAGTGGCCAGATCAAAAAATTGTGTCAAACACATTGCAACTGCCGACAAGAAAAACAAGCTTAATCCTATAGTCACAAGTTTTTTCAAGCAGATACGATGCACTAAATATTGATTTAAAAATGTTCCAGAAATGTATGATGCCATCAGTACACTCAAATACCAACCAAACGAGGCAGTCTCTATCCCATAGTGCCCCTGAAATAAGGATGGCAAAAAAGCTAACTCAGACCAAAACCAACCCAAACTAAGTATCTGCACGCCTGCGTAACTTAAAAATAAAGGGCGACTAAAAAGATACCTATATTTATTTGATAAGTTGGCAGAAAAACTTTTTTGCTTTTTATCAATAGCCAGCGTTTCTTGCCCATAAATGAACACAACCACAAGCAAAGCAAACGCTACAGCTGCCAGAACATAAAAAATACTTTCCCACCCATACATCGCCCCAATAACTCCACCGATGATTGGTGCAAAAGTTGGTGACAAAGCAATAATACTTTGCATACGCGAATACATTTCAGCGCCTTTTGCGCCTCCTTCATACAGGTCGCGCACAACGGCAACCCCTACAGAAAAAGCAACGCCACCGCCAAGCCCTTGAAAAAATCGCGCCAACAGTAACTCTATAATATTGGTGGAAAAACCACAGGCAAAACTTGCTAGGGTAAACAAAGAAAGGCCAGCAAGAATCACAGGTCTGCGCCCAATACTATCTGACAAACTTCCATAATACAGGCCTGAAAGCGCAAGGCTTACCAGGTTCACACTGATGGTGGCTCCCACCCAACATTCTCGCACATCAAAAACTCGACCAATTTCTGGCAACACGGGAATGTATAAGTCAGAGGCCATGTCAACAAGTGCAACCAAAGTAGCCATCAAACAAAACATTACAGAGCTTTTAACGGGCAACAATATGGTCTTAACAGTATGTCTCAAAATAGCTTAATTAAAGGGTATGATGCTCATATGTATACTTAGTTTTAGGGTGTCACGCAATATGCATGTAAAAATATCAATATAGATATGATTTTTTATAGTTACTATTATTAAAAATTTTGTTTTAGCATTTATATATGAATATATTATTTAGCTTTCTTTATGCTTACTTTGCCATTTAGAGATATTTCATTAGCTATAAGTGTAGCGGTGTGTTGGGCATTTAATCTTGTCGTTATTAAGTGGGCAATTCAAAGCGTTTCACCGCTAACGCTTGGATGTTTGCGCTTTATTTTTGTTGCTTTCCCTCTGATTTTTTTTCTGCCACGCCCGAAAATTCCATTGGGCAAGCTTATTATCATCGGGCTTCTTTTGGGTGTTGCGAAATTTGCTCTGTTATTCAAAGCTCTTGAGCTTGGCCTTAGCATCGGAATGTGCGCATTAACACTACAAACTCAAGTTATTTTTACGGCGGCGTTTTCATATTTTATGTTTGGGTATCAATTATCAAAACGCGAATGGTGTGGAATATTTTTGGCTCTTTGTGGCGTTGCAATGCTTGCTGCTCAAACAGATAATGCTGCTTCATTAGCAGGCTTTGCTTTAGTACTTTGCAGTGCTGTGTGCTGGGGGCTTTCTAATAACATTTCCAGAACTTTAAAGAATGTAGACATATTGCAGCTAACAGTATGGATGAGTTTAATTCCCCCGTTACCTTACTTTTTGTTATCGCAACTCTGGGAAGGCCCAAACACCTTTTTTGAATCTTTGCACGCAATTAGCTTAAGCGAGATACTATCCCTTGGATATATTGTTATTGCTGCAACTTTATTCGGATTAACCGGTTGGACATGGCTGATGCGACAGCATAACCCTGCGAAAGTTTCAATTTATGGTCTACTTATTCCTGTGTTCTCGGTATTTTTTGGATGGTTATGTTTTGATGAAAACTTAAGCCCAATATCGGTGGCTGCGTGCAGCATTGTATTTTCAGGTCTTGTGATTAACCAGTGGCCCAAGAACGCAGCTCCGCGTGATGATTTAGCGCTTGCTATGCAAGAAGTGGCATAATCTAGAACGTTCAGTTTTTCTTACCATTCGCGTGATGGTAAAAAATAAAAATCTTAGAAGTTTATTAATTTCTAATTGGTACTTTTGTATAATAAATTAAGAAAGAAATGTCTATTAATTGGAAAGATTAGGCATTTTGCTCACTATATATGCTCATGCCCTTCTTGCTTAAGTTTTATTCTACATAAACTCACACATCTTCCTTGCTAAATTTTCACCGGACGGTTATATCTAAAACATCTTGATTGGCAGACTTCGCAATAAGCTAAGAAATTTACATAGGTGCAAAATGAAGCTAAATATTTTAAAAATCCTAACAGTAGTGACTATATTAACTAGCGTATATGCTGCAGATATACCTATAGAAGCTGACTATGCCAAACAATACAAATTAAATACAGCTTTGCAAACAGCTGTTAAAGGTGGAAACGTTGAAGAAGCAAAACGATTGCTTATTGAAGGCGCAGATATAAATTTCCAGAGCGGTTATCATTCTATGCTCCACCTAGCTGTGTGGTCGTCTCAGCAAGGAACAGAAATGTTTGATTTAATATTAAATGGAATTCCATGCCAATCTATTGCTGGCATTCGTGACCCAAATAACACAGATAGAGATGATGCCGCACCAGCTTTTTATCATGCTGTTGGAAAAGTAGATGTTGTGAGGTATTTTCTTGAATATAGTATCGCTCATCCAGGGTGTTTAGACTTAAATAAAGGCGATTGTCTTGGCTATACGCCTTTTAATAATGCGTGTGAAATGGGCGCCGCTGATACGATGCGCTTATTCTTTGATTTTGATGAGCAGCACCCAGGAATTTTAAATATCGCCGCAAAATCAATAGCTTTTGGGCAAACAGTTTTATATGCCTGCTGCACAACAAGTAGGTTTCAGTACGCAAATAAAGCGCAGTCCGTTCTTGCAACTTTTGTTCTATTACGTGATTGGATTACCGAACACCCAGGGCGCATTGATGTGAATGCAAAATCTCATGATTATAGATCACCAGAAAAGGAATTGGATTCGGCTTTTTGTGCCGCCGTTAGAACAGCTATCGGTAAGGAATCAGATATATATCTTCCAATTGTTAATGAGCTGCTCAACTGGAATAGAGCATTATCCCTATTTAACCAAGATGATATTACATCAGGGTATTTGCTGGCGATCAATGCGCAGCATGATGCCGTTGTTGATTTGTTTATCCGCTGTGGCAATTTTATCAATCAAGAAAGTTTAAATGATATGCAAAGTACTTATTATCAGAGCCGACTTGGTTTAGTAGATAATATTTCTCACTCGGGGGATATCCGGCTGGTTTAAGTGCTTAGCACTTAAGCCCAGCTGCACACAGTTGCAGCTTAAAAATCTCCCAAATACATTGAAAAACCTTTTAAAAGTCTTTTAATCGTGTTATTATTAGCACGATTAAGGAGATGTTATGACCCATCAAATTCATAGTCTTTATGCAGCTAGCATTTCAGATTTGAAAAAGAACCCAATGCTAACAATACAGGCAGGACATGGTGAACCGGTTGCTATTCTCAATCGCAATCAGCCAGTATTTTACTGTCTGCCAGCTCACTATTATGAGAAAATCCTTGAACTCATTGATGATCATGACCTTGCCGAAACGATAAAGCAGCGCATGGGTGAAGAAGAGATAGAAGTTACGCTTGATGACCTATAGTCTAACCTTTTTAAAATCCGCAAAAAGGGAATGGGACAAGTTGCCACCTTCAATCAAGCAACAGTTTAAAAACAAGCTAGCAAAATGCCTTGAAAATCCTCTGCGAGAAAAAGATAAGCTGTACGGAATGGATGACTGCTATAAAATCAAATAATGCTTTCCGCAGTCAAGCCGCGTAATCATTTTATAACCCAGCTACACACAGCTGCAGCTCAAAAATTCCGTACTTGCGCTCGGTCGATGTTAGCAACACGTCAGGGCGGGCTGCCGAATGATTCTTAAGCGTTTCTTCCATTTGCGCTTTTAACGTTGCATGCGCGGGCAGGGTGATCTTATCCGTTTTAGTTACCACTACCTGATACACGCAACCTATTTCATCAAGGTAGCTCATCATTTCAATATCATTTTTCTTAAATCCGTGGCGCCCATCAATCAACAAAAAAAGTCGTTTCAGTTGATCGCGCTCACACAAATAAGTTGAAATCAAATTTTCCCATTCATGCTTCATTTTTAGTGGCACATTTGCAAATCCATATCCTGGCATATCCACCAGAATAAGCCGATCACCAAGATTGAAAAAATTCAGTTGCTGGGTGCGCCCTGGAGTATTTGACGTTCGCGCGATTGTGCTGCCAATTAAAGCATTCAATAAGCTTGATTTTCCCACATTTGAACGTCCCCAGAATGCTACTTCCGCAAATGGATACTGAGGAATAGCCCCTGCATGAGGAGCCCCTGCCATAAAAGTGCAGGGGTTCTTAAACAAAGCTTTTGCAGCTTGGACTACTTGTGGGTCATGCGTTTGGTGATAAACCACTGCTGTGCCATAGATAATAGGTTATTCCAAGTCCAATACACAACCAAACCTACGGGAAAGCTTGCAAAAAGGTACGTAAACATAATTGGCATAATCAGCATGACTTTTGCTTGAGTCGGGTCCGCTGGTTGCGGATTCAAGCGCTGCTGAATAAGCATTGTAAGCCCCATCAAAAGTGGCCAAATACCAATTTGTAAGAATGATGGCGCATCAAATGGCAGCAGGCCAAATAAGTTTACAAATGATGTTGGGTCAGGCGCTGACATATCATGGATCCATCCAAAAAATGGCGCATGACGCATCTCAATGCTCACGAAAAGCACTTTATACAAGCAAAAGAAAATTGGTGCTTGAATCAAAAGGGGTAAACATCCGCCCGCAGGATTCACATTTTCCTTTTTGTATAGCGCCATCAATTCTTGGCTCATGCGTTGACGGTCATTTTTATAAATATTCTGCAGGTGCTGAATTTTTGGTTGCAAATGCTTCAAACGCGCCATTGAACGGTAAGACTTTGTAGCCATTGGAAACAAAAATAATTTAAACAAAATCGTAAGCGCTAAAATAGCTAGGCCAAGGTTGCCTAACATCTCATGCAAGAATTCTAATACATAGAACAATGGTTTAGTTAAAAAGTAGAACCACCCAAAATCTACAGCCAAGTCAAAATGTGCAACGCCAATTTTTGACTCATATTCATCAAGAGTACGCAAAATCTTGGCGCCTGCAAATACGTGCTGAGTATAGGTTATTGTTTGTCCTGGTTTTATAGCAATGGCAGCTGAACTAAACTGCGCTGTATACGTATCTTTCTGATGCGCATACTCAATTTGAACCGTTGATTTTGGATCAGGAATAACGCTTACCAACCAAAACTTATCAGTAAACCCAGCCCAACCTCCAGATGAAGTTTGTGTCACTGGCGATTTAGTTAAGTCTTCATAAGATCCTTCGAATAATTTTGAATTGAAATGCCCAATTGGCCCTTCATGCAAAATATAAAATCCTTGTGATTTTGGAGGATTCTTACGAGATACTTGTCCATAAGGTTGTAAGCTTACTTCTTTTTCACCGTTATTGGTTACCTGATCAGTAATAGTAACCATATACTGACTATCAATGCTGATCACACGCTCAAATTTAATACCACGATCATTGAACCATAGCAGTGTAATGGGATGATTAGGCGAAAGGGTTGAGTTTTCTCCATGAATTTGCCACGGCGTTGTTTCGTTTGGCATTAAACCTGCATCACAATTACTGGCTGCTTTCCATCCGCTCAAAACGCTGTAACCATTTTCATCGGTTTGACTTTGTAAAAGGCGAATTGAAGGGCTATTTGGATCAGTTGTTTCCTTGTGTTTCACAAGTAGAATATCATCAATCACAGCACCCACTTGGCGCAGACTTCCTTCAACTGTATCACTTTTAATAGCAATGCGCGCTGATTCCTTAATAGCATTCGCTGCAGGAACCTCAACTGGCTGCACAGCAATAACCTGGGCAGGAACTTGTATTGCTGCTTGTTCTTGGGCTTGTTTAGCAAGCTGCTCATATTTGGGCTTTTCGTAGAACTGGTAAAAACCCAGCATCATAATAATTGATAAACCAAAGGCGATTAGTAAGTTACGATTTTCATTCATGCGTGACGTGCTCTTTTTAATTTTTGTGAATGGCCCAAATTAGCCGGTTGTGAAGATGTTGAAAAAGTTGAAGTCACTTGTGGTGACTCTGATAAGGAATTTTCTGCAACAGAAGGGGGGACATTTTGTTTTTGAGGAACCGGGTCATACGAGTTTGATTTGTTGTAAGGATTGCATCTCAGCAATCGCTTTAATGTCATCCATAATCCTTTCATCATGCCATGACATTCTATGGCAGATATCGCATACCGACTGCAAGTCGGCGTGAATTTACATGCCGGCGGCAAGAAAGGCGAAATAAGCCAGCGGTATAAGTATATAAAACTAACGATGAATTTCTTCATGCACCCAATCCTGATTTTTTTCTAATTTACTTAGTACTTCAGACCATTCTCTCCGGAGGTCTATAAAGTCTAAGTCAAAAATCCTACTCTTAGCAACAAGAACTATATCATAGGCTAAAGGCTTTGCATTCTCTTTTGCCCACAGTCTCACGGTCTCTTTAAGCCTGCGTTTGGCTCGATGTCTAAAGACAGATCCTCCCAATCTCTTTGTCGTAGTTATCCCCACCATTCCTATCCTGTCATGAACAGGCAAAACTTGGGCGATAAAACTACTGAAAAAAAATCTTTTTCCCGTACGGCTTAAGCGCACATAGTCTTTGCGCGCCTTCATTAAGCTGTACATTTACGCTGAGAGACTTGATCTTCCTTTTGAACGTCGTGCAGCAACGACTCTACGGCCATTTTTTGTTGCCATACGAGCACGAAAACCATGACGACGCTTACGAACTAAACGACTGGGTTGATACGTGCGTTTCATTTAGGACTCCTTCATTAAATATCCAGGCAGCTTAGCCAAAGTTCAGGCGAAAAGCAAGCAACTCTTTCTCTTGAAATAGTGATTGTTAGGGTATTATTTATATTTACCGCGTATAATAAAAACTGAATAAATTTCAAGTACTGCAAGGCAAAAACAAAGGTTATTACAGTGGTAAAAAATCTCTTATTAAAAAGTTTGTGTTTTATTGGTTTGTGCTTGCAAGCTTTTCCATCTTTATCAGGAACAGATCACGTTGCCGCAGGGCTTAAAGAAGCTTTTGCCGGAAGAGCACCATTCTTTGCGATTTCTGTATCTCGAACGACAAATAATAACACAGAGTCAGAATATCGTCCTTTAACAGCTCTTGAACGCTATTTTGTAGGAGCGGTGCTTGATATGGTTCTAAATGGGGGGCATCCAAACGAAAAGTTTGATGAAGAATTGAAAGCTGCTGCTGACGAAGATTCAAAAAACTATAAAATAATAAAGGATATGTTAGATTCAATCAAAATCAAGCTTGATACAGGAGAATTTGATCAAGAAATAATTCAAATAATACAGCAAAGATCAGGAAACTCTTTATCGTCTGAAAAGCTTCAAAAGGAAGTTAAAAAAGAAAAAAACGAAAGAGTTTTGAGAAATATTACTAAATTACAAGACAAATCTCATGCATTTTGGAAAAAATATGAAACAGAGATAAAGGCAAAACGACGCCAAAAAATCATTCCTAAATGCAACCAAATATGGCTGGATATATCCTCTAAAATGCAAGTGCACAGAGAGTTACTTTCATTAGTGCGAGGTTCTTATGGCCTTATCGTTTTTAATGAAATGTTTTTCGGTAAGAATGTTTCTTTTCCTTCGGAAATACTTGAAGAGCAGTTTCGATATTTTTCTGATAAGCACCCAATGAAAATCTTTCATGTGAATTTTCTGGTTAATAGGGTGCTTGATACTAAGCTTACTGATTCTTATCAGCTTGATGATTATTATGAATTTTTAAGCACGCATCAAGGAGCAGAAATCATATCTGATCGTGGGGTAAATAAGCAAATATTTGATAGTGATAAGGCTTATGCTGAGTATATACAGCAATTCCAGCAGCACCGGGATTTTCTTTTTACACTCGAAAATGTTTCTAGAAACTATTTTCAAGGGGATGAGCTTACACGTTACTACAAAAGCACTTATAAACAAGAAAACGAAGATGACTTGCAGAGGGGGGCTTTTTATATATTCGGTAATAGTATTGATTTGCCTAATCTTAAAAAAGAATGTTCTATAGTTTTATTAGACAATCTTGCAACAGAAATTTGTTATGATCTAGGAATTGGCATGAGAAGAATTAAGTCTTCTTATCCAGAGCATTTAAAGATTTTTGTAGTGCCTTCTAATACTTTAGTGTTTACTAATGAAAATATGAATAATCTGCCAGTTCACTCAAGGCTTATTTTTCATGTTGATCCAACTGAGCAGTCAATTTTTGCAAAGACGCATGTTGCTTCTGCATTAGAAACGGAAAGTAGGTATATTGATTATAAGGAGTCCATATGGCAAAAAGATCGTTCAATTTTTATTTTGCAATTTGAGTTAGAGGGAAGTCTTTATCAAATAAAAATTTGGGATATATCTCGTTATCTTAGCTAATTAATTTTCTGGTTTTAATTAATCTTCTTCAATGGTAAAAACAAAACGTTGCTTTTCCTGTTTTGATGGTATTTGTTTCTTTGTTGGTAGAGCTTCTGCTGAAGGGGACATATCTTCCCAAGTAATGCAGATTATTTTTTCTTCTGAATGGCAATATATTCCATCTTTCTCGGTTTGATGGTTTAGTATTTCTTCAAGAAAATCTAAGTAGCTTAATGATATTATTGAAAAACGAACAACAGCTGTTTTACCAGGAGCAATTTTTTGATCTGCTAAACGCAAATCATCCGTAGGTATTTTTGAGTAATTGTCTGTAATATGATCAATATGCACGGGGTGGCTTGTGTGGTTACGTATCTCAACTTCAGTGACCGCACTCGCTGCGCTAAATAAACCAAATACCGCTAATAATACTAATGAGCGCATTCCAATTACCCTTAAGTAAATACCTTTTACGTTAGAATTATATCCTAAAAATACAAATAAGGCTAATTAATTATTGGTTTATTCTTGTGCTCTAAATACCTAATCACAAGCCCCTAATTACTTTTCACCCATGGGCTAAAATAATTTTTGCTAACTTATACGTTGCATGAGATCCTGAATTCCTAAACCAACCATCTAGGAAATAAATGACCCATCAATCATCTTACAAAAACAACAAAAAAATATTGCGCAAAACCAAAAAGCTATATTACCAATCTATTCAATCGCCACAACGCTTGCGTGCAATGAAAGCTCTAGAATTTCAAATAAAATTAAACAGTCATATAGCCCAAAGCCAAGCGCAAGATCCAATCGAACAAATCAAGCTCTTAAACCTTGATGACCTGCCAATTGATTTAGTAAAGCGATGGATTATTCAATCAGAACAGATAATTCCTCAGTAAAACCATTCAACTTTACCAAAAATTAATTATTTTTTGAGATAATTTTCATAATTGGTATTAAATCAGACTATGCATGTTCAAAAAATGCTTATATTTTTTCCTAAGCGTGCTGTTTTTGCAAAATGCCTGCTTTGCTGACACAGAAGCATTAGGGCGGGTGAACGAGGAATACATGGCTTTAATGCTTGGCACTGAAGGCATTCTACCTCAAAAAGCAACTCCAGAACAAATCAATCAAATGATTGATGGTTGTATAACAGCCGGTATTACTGACAGGTTATATGGGCTGGGTAATAAGTCAGCAATGTTTCAAGCGCAAATTGCAAAATTTACTGGCTACAAAAAGCTAGATGTTGAATTGGCTTACGCTTTTTACATGCTGGGTTATACTAAGGCCCCTTATGAAGAATTAAAACAGTCTTTAGGCGTTTCTCTTGAGCCCAATTTTGACCGTGAATTCAGCGCTATCTGTGAGCAAGTGTCTCCTAAGGGTGTCGATATTCTTGAATACACGAATCGCCTTGAAGATGTGATTGTACGCACCTCAAAACCATTGCGTTTCGATGATTTTTTTGAAATAGAGAATAGACCACCTTCAGGTACTGTAACGCCAGTCACAACAAGAAGCATGAGAAGTGTAGGAAGCTCGTTTACATTTAAACAAAATGTGCGTGAATCAGATGCTTATAAAATTCTAATAGTTGGCCGCACTCATGAAGAAGTAATGCAAATGCTTGGTTACGTTGTGAATGAGTGCACTGAACTTGAAGAAGGTGTTCCTCCACCAGCTTCACTGGCATCGCTTGCATTTTCTGCAGGTGAAGAAAAAGCAGAAAGAATAGAGCGTTATTACACCGATGCAGAAATTGATGCCATTAACATGCCTTATGCTGGCGTGTACAGAAGGAATATGAGTACAAAATCGCCTCAAGAAATAAGAGATACGCTTAAAAAAATGGGTAAAATCATTGACGCGAAATACGAAGGCGAATAAGGAGACAGTATGATGAAAAAGTATTTATTAATAACTGCCTTATGCGCCGTAAATTTTGCTTATGCTGATGGGTTTGAAAA
>Ga0172376_10007517_pt1 | contig 11598 bp, 8 predicted proteins | sample Lak35m_FD_121114 | JGI IMG/M metagenome (GOLD analysis project Ga0172376, IMG submission 121114) | Freshwater microbial communities from Kabuno Bay, South-Kivu, Congo - kab_092012_35m | ecosystem: Environmental > Aquatic > Freshwater > Lake | place: Democratic Republic of the Congo: South-Kivu...
CGAGAGTACGAAAGTGCTCTTTTTTATTTGGCTGACTGTGTCATACAAAAGCCAAAATACTGCGAGGCGGTGTGTATTGAACAAACACCGCCATTTTTGGAAAAGCATTTCCGAAAATTGCGGAGGGTGAGGGATTTGAACCCTCGAACGAGTTTCCCCGTTGCTACCTTTCCAAGGTAGTGCACTAGACCGCTATGCGAACCCTCCCTTTTTCCCATTTCTTAAATCTGGTTTCTTGACTCTACTTTATATCGTCTTATAAACCAAAAGACTCAAAAGTCCAAAAAAGACTGCCACATACAATACATAAGTGGCAAAAGTCAAAAGCCACGGTGTACCCAAGAGAACAAACAACATTACAAAACCTATACCGAAACACTGAAGCACCATTTTTATTTTCCCGACCGTTTTCGCTGGCACAAGATGGCCTTTATATCTCAAATATGAGAAAGCAACCAATAGCAACTCGATAAAAGCAATCGATACCGCGAGATATACACTAATATATTTTGAAATCATGATCAACCCAACACTACCAATGAGTAGCTTGTCCGCAAAGGGATCACACAAAATACCCCAACTCGTGATATGTTTGGTCGTCCGCGCTCGCGCTCCATCGAGTGCGTCAGAAAAAGCCGCGATAGCAAAAAGTATCGTGCCTAAAAGCATATAATCTGCGAGCAAAAAGTACAAAATAAACGGGATGGTGATAAACCGAAACAGGGTAATTTTGTTTGGCGTTACAGACTCAGGAATCAGTTTGAGAAAAGTGGCAGCCAAAAAAAGATCGATTGGAGTAACTTTACTAAAATACTTCACTCGAGCTTCACTCATGTTGAGTACTCGTTCGAGCAGGCTCATTCTCCTTTCTTTTGCGCTTTGAAGTACGGTTTCTGACATATATTTAATTATTCCCTCGCAGGGCTTTTACACGTTCTTCCGTTGGTGGATGTGTAGAGAAAAGCCTTTGCAATGCACCGACAGACTTTTCCCCCACATGCAACGCAAATGGGTCAGAAATAAACATGTGTGCGGTCGCATGATTTGCATACACAAGCGGTGTACTTTGTCCTGCAATTTTTTGGAGCGCACTCGCAAGGCCTTCCGGATATCGAGTCAAAAGAGCTCCACCCGCATCAGCAAGGAATTCCCTCTTTCGTGATATGGCAAGTTGTATAAGCATACCAATAATCGGTGAAAGTATGACCGCAATAACACCCAAAATCATGAGAGGGTTAGCCTTGCTATCACTATCCCGATGACCATGAAAACTGCTTCTTAAAACAATATCAGACACCAAGCTCAAAAGTCCTACCAATACGACCACTACAGTAGACAGAAGTATATCACGATTACCGATATGAGAAAGTTCGTGGGCAATTACCCCCTCAAGCTCTGCTTTGGTAAGTAAAGCAAGTAGACCTTCTGTTACTGCCACTGCGGAATGCTCTGGATCTCGACCGGTTGCAAACGCATTGGGCGCAAGATCAGCAATAATATAGACTCGTGGCATCGGTAACCCCGCAGTAATAGACAGATTTTCAACGATCCGAATTAGTTCAAGATGGTGTACGGGATCAACAGGAACAGCATGCGACACCGCGAGTGCAATCGTATCTGAAAACCAATACCCCACGATATTCATACCGATACTAAACACAATACCAAAAAAGAGAATGATCGGATTGCCATAATACTCACTCAAAAACCATGCCACCCCGATCACCACCACAAAAAAAGCTGTCATTAGTAGCCATGTTTTGCGAATATTTATATTCTGCTGTGTGTATAAAGTGGCCATCGAGAATAAACTTAAAAATATCATGCGCCAAACACCACCACCTCATTTCAAATTGCAAAATTTGTCGAACCTGTATCTTTTTTAGGGGGTTTGCAGGCGGGTAGCCGAGATTCCGGATAAAAATTAGCAATTTTTTATCCGTACCATAAAAAAGATGCACCGAGAAAATTTTGCAATCTGAATCCCTAAAACTTCACCTCTACATTTTGCTTTTCCGGAGCAGAATCATCCAGGTCAAAAAACTCCATTTTAGCAAAATGAAAGGCGCTCGCAATCAGATTGCCGGGAAAAGAATCGACGCCGGTATTGAGATCTCTCACATTGTTATTGTAAAACCGTCGAGCGGCTTGAATTTTATTTTCTGTATCAGAAAGCTCGTTTTGGAGTGCGAGAAAATTCTGATTGGCTTTGAGATCGGGATACGCCTCAGCAATCGCGAAAACCGACTTGAGCGCACCAGCAAGCCCCGCTTCAGCAGTCGATTTTTCGGCAAGTGTCCCTGCCCCCATTGCAGATGTTCGAGCCTTCGTCACATTTTCAAAAACCCCTTCTTCGTGAGTCGCATACCCCTTGACCGTGTTTACTAAATTTGGAATGAGATCATATCGTCTTTTGAGCTGAACATCGATATCCGCCCACGCTTCCTTTGCCTGATTGATAAGACGAATAAAACCATTGTAGGAAACGATCGCCCACACGACGATGACCGCGACAACAACCAAAATAATAGACATGTATTTAAATTTAAAAAAATAATAAGAACGGCTACTAGTATACCATACCAACTCTTTTTATAGAATCCGTACGGTAGCCAAAATATCCATCAATTGTTTATACCGAGCATCGTCTTTTATCTCAAATGTTGGATCCATCCAATGGTCACCAATGTACCATCTGACCGAAATCTGCATCACCTTGTCACTTTTTGTCAAAAAATATTCATATGAAAGCCATCCTTCAAATCGCCCACTCTGGATAAAATAGAACCGCTGGCCACCGATTTCAGCCTGACCAAATTGGCCGATCGAATCAGGGTGTTCACCACTAGCATCAAAAATCACACTCGATACAAGTGTTTTTTCCAGATCGTTTGGCGACGCGAGAGTGCTCGGTTTCAAAAAGGTAATCGTCTCTGGTACCTCTACCGACGTAAGCTCAGTAGTCGGTAAAGCCAGTCGCAAAAATTCTGGCTCTTGTTTCGTAATTTCCCGCAAACTCTGTGGATAGAAAAGTGAAATACCGAGCTCTTTGTTTTGATACTTTACACTATTTGGTGGTACTACAGAACGCCCTGAAAAAAGGTATCCTGAGACCAAAAGAATTGCCAAAACCAGCGCAATCGAAGCTATTTTTGTATATGATTTCATGATGGTAAGTATAACACAGGGGCTGAGGTAAAAACAGCGAAAAATTCAAAGGCTAAATACGCTATTTAGCCTTTGAAAACGGCTCTATTGAGCCATTTCATTTTTTGCGTGGCTCAACCGAGCCATTCTAACGGCTCAACAGGCCTGTTGAGCCGTTAGAATGGCTCTATAAAGGCATATTTAGAAAAACAGGATTACACGAACGTAAGCCCCTGTCTAACCTAAAGGCTCAACAAAAATAAGGTACAGACCAGTGAGCCGTTAGAACAAAAAGCCCCCGAAATTGCTGACCTAAAACATGAGTACATGTTCGGTCAAGTCAGCAATTTCGGGGGCTTTTCCAAAACACCTCTCTCACCTTTTCTATCTCTAGATTATCTCGTCTGCTTCAACATTCTCTTCAAAATATCCGACATCGCATCGAGCGCCGAAGCGGTCTGAGCTGGTACTGCTGGGCTAAAAGTAGAAACGGCTGGAATACTTGCCGTGACTGTCGTATTGTCTGTAAAAGTAATCGTCATAGTACCGCCAGAGAAGTATGGGTACTCAAACTGACCATTGATTTTGAGATTGGTGGTCCCGACATCGTATGTGCCGAGGGTCTGACCATACGCGGTATTGACCTGAGCGCCGTTTGCAAACACTACTAGGGGGTATGCATTGGCATTTACCGTAGACCAATATTCGCCATATCGGCTATGATTTATTTCTATAGATTTGATAGTTTTTGATTCACCAAGTGTCAGTAAGGCATTCCACGCAAAATCATTGGCATTGCCACCCGATGAACCTCCCGGATTGCCTGGACCGGCAGAGAACACCCCGATGCGTCCTGCTTTGTCTTCGTACACCTGAGCAAGTGTTGCCGAGAGAGATGGCTGAGCTATGGTCGGTGTAGCTGGAGTTGGATCTGGTGTGGGAGCGGGTGTAGGAGTTGGGACTGGAACAGGGGTTACTGTGGCGGTCGGGAGAGATACCTCAATATCAAAAACTAATTGAGAATTAGGAATAGTAAAGGTACCACTATACCCACCTTGACCTTCGGTCACAATAGGTACCGAACTGTTACCGACTACAAATGAATACGAGTCACCGATCAAAGCTGGCAAATTGAACGTGGCACGCCCAGACGCATCAGTAGTTGCCGTATATGTCACCGGATCAATATAATATGCACGAGTGGTTGAATTAAACTTTAATGCACTGATTGAAGATCCGACAGATACAGGCATACCCGATATCACCTGTCCAGTAGCTTTATTGCGGATACTAAAGACCATAGGAGACACGACTGTTGTTGGAGTAACGGTTGGAGTGACGATGGTGATTGCAGAATCACTCAGGTCATACAAGCTTACTAGGTCATTACTACAAACCGATGCTGTCTGAGGACAAGTGCCTACTCTCAATTTATAAGAGCCATCGGAAAGATGCATAGGGATTGTCCAGCTGATACTACCTGGATTACCCGTGATATTTACTAGATTTCCAACAACAACCGAGTTAAGACTATTTGGAGCGACGAGATCGAGAACGACGCGATTTACACCAGTCGAAGACCATCTGACTGTGTATGTTTGTCCCTTCAGCAAAGCTTCCCCACCATTTGGACTCAATACTGTAATGGAAGGAGTAACTGGGGTAGTTACCGTAATACCCCTTCCTCTTGCATCTCGATATGAATTACTACTTGCATCATAGGTATACACCTCACCCCTAATCCAAATTTCACTCGCAATCTTTGCATCGTATGTACCAGAACCCACTAGAGTAGTGTACGCGGTGACTTCACCTATGGTAATCCGACCATCTCTGTTGGTATCTGCGGGGTGATATGTTACTGGGACAGGTGTTACCATATCACGTGGATTATAATCCGAAGCAGAAATCATACTCGATACAGAAGTACCATCAGTGAAATCTACGAATATTTTTCCTCCGTCAAATGGCACCTTGCCGGTGTTTCCGTAGAGCTTGAGAGTATAGTCTCCTGCTGGAAATTCAAAATTACCGTATGCTGGATTTGGTGTGTTATATGAATACAACTGATCATACGAAGTATTGAGCTGTGTACCTCCTCCCGTGGTAACAACGAGCGGATACAGCAGTTTCCCGAGAAGTGCATTGCTCGAGCCGGTAGACCACGCTTCGCCGGAAACATTTGAGCTATCGTGACGGATACTGATTGCCTTTATTTTCTTTGCTGATTTCAAATTGAGATACATACTCCACACCCAGTCTTTAGTGCCATCATCTCTAAAGGTGTACCACTGGCCGGCTTTATCGCCAGTTTCGCGAAGAAGCTCTGCACCGAGATTATCGCCAGGGGGAGGTGTTGTACCTTGAGGTATTACATTTACATCTGTTACACCGAACACATTTTGATCGGCATTACTGATAACATAGAGCTTAGCATTTCCTAAAGGGAAAGTTGGTGGAATAGAAAAGCTGAGTGTATTTAACCCATTTTGTATGGCCGGGTCACTAGCTTCTTCATAGACGCTATTCGTAGTACTCGCCAGAGAGCTCAAACGAATAATTATGCCTGAGTTCTGTACATTGTTTGAAAAAAACGAAACATATTGTGTACTACCCTGCATCACACCACTATCTCCTTCTACAGAACTTGTAATAGAAACCTTGCTGATAGGCGGCGCTACGTTACCAATCACCCTAACCTTCACTGCATTACTCGTACCAAAAGAGTTGGAAACAAACACATCGTATGTTTGACCAACAATAAGAGACTCTGGTGCGACCACATAGATCAAATCACTACCGAGCTGGCTAATTTTGACCTGCATACCTCCAATATATACCTTTGTAGTAGTATCGCGAGAAGCTTCTGGCAAATAGATATCCGAAGACAAATTAACCCCTGAAATAGCAACCCTTCCACCTGCGTCGATTTCAAAATTACCAGCAGCCATACCAGACACCCCTGTAATAGATGGTAGGTTAGTAACAGGATCTGCGGCAAAAATTCTAAATTCTGAATCACTCTGATCCTGGACAAAAACTTTTGAAGTTCCGTCACCATCGTATACAACAATTCTCATTCTGTAATATCCATTTGATAGATCTCTCGGTAAAACTACATCTCCTTTTTGTGTACCGAGGGTACTCAAAGTTCTTGAGACGAGTGTCTGATCAACAACTGTCCCACCAGTGTTTGGCTGTACAACAGCTATTTCATAATAAGAGCCCACCTTGAGACCAGTGGTATTAAATGCAACGGATACAACCGTACCAGCAGAATAATTCTCGCCACCGTTCGGACTCAACACTGTAATAGACGGAGTTTGACTACTACACACATATCGTGCGTTCAAATTTGCTCGAGTAAGAGGTCCGACAAAACCCGATCTCGGACTGATACCGTATTTGGTTTGAAAATTAGACACAGCTTCAGCCACCTCTTCGGTAAAATCTTCTCCAGTAATATGTGGGGTCTCCGGATGTGACATGAACCCCTCTCTCACCAATGCTTTTATAAGTGCATCAACATCATCTCCACGCATACCTACGGTTAGATTTCTTGTCCAGCTGTAGCAAAAATCTCCACCGTTATCTACCGGAGGAGTAATCGGCGTCACTGGTGTTACTTTTACTAAATTGCCATTGGCATCAATCTCATACCCCTGCGCTTTGAGCTGTTCGAGAAGCTGTGCAAGAAGCGCCTGGAGCTGAGCGATGAGTGTAGAATCATCGGTAGGTGGTGGGGTTACAGGAGGGGTGACTGTACCACCTCTAAAATCTACGTTACCGACGAGATTGAGCGGAAGGTTTTTAATCAAACGATCATTTGTCCAATCTAAAGTATTTAAACTATGCACACTACCGCCAGGAATAACTGAAGCTGATCGATCTGTCCAGACAAATGAAGGGCTGACTGGTCCAGTCGTTTCAACAGAAGAAGCTGATGAGGTAACTCCAGTGGTCGAAGTGTTAGCAATACCTATATCTAGATAATCGTTTTCCCCATTAAGACCACTAATGGTGGCATGTAGAGCGTAAGTTACAGATGAACCTGCCGCAATCTGTTCTTCGTTTGTAGGAGTAAATATGAGCTGACCTGTTGTGGGATTACTAAATGTTCCAATAATCTCTTGGCCAGAATTTAGATCATAAAGTTTTGGCGAACCTACGATGAGACCTGGTGATCTAACATAAGTAAAAATAATTTTTTTCCACCCAATATCACCGGCGCTATTGGCAGTAATTTTTACCCGACCGATATTAATATTTGTTCCCGCATACAACCTACTCGTATCGAGCGCAACCGCTGAAAGCGTAGGAAATGACTTTCTTACAACCAAAGTACCTTTTCCAGAGGTAACAAAAGATGACAAATCTTGACTTGCGAGCGTAGTGTCTACATTACCATTTGAATCAAAAGCTTTAAAACCTCCGCTACTATCTAAACTAACAATAATCAATGCCCCTGAATTTGCACCATTTTCTACTGTTTGCACATCTACGTATACATCAATATCTCGTTCTGTATTCTGTGGAATATAAGCTGAGAGACCTGTGTAGGTAGCGAGACCTCCTGTACTTGAAAACAAAATAGGCTGTGACACTATTTTTTCGAGCCCACCCGCATCTTTATATTTAAGAGTAATACTAGAGATAGAAGAATTATTGCTCTCACCGAAAGTCTTAACTCTCAGGTCTTGAATCGTGAACGAAGTATTTTGAGCAGTAAATTTAAACGATCCAACCTTCTGCATGGTCGAGCCAGCAATTACAATCTTTGAATCTGGGGTATTAGCGATATCCACGCTAGCGGTGAGTGTACCTGTACTACCGACAGTTTGACCCAAAACCGAAACCGGCACTACCGCAAAAACCGTCGCAAACAAAAACGCAATACTAAAAATACCGAGACTGAGAGCTTTTTTCATTGATAAATTGATTATTTTTAATAAATACCTATTTCTAATACTCTATAGTATACACCCTGCTGATACTTTACCCAACGATATAAACCAGCGCATTACACAACATCTCCTCATATCATACCCCCCCCCGATAGATTTGCACAATGGACAGGTGGGGATAAGTGGGTAGCCTCTGAGTAGTCGAAAGTACAGAGTCAGAAGGAATACAAGGATCGACTTTCAACTACCCAAAATACCACCAAGCTCGGTATTTTTGACTTTTGACTACCGTCAACGGCTCAACAGCCCTGTTGAGCCGTTGAAACCCTTGTTTTGAGGCGTTTTATCGAAAGGGTGTTTTTGGCTTTTTTGTGGGTTTTGGGGGTAATCCCCCCCGAGATTTTTAGCAAAAAATCTCGGGGGGGATTGCTTCCCCACCCCTTTCCTGCTATACTATCTGGGATGAATCAGATTGCCCTCGTTTTACCATACGCACAGATAGTATTGGCAGTACTCCTTGTAGTCGCCATCCTACTTCAGCGTACCAGCGCCTCTCTGGGAGGTGCTTTTGGCGGCGGGGACAATTTCAGCTCGGCCTTCCACACAAGACGCGGTTTCGAAAAGACACTCTTTATCGCAAGTATTGCGATTGCAGTCTTGTTTGTTATTTCAGCCTTTCTCGCCTTGATTCTAAAATAGTTACGCGGATACACACACAAAACAACCTGTGCTTTTAGCGTTATTTTCATTTGATCTAAAAACACTCATTTATTCAATCATCTAAATTATCTTTTTTTAAAAGATACCTACTCTCGTGAACGCCACAGACACAAACGATATTTCATTGATACAATCCATACGAAACTTTTGGAAAAAAGAAGTCGTGTCGGCTATTGCCGAGTTCTCCCCAACCGAAAAAGTGGCGTTTGTCTTTTTCCTACTACTGCTTGCGAGCAGTGCCATCATTATGGTTTCAAAAATCAATCGATCCTTTATGGTCGAGGTACCTGCGCTCGGCGGTACCCTCGAAGAAGGTATCGTCGGTACACCACGCTTTATAAACCCAGTGCTTGCTATCGGTGATGCCGACCGCGATCTCACCACGCTTGTCTATTCAGGACTACTCAAGGTCAATACCCATGGAGAGCTCGTTCCCGATCTCGCAGAGAGTTATACGGTATCGCCAGATGGACTCGAATACACTTTTATACTCAGAAAAGATGCCGTATTCCACGACAACACACCGGTTACCACCGATGATATTGAGTTTACCATCCAGAAAATGCAAGACCCCGCCATCAAAAGTCCGAAACGGGCAAATTGGGATGGTGTCACTGTACAAAAAATTGATGCTCAAAAAATCGTCTTTACACTAAAAAAACCGTACTCTCCATTTATTGAAAACACCACCATCGGCATCCTTCCGAAACACTTGTGGAAAAATGTCGACGCGGAACAATTTCAATTTAGTCCATACAACATCCGCCCGATCGGCTCAGGCACATACCTCATAAAGAAAATTGGTCGTGATGCGGATGAAATACCACAGTACTACGAACTCACCGCATTCAAAAAATACACTCTTGGCTCGCCACATATCAAAACATTGATTTTACATTTCTATACCAACGAACAAACCCTTCTTGAAGCCTACAAAAATGAAGAAATCGAAAGTCTTAATAGTATTTCTGCCAAAGAAGCGGAAAATCTAAGTAAAGCTGGTAGTGCGATTGAACGAGCACCGCTACCTCGTATTTTTGGTGTCTTCTTAAACCAAAGTCAGGCACCCATTTTTGCACTCGATGAGGTACGAGAAGCCCTCAGTGTCGCAGTCAACAAGGATGTTATTGTATCAGAAGCGCTCTATGGCTACGGTACAAAAATAGACGGTCCAATACCGCAAGATCTCATTAGTGGTGGATCGCCAGATCTGCTTGCGATCAATACAACAGCAAAATCAGAAGCGGAAGGCATCGAAGAAGCTCGTACAATTCTCACCAAAAAGGGCTGGACCCCAAACGAAGCGGGAATTATGGAAAAAGTTATCATAGAAAAAAAGGTAAAGAAGGAAACCAAAACACTTCGCTTCTCATTGTCTGCGCCCAACGCACCCGAACTTAAAAAAACTGCCGAAATTTTGAAATCTCAATGGGAAAAAATCGGCGCCGAAGTTGATCTCAAGATATTTGATACCGGTGATCTCAGTCAAAATGTGATCCGTCCTCGAAAGTACGACGCGATACTGTTTGGAGAAATCATCGGTAGAGATCTCGACCTCTTTGCCTTTTGGCACTCATCTCAAAGAAATGATCCTGGATTCAACATCGCGATGTATATCAATACAAAAGCGGATAAACTCCTCGAAGAAGCCCGTGTTATCAGCAACACCGCCGAACGACTAGACAAGTACCGCAAATTTGACGAGATTGTTCGCAAAGATCACGCCGCCATTTTCACCTACTCCCCAGATTTTATTTATCTTATACCAAAAACAATACAGGGCTTCTCACTCGGACAAATTACTACTCCCGCCGATCGATTTACGAACATTCAAGATTGGTACATTGAAACAGACAACGTTTGGAAAATATTTACAAAATAAAAATACTTAAAAAATACCAATGAACACAACACACACAACAGAACAGAAGAACGAGAATACTGGCAGAGAACATACTCCGAGCAGTGCGCATATTACCACAAGTATACCTACTCGTGAACCAGCACCTCGTCAGGCAAGTGGACACTCCACATCACGACGAGGTCGTGATGCCGGAGCACGCCGTATGCCACGCCGAGAGCCGTTGCCGGTAAAAAAGGCTGACGACAAGATTCCACCCGCCGGAGATAATATTCGTATTATTCCGCTTGGTGGTGTGGAGGAAATTGGCAAAAATATGACTTTGATCGAGTATAAAAACGACATCATTGTCATTGATATCGGTTTCCAGTTTAAAGATGAGAATACCCCTGGTATCGACTATATTTTACCAAATACCAAATACCTAGAAGAACGAAAAGATCGAGTACGCGCGGTTATTATTACCCACGGTCACCTCGACCATATCGGCGGTATACCGTATGTCATGCCTCGCATCGGCAATCCACCGCTCTACTCTCGCAGTCTGACAACCGTCATGATCAAAAAGAGACAAGAAGAGTTCCCACACCTCCCACCACTTGATATTCGAGTGGTTGAAAAAGAAGACACCATCAAAATCGGCGAACTCAAGGTAAAATTTTTTGCCGTAACACACACCATCCCAGATGCGATGGGAGTGATTATTCAAACCCCACTTGGTAGTATTGTACATACAGGTGATCTAAAACTCGACCATGTCGATGGGGTTCCTACCGAGGAAGAAGAAGCAGAATACGATAAAAAATTCAAGGACGAAAAAGTACTTCTTCTTATGGCAGACTCTACCAATGTCGAAAACCCGGGCTTCTCTATCCCAGAAAAAACCGTACACAAAAATATCGAGGAAATTATCAAAAATGTCCCTGGACGACTGATTATTGCTACTTTTGCTTCCCTGCTAGAGCG
>Ga0172376_10007518_pt1 | contig 11597 bp, 4 predicted proteins | sample Lak35m_FD_121114 | JGI IMG/M metagenome (GOLD analysis project Ga0172376, IMG submission 121114) | Freshwater microbial communities from Kabuno Bay, South-Kivu, Congo - kab_092012_35m | ecosystem: Environmental > Aquatic > Freshwater > Lake | place: Democratic Republic of the Congo: South-Kivu...
ATTTGTTCTTACTTGATTAAACCGCGAAAACGCCTGGAGGTTTCAGGTTTTTTTAGAAAAATCTCAAAGGACCTCGATCAAGCTTCGCTTGATCGAGGACTATTTGACGGATAAAGTTAGCGAGGCGGTTGCTAATCCGCATCGAGACGGGTCCGGCTCGCAAGCGAAGGCGTCCTACGAGCAATTAATGCGAGAAATCTACCTGGAGTGTTACCGAGTCACCAAAAGCGATGGACGCATGGTGCTGATGTTTACCCATAAATCACAAGATGGATGGGAGACACTGACAAGAGCGTTAATCGATAGTGGATGGGCCATTACATCAACATATCCTGTCGAGTCAGAACAAGGTCACAGTATTCATATTCGCGAAAATGCATCTGCTGCATCATCTATATTCATTGTTTGCCGGAAGCGCGCCGTTTTGCAAGAAGTGCCAGCTCGGTGGAAAGCATTTGGCGGACTTGGGGTGCAACAAAGAATCGTCAGCGAAGTACAAAGCGGATTGCGCGAGTTTGAATTGTTGAACTTGCGTCCTGTCGACGCGATGGTTGCAAGCTACGGTCGGGCTTTGCGAGTTCTCTCCGAAAAATGGCCCGTGCTCGACGGCGACGAGGAAGTCAGTCCTATCCGAGCATTGACTGAAGCGAGCCGCGTGGTCGCTCAGCACCAAATTCAAAAGTTAACTCAGGGACGATTGAAAGTCGAAGACTTGACACCGGAAGCCGCCATGGCAGTCACCTTGTATGGAATCGCGGGACTGCAATCGATTCGCTTCGACGAAGTGCTCAACGTCGCGCGGTCGCTCGGTATCGCGATCCAATCGCAAACAAGTGGCTACGACGCAACTGGTCGTTCCATAGGCTACGCCACGGAAGCCTCGGGACGTCGTGCGAGTACCACAGACGATGTTGTGGGCTACCACGCACCCCTGGTTCGTAAAGGTTCCGACCTACGTCTTGCCACGCCGGAAGAACGCAACGAACGTCGAATGGCCGCGCCCCAGCATGAATGGGATGTCATGCAAGGGATGATCCTCAAGTATCGCGAGGGTGATATTCCGGTAGCTCGAGCCTATTTAACTGAGCATGCTGAGAATAACCAGGCAAAAATCATCGACTTGCTGCGTGTTTGGACAACTGAAATGGATGACGACACATTACGCAAGGAAGGCGAAATGATGCTATTCGGTCTGCAACGGTGAGAAAATGAACGTTTCATTGCCCGAAGCCGATCTTTCGCAATTGAACTGGAAGCGTAGATACGCGACTTCCAGTTTGGACACTAGCGCCAAGGCCGGCGATTTGCTGCGGTCGTTCTATATCCCATCGCTCATGCGCAGCATATCTTACGATCGGGTTGCCGGTTACTTTCGTTCATCGGCACTTGCGGCCGCTTCACGCGGATTTACCGCTATTGAACAGCGTCGTGGAAAAATCAGACTGATTGCTGGTTGCGATCTTGCTCCACACGACATTCTCGCAATTCTCGAAGGAAACACACCAAAGCTTGTACAGCATCTGTCATCGGAATTAGATAAAGTCTCGTTGGAACCAGAAGAAGTTCAGCGGGGTGTACAACTCCTCGGGCATATGGTTTCGGAAGGACTCCTGGAAATCCGAGTTGCGTTTCGTAGAAACGCTTTGACGGGGGATCCCATTACCCTGAACGATTCAATTGACGGTTATGTACACGAGAAATGGGGGATCTTTACCGATGCGTTTGGTAATCGGTTGAGCTTCGAAGGTTCAATGAACGAGTCAACAACTGCGCTGATGATGAATGCCGAGAATATCAGCACGATCATGAGCTGGGGTGGACCTTCTGATTCCGAAGCCATTGAAGAAATGTGTGAGTCTTTCGAGGCTATGTGGAGCAACAGTCATCCGAATTTCGTAGTCAAGCCGATACCAGATGCGATTCGAGAACGACTCATCAAGATCAGTGAAACGATGGACCTGTTAGTCGAGCTGGATGGTAAACCCGCGGTGATTGAAACTAAGGTAACACCTTCCCCACTCGACTGGTTACGCTTTTCAGTAATAAAACACGCACCGAAAATGGTCGGCGGGGAAACCGTTGGCATCTACACGGCCCCCATTAAACCTTGGCCACACCAGGAAATCGTCGCTCGCCGATTAGTAGACACCTATCCTTATGGATACATGCTTTGCGACGAAGTCGGTCTCGGAAAAACCATCGAAACAGGTCTAGCGTTTCGTGCGCTTTGGCTTTCTGGAAATGCGAAGCGCATTCTTATTTCACCACCTGCGAGCCTAGTTTCGCAGTGGCAACGTGAAATGGCAACCAAGTTTTTGATGCCATTTGGGATCGGGCGATCTCGTGGCCGTGGAGCACGTGTTAACTATGAGATGCCGACAAAATTTGAGGAAGATCGAGCAGGACTCTTCGACAATGATCTTATCATCGTTTCGACTGGCTTACTGCAAAGAAAAGAGCGACTCGAACAGCTAAAAGCGACCAGTTCTTTCGATATTGCACTTGTCGACGAAGCCCACTTCGCTCGACGCCAAGGATCAACGAATGGATTAGACGAAGAGCCAAGCTACGGCAAGTTGTATAAGGCGTTTGAGAGCGGGCTTAAACCTAAAGTGAGTTCACTTTGGCTTGCTACAGCGACGCCGATGCAATTGAACGCGGTTGAAGCCTATGATTTGGCGGATCTCATTGGAAGAATCGGTTGTTTTGCGTCCGAACATAGCCTGGTGGCTGTTTTTTATTCGCTTCTTGGAAAGCTTACTCAAAATCACCCGCTGTCAGCAGAAGAGCAACAGACCTTGCATCTAATTGCGAGTCGGACTCGATTCGAGGATCCAGCTTTATGGCAAAAGATTCACAAGTGGTTGATCGAGAAAGACCCACAGCTAGAGGTCGCGTTCACTACATGGATGGAAGCGGAGATCTGGCCAAGTCGTCGGGACGATGAGAAGCGATTGATGCGAGTGCTGTTTGCGATCTCCCCATTGCAACGTGTCATGCTGAGGCATACACGAAGCTTGCTTGAGCAGTACCGAAAATACAATTTGTTGACAGAGCGACTTGCAAAGCGCACGATTCGACCGATTCCACGTGATTTGGTCTTCCGCGAAGATGAAAAAGCAGCGTACTCAGAGCTAGAACGCTACTGCGCAGATTTGCAAGTGACGATTGGTACTCATCTTTCGGGGCAACTCCGAAGCAGTCTGGGGTTCTATCTTTCTTTGCTTCAGCAGAGATTTGCGTCCTCCGCTGTTGCGATCAGGAACACAATGCAGCGACGACTAGAACGAGTCAAAGATGCAATTGCCGCATTGGATCGATTCGGAGTTGACGATACTGACCAGTTGGAAGAGCTGCGAGATACTCTCAATGAAGATGAGTGGGAAGGTGACGAAGACGAACTGGAACAAGTCATCAAAGCAACGCTTCGAGGCCGAACACGTAACGACCTGGAATGGGAAGAAAAGCGTCTTTCAGAGCTAGTGCCTTCCTACGTTGCCTTGGCGCATCAACGGTCCACCAAGACCGATTTACTACTGAGAGTCATGGGTGATCGACTTCGGCCCGATGATTCAACTAGATACAAACAGACCGTTGTCTTTACTCGTTATGCTGATACCCTCGAGCACCTCGTCGAAACTTTCCGAAGCGTTGCTCCGAACATGCGACTTGGGACATATTCGGGCGAGGGCGGACGGTATTGGGACTGCCAAAAACGAGACTGGAAACACGTAAAGAAGAATCGTGATGAGATCAAGCATCGATTCTTGGATGGTGAGATTGATCTGTTGCTCTGCACCGATGCTGCAGCTGAAGGGCTCAACCTTCAATCAGCGGATTTATTGATCAACTATGATCTTCCTTGGAATCCGATGAAAGTAGAGCAGCGGATTGGGCGGATTGACCGTATAGGTCAGCGATACGAACGAATCGAGGTTTTAAATCTCGCGACGATTGGAAGCGTCGAAGAGATCATCTATGGACGGCTCTGGAGTCGACTTTGCGGAGCAGCGAATGTTGTAGGCTCCCAGCAATTTTCCATTTTGCCCATTCTTGAGGAGGATTTCCAAGAGCTCGCAGCAGGTCGTATCACGCACGAGCAGCTTGAAGAAAAAGCGATTCGCAGAATGGGAGAGCACAATCGCGAAATCCAGCAATTGGAAATTCCTCCGGAGGATCTCTACCACATCTTCAATAAAGAATTGCGGTCTTACCGGCTAGAACGTCGCATCGTAACGCTAGAGGATATCGCTTTTGCGTTGACCGACTCAGGATATCTGAAGGCAACAGGCAGACAGGCTCAGGAAGTAAACGGACAGCACTGGATTGAAGTACAAGAATCCACAACCTGGGGAGGCCTGTACACCAGATATGCTCTGACTGCCAGCCAGTCTCTCTACGATCAAGGGGTAAGCGACAAGTCGCTACCATTGAAGTTTGCAAGTTATGGAGAACCAGCTTTCGATGAACTGGTCGAAGAGCTGACTGCCGATCAGTATCGTCCTCCTGGAGTTGTTGTTGTCGAAGAGAATTTCCAAGCTGAAGGTCGAGTTTGGAGCAAAACTGCTGTGCTTGCAATGTCACGCAATCAAGACGGAGTCGGAGAAGCGATTCGTATCGAGTCGTTTTCCCAGCTTAAGGACATGCAAATGGATCTTTCAACCACAATTCCCGATCAAGCCGTGGAGCAATGTCGAACATGGCTACGAGAGCAACTTGGCCAAAGTTATCGGAAATATCGCGAGCGATGCCAGATGCTCAGAAGGCACAAAGAAATCGGAGACGCGAACAAAGCATTTATGTACATGCTTGCCTGTGGATTGGTTAAGTCCGCGCAGAGACGAAACAGCGTACGAGACCCGGAGAAGCCGAACCAAGTGATTGCGGCAGCTCAAGAACTCGCCGACGAAGACCGCGCAATCATTTTGGACATTAATTTTGACCAGATGCCCCAGACGCAGAAGCGAGAATTGATTGTTCGCTATGGAGCCGAGCAACACAGCAGTCAGTGGCGTTCGACACCACACTTCAGGCAGGCTGCGATGCATGTCATCCGGCGAGAGCGAGGTCAACTCAGGTCGAACGGCGACAACGAGGTATCTACAAGCCAACTTCTCAACAACCTATGGAAGAAAGCAGAGAATCTGCTTGACGACTAGCAGATGATTGAACCGTAGCCTAGAAGAAGACTTTATTAACCAAGTTCTAATTGACAAAGACCTAGCAATGGCCGGATCGACTTTCCAAACAAACCCATTTGACTTGTTCAAGTTGCTCGAAGACTGCCACCAAGGCGTGATTCAGCTTCCGGATTTTCAGCGTAGCTGGGTTTGGGACGAGGATCGCATCAAAAGTCTGATTGCTTCAGTATCGCGAGCATTTCCAGTGGGAGCGCTCATGTCACTGAACACGGGAGGACCGGTCAATTTCAAACCTCGCCCCATCGAAGGTGCTCCTGCTGCAGCAAAAGACAGGCAACCGCAATCGCTTCTACTTGATGGTCAGCAACGCATGACTTCGCTTTATCAAGTGACGCATCGCGGCAAAGTCGTGGAAACGGTGACTCCTAAAAAAAAGAAAGTGAAGCGATGGTTCTACATCGATATCCGCAAGGCGTGTGATCCCACCATCGATCGGGAAGAAGCAATTATCGGTGTTCCTGAAGACAAAGTTGTACGCGCCGAGTTCGGCCGTGATGTTGTCTTGGATCTTTCGACGGTCGAGAACGAATACCAGTCATTGATGTTTCCTGTAACGCAGGTATTTGATTGGGATAAATGGCAGGATGGTTTTGACCGTTTCTGGAAAGGTGATCAGCACGAAAGCGTTAGAGATGAATTCCGCCTCTTTAAGAAGCAAATCCTTGAGAACTTTAAGTACTATCGCGTCCCTGTTATCTCGCTGGATAGCTCAACCTCCAAAGAAGCTGTTTGTGTTGTCTTTGAGAAGGTAAATACTGGTGGCAAGCCTCTAGATGCATTCGAGCTTGTAACGGCGATGTATGCCGCTTCGGGACACGAGCTTCGGAAAGATTGGTACGGCGACGATGGCAAGAAAGGCCGGCACAGAAGACTGTCTGAAACACTACGGCCAGCCGACGAAGAAGCAGGAATCATTGCTGGTGTCACCAATACCGACTTCCTGCATGCTGTCTCGCTGTTCTACACGAGAGAGCGCCGACGAGCAGCGGAGGCAGCGGGCAAACAAGGCAAGGAGCTTCCTGCGGTCTCCGGCAATAGGCAATCGCTATTGAACTTGCCGCTGGAAGAGTACAAGAAGTTTGAGAATCAAGTGGAGAAAGGATTTGTGGCTGCAGCAAAGTTTTTGCACATGCTTCACATCTATCGTATCTTTGACTTGCCATACCAATCACAGATCATTCCGTTAGCGGCCATTTTGGCGGACATCGGCGAGGATTGGGAGCATGAAGCAATCCGATCAAAACTCATTCGTTGGTATTGGAATGGAGTCTTTGGCGAGCTATACGGTTCGGCAATAGATAGCCGCATTGCTCGCGATTTCATGGAAGTACCGATTTGGCTAAACGGTGGGCCGGAACCATCAACTGTCAGCGAAACAATGTTTCGTGCAGACCGCTTAAAGACGATGCGAATGCGACTGTCAGCCGCTTACAAAGGTGTCAATGCGTTACTCATGCGGGAAGGCGCACAAGACTTCCGTTCTGGCCAGAAGTTTGACCACACAGTGTTCTTCGGTGAAAACGTCGATATTCACCACATCTTTCCTCAGGCATGGTGCAAAGAACAGGGGATCAAGCCGAGTATCTACGATTCAATCATCAATAAAAGCCCGTTGTCCTATCGAACTAACAGAATCATCGGTGGGGTCGCTCCATCCAAGTACTTAGCAAAACTTGAAAGGGGAGATTCGAAGACGCCGCCCATTGAACCGACCAAACTGAATGCCTTTCTGTCCTCACACCTCATCGATCCATCACTTGCTCGAACCGATTCCTTCGAAGCCTTCATGGAGGATCGTCAAAAGCGACTTCTCGCCTTGATCGAGAAGGCAATGGGCAAGGCAGCGTATATAGGGGACGAACCGGAGGAAGGCGAGGACGTGGAAAGTGACGAAGACGCGTTTGAGGCTGAACTAACGATTTCGGAACCATAAGCCAAAACCTGCCGAACGGAGAGAAATCCATTTCACGCTGAACCAAAACACTGTAACTTTGATGACTGAGGAAAAATGAGCAACAATCGACTCGGCATAATCCAACTAGCAGACACGCAATTTGGCAATAAGCACGCATTCGAATCAGTAGAAAAATTCGTTTCATCTCTCCACGAGGACATCGTAAGTCTTGCATCGAAACATAGATTTCAACCTCTTTATCTAATTGGCGCTGGTGATCTTGCAGAAACCGGGACAGCGGAAGAATTTTCCATCGCAAACAAATCTTTTGTGTTACTAAAGGAAATGATCGGGATCGACACAGCCAACGTACTGTTCGTACCTGGTAACCATGACGTGAATTGGTCACTTGCAGCGGCTGGAAAAATATGCGGAAATAAGCGTGTAAAACTTGCGAACTACGATCACTTTGTCAGTACATTTTCTCCGAAGAATTACCGTAATATTGAGCAACTGGATTCACATTACCCCGTGATCCTGGACCGTCGCAACGGTCTTGCCTTCATACTCATTGACTCCTGCGAGAAAGAGGACGACGAACATCACGGAGGATGGGTAGACACGCAGAAATTAGTTGGTTCGCTTCGAAAGCTCGAGCCAGGACCCACCGGCTCGCAAGCTCTCCTAAAGCTCGCAGTGATGCATCACCGAATCGACACCGGAATCCACACTGATTCCAGTTGTATACAAAACCAGCGTGAAGTTGAGGCTATTCTTGCATCACACAAAGTGCATGCTGTCCTTACAGGCCACATTCATGAATTGGCTCATTATGCAGTTGAATCTGATGGTTGGAAAATCGTATATTCAGGTTGCGGATCGAGTGGTGTTGACCTATCACAAAGGGGTGATGGTGTTCCAAATCAGTACTCGGTTCATGTTGCAGACCTAGGAAATGCAAGTTTTGAGACGTATTTTCGTGCTTATAATCCTAAAAAGCGATCAATGTCAGGAATAGGACGTTGGGCCGACGATACAACTTACGACCAAGCGAATTGTAAATTTTCAATGGATTGGGTCCCTGAAAAGCGAGTCGCTGCAAACATCTTTGTAGAAGATCGTCTCTTAGAGTCACGTCTTGCGATTAGAAAAAACCCATTCCTTATCTCAAATGCGGAGAAGATACAAGCAGATCTTGTGCTCAAGCTATTTGTGAACGATGAGACTCGGCATAGAGGGGCAAACCGACTTTCCGGCGACGCGATTATTCGAGGAAAGCGAGGTGCCGGAAAAACGATGTGCTTAAGATACTTAGATGCTTTCGGATCGATGCAGTTTCGGAAAGCAGTCGAGGAACGAGTTACGGCAGAGTGCTTCCCTGTTTTTGTAAGTCTTGCTGATGTCCATCCATCTGAAGTCGATGGACCCGCCCATCATTCATACAGAGTCGCAGAAAACCTGATTTACGATCGCATTCTAGATGCATTCGCTCGGGCTGATGACGAATTAAACTCACATGAATTCCGAGCAGCTCTATACCGATTACGACAGCGATTGAAGGTTCTTGAAAATCAATCCGGATCAAAGATGGCAAAGCTCGGCACAGCGATTAAAGAGCACATGACAAGAATATTTGACCACGTATTGATTTTGCTTGATGAAATAGCAAGTGTCTTTCCGAAGCAGTTTTTCCACGCCGATCAATCCAATTTCAGCCAATGGATGAATACGCTCAGGTCATGCGGTCCGTTCAATACAAGGATCACAGTGTACCCGCACGACAACTCTGACATACTGAACGAAGACAGATTCGGAAGTATCGTCAACCTTGAATATAACATTCGAAACCCTGTTGATCTTAAGTCGTTTCGCGCGTACGCAACAGAATTGGTGAATCGGTACCTGGAATCCGTGGCGATTGACGTGTTGAATCCTCCGAAAATCGCGTCTGTTATTCAATGCATGGGCGATCATGAAGATGATGCTTTAGAGCAAATACTTTATGCTTCAGATGGCTCATCGCGAAGGCTAATGCGATTGATCGAGAAGTGTATTGATCATCTTCTTTCCAAGGTTTCTCAAAATTCACCGCTTTCAAAGAATGAGGTCATTGACGTTATTGCGATGTATTCCTCAGGCCTAACGTCAAGTATGACTTCGACAGAAATATCTTTGGCGCAATCCATCGCAAAAGCGTGCATAAAGAGGGCTACGTTTCGATTTCAAGTGCCCCTTCTTTCGCAAGCGGTAAAGAATCTCCATTCTGCCAGAGAAGAGCTCAATATTATTTCGGTAGTAGAGCTTGGTTCGGGGCAGCGGGGAAACACGTACGAGTTTAATTACCCATATTGCTTGGAGCGAGGCATTCCAACGCATCACCAAAAGGACTCCACGAGGATTTGTAGCTCCAGAGACGCAATAAATGGAATCTGGATTGACAAGGTGACGAAGTTGCGTCGCGAAGATTTGGATTTCTTTGAGGCTTGCGATCGTCTCGATGGTGAGATAATTGCTATTTCAGGAGAAAGCTGGGGTGAAATCGCAGGTTCAGATGGAAAAAGATATTTAAGCGATTCTCTCCCAGTCAGCATAAATGAAGGTGATCGAGTTTCATTTGTTGCGAACGAAGATGTGGCTTTTGACATTATCAAGCTTTGATGCGAGTCTTAGCTTGCAATGACTTTTGCGTTGCATGCAATTTGTTTTCCATGGTAGATGACAGTATTTTCCAATTATGTTTGCGTGTTCGAGCCGAATCGAATCTGGATTAGCCTTGGTTTCCTCTTTAACTACGTTGACGACGATACGGGGAGAGTTTTACTAGATCATCGATGCTCCCACTGATTTCGGGATCGATTTCTCCCGCGAGTACGAGGCCGCCAAAGAACTCGGCCCAGGCTAATCGGAACGCTTTTCTTGCAAACGACTTATTTTCCTTCGCAAAAAGCGTTTTCTCTCTCCGAAAAATAGCCCCACAATTTTTCCATTTTCCTTCTTGGTGTGACCAGAGGTGTCACTGCCCCTCTTAAGAATGCTAGCAATCTACGACTTTTTCGTTTGTATCGATTGCAGGGGTAACCATGAATCACAGCTTCAACTCGCACCGGATCCGGTGCATCTCGATCATCGGGGGATTCCTCGATGGAACCAAGTTCGAATTAGCCGACGGCTTGAATTGTTTTATCGGAGCACGCGGAGCCGGCAAAACGACGATGCTCGAGTTCGTCCGCTACGCACTCGACGCTCTGCCCAGCCGCGAAGAGCAACCGATCGAACGCCGACGGATCGAATCCCTGGTGGAAAAGAACCTCGCCGGTGGACGCGTCGAAGTCACCATCGAAACCAAAGACGGTCTGCAGTACATCGTCAGCCGCTCCTCGGGTGACGAACCGATCGTGCTCAACGTCGATCGCCAGCCAACGGACATCTCGTTCAAAACGGGCATGGTCTTCGGCGCAGACATTTACTCCCAGAACGAAGTCGAAACGATCGCCGACTGCAAAGCGTCCCAGCTGGCGCTATTGGACAAGTTCCAAGCCGATGCGATCTCCGACATCGAATCGCGGATCGAACACATCACGAGCCAGCTTGCGGCCAACTCAAACCAAATCGTCCCACTTCAGCAACGGATCGCTGCTCTGACGGACGAATTAGCCACGCTCGCAAGTGTCGAAGAGAAACTCGCTCGCTTCGGTGCCGCGGGTGGCCAAGACGCTGCGACGATCAACAAGGCTCACAACTTGAAAGCCCTCCGCGACCGCGAACACCGAATCGCTCGCTCGGGATACCAAGCACTCGTGACCTACAACGAGGAACTAACCGCTTTCAAAGGTCGCTTGGTCCAGAGCGCTGCAACCCTCCTGGATCGCGAAGTCGCCAGCGGTCCCAATGGCAAAATGGTTCAAGAACTACTCAATTTCGTGACCCAATGCGGAGTCGCGATCGACCAGTTGCTCCAAGATGCCAAAGGCAAGATCGCTGAATCGATCAACCAAGTCACTGCCATGGGGACTCGGCTGACGACCACCCATCGCCAGCAAGAGATGGAATTCCAGGCACTGATCGAAAAGCATCAAGAGGCGCAAGGCCAAGCGGCCGAACGAGCGAAACTCGAGCGATTGCGAAACGACCTGCTGGCCAAGCAGCGTCAAAAGCAACAGAACATCGAGCAGCTTGGGAACTTGGAAACACAGCGTCAAAACCTGGTCCGGCAACTGTCGGAACAGCGTGACGAGCGATTCGCTGTTCGCGAAGCGATCGTCAAAAACATCAACACGAATCTAGCGCCCGCGATCCGAGTAAGTATCTCGCAGAACGGGAATCCAGAGCGATACCAACGGATTCTCGAGGATGGACTCAAAAGCGCGAGAGTCAAACACGGGATCGTGGCCCAAAAGATTGTCGATGCGTTTGTACCTTGGGATTTGGTCGTCGCTCTGCGTCGTCGTGACTCCGGTGTACTGATCGAACGAGCCGAGCTGAATCCAGACCAAGCAGAAAAG
>Ga0172376_10007522_pt1 | contig 11595 bp, 10 predicted proteins | sample Lak35m_FD_121114 | JGI IMG/M metagenome (GOLD analysis project Ga0172376, IMG submission 121114) | Freshwater microbial communities from Kabuno Bay, South-Kivu, Congo - kab_092012_35m | ecosystem: Environmental > Aquatic > Freshwater > Lake | place: Democratic Republic of the Congo: South-Kivu...
AAGTCTGGCCCTTTTGGTTTGAATCCCAGGGGGTTTCGCTGCCCCACGGCCCACCCCTCGCCGACAACCCGAAGCCGTCCCACGTCCCGACGTCCCACGTTCACAGAATTGGGGAACGAGAGCCGAGGCAATAACCACAGGACCCGTGTTCCCCGTTTCGAGCAGGTCCCCGGATCCCTTTGCGTCCAGATCCACGCTCTACGTCCCGGTCCACGGGTCCGGTAGCGCTCATGGCAACTCACGGCGGGCCTATAGCGGCCTCATTTTTTGGCAGGCTTGGGGGATTCAATCGGGCGACCGAGGGAATCGATCTCGATGTCCACCGGAACCTGGATGACCCGGCCGTCGCGGGTGGTTTCCTGTCTCCAGGTACGGATCACGCGGCGGGTGTTGTTGAACGGGGCCCGGGCCGCAGCCGTTGCGCCTTCGCCGATGCCGACCACCGCCCCGGCGACGTTGCCGCCCACCGCGCCGACCGTGCCGCCAACCGCCTGACCGATGGCTGGTCCTGGTTGTCGGGGGTTGGTGAGTCCGGGACGATTGGGGTCGCCCAAGCATCCGCCGAGACCACTGGCCAGGACTGCGCTGAGGGCGATTCGGACAAGGAGCTGGGAATTCATGGATCGGTCGATGTTTCCGATCATAGGGCGACATCCTCGGCGCGCAATCGAGGAGCATGCCAAGGTGGCCATCGACGACGGCACGCAATCAGCGGCGCACGCTTGCCCGCGATGCAGGAAGCGTCGTCCCGGCGGGGCATCCAAGGAGGGGAAGGCGTTGCATTCGGGGCGGTTTTGCGCATGATCTCAAGGTGATGTCCGACCCCAAACCATCGGCCGCCCACGATCGACGTGGCGGCGGATTCCCTCGGGGATCCCATCTGACCAACGGTATGTTTCGCCGGATGGGAGCCCGCTTCTGGATGTTCGTCTGGATTCTCTGGTCCCACGCTTCACTCTCACAGGAAACCGCGCCCTCGCCGTCAACCCGCAAGGCGGCGCTCATCGTGGAGAACCGCGCGGGAGAGGAATTCAAGCGGTTGGCCTCCCAGTTGGAGGATCAGTTGACGAGTCGCCTGTCCGGTCAGGGGCTGATCCTCCTCAGTCGTCAGGTGGTCACCGATGCGGTCGCCAAGGAAGGGGATGGTGCCCGGTTGGATGGCCTGCTTTCCGAGCGATCTTCGGCGCTGCGATTGGCTCAGGCTTTGGGAGCCGACTTCGTGGTGCTCGCGTCGCTGTCCTCCGTGACCCGCGAACAGAGGACGTTCAACGACGGTGGGCTGCAGATCTCCAGTGCCAACCATGTGCTGCGGGTGGCTTACCGGATCGCCGAGGCGGGCGAGGGCGGTACGCTGGCCGGCGATTCCCTGCGTGTCTCGCGGAATCTGCGTGGCACCCAGACCGGCGGTATCGAGTCCACCGAAATCTACTCGCAACTGGTCGACGATGCCGTGGGCGGCATTCTCAAGGCGTTTCCCGCGAAGGTGCTGCAGGTGGCCCGGACCGACGTGTCCAAGGCCGCCTCCATCGAGGTGACCATCGCGGCCGTGCCCGTGGATATCACCCAGAATCCCCTCCAAGTCCCCGACCTTCGTGTTGGGGCCGACGGTTCCGTGGCCAAGGCCGGGGCCGCTCCCTTGGAAGTGACCCTCGGTGACGTGAGCGTCGAGATCGATGGCGTTCTGGTTGGCACCACGCCGGCGAGTCTCCGACTGGGCCCGGGTTTCCACAAGATGCGGTTGTCGCGTCCGGGATTCCGGGATCTTGAGCAGACCATCAACCCCGTCGCGGGCCTTCGCCTGAGGCCCGCCCTTCAGATGAGCGAGGCGGGATATGCAAGGTGGAAGGACAACATCGCCTTTCTTCAGGCGCTCGAGGTCAACCGGAAGCTCACCGACGCGCAGGTCAAGGCCGTCGAGGGCTTCGCCAAGATGCTCGAGCAGAGCGGCTACCGGGTGGAATTGCGCGAAGACAGCAAGATACAGGTCAACGGCAAGTCCCTCTATGACGGGGCCACCCTTCAGATCCAGAACCGCAACCGATAGACCGACGCGACGCAACGACCGACGGCCATGAACCCGATGCTTCGAATCCGATCCCTGTTCCCGATCCTGATGCTGCTGGCATGGGGCGGCCTCGCCCCAGGGGCCCATGCCCAGCGCGACACCTTGGGCGTCGTGCCCGTCAAGGTGATCCCCGCTGTGGCAACCAAGCTTTCCAACGCCCGGAAGACGCTCTCGGCCGAGCAGATGTCGCAGTCGTTGATGGAGCAGTTCATCAACAGCGTCAACGCGACCCGAAAGTTCCAGGTGGTGGTGCGCGGCGACCTCAAGGAACTGATTGCCGACGACGACAAGGCCCGCGCCCTGAATCCCGACAAGAACACGGGCTTCAACCTCGCCGACACCAAGTACCTGACGGTGCTGACCATCGACGACTACGAGGACCAGACCCAGCGGCTGGAACAGAAGATCACCAACACCACGCTTACCAAGCGCACGCTGCGCCTGTCCCTGATCGCCAAGATCTACGAATCAGCCACGGGCAAGCTCCTGGAATCGACCTCGAAGTCGATCAGTTCGACCGATGCGCAGCAGACGCTCAACGAGGCGACCAACGACGCCGAGGTCACCGATTCGCTGATCCGCACCGTGGTCAAGGAGTCCGCCGACTGGGCCGCCACCCAGGTCGTGGATGTGATCTTCCCGGTCAAGGTCCTCGCCAAGACCGACAAGACCGTGACGGTCAACCGTGGCGAGGGCTCCGGCGTGGCTGCCGATCAGGTCTGGCGCGTGTTCGCCGTGGGCAAGGAACTCGTCGATCCCGACACCAAGGAGGTCCTCGGCAAGGAGGAGGTCGAGATCGGCAAGGTCCGGATCACCGATGTCCTGCCGAAGTTCTCGCGGGCCGTCATCCTGGACGATCGTGGGATCGCCGAGGGGGCGATCCTGAGGAAGTGACGACCCGCCGACACCGCAGGGCCCGGGCCTTGGCCTGAACCCAGACCTGAATGGATCTGAATCTGGACCCGGACCTGAAGCTGAAGCTGAAGCTGAACCGGCCCGCCTCGGTGTCCTCCGGCCGCGACCTCCGGCACCGTCCCGAACTCCACCTGAACCCTCGCCCACGATCGTCCATGCCTCCCCTTTTCCCGGCCCGGTTGGCCCTCCTGTCCGCCTTGCTGGCCCTCCTGGTGTCCGGTTGCCAGACCTACGAGCAGAAGACGGCCGAGACCAAGGGCTTCTGGAGCGGTGGCAACCTGGAGGCGGCCGCCGCCGATTTCACCCGGAAGGCCGAGAAGGCGCAGGGCGGCAAGGATGCGCTGGTTTACCGCCTGGAGCAGGCCATGGCGCTGCGGGCCAGCGGCAAGATCGCCGAGAGCCAGGCCGCCTTTGAGCAGGCCGACGAACTCATCCAGCGCTTCGATGACCGGGCCAAGACCAGCGTGTCGCGCGAGACGGGGGCCTTGTTGTCGAACCAGGCCAATCTTCCCTACACCGGCCGCGATTATGACCGGATCCTGGTCAGCACCTACAAGGCGCTCAACCACCTCCAATCCGGGCAGTTCGACAAGGCCCGGCCCGAATTGATCCGCGCCTACCAGCGGCAGCAGGATGCCGTGGAGAACAACCGCCGCCGGATCGAGCGCGAGCGGAAGGAGATCGAGGAGGCCGCCGCCAGCAAGGCCGATGAGCATCAGAGCGTGCTCAAGGCCCAGGCGGATCCGCAGGTGGATGGCCTGATGAAGAAGAACTACGGGCCGCTCGATTCGCTCAAGGCCTACGCCGACTACGCCAACCCGTTCACGGTCTACCTCGACGGCGTGTATTTCCTGTCGTTTTCCACCGGGGCCAGCGACCTCGAGCGCGCCCGCAAGTCCTTCGAGCGTGTCCAGGCGATGTCGGGTGCCAACCGGCACATCGCCGCCGACCTGGCCGTGGCCGAGAAGGCGGCCAATGGCGAGCGGCCTCCGCCGCGCACCTACGTGATCTTCGAGACGGGCCTCGCCCCCCATCGCGGTCAATTCCGTCTCGACCTTCCGCTCTTCATCGTCGGCGCCAACCGGGTTCCCTATGTCGGCGCCGCGCTGCCCACCCTGGAGGTGAACCCGGACAGGCTCGCCCCGCTCACGCTGACGACCTTGGCCGGAAGCGAGACCACCGTGACGCTGGCCAGCATGGACGGCATCGTCGGTCAGGCCTTCCGGGATGAACTGCCCGGCATCGTCACCAAGACCCTGATGTCCACGACCATCAAGGCCACCGCCGCCTACTTCGTGAACAAGACCGCCGAGGAGCAGGGCGGCTCGGTGGCCGGTCTCGTGTCGATGCTGGCCACGGCGGCGACCCAGGCGGCCGTCAACATCGCCGACACCCGCACCTGGACGACGCTGCCCAAGGAGTACCAGTTCTGCTCGATGCCCACCCCGGCGGACGGGAAGCTCAAGGTGTCGGCTCCCAACGGCCAACAGGCCGAAGTTGCCCTCGCTCCCGGATCGACTAGTCTCCTGCTGGTCCGGTCGGTGAGCCCCCTGTCGCCCCTCGTGGTCACCACGATCCGTTTTCCATGAATCCCTCCCTGGTCCGAGTCCTCGCCACCGCAACCTTGCTGGCCGCGATCGGCACGGGATGCGAGACCGTCAACACCTCCGAGCCCGCCCAGCCCGCTTTCCAGCGGAACATGGTGTCCGAGAAGCGGGTGATCACCGACGCCTCCCTCGCGCGGCGGGTTCAGGTTCAGGGCATCAACGTCTCCGAGGGTCCGGGGGGCTTCCTGAAGGTCCAGGCCGAGATCCTCAACACCACCCGCAGCTACCAGCGCTTCGCCTACAAGTGGGAGTGGTTCGACAAGGACGGCAACCTGGTGGAGGGCCCAGCCTCGGTGGCCGTCACCCGTCAGGTCGAGGGCAAGGAATCCCTGTTCCTCCAGGGGGTCGCCCCCAACGCCGCCGTCCGCGACTTCCGCCTGAAGCTCTACGAGAACGCCCGCTGAACCCCCGTTTCGACCGTCCGAACCCCTTCCGCACGCCCATGAACCGCGCCTTCGTCCCCACCGCCATCGCCCTCGCCACCGCCGCGTTCCTCGGCGGCTGCGCCACCCAGACCACCTACGTCGATCCGGGCAGCACCCGCACGATCACCAATGTGGGTGAGCTCAACGTCCAGGACTGGAACATGGCCTCCGAGGCCATGGTCAATTCGCTCATCTCCAAGCACATCAACTCAGGCGCCCTCAAGGGGAGCGGCCCCGACGGCCGTGCCGTGCTGGCCATCAGCCGCATCGTCAACAGCACCAGCCTCCAGATCGACACCGACGTGCTGGTGAAGAAGATCCGCGTCTCGCTCCTGGGCACCGGCAAGGTGGTGGCCGACATCACGGCTGGCCTCGGCGGCCCCGAGGATCCCCTCGCGGCCGAGGCCAAGCGCGAGCAGCAATTCCTAGGCACCCAGAAGGTTGCGCCGCGGCCGGATTACACGCTCTCGGGCAAGATCATCGAGAACCGCACCCGCCAAGGCAACAAGAGCGAGTCCACCTACATCTTCCAGATGGCCTTGGCCACCCGCGACGGCCTCGCCGTCTGGGAGGAGGAGAAGACCATCACCAAGCAGGGCAAGCGGTCGGCGGTCGGGTGGTGAGGGGTGGGTTTTCGCCGGGGTAGGTTTTCGCCGGGGCGGAGCGTCCTCTGGGCACACACTCCCGGGCACCCATTTGCTGGACCCCGGTTCGGGATCCTGTTCCCCGGGCCGATGGGTCGGCCCGAAGCAGGTCCGCCTCAGGCCTTTGTCGCGATCAGGCCGCCCCGGGCCGCGCCTCCGGGCAGTTCGAGGCAGCCGGTGAAGCCGGCCTCGCTCAACCAGCCTTCCAGCTCGCCGACCCCGTAGCAGCGGCCCTGCGTGGCGTGCATGAGCATCACCGAGTATTCGGCGACGTGCAGCGGGCCGTCCTTCTGGTGGTTGAGGAAGGCGTCATGGATGAGCAGGCGACCTCCGGAGGGCAGCGCCTCGAAGGAGCGGCCGATCAGGTCGCGCACGATTCCGACATCCCAGTCGTGCAGCACGTTGGAGTACAGGTGCAGGTCATGCCCTCGGGGCAGGGGAGCCGACAGCATGTCGCCCGCCACCACCCGCACCCGGTCGGCGAACCCGCGCTCCGCGATGGCCTGGGCGCAGATCGCATCCACCGGGGGTTTCTCGAGCACGGTGGCGGTGAGTCCCGGAAACTGCGCGCAGAAGGAGCAGGCGTAGATGCCCGAGCCCCCGGCGATGTCCAGCAGCGAGCGGGATCCGCCGATGGGCAGGTGCCGGGCCAGGGCCTGGGCCAGGAACACCCCCCGGCAATCCATCGCGCGGGTGAATTGCCGGGCGAAGTCGGGCTTCTCCATGGCCTTGTGCCAGTCGGGCTGGGAGGCCTGGCTGCCCCAGTTGGCCGGCTTGTCGGTCCGCAGGACCCGCAGGAGGTCCACCACCACGGGCCGGTCCACCAGCGATTCGTAGTAGGGGCCGATGAACCAGGGCGAGGTGGACACCAGGTGCTCCCGGGCCGTCTCCGTCACTTCCAGACGGCCATTCCCACCTGGCTGGATCAGGCCCATGGCCCGGAAGAGCGTGACCATGACGTCGGCGGGGCGCGTGTGGAGTTCATGGCGTCGGCAGAGTCCCGACAGGTCGGTCGGTTCGGCGGCCAACGCCGTGAAGAAGTCGAGCCGCACGAGCGCCACGATGAGCAGGTCCTCGGCGTAGAGGGCGTCGCGGTAGCGGTAGAGCGTGGTCGGGTCGGTCGCCGGGGGAAGGGTCAGGGGATGGGGCATGGGGTGGGGTCGGTGTCGGCGGGAGGGGGCTCCGCCAGGGTGCTAGAACGGATCCTCGCCCTCGTCGACGGGATCGGGGTCGGGATCGGGGTCGGGAGGATCCCCCGGATCGCCGGGATGCCCGAGGCCTCGGGTTCCGCGGATCCGGGAAGGGGTGTCGTGCGTGGATCGACCGGGCAGCGACGGCACCGGCGCGTGGATCTTCCATTCCTCGACGAGCGTCTCCGGGAATTCCCCGAGGAACCGCGACGCCGGCTGGAAGGCCTCGCCCATGCCGGGCAGGAAGCGCAACAGCGGGCGGCAGAGGTACAGCTCGTCCTTGGCCCGGGTCAGGGCCACGTAGAACAGCCGGCGCTCCTCCTCCTCGCCGTCGGCCGTCTCGGTCGATCGTCCGCTGGGGAACAGCCCATCGCAGAGCATGATCACGAAGACCGCCCGGAACTCGAGGCCTTTGGCCTGATGGATGGTGGACAGGCGCAGGCGCTCCTCGTCGTCGCCCTCCCGCGACTGGTTCTGCTCGGCCTCGAGGTTCGACTGGAGGGCCAGTTCCGAGAGGAACAGCGTCGTGTCGGCGAAGGAGTCGGCGTAGGCGGCGAGCTGGGTCAGGTCTTCCAGCCGGTTGCGCGCGTTCTCGTAGGTCGTGCGCAGGTAGTCCTCGTAGTCGGCCTCCAGCACCCATCGGATCAGGCGACCCGGTTGCCCCCGGCGGTCGGGGTGTTCGCACTGGGCGATGGTGGCCGTGAACTGGGCCCAGGCCGCGGCGGCCTTCTTGGGCACCTTGCGGCTGATGGCGGCGAGTTCCGGCGCGACGGGCCGGGCCTCGGGCAGGGCTCCGTCATGGTCGGAGGCCTCGAGTTCCGGCGTCGAATCCGACGAGGGAAGGAACCGCGCGCTGAAGGCCGCCCACAGCGTGTCGGCGCTCTTGCCGCCGACGCCGGGAAGCATGCGGGCCAGGCGCTTGAAGGCCAGTTCGTCGGCCGGGTTGGTGATCAGCTTGAGGTAGGCCGCCACGTCCTTGATGTGCGCCTGCTCGAAGAATCGGATGCCGCTGGTGATGACGAAGGGGATGTCGCGGCGGGTCAGCTCCATCTGCAGCTCGAGCGCATGGAAGTGCGAGCGGTAGAGCACGCAGATCTCGTCGAGCGGGATGCCCTCGTCGCGCAGTTCGAGGGTTCGCTGGGCGATGAAGGCGGCCTGTTCGCGCGCGTCGGTGGCGACGATGAGGGCCGGTTTCTGTCCCGGGGGCCGGGCGGCCTGCAGGGCCTTGGGGAACTGGCGGAGGTTGGCCGCGATCGCCGCGTTGGCCAGGGCGAGGATCTCGGGCGTGCTGCGGTAGTTGGTCTCGATCTTGAAGACCTTCGCGCCGGCGTGGCGCTCCGGGAACTTGAGGATGTTGGCGAAGTTGGCCCCGCGCCACGAGTAGATGCTCTGGGCGTCGTCGCCCACGGCCATGAGGTTCCGGTGTCGCAGGGTCAGTGCGTCGAGCAGCGTGGCCTGCAGCAGGTTGGTGTCCTGGTACTCGTCGACCAGCACGAACTGGAAGCGGCGCTGGTAGGTCTCGGCGATGTCGGGGAAGTCCTGCAGCAGGCGCAGCCAGAGCACCAGGAGGTCGTCGAAGTCCATCAGCCCGGCCTGGCGCTTGCGCTCGGCGTACTTGCGCTGCACGAGGCGGATGGAGTCCATCACGCCGGCGAAGGGCCCCTCGTCGCCGCCGGTCACCTCCTCCAGGGTCCGGCCCGTGTTGACCTGCATGGAGAACAGGTCGGCCAGCGCCTCGGCCTTGGGGAAGCGGACGGCCTTCACGTCGATGTCCGCGTCGGTGATGCAGGCGTTGAGCAGGTCCTTGGCGTCCTCGCGGTCGGCGATGGTGAAGTCGCGACGGTACCCGAGGCGGTCGGCGTGCAGCCGGAGGATGCGCACCCCGATGGAATGGAAGGTGCCGCCCCAGAGGTCGGCGAAGTCACCGCCGAGCAGGTCCGCGACGCGCTCCATCATCTCGCGGGCCGACTTGTTGGTGAAGGTCAGCAGGAGGATGCGGTCGGCCGGGATGCCGTGCTCGATGAGCCACGCAACGCGGTAGGTCAGGGTGCGGGTCTTGCCCGCGCCCGCGCCGGCCAGGACCAGGCAGGGGCCCGGTGGCGCGGTGACCGCCTCATGCTGCTGGGCGTTGAGTTCGCGCGCGTAGTCGATCCGCAGGTCGACGGGCGGACGGAAGGGGTTGAGCTGGTACTCGCGCGCCACGTTCCGATTGAAAGGCCCGGACGGGCGAAATCCCACCCCGGAATTGATCCCGATTCAGCCGGGCCAACCGGGGCGGGGATGCGGCCCGAGGCGGGCCTGTCCCGGTTCGGACGGGTTCGGACGCCGTTCGTGCAATCGGGCGAGGAACTCCGGGAAGGCCCCGGGCAGGGCCGAGCCTGCGAGGTATTCCCCGGCGGCCTCCTTGTGGCCGCGGGCCCTCAGGGTCGCGTACACGTGCAGTTCGAACTGCAGCCGCAGGCGGTCGGCGGCCCCGGTGTCGCCCAGGGCCTGCAGGACGGCGATGAGCGCCTCGGCGGTGGAGAACCGGTCGAGATGCTCCTGCGACCGCAGCCAGAACCGGCTGGCACCCGTCTGGCTGAGCCGCACCGGCCGTCCCCAGCCGTGGACCGTCCTCAGCATTTCGCCGGCCTGGGCCCAGTTGCCGTCGAGCAGCAGGACCTGCGGGGCGGGTTCGTCGGCGGGGCGCGGGACGAGGCGTTCGACCGGTTCTCCTTGGGGGTGGAGGATCCAGAGTTCGCGGCCGGGACGTGCGATCGACTCGCGGGTGGGCGGATCGACCCGTTGGTAGACATGGGTCCGGGCTCCCACGAGGGTGCGGGCGACCAGCTTGCCGGTGCTGGTGGGGCGCCAGTTCTCCCGGCGATGGATCAGCACGTCGACCGCCACCGGGCTCTCGACGGGTTGCAGCGCCTCGCAGAGGCACCAGCGCGGCGGCAGGCAACACCCGTCGCACCGGATCGTTCCGGCGAGGATCACGCTGCGGGCCATGGCTGGCGGGTCGGTGGAATGGAGGGTGGGAAAACGAAACCGCCGGCCATCCATTGGGGACGGGCCGGCGGTGTGTCCAGCGGAGACCGTGGATCAGTAGGCGGCCTGGGCGCCCTTGATCTGGCGCTTCTGCATCCAGGGCATCATCGCGCGGAGCTTGGCACCGGTCTTCTCGATCGGATGCTTCTCACCGGCGGCGAGCAGGGCGTTGTACTTCTTGTAGCCGCCCTTGTACTCGGCCACCCAGTCCTTGGCGAACTTGCCGGTCTGGATGTCCTTGAGCGCGGCCTTCATGCGCTTCTTGACCGAGGCGTCGATGATCTTCGGGCCGACGGTCACGTCGCCCCACTTGGCCGTCTCGGAGATCGAGAAGCGCATGCCGGCGATGCCGGCCTCGTTCATCAGGTCGACGATGAGCTTCAGCTCGTGGAGGCACTCGAAGTAGGCCATCTCGGGCGAGTAACCCGCCTCGACGAGCACCTCGAAACCGGCCTGGACCAGGGCGCTGGCGCCGCCGCAGAGGACGGTCTGCTCGCCGAACAGGTCGGTCTCGGTCTCTTCCTTGAAGGTGGTCTCGATGACGCCGGCGCGGGTGCCGCCGATGCCCTTGGCCCAGGCCAGGGCGATCTTCTTCGCGTTGCGGCCCGGGTTCTGGTAGATGGCGATGAGGCTGGGCACGCCCTTGCCCTCGGTGTACTGGCGGCGGACGATGTGTCCCGGGCCCTTCGGGGCGACGAGGATCACGTTCACGTCCTTCGGCGGGACGATGGTCTTGAAGTGGATCGCGAAACCGTGGCTGAAGAGCAGGGTCTTGCCGGCGGTCAGATTCGGGGCGATGTCCTTCTCGTAGGCGGCGGCCTGCTTGGTGTCGGGCAGCGCGATCATGATGACATCGGCGCGCTGGACGGCCTCGGCGCTGGCGACCACCTCGAAGCCCTTCTCACGGGCTACCTTGATCGACTTGGATCCCTCGTAGAGACCGATGATGACGTTGCATCCGGACTCCTTGAGGTTGAGGGCGTGGGCGTGGCCTTGGGAGCCGAAGCCGAGCACAGCGAGGGTTTTGCCTTTGAAGACGCTCAGGTCGGCGTCCTTGTCGGTGTACACTTTAGCCATAAATGCGAGATCGAAGCGCCGACTATGAGCATATTTTGGGGCGAGACAAGAAGATCAGTGGTCCCGGCGGCGTGCCGATCACCGACCGTGCCCGCCGTCACCCGCCTCGAGGTCGCCGTCCCGGATGGCGATGTAGCCCTTGGGCAGGACCCACCAGAGGCGTTCGGTGAGGATCCGGCAGTCGGGAAAGAGCGTCTCGAATTCCCGGCGCGAGAGCAGTCGGGTGCCCTCCAGGATCTCGCGCATCGTCTCGGAGTCGGGGCCATGCACCCAGGCGGCGGGCGAAAGGTACTTGCGGGCGAGGTGGCCGAGGCGGCCGGGGATCCAGTGAAGACCGAAGGCCAGCAGATGTGGCTCAAAGGGGCATTCGAGGGCCGGGGTCTGGACCCAGACCCGCCGGCCGACCCTCCGGACTTCCCGGGCGAAGGCCGCCTGCTGCCCGGCCGAGCCCACGTGCTCGATCACCGAGTTGGAGAAGGCGATGTCGAAGGAGGCGTCCGGGAACCCCAGGGCGCATCCGTCGCCCCGCTCCTGCCGCACGTTGGCTTCCCCGGAGTTCGATCCGTCCCCGACGTCCACCGGGTTCACGCAGAGGATTCGGCCGAAGTCGCGGGCCTTGCCCTGCCAGTTCCACCAGTAGCC
>Ga0172376_10007525_pt1 | contig 11593 bp, 16 predicted proteins | sample Lak35m_FD_121114 | JGI IMG/M metagenome (GOLD analysis project Ga0172376, IMG submission 121114) | Freshwater microbial communities from Kabuno Bay, South-Kivu, Congo - kab_092012_35m | ecosystem: Environmental > Aquatic > Freshwater > Lake | place: Democratic Republic of the Congo: South-Kivu...
ATCAAGGGAGGCGACAAGCTGGCGGTCATCGGTTGGGAGAAGGAGGGGAAGGTGTGCTGCCTCTCGCTGATCAAGGTGGAGGAGCTCAGCACCATGGTAAAAGGTGTGCTCGGCCCCTTGATGGGGGACCTGATCCTCAAAGGATAGACAGAATGATCCGCGGAACGGAAACGGGTCCGGAGGGGAGTGTATGTACAGGAAGGGATCTTCGGCTAACGTGAAATTCCCGCAGAATCGCGGGACAGGCGGGGGATGCTGCGCGCCCACGTCCGGGAAGTCGGTCCCGTGTTGCGGCGGGGGATCGCCGTCGAAGGCCGTGGTCCGCTACGACGATACGTTCGTGGACGGGCAGGTGGACACTCCGGGCGGTCCGGTTCCCCGCATCCATTCGCGGATCGGGAGCCGAGACCTTCTGGGCCGGTGGAAGGTGCGGTGGGGGATCGGCAGGGACCGCTACCGCGTCGCACCGGGGCTGTACGCGCTGGGGACACCCGACGAAAACGCGCCCGTGCTGGTCACCGCCAACTACAAGATGACCTTCGACGTTGTGCGCCGCGATGCGGCGGGGCTGGACGCCTGGATCCTGGTCCTCGACACCAAAGGCATCAACGTCTGGTGCGCCGCGGGGGAGGGGACGTTCGGAACCGAAGAAGTGATCCGCAGGGTGACGGAGACTCGGCTTTCCGAAGTGGTGCGCCATCGCAGGCTCCTCCTTCCGCAGCTCGGGGCGCCCGGCGTCGCCGCCCACGAGGTCCGGAGGGGGTGCGGCTTCTCGGTGGTGTACGGTCCGGTGCGCGCCCGGGATATCCGCTCGTTCCTCGAGGCCGGAAGGATCGCCTCTCCGGTGATGCGAAGGGTGGTTTTCAGCACGATGGACCGGCTCGTCCTGACGCCGGTGGAGATCACGGGCCTGCTGCGCCCGACGGGTTGGACGGCGGCCGGGTTGTTCCTGTTGGCGGGAGTCGGACCGGGAATCTTCTCTGTCGGGGCAGCGTGGGAGCGGGGGGTCGCCGCCGTGGCTGCGCTCGCGGGAGGGATCGTGGCCGGCGCCGTGGTGACCCCGGTGCTTCTCCCCTGGCTTCCCGGGCGGGCCTTTTCGGTCAAGGGGGGTCTGGCGGGAGGCCTCCTCGCGGCGTGCGCGGTGATGTGGCAACGCGGAAGCCTGCATGCGCCAGCGGCGCTGGCGCTGCTGCTCGCGATGACGGCAGTCTCGTCGTTCATCGCGATGAATTTCACCGGTGCGACGCCGTTCACCTCCCCGTCGGGCGTGGAGAAGGAGATGCGGCGGGCTTTGCCTGTCCAGGTCGGATTGACGGTGCTGGCCGGCCTTTTCTGGGTCGGCGATGCGTTTCTTCGATGATATCCTCCGAGGAGGGGTTGTGATGGACGGCTTTCGCTACCTGGACGGGGTCGCCACCGTGCGGCTCGCTGATGCCGCCTGCAACGGGTGCGGAATGTGCGCCGAGGTCTGTCCTCACGGGGTCTTCGCCGTCGCGGAGCGGAAGGCCCGGATCCTCGACCGCGACGCCTGCATGGAGTGCGGGGCGTGCGCGATGAACTGCCCGACGAAGGCCATCACGGTGAATCCGGGCGTGGGGTGCGCCGCCGCGATCCTGAACGGATGGCTTACCCGCTCAAGGCCTTCGTGCGGCTGCGGCGGATAAGGGGAACCGCCGCCGAACCTCCTTGTCTCCCCGCTACTTCTTTCCCCCGGCTGCTTTCCCCCACAGCTCCTCGAGCCGCTGGTCCCGGCCGCACCCCTTCCGGTAAAATTCGTACCGGATCGGGTTCTTCTTGTAGTAGTGCTGGTGGTACTCCTCCGCCGGGTAGAATTCACCGGCGGGAACGATCCCGGTGACCACCGGCTCCTTGAAGGACTTGGCCTTTTCCAAGGTTTCTTTCGACTGCAATGCCGCCCGGTGCTGTTCCTCCGTGTGGTAGAAGATCGCCGACCGGTACTGGTTGCCGAAATCGCAAAACTGGCGGTCCTTCGTGGTCGGATCGATGTTGTGCCAGTAAACGTCGAGAAGTTTCCCGTAGCTTATTTTGGAAGGATCGAAGACGATCTGCACCGCCTCCGCGTGGCCGGTCCCGCCGGCCGAAACCTCTTTATAGGTTGGGAATTTCTTCTGCCCGCCCGTGTAGCCGGACGTAACCGAAAACACTCCGGGAAGTGCGTCGAACGGGTGCTCCATGCACCAGAAACAGCCCCCGGCAAAGGTGGCTTTTTCGAGATTGCCGGCGGCCTTGACCGTGCCGGATGCGACGAGTGTCAAGGGAAGCGCAAGAAGGCCGAGCAGAAACGGTTTCATGGAAACCTCCTCCAGGAGGATCGGGTCACTTCGCCGTGGGCACGAACTGCAGGGCCGCCGAGTTCATGCAGTACCGTTTTCCGGTCGGCTTCGGCCCGTCGTCGAACACGTGGCCGAGGTGTCCGCCGCAGCGGGGGCAGAGAACTTCGGTACGCTGCGAGAAGAAACTGTTGTCGGGCCGGGTGAGGACGTTCGCTGCGGCGATCGGCGCCGTGAAGCTCGGCCAGCCGGTCCCGGAGTCGAATTTCTCTTCCGAACGGTAGAGATCGAGGCTGCAGGCGGCGCACCGGTAGACGCCGTGCTCATGGTGCTTGTCGTACTTCCCGGTGAAGGCGCCCTCTGTCCCCTTCTCCCGCAGGATGTGATACTGCTCCGGCGTCAGCGCCTTTTTCCACTCTTCCTTCGTCTTCGCGACGGTCTGCGTCATGACGTAGTTCCCCTTGTCGATGGAATATATCCTGATTTGCGCAGGCGCGATTCGATCCGCGGCACCTGCTGGAACCGCAAGAATATCCGCAACCGCGACACCCGCCCCCGCTCCCATCATCCAGAGAAAATCTCTTCTTGTGGCCCAGGATCTCATGCCGCTCCCCTCCCTTTCCGATAAGATGCACGGTTCTTCCCCTGGATGCCGATCTGTCCTCTTCGGATGCGATCGCCCCTCCAGCCCAGGCTCTTCTCCGCTTGCATCGGAGCAAATAGGACTTGACAGGTTTTCGACGGCATGATCAAAATAAGACCGGTCGGTATCCTTCAAGGCGGCGCATGCGGTCGAAGAACTATGGGATACCCGCAGGAGGAACCATGATACCCCTTGTACGGTCGGTCTTGCCGGTGCTCGAGACGACGCCGCAGCGGTGGCTCCAGCTGGCGGATAAATTGACGTCCGAGCTGTTTCAACGGAAACCGGCGCCGAAGGAGTGGTCGGCGTACGACTGTTTGCGGCACATCGTGGATACGGAGAGGTCCGTGTTTCCGGCGCGTGTCGGCTATCTGATGCGCGGAGAGGATTTCCCGGCGTATCAGCCCGATAAGGAAGGGAAGGAGAGGAAGACGCCTCCGATGCCGATCGAATTGGCCGCCGAATTCGCCCGTCTGCGAACGGAGAGCCTGAAGCTGTTGACGAAGATCGGGGAGGGTGACCTGAAGCGAACCGCGCGGCACCAGGAGCTTGGGATGGTGACCCTCGGGGAGATGATCCACGAGTGGGCGGGGCACGACCTGATGCACACGGTCCAGGGGGAGAGAGCGATCCTTCAGCCCTTCATCGACGGCTCTGGTCCGTGGAAGCGGTACTTTTCGGACCATATCGTTCCGTCATCGCCGCAAGGACGGCGATGACGGCGATGAGGAATCTTCTCGGGATCATCGGATCCCCCCGGAAAATGGGGAACTGCGAGTTGATGGTGAAGGAGATTGCCGCCGCGGTGCCGGGCTCCCCGATCCTCAGAATGGTACGCCTCGTCGAGAAGGATATCCGTCCCTGCAAAGCGTGCTACCGGTGCCTGACGGGGGAATGCCCGCATCAGGACGATTATCAGGGAGTGCTCCGGGCGATCATGGATGCGGACGCCGTGGTCGTCGCCGCGCCGGCGTACCTGCGGGGGACCCATTCCAGCATCCAGCGATTTGCGGACCGCGGTCTCCAGGCGTACCGGCACGTGGACACATTGTACGGGAAACCGGCGGTCGCCGTCGCCACCGCGGGCGTCATGGACGGCGAGGGATCGGCGCTGCTGGGGGTAGAGCAGTTCATCCGGCAACTCGGGTTATCCCTGAAGGGGCGAGCGGTTGTCCATGCCACCTTCCCCGGAGACGCGATCCTTTCCCCGGAGGGACGGAACACAGCGCTTCGCCTTGCCGCCGCCCTCGGTTCCCAGTACGTCTACACTCCCGACGGGGTCTCATGCCCCCAATGCAAGGGGACATATTTCGAATTCCGTGGCATGACGACGATCTACTGTCTCTCCTGCGGGGGGACCGGCACCTTCTCCATGAACGGCGGATGCGTTCTTCCGCTGATCGGGCCTCCCGCCCATTCGTGGCGGTCGAAGGAAGAGATGTCGTCTCACAGGGAGTGGCTGATCGGCCAACGCGAGGAGTTCCTTCGCCGGAGAAACCGCCTGAAAGACGCCGTGAAACCGTACCTCGGGGGGGAGTACGTCTGATGCGGAAAGACGGGAGGGAGACGCGCCAGAACATCATCGAGAAGTCGCTGCAGATCTTCTCTGTGAAGGGGTACTACAACACCTCCATCAGCGACATCATGGCCGCGACCGGGCTGACGAAGGGAGGACTCTACGCGCACTTCGACAGCAAGGAGTCACTCTGGAACGCTGCGTACGAGAGGGCGGTCGAGATCTGGAGAGGGATCGTCTTCAAGGGGGTGCGGGAGATATCCGACCCGCTGGACAGGGTCGCAAAGACGATCGAGAACGATCTGCGCGACTACTGCTGCGGAGAGGTGTTCGAGGGAGGATGCTTCTTCTTCAACAGTCTCGTCGAGCTTTCGGGCCAGTCCCCCGAGATGAGCGGGCGGATCGTAGAGGGATTCCTGCAGTTCGTCGACCTTCTGGCCTCCTGGCTGGAAGAGGCGAAGTCCGACGGCAAGATCAAGCCGGGCGTGCGGATCAAGGAGGTCGCCGACTTCATCGTCACCTCCATCAACGGCGCGGCCGCGCTTTACGTCGCGACCCGGAGCAACCGGTTCCCGAGGGCGTGCGGACGTCAACTTAACGCGTACATCCAGACACTGAGGGCTTGAAGGAAGGGAAACCGCGGAACGCTGCGGGTGATTTCCGCGGTGCAACAAGATACCGACCGGTCGCCAATATCATGGCTTCACGGCGATCCGGATCACAGAGGGAGGTACAGACGGATGAAAGAGCGCATTCGCCGATTTGTGTCGGAACTGGAAATCGACGATGTGGGATTCGCGGCCGTATCGGACTACCGCAGCCCACTGTCTCCCCCCCTCGATACGATCTTCCAAGGGGCAAGGTCGATCGTCGTGCTCGCCTACAAGGAGCTCGACAGTTGCGACAGTCCGGATTTCCACATCGCGATGAACGGCCGGATGGATCTGATGGAATTCTCGCGGTCGTCCAACTACAAGGTGGCCCGTCACCTCGAGAGATATTTCGGTGCCCGCGCCATGACCGTTCCAGCCTCGTACCCCATGGCCCAGAACGAAGAGACCAAGGGGGCGGTCGGGCAGGTGTCGCTCCGGCATGCGGCGGTCGCAGCGGGACTAGGGGCGTTCGGCAGCAACAATCTCGTGGTCCATCCCCGCTACGGATGCCGGGTGGTTTTCTCCGCCATCCTGACCGACCTGGAGGTCCCGTCGGACCCTCCAGTTATAGAGAACCCTTGTACGGCATGCGGGTTGTGCGTCCAAGGGTGCCCCACGAAAGCGCTGGAGGTGCAGGGACGGACCGACCTGATGAAGTGCGTCAAACACAGCATGCCGTACGGCTTGAACGGGGCGGTCCGGTTCTGGAGCAAGTACGGGGAGGCCCCGGCGGCGGAGCGGAAAGCGATGCTCCGGGACCCGAATTTCTGGCGGCTCTACCAGGCCGGCCACATCGGGCCCCAGTATTTCTGCTTCACCTGCATGAATGTGTGCCCCGTTGGGCGCAAAGCCACCGCGTGAGGAGGGGAGAGCCATGGCCAACGTCATCTATGAGAAACGGGACCGGATCGGGTACGTCACCCTGAACAGGCCCGAGGCGCGAAACGCGCTGGACGATGGATTGAACGATGCGCTGTGGAAGGTATGGGCCGATTTCAACGCGGATGATTCGGTCGATGTCGCCATCGTAACCGGCGCGGGGAAAGCCTTTTGCGCGGGGGCCGACCTGAAAACGTTCCTCCCGAAGTGGGAGCACGCCACCATGCTCGACGCGCGGAAGAACGCTGCGAGGGGTATCGGTGGCGGAATCACCCGGGGACAGCACCGGATCACGAAACCGATCATCGCGGCCGTAAACGGCTTCGCGATCGGAGGCGGCTTCGAACTGGCACTCGCATGCGACATCCGGATTGCCTCGGAGAAGGCCAGGTTCGGGGTGTTCGAGGTGCGGCAGGGGTTGCACCAGGGCGACGGGGGAATCGTTCGCCTCGTTGCCATCGCAGGGGTCGGGACCGCTCTCGATCTGACACTAACTGGGCGCGAAGTTTCCTCCGAGGAGGCGTACCGACTTGGATTGGTGAACAAGGTCGTGCCGCACGAGGAGCTGTTGCCGACGGCCGAGAGCTGGGCGCGGATGATCCTCTCCAACGGGCAGCAGGCGATCCAGTCCGCCAAGGAGACGATCCTCGAGGTCATCGGCAGGCCACTGGACGATGCGCTGAGGCTGGAAACAGTCAACGGATATTCGAGCGTCGGGGATTTCCGCGAGGTGGCGGAGAGGATACAGACGTTTTTCGGGAAATCCCGGTGATCTGCGCCCGGGCGTTGATCATCACGGGGGATGGGACATCGCAGGCGCGTGCAGGACATTGCCGGCCTTGATGTCCGGGGAACGCTACCGCTCTGTCGAAGGGATCCGTTTCAGTATCGACTCGACGGCCGGGCGATCCGCCGGGCCGGCCCCTACGTGATGCAGGGCGACGGTGCCGGCCGGATCGATCAGGACGTCCCCGCCGCGCTGGGAGATATCCCCCGTCGACTTCTTGATTTTCCGGCCCTTCAGGATCTCCTTCAGGTATGCCCACCAGGTTTTCGGACCCCATATGTCCCAAAAGGAAGCGGAGAGCATCCCGTAGGACCGATATGTCTCCCGCGTATCGTCCACGAGAAGGGGCCAGGTCAACCCCGTTTCTTCCACGTACGAGCGCGCGAGGAAACCGGCCTCGAACGTGACCACCACGATTCGGACGTTTCGCTTCCTGAACTCCTCTTCCCGATCACGCAACTGCGTGATGTGCGCGCGGCAGGGGAGTCAGCCAAGGTGGCGGTGGAACACCATCAACAGCCAATTCCCGCGGTACTCCTCGAGGTGGTGGATTCGTCCGGAACTGTCACGGAGCCGGAAGGGGATGGCGGATTTTCCGGTCAGGTCATCCATCGCGTATTTACCCTTTCAAGGTGATTTGGTGTACACTTAACGTACCAGAATGTATACCGTGGAGGAACCATGAAATATATGAGCATCCGCGACCTGCGAGGGAACACGGCGGCCGTCCGCAAGTCCCTCGCCAGGGACGGTGAGATCGTCGTTACCGCGAACGGCAAGCCGATCGCGGTGCTCGCGCCCGTTTCCCCCGGGAGTGTCGAGGAAACGGTCGTTGCGATCCGTCGTGCCCGATTCACAAGGGCGCTCGAAGAGGCCCATGCCTCGGCGAAGGAATCCGGCCTGTCCGGAATGTCCGCGACGGAAGTGGACGCCGTGGTCCGGGAGGCGCGGAAAGCGACGAGGCGGCGAACTGCCCGGTGAGAGTCGTCCTCGACACGAACGTTCTCGTCTCCGGCGTTCTCACCCCCGGAGGGGTTTGTCACAGGATCCTTGAAATGGTCCGGGACGATGTCCTGATCCCGTGCGTGGACGGCCGCATCCTCGAAGAGTACGAGGCCGTATTTCTTTATCCGAAGCTGTCTCCCGTGCGTGGATCGTCATTGGAGATCCTGTCGTTCCTGCGGACCGTCGCGGTGCGGGTGGGGGCGGTCCCCCTGGCCGCATCGTTGCCGGACCCAAGCGATCTTCCGTTTCTCGAGGTGGCATCCGCCGCTTCGGCCGTTCTGGTCACAGGGAACATACGCCACTTCCCGAAAGGGGTTCGAGGGGGCGTGGTCGTTGATACACCCGCCGGCCTCCTTGAACTTCTCCGCTCGAAACCAGGCGTTCGATGAATCACGCCGTGACGGGAACCCGGAGTTGAAGCGGCAATGGTCGCCGTCAGGAGGAGGGAGGAGCCGCCGTCGCATCATTTCCGAACGCCACGGCGGCTCCCGAGGAAGGTCTCGTCACCTCTTGAGCTTGCCCACCAGGGCGGTGTTCTCCATTTCCTTCATGTTCTTCGGGTCGCCGGAAGGGTGGTAGGCAAGATCGATCACCTGCCACCTCGAAAGATCCGCCGAGCCGATCGTCGCGGAGTAGATCGCATCCCCCTTGTCGTCGCTCTTGAAGGAGTAGTCGTCCCCTCCAAGCCCCGCCATGTCCATCTTCGGTTCCATGTTGACCAGCCAGACCGTGTAGACCGAATTCGGTTTCAGACCCTTCGCGGTGATGGTGACCTCTTTCCTGTCACCCCCCTTGTCCACGATCACGGCCGTCCCCGAAGCCCCTTTCCCCGCCTTGTCGGCCTTCAGGGTGACCACTTGTTCCCCTGCCGCCACGGCGAGCCCGGCAACGAGGGAAAAGAAGACGACCAACAGCGAACTTGTAAACCTCTGTCTTGCTTGCATGGCAAACCTCCGAAACCGGATTGGCACCATCCGATGCCTGTTGATGAGTCGATCGACCGTCGGGATCCTTACACCGGTTCGAAATCGGCATTCGGGTAGATCCCGGGGGGGTTACAGGTTTCGGAGGGATTTCCGGATGCGTTCCTTCGCCTCCTCCGAAAGGGTCATGACGGAAGGCTCTCCGGGGGTGTCCGCCGCCGCCGCGATCCGCCTCACCGTATCGCGGATGAGGAGGAGCTGCCGTTCGTACCTCGCGCAGAACTTGCACATGAGGAGATGGAGGCGCACCCGGATCCGCTTCCCGAAGGGGAGGGAATGGTCCATCGACTCGGAGAGGAGCTGTGTCACATCCTTGCAGGAAAGCATCAGGATCCCTTTCCGGTGTTCTTGTCGAACCAGTTGGTTTCCAGGCACCGCCGCAACTGCATCCGTGAGCGGTGGAGGATCACCCAGAGGTTGGTCTCGGTGACGTTCAGAACCTTACAGATCTCCCCGGTCTCTGCCCCCTCGATCTCCCGCAAGGTGAAGGCGTACGCATGGTTCGGAGGAAGTCCGGAAAGGCATTTCGCGAGCTGATCGAGGAATTCCCTCTCCCGGTAGAGGTCCGCCGGGTTGCCGCCCCAGTCGTTCGGTCCCGAAGCCCAATGTCCGGAGCGGTCGAAGGAAGAGGGATCGGGCGAATCCCCGAGGTCGGCGTCCGCCAAAGGAGCCTCCCGTGCCTGGCGCCGGAAGTGATCCGCGATCTTGTGCTTGAGGATCCCGACCAGCCAGGTGGATTCGGCGGAAGTTCCGGAGAAGGAACCGCGGTCCTTGAGCGCGGCGAGGAAGGTCTCCTGGACGAGGTCCTCGGCCATGGAGCGGTCCCTCAGCCGGAGCATCGCGTACCGGAACAGGTAGTCCCCGTACCGCTTCACCCACTCCGACGGGTCGGATTTCGCGGGGGTCGACACGCCTGTTCTTATCCCATAATCCAAGGGTCAAGACAATCACTCCCTCTGGTCGGTCGCGGGGTATCGCGCGATCCGGTTCCTGCCTCCCGCTCCGTAGAGCCCAAACCTCACGGCTTGACTTCCGGAGGGTTTCCGTCTGAAATGGCGACCTCATGACAAGGAACCTGCGATCCGAAATCGCCCGACGCCGGACCTTCGGCATCATCAGCCACCCCGACGCGGGAAAGACGACATTGACCGAGAAACTGCTGCTGTTCGGCGGGGCGATCCAGATGGCGGGGGCGGTCAAGGCCCGCAAGGCGAGTCGTCACGCCACCAGCGACTGGATGGCCATCGAGCGGGAGCGGGGAATCTCCGTGACCAGCTCGGTGATGAAATTCCATTACCACGGCCACGAGATCAACCTCCTCGACACTCCAGGCCACCAGGATTTTTCGGAGGACACCTACCGGGTCCTGTCCGCGGTGGACAGCGCGGTCATGGTCATCGACAGCGTGAAGGGAGTCGAACCGCAGACCCGCAAGCTGATGGAAGTCTGCCGGATGCGGAACACGCCGATCCTGACCTTCATCAACAAGCTCGACCGCGAGGGGATGAAACCCCTCGACATCCTCGCCGACATCGAGGAGACATTGCAGATCGAGTGCGCGCCCCTCTCGTGGCCGATCGGCATGGGGAAACGCTTCAAGGGGACGTACAACCGCTATAGAAACGAACTGAATCTCTTCACGCCGGGGCAGGAGCGCCTGACCGACGGGGTGCTCACCATCTACGCTCTCGACGATCCGACGCTCGTGGAGCAATTGGGCGGCCAGGCCGAGGAACTGCGCAACGACATGGCCCTGCTGGAAGGGGCGTCCAACCCCTTCGTGCCGCGGGAGTATCTCAAGGGAAGCCAGACCCCGGTCTTTTTCGGCAGCGCGATCAACAATTTCGGGGTGCGCGAGATGCTCGACGCCTTCGTCGAGATCGCCCCGCCGCCGATGCCCCGGGAGACGACCACCCGCGTGGTGTCGCCCGACGAGGACGCGTTCTCCGGCTTCGTCTTCAAGATCCAGGCGAACATGGACCCGTCGCATCGCGACCGCATCGCCTTCCTGCGCGTCTGCTCGGGCCGTTTCCGGCGTGGGATGAAGGCTCGCCATCACCGGATCGGCAAGGACATACCGCTCGCCAACCCGATCATCTTCATGGCGCAGGACCGCGCGCTCGTGGAGGAGGCGTTTCCCGGGGACATCATCGGTCTTCACAACCACGGGACGATCCGGATCGGCGACACGTTTACCGAAAAGGAGCCGCTCAAGTTCCTCGGCATCCCGAATTTCGCCCCGGAGCACTTCCGCAGGGTGCGTACGACGTCGGCCGCCGGGGCGAAGCATCTGAAAAAGGGATTGGCCCAGCTGGCCGAGGAAGGGACGGTGCAGCTCTTCCGTCCGCTCCTCGGGAACGAGATCATCCTCGGAGCCGTCGGTGTGCTCCAGTTCGATGTGACCCTGGCGCGGCTCAAGGCCGAATACAACGTCGACGTCGTCGACGAGAGCGTCGATTTCGCCACCGCCCGCTGGGTGACCTGCCCCGACCGGGAGCGGCTGGAGGCCTTCCGGAAGTCGAACCAGGAGAATCTCGCGCTCGACGCGGAGGGGAACCTGGCCTACCTGGCCGCCAGCGAATGGCGGCTGCAGTTCGTCATGGAGAAGTGGCCGGAGATCGTATTTCTGAAGAGCCGCGAACACGACTGAATTCTTTCCCCCACGCCCGACATCCTACTACCTGGAAATGCGGCGAGGAGATCCCCCCTTGTAAGGTATCCGCGCTGCCGGCGACTCATCGACGGGCGGGAACCGAAAGGAGACGTTCATGGCGGCGTATGAATACGACCTGGGGATTCTCGGGGGGGGCGCGGCGGGGCTGACGGCGGCGGCGGG
>Ga0172376_10007526_pt1 | contig 11593 bp, 12 predicted proteins | sample Lak35m_FD_121114 | JGI IMG/M metagenome (GOLD analysis project Ga0172376, IMG submission 121114) | Freshwater microbial communities from Kabuno Bay, South-Kivu, Congo - kab_092012_35m | ecosystem: Environmental > Aquatic > Freshwater > Lake | place: Democratic Republic of the Congo: South-Kivu...
GAGCATAGAAGGCAAGGCATAGGCGGGTCTGCCTACTGCAGACTTGGGATACACGGGGTCAATCAGCTTGATCATCGAATCCCAGGGCACCACAGACTCCATCTCAGCAAGAAAGATTTCCCGCTTGGTCTTCTTGCGCTTGGCCCCGTATTCCACATCGGAGAAACTCAATTGGCTCATCACATCCCCCTGAAATCCCAATACAGATTGGACCATCAACACACGATTACGTTCGATAATCTTGAGAGTTTTTCAGAGGCTCCTTAACGGTTGAGACGGGGACGCACCATGAAACCGATCACCTCGATCAGCTCCCGTACGGTCGTGATGCCCTCGACCAACATCGACACCGACCAGATCATTCCGGGTCGATTCCTGACGACGACCACCAAGGAAGGCCTTGGCCAGCAGTTGTTCGCCGACTGGCGCTACGACGCCGCCGGGGCGCCGCGTGCCGACTTCATCCTCAATCGGCCGGAAGCCCAAGGCTGCCGCATTCTCGTCGCCGGGCGTAACGTCGGTTGCGGTTCCTCGCGCGAACACGCCCCTTGGGCGCTGCTGGACTACGGCTTTCAGGCCGTCATCAGCACCGAGATCGCCGATATCTTCCGCAACAACTCGCTGAAAAACGGCTTGCTGCCAGTCGTCGTGGACGAGGCGACCCATGCGTGGCTCATCGCCACTCCTGGCGCCGAGATCAGCATCGATCTGCAAACGGCCACGTTGACGCTGCCGGGCCAGTCGCCGGTCGGCTTCCCGATCGACCCTTTCGCACGTTATTGCCTGATGAACGGCGTTGATGAACTCGGTTTCCTGCTCTCCAAGAACGCAGCCATCGAAGCGTACGAGGCGCGCCGCGTCGCATGAAGGCGCGCATTGCCGTACTCGGGGGCGATGGCATCGGCCCTGAAGTGGTCGCTGAGGCGGTGCGGGTACTGGAGCGCATCGCGGAGCGGTACAACCACGAGTTCGTTCTGGAGCACCTGCCTTTCGGTGGTGTGGCCATCGATGCGTTTGGCGACGGGCTGCCGCCCGCCACTTTGGAAGGGTGCCTGGCGGCCGATGGCGTATTGCTCGGCGCCATCGGCGGCCCGAAGTGGGGCCCCAAGGCGCCGGTACGTCCGGAAGCAGCGTTGCTACGGCTGCGCGCGGCGCTGGGCGTTTATGCCAATCTTCGCCCCGTGAAGGTGATCCCTGCCCTACGCGAGTCTTCGACCATCAAGGCTGAGGTCATCGATGGTGTCGACATGCTGTTCGTTCGCGAACTCACGGGCGGCATTTACTTCGGGCGCAAGTGGCGCGAAGGCGATCGTGCCGTCGACGAATGCGCCTATACCGTCGCCGAGATCGAGCGCATCACCCGCGTTGCGGGCCAGCTTGCAAGACAGCGCCGATCTCGCGTGACTCAAGTCGACAAGTCCAACGTACTCGAGACCTCGCGGTTGTGGCGCGAGGTCAGTCAGCGCGTGATCGATACCGACTTCCCGGACGTGTCGATCGAGCACATGTTTGTCGATGCTGCGGCAATGCATCTCGTTCGCCGGCCACGCGATTTCGATGTCATCCTCACCGAGAATCTCTTTGGTGATGTGTTGACGGACGAAGCAGCGATGCTCGCCGGATCACTCGGCGTTCTGCCCTCGGCCGCGCTCGGTGATGGACGCCGCGGTCTGTATGAGCCGATTCACGGCTCAGCGCCCGACATCGCGGGGCGGGGTATCGCCAACCCCTGCGGCACCATACTCAGCGCCGCGCTGTTGCTGCGACATTCGCTCGGACTCGAAGCGGAAGCCCTGGCCATCGAAGCCGCCGTCAACGACGCACTGGAGGCCGGCGCTCGGACCGCGGATCTCGCGGCCGCGCCTGCCGCGGCTCTGGACACGCGCGGCATGGGCGATGCGGTTCTAACCAAGTTGAGCTAGCTGCGCAGGGCCGCGAGCCCCGCATCGAGATCAGTTCGCAGATCGTCGATCGCCTCGATCCCGATCGATAGCCGCAGCAGTCCATCGACGAGCCCGGCTGCCGCCCGCGCGGCAGGCTCCATTGCAGCATGGGTCATGGTGGCCGGATGCGCGATCAGGCTCTCCACGCCACCCAGGGATTCGGCCAGAGAAAACAACTCCAAGGCGCCGAGGAAACGCTCGACAGCCGGCACACCACCGTCGATTTCGATCGTCAGCATCGCGCCGAATCCACTCTGTTGCGCCTTGGCGACGGCGTGACCCGGATGCGTCGGCAAGCCCGGGTAGTACACCTTTCTCACGCCAGGGGCCACCGCCAGGTGCTGGGCCAAGGCGCCCGCGTTGCTCTCATGCAGTGCCATGCGCGCATGCAGCGTGCGGATACCCCGCAGGGTCAGGAAACTGTCGAACGCAGCACCCGTCATACCGAGCGCATTGGCCCACCATGCGAATTGCTGGTGTAAATCTTCGCTGGAAGCGACCACCGCACCGCCCACCACATCGCTATGCCCATTCAAATATTTGGTCGTTGAATGAACCACCACATCCGCGCCGAGTTGCAAGGGTTGCTGCAGCACAGGTGACATGAAGGTATTGTCCACCACCGCCAGGGCACCCGCGGCCTTGGCGGCCGCCGCCACGGCACGGATGTCCGTGATGCGCAGCAAGGGGTTGCTCGGCGTTTCAATCCACACCAACGCTGCTGGCGTACTTAAACTCGCGCGCAGCGCCTCGGCGTTGCCGAAGTCCACAAATTCCACCGAGAAATCGCCCCGCTTGTGCCAGGCATTGAACAGACGAAAGGTACCGCCGTAGCAATCGTGTGGGGCCACAACGCGCGCGCCTCGCGGCAGCACCTGACCAATGAGTGCGATGGCTGCCATCCCGGAGCCCGTGATGACGGCGCCGGCGCCACCCTCGAGTTCACGCACGGCCTCACCCAGCAAGTCGCGGGTCGGATTGCCGGAGCGGGAGTAATCGTATTTTCCCTTCACGCCGAAGGCCGGGAATGCGTAGGTCGAGCTGAGATGAATGGGCGGCACCACGGCGCCGGTGGCAGCATCGGATTCCAAGCCAGCGCGGACAGCGACGGTTCGTGGGTCGAGACGGGTCATACGACATCCTCAGTCAAAGTAGCGAGCAGCGGCGCGAGTTGGGCCGCCTCTTTCAAAAACGCATCGTGGCCGTATAGCGACGACATTTCGACCAGCCGACCTCGCGGCAGACGTCGAACCATCTCGCGCATGTCTTCGATCGGCACGAGCTGATCCTCGCGAACGCCGATGGCGAGCACCGGAGTGTCGATTCGACTGACATCGACGCGATGCAGATCGATCGACTCGGATAGCAGAAGAAACGAGTCGGGTTGATAACGCGCCGCGTAGTCGCGTCCCCGAGCAAGTAGGTAGTCTTCGACCGGAAACACGAAGCGACCGTTCTCGAGTCGCGGCTCACCGTCGAATCGGGTGGCAAACTCAGCTTGACTGCGATACGTCGCCATCGCGAGCGCCCGAGCGAGCGCGAGCCCACCCGCCGGCTGTCCCGTCTCGATGGCAAAGCGCACCGTCCGTCGCTGGACACATCGCCATGCCGTCGCCATCGGGTGTGTGCGCTCCGCGGCACTCATCACCAGCAACTGATCCACGCGTTGCGGGTACTGCTCGGCAAACGCCAAGGCCACCATGCCGCCGTACGATGCACCCACGATGCACCGAACACGATCGATACGTAAATGATCGAGCAAATGCTTGAGCACATCCGCCTGGTCATAGGTCGAGACCGGCGGAAAATTCTCCCCGGGCAAGGGCGCGGTGGTACGACCACTGCCACCGAGATAATCGAAGGCGAGAACCTGCAAGGCATGAGTGGGCATGGCACGGCCGGGCCCAGCGATGTCCTGCCACCAAGCGGACCCGTCGTCCTGTTCGGCGAAAACGCGTCGGTGGCCGGAGATGCCACCCGCCACGACGATCAGCGGCGCATCAGCCGGACCCACGAGGCGCCAGGCGATACGCACGTTCTCGAGTTGGCCGCCATGATGAAGTGCAAATGCCCCGGGCAGTACGAACTCGCCCTCGGAGACATCGCCTGTTGTTTGCTGTGCGCTATCGGTCTTCACGAGTCCCATGACCCACGCGGTCCTACCGCATGCCGTTCACCGAGACTCCCGAAAAGAGCGCCCGCACCCGCGGGAGGCGACAGCCCTACCCTGCCATTGGCAGGTTGCGTCGTTCGCTCATCTGTCGCGGGACCCAAGATCCCTGCGCAGGAGTTGGCACCTTCCCGGGCGGGTTAGGCCTGGCGGTTGCCCCGGCGTCAAAGGGCCTTTTCCCTCAGCCGGTCTCGATGAGAAGCCGAATATTAGCCGTCAGCGGCGATTCGCGTCAATGCATTGCGCCTTGCCAAGCTCGATCGCGTGTATTAACGTGTTAACACACTATCACGATGGAACAGCCACCTTGAAACCCCATGCCCGTCTGACCCCGCGGCAGGAAGCGCGCGCCGAGCGCGCCCTGTACCAGGCCGTCCTCACGCTGCGCAGCATCGATGAGTGCCGCGCGTTCTTTCGCGATTTGTGCACCCCCGCAGAACTCGAGGCGATGTCCGATCGCTGGGCGGTTGTCGAATGGCTGGAGCGAGGACTGCCCTATCGCGAGATCCACAAGCATACGGGCGTGAGCGTCACCACGATCGCGCGAGTGGCTCGCTATGTGGCCGCCGGCAACGGCGGTTACGATTTGGCCGCACGCCGACTCGATTCGCAGCGCAGCGCAGGCGGGTCGACGCGATGAGTGCCTCAGTCATCGACAAGGCCACGCGACTCAAGCTTGCCATTCAGAAGTCAGGGCGCCTCACCGAGCACTCGACGGACCTATTGGTTCGCTGTGGTCTGAAGTTCTCGCGCGGCAAAGACCAGCTGGTCGGATTCGGCGAGAACATGCCACTCGATCTGCTGTTCGTTCGTGATGACGACATTCCCGATCTTGTCGAAGAGGACGTCTGCGATCTGGGACTCGTCGGTCTCAACGTCATCGAGGAAAAGCGCCTTGAGATGGCGGCCCGTGGGCACTCGACGCGCTTCGAGGTGCTGCGCTCCCTCGACTTCGGACGATGCCGCTTGTCGATTGCGGTACCTGAAGAGACCTCTTGGATGGGGCCGGAATCGCTGCGTGGCAAACGGGTGGCAACCACCTATCCGTTTCTGCTTGGCCACTATCTGCGCACCCACAATATCAATGCTGAGGTCGTCACCTTATCGGGCGCTGTGGAGATCGCGCCGAGACTCGGTCGGGCGGACGCCATCTGCGATCTGGTATCGACGGGCTCAACCTTGATCGCCAACCGTCTGCGTGAGGTCGAGACGGTGCTGCAGAGCAATGCCGTGCTGGTCAGAACGCCGCTTGAACTCCCGCCCGACAAACAGGCGTGGGTCGAGCGCCTGCTGATGCGTATTGATGGCGTGCAGCAGGTTCGCGAAAGCAAGTACATCATGCTGCACGCGCCCCGCTCTGCCCTGCCCGCGATCCGCAAACTGTTGCCCGGAACCGAGTCGCCTACCATCATTCCACTGGAAGGTAATCCCGACAAAGTCGCAGTGCATGCCGTGTGCCGCGAGAATGTCTTTTGGGAAACGCTCGAGAGCCTCAAGGCTGCAGGCGCGAGCGCGTTACTGGTGCTGCCGGTCGAGAAGATGCTCGTATGATGCTACCGATATTCGATTACGCCAAGCTCGACGAGTCGGCCCGCAAGCAAGTGCTCGCGCGACCCTCCGCCGCCGGTCGGGAGGAGCTGCTCGCCCTCGTTCGCGAGACCGTTCGCGAGGTGCGCAGCCGTGGCGATGCGGCGATGCTCGAGTACGCTGCCCGCTTCGATGGCGGCGTGCCAGTCAATCTGAAGGTGCCGGCGAGCGAATTCCTGCAGGCCTTCTCCACGCTCAGCAAAGATGGTCGTGACGCACTGATCCGCGCGATCACCAACCTCAAAAAATTTCACCAGGCGCAGTTGCCGCAGCCGATATCGGTGGAAACTTCCCCTGGGGTCCTGTGCGAGCGCATCACGCGGCCCATCGACTCGGTCGGCATCTACGTACCCGGCGGGTCGGCCCCATTGGTCTCCGCACTATTGATGGCGGCCATCCCTGCCGAGATTGCAGGCTGCAAGCGCCGCGTGCTGTGCAGCCCGGCGGTTCGCGGTGGCCACATCCACCCGCACATCCTGGCGGCGGCGAAACTGTGTGGCATCGAGGAGGTCTATGCGATTGGCGGCGCCCAAGCCATCGCGGGACTCGCCTATGGAACGCAAACCATCCCGAAGGTCGACAAGATCGTGGGTCCCGGGTCCGCGTGGGTGACCGCCGCGAAGCAGATCGTCGCCGAAGATCCGGAGGGGGCTGCGCTCGACTTGCCCGCCGGGCCCTCAGAGGTCTTGGTCATCGCCGATGCCACGGCGCGACCACGCTTCATTGCCGCCGATCTGCTGGCGCAAGCCGAGCACGACCCGCTCTCGCAGGCGGTGTTGCTGACGCCATCAAAAAGCCTCGCCGAGGCCGTGCGTGAAGCCGCTGAGGAGTTACTCATTGGCTTGTCGCGTCGCGAAATCCTCGATCAGTCGCTGCAACGCAGCCGGATTATCGTGGTTCCGAATCTTCAGGACGCGTTTGACATTTCGAATCGCTACGCTCCCGAGCATCTCATCATCCACATTGTCGAGGCGCGCGAGTGGCTCGATCGAGTGACCTCCGCAGGCTCGGTGTTCCTTGGACAATGGACGCCTGAGCCGCTCGGTGATTATTGCTCGGGTACCAATCACGTCTTGCCGACCTATGGCTACGCGCGTGCCTACAGTGGACTGTCGGTGCTCGATTTCCAGAAGCGAATCACGGTGCAGGAGGCGACACCCGCGGGCCTGCTGGGTCTCGGCCCCACGGCTGTTGCCATGGCGCGCATCGAAGGCCTCGACGCACATGCGCTGGCGGTAAAGACGCGCATCGAAGTGCTCAAGCCGGCGGGCACATGACCATGGAGGCCGTGGACAATGCGGCAATCTCGGCGCTCGCGCGTCCAGACATCGTCGCGCTCGCGCCCTATGAGCATGCGGTGTATGCGCCCACCCTTGAGCGGCTGCATGCGAATGAGTTGCCCTGGCCGCCGCTGTCGGAAGATTCCGGCAGCGCCCTGCACCGTTACCCTGAGCCGCAGCCCGCAGCGCTGGTCGCCGCACTGGCTGGGCAATACGGTGTGGCAGCCGAGCAGCTTCTTCTCGGGCGTGGCAGCGATGAAGGCATAGATCTTTTGACGCGGGCATTTTGTCGTGCGGGCGTCGATGCGGTCATCACCTGCCCACCGACCTTCGGCATGTACGCCGTCGCCGCCCGAATCCAGGGCGCGGAGGTAATCAGCGTGCCGCTCGATGAGCGTTACGCGCTCGACGAAGTCCGTGTAATCGCCGCACTGGAGCGCAGCGTCAAGCTCGTGTGGTTGTGCTCGCCGAACAATCCCACAGGCAATAGCCTTGACGCTGCCGCCATTCGTCGCGTGCTCGAAGCCGCCCGCGATCAAGCGCTCGTGGTGATCGACGAGGCATACATCGAATTTTCAAAAAATCCATCATGGATTGATTCTCTGGCGGCGTATCCCCACCTCGTGATCCTGCGCACCCTGTCGAAGGCGCAAGGGCTCGCAGGCGCACGCATTGGAACGGTGATTGCCTCACCGACGGTGATTCGGCTACTCCGCAAGATCATCCCACCCTACGCGATCGCGCGGCCGACCTCGGTCGCAGCTGAGCAAGCCTTGCAGGAACACAACCGTGCCATCGCACTCGAGCGCATCGCGCGAATCTGTGCCGAGCGCGAAAGGCTGCGCGCGGCCCTGTCGCGTTCTGCGTGGGTAAAGACGGTGTATCCGAGTGACGCGAACTTCCTGTTGCTCTCGACCACCAATGCACGTCAAGTGCTCGATCGATTGCAAGCCGTGTCACTGCTCGCCCGAGACTTCAGCGGTAAACCGGGGCTCGATGAAGCCGTTCGCCTCACGGTGGGAACCCCTGATCAAAACAATCGCGTCATTGAGGCGCTAGGGTGCAGTCCATGAGAGTGCTTTTCGTCGATCGGGACGGCACGCTGGTCGAAGAACCCGACGACAATCAGGTTGATCGGCTCGAGAAAATTCGCTTCATGCCGGGCGCTTTCGCCGCTCTCAAGCAGTTACAGGATACGGGCTACACGCTCGTGATGGTGACCAACCAAGATGGCCTCGGCACCAGCTCCTTTCCCACGGCTGATTTCACGGTTCCACAGCAGTTCATTCTCGATGCCTACGCCAGCCAAGGCGTGTTCTTTCGCGAGATCTTCGTCTGCCCCCACCGACCGACCGACGGCTGTGCTTGCCGCAAGCCGAACACGGGTCTCGTCGCCGAATGGATCGCTGCCGAAGGCGTTGATCTCAGTCGATCGGCCGTAATCGGCGATCGGGAGACCGACCTCGAGTTCGCTCGGCGCCTCGGCTGCTCTGCGTATCGCATTCAGTCGCCCAGCGAGTCCGCCAAAGATTGGACGCACGCGGTGCGCGAGCTTACCGCGCGACGGGCTCGCGTGATGCGGCGTACCCGCGAAACCTCGATCGAGGTGGCGGTCGATCTTGATCACATCGAGCCGTTGGCACTGAGTACCGGAATCGGTTTTTTCGATCATATGCTCGAGCAGCTCGGTAAGCATGGCGGCTTTTCGCTCGAGCTGCGCTGCGTGGGCGATCTGCAGGTGGATGAGCATCACACCGTGGAGGATTGCGCTCTTGCACTCGGGCAAGCACTGCGCGAGGCGCTCGGCGACAAGCGGGGAATTGGCCGCTACGGCTTCCTGTTACCGATGGACGAAGCGCGGGCGCAGGTGGCCATCGATCTGTCTGGTCGCAGCCACTTCGTATTCGAGGGTCAGTTCACCCGCGACTCGGTCGGCCAGTTGCCCACCGAGCTTGTCCCGCATTTTTTTCGCTCGCTTGGCGATGCGCTCGGCGCTGCCGTGCACGTCAGTGTCACCGGCGAGAATTCCCATCACATGGTGGAAGCCTGCTTCAAAGGTGTCGGCCGCGCGTTACGCATGGCGCTTCGCCGCGAGGGTGATGATCTGCCGAGTACCAAAGGCGTCCTGTGAAGGCAGACGTCGATGTCGTGGTGGTCGATTCGGGCGGCGCCAACCTCGCCTCGCTTGGCTTCGCGCTCGATCGGCTCGGGGCGCGCAGCGTCGTCAGCGCTGACCCGGATCGCATCGCCGGTGCACGACGGGTCCTGCTGCCGGGCGTGGGTGCCGCAGGTTCCATCATGCAACGGCTCGAGTCGCTCGGGCTCGTCGAGACGTTGCGTAACCTGCAGTGCCCCGTTCTCGGTATTTGCCTTGGCATGCAGATCCTCTGCGAGCGGTCGGCCGAAGACGACACGCACTGCCTCGGTATCTTGCCGGGCACGGTCCAGCGATTTGCGGAGGCGCCTGACGCACCGGTGCCGCACATGGGCTGGAACCGAGTGCGCATCACGCAGGATGATGCGCTACTGCGCGGGATCAGCTCGAGTGATTGGTTCTACTTCGTGCACAGCTATCATCTGCAGCCGGGGCTCACTGCCACACTCGCCGAGACCGACTACAGCGTGCCGTTCACGTCGATCGTGCGACAGAGAAACTTCCGCGGCGTGCAATTTCACCCCGAGCGTTCATCCACCGCGGGCGCACGCGTGCTGCGAAATTTTCTGGAGTTGACGTGATTCTCATTCCCTCGATCGACTTACGCGGCGGCCGCTGTGTCCGACTGTTGCAGGGCGACTTTTCCGCCGAGACGATCTATGACCTCGACCCGGCCGAGCTGGCGGCACGCTATCGGGATCTCGGCGCTGCGTGGTTGCACGTGGTCGACCTCGATGGCGCCCGGGAGGGTGCGCTCGGTAATCGCTCGCAAATCCTCCATCTCGCCAAAACCGGCGGCCTGCGTTTGCAGGTCGGTGGCGGCGTACGTGCGACCGCTACCGTGCGGACGCTGCTCGAGGGTGGCATTGCACGCGTGGTTGTCGGTAGTGCGGCCCTTGAAGATACCGCGGGGGTACAGCAGTGGTTAGCGGATTTTGGCGGCGACCGAGTCTGCCTAGCCCTCGACGTACGCATCGATTCTTTGGGCACGCCTCGAGTTCACACGCGCGGTTGGACCGAAGCTACGGCGGTGAGTCTCTGGGAAGCGGTTGATCGGTTCGCGCCGCAGGGCCTACGACATGTGCTGTGCACCGACATCGCCCGGGATGGTGCGTTGGCGGGTCCAAGCTTCGATCTGTACGCCGAATGTCTGCGGCGCTATCCGTATATCGCTTGGCAGGCGTCCGGTGGCGTTCGCCATCAGTCAGACCTGGAACAACTGCGGGCCATGGGCATGCCGGCGGCGGTCAGCGGTAAAGCCTTTCTCGAGGGCCGAATCACTGAAATCGAGGCGCGCTCATGGTGGGCAGCCTGAATGCTCGCCAAACGCATCATTCCCTGCCTCGACGTGCGCGACGGACAAGTCGTCAAGGGAGTTCGTTTTCGCGATCACCGAATCGTCGGCGACATCCTCGAACTCGCTGCGCGCTACCGCGACGAAGGGGCCGACGAGCTCGTGTTTTACGACATCACCGCGAGCCCCGATGGGCGCAGCGTTGATCGGGACTGGGTGCGTCGCGTGGCGCAGTTGCTCGACATTCCATTTTGCGTCGCCGGCGGTATTCGCTCCATTGCCGAGGGTGAGGCGGTCCTCAATGCCGGGGCCGAGAAGATCTCGATCAACTCACCGGCACTCGAGAACCCGTCGCTGATCGACGCCCTCGCCCGTCGGTTTGGTTCGCAGTGTGTCGTGGTCGGCGTCGACAGTGAAACGACCCCGAGCGGGTATCGGGTGCATCGCTACACCGGTGATCCGAACCGCTCGGCAGATAGCGGGCGCGATACCCTGAGCTGGGTCCGAGAGGCCGTCGATCGCGGTGCCGGCGAAGTTGTCCTCAATTGCATGAGCAGCGATGGCGTTCGTCGTGGCTACGATCTTGCTCAACTCCTCGCGGTCCGCGAGTGCTGCCCTGTGCCGCTCGTCGCATCCGGGGGCGCCGGAACCGTGCAGCACTTCGTCGAGGTGTTCCTTGAACCCCGAGTCGATGCGGCGCTCGCCGCCAGCGTCTTCCACTCGGGTGAGATTGTCGTACGTGAACTCAAGCAAACCCTGATCCAGGCGGGTGTGGAGATTCGTCCATGATCGTGAGTATGGAAAATGCGGCAGAACTCGATTTCGCCAAAGGCGAAGGCTTGCTCACCGCCGTGGTCCAGCACGCGAGCTCCGGTGAAGTGCTGATGGTCGGATGGATGACCCGCGAAGCGCTGGAGGAAACTCTTCGCCGCGGCCGTGCCGTCTTTTGGAGTCGCAGTCGGCAGTGCCTGTGGGAAAAGGGGGAAACCTCCGGCCATACGCTGCATGTCACCGCGGTGCATGCGGACTGCGATCGCGACACCCTGCTCGTTCTGGCAACGCCCGACGGAGCCGTCTGCCACAAGGGCACGCGCCACTGTTTCGGCGATGCGGCGCTGATCGGGAACTCCGTTAACCGCGATCAGGGACCGCTCGCATTTCTTA
>Ga0172376_10007528_pt1 | contig 11591 bp, 9 predicted proteins | sample Lak35m_FD_121114 | JGI IMG/M metagenome (GOLD analysis project Ga0172376, IMG submission 121114) | Freshwater microbial communities from Kabuno Bay, South-Kivu, Congo - kab_092012_35m | ecosystem: Environmental > Aquatic > Freshwater > Lake | place: Democratic Republic of the Congo: South-Kivu...
AGATGGAGTTACACTTGGTGTAGCTGTTTCAGTAGGTGTAGTTGTTATGCTTGGAGTAATACTAGGTGTATTACTTACACTAATACTTGGAGTGTTAGTAGGAGTGATAGTGTTAGATGGAGTAGCTGTGTTAGAAGGTGTCACTGTATTACTTGGTGTAGCGGTTGTACTTGGAGTGATACTAGGTGTTGCTGTTTCACTTATTGAAGGTGTAATACTAGGTGTTGTTGTATTACTTGGAGTAGCAGTTGTACTTGGAGTAATACTAGGTGTTGCTGTCTCAGATGGAGTAGCAGTTGTACTTGGAGTAATACTAGGTGTTGTTGTCTCAGATGGAGTAGCAGTTATACTTGGAGTAACAGTGTTACTTGGAGTAATACTAGGTGTTGCTGTTTCACTTATTGAAGGTGTAATACTAGGTGTTGCTGTCTCAGATGGAGTAGCTGTTATGCTTGGAGTTACAGTACTAGATGGTGTCACACTAGCAGTTGGTGTTTCACTAGGTGTAACAGTAATACTAGGTGTAATACTTGGAGTATTACTTACACTAATACTTGGTGTTACACTAGCTGTTAAACTTGGAGTAGCTGTCACACTAATTGAAGGTGTTTCACTAGGTGTGGAGCTAACACTTATAGATGGAGTTACAGTAGCTGTTAATGATGGTGTTGATGTTACACTAATTGAAGGTGTTTTACTAGGTGTAGATGAAGGTGTAGCACTTACACTTATAGATGGAGTAACACTAATTGAAGGTGTTTCACTAGGTGTGGCACTAATACTTATACTAGGTGTAGCACTTGGAGTAGCTGTAGATGTTACAGAAATAGAAGGTGTTAAACTTATAGATACTGTAATTGATGGTGTTATAGATATTGATGGTGAAGCAGAAGCTGGAGGTGACGGAGGCGCCATCTCAATTTCTTCACGAATCAAATTTAATCCAATAGAAGGAGTTATTGATGGAGTTGGAGTTGGAAGAACTGATATACGAGTGTATTGTAAAGGATCATATAAGACCAACTGTGCGTCTTTTACTATTTTTTCAGCTTCTTGTAATGAACGTAAATTTGTATCTCTAACACCAGATATAATTCTTATATTATTGTTATAAACATCAGTTAATGGTCCTGTTAATTTCCAAACTAAAGAAGTAATATCATAATAATTAAGATATGATCTATTGTTAGTTATGGTATCAAAATCTTCTTTAAGAACTTCAACAACATAAGGGTTAACTGAAGTTTTTAATTGAGCTACATAACGTACATAATATCCTTTAATGTAATCTTCTTCACTTGGTACTCTAATAGTACCTTTTAGTAACGGAGCATCTAATGTACCAGAAAAGCGTTGTGTGAATCCACCACTTATATAATTTCCTTTTTGTACATAATCTAAAGTTAAAGAAGAATCAGCTGTTATACGTGTTAATAAAAATGAAGTATTTGTATGTTTTTCTCCAGACCAATATCTATTTTGTTTATCTTTATGATAAAAACCTTTATATGGTTGACTTGAGTCAGTTACCAGAAAGTCTCCCCCTTGGCTAAACCCTGTTTCTATTATATATGACTCTGGTATGTACATTTTAATTTGTTGTTCCTTCTAAATGAATAACTTTAAAATTAGCAGTTGATGTTGTTACATAATTAACAGCTGGTGCTCCATAAGCACTTAATCCTAATGATTGTTTATTTTGTTCTATAAAATTATAAAAAGTTACAAATAATTGATTAAAAGAATCATTAGTTATACCATATTGAGTTGTTATTGTAGTACCACTACCACCACCAGTTCCTCCTCCCCCAACAAATATTGTTAGTTCAACATCAAATGGTTGATTTTCAATACCTCCTGCTTTATCAAAAGGAATATGTTTAATAATAGTATTTGTTCCATTTTCTTGTAATTTTATAGGAAAAAGAAAGTTTTCATTTCCTTTTTGTATTTGTCCAAAAAATGTAGCTTCCCAAGCTTGTTTTGAAGTTTTTGTCACATCTTCATAAAAATCTTTTGTTAATTGAGATGCTGTTTTCTTCCAGTAAGCATCTTTAACTACTTTTCCTAAAGCATAATTATCAAATGGTTCTGGTTTTCTAAGAAGTTCAGTCATATTTTTTAACACTGTATTCCAATCAGAAGTTCCTACACCGTTAGATGGTGTTTTAAATTCTTCAAATGTAGCTGGAAAGTTAGGAGCATTTAGTGGTTTAGCAGCATTATACCAGTTTTCTAAATATTTTTCAATAAAATCTTGACTAACAATATAATCAGTAATTGTTTGTATTTTAGGTTTGATCACATTTATATTATCAGTATTTGGAAAAAAATCATTTATTTCATATTCAACAGTATATATTTTTTTAGGATCTGAACTTAAATCACTAATTAAACCAAAGTTAGGTTTAATAGATCCTCCTTTAGTGACAGCGAATACATACTGGCTAATTATATAATCAGCTAAAGCACAATATAAATATCCATTTTGTGCCTGATTAATTCTAGCTGATGCTATAATTTTTTTAAGTTTATCTTTATCAATTGATGCTCTATCTTTAATACTTTCATTATCTAATAAACAAATTTGAGTTTTAATATTAGTTATCCAATCATTATTTTGAAGACTATGATTAATACCTGTAATAATAAATCCTAAATTTTTATTATAGTAGTCTCTAGGTAATATTGTTTTATCAATAGTAAAAATTTGACCAATAACAAATCCACCTATACCATCAAGAGTAATTTCAAGTTCAAATGGAATTAAAGCTTTAAAGTCAATATCTTGTCCATTAAGTTGATAATGTACTGTTTTTAATAAACTACCCGCATTTATAACTTGATTTTCTTGAGGTACAACTGTTACTTGCCATTGTTGAACACCTTGTTTATTATTAACTCCTGTAACATTATAATTAATATAGTTAGTTAATGAATCAACATTTTTAAATATATTATAATAATAAACATCACTGCCTGATAATACTGTGCTTCCGTAGTTTACAGTTGTTGGGTTATTTCCAGCATCATATGTAGCTGATATAACTCTATCTTCTAACCCAGCATTAAAATATGTTTGAGTTGAAGCATATATATCACCTAAATTACCCTCATTAGCTCCACTAGTACCAGCTCCAATAGCTATCATTGTTGATTGCTCAGCAAATATACGAGAGTTTATTTTAACATCTCTACAAATACTCTTTAAACCAATTAAATCAAACTTAAATTTACTTTCTTTAGAAGCGTTTTCAAAATACTTAGCGTCAATAATTTGAACAACATTTCTATCAGTAAATAATTTAAAGTCATTAATACCTCCTAAAGAAAATGAACAAGCATCTAAAACATCTTGTAATAAAGTCAACACATCAACTCCATCAGGTCCACCAGATAAATTTCTATATAATTGTATAATTTTACTTATTGAGACAAATATTTTACCTACTTGACCAATATTTTTTGTACCTGGAGCTAAAAATTCAACTTTACTTAAATCAGCTATATGAGTTAAAGCATTATCTGTTAATGATGTGACATTAACTTCAGTAAATAAGTCTGGAGAAAATCCATCAGTTTGATTTGTTATAAATGTAGCTTGTGAATTTTGGATTATACATGTTGTTGGATCAATACTAACTGAGTCTTCACTAGCTAAACATGGTGTATTTCCTGGTAAGACTATTGTTACAACAGGTCTTTTTGCTTTATCTTTACTATTTTTTAATAGAAAAAATTCATTTATAATAGCTATGAAAGTATCCATTTGAATATACTCAATACCTACACCTTCAGTTTTACCATCACAAAATTTAATAACAACACTTTTATCTAAATCAATACCAGTAGTACCCGCATAGTTAATTTCATAGTTATCCCATGTACCTACTACATCAGCAAATGAACCAGATAATAATCTTGTTTTAATATCATCATAGATAGCGTCTGTTTGATCTCGTAATATTTTTTGATCATCAGTTGATGATCCACTTATATATAAGCTTCCAGATACATCACCTGTTGTATTTCCACTACCATAAGTAAAACTTCCAACAAATTCAGCTTCATTAATTTTACCTATAATATTTAAAAATATTTTTTCAAAATTACTTAAAAGTGGTTTTTGTTCTTCAGCAATTGAAGTTGTAGTATTTGGTGTGTAACTAGAACCTAGAATAATATTTGGATTAGCACTAGCTTTAAGTGTCTCAATAACTTCACCTCTAGATATTAATGTTGTACTACATTGAAATCCTCCATTAGACATTAATTGCCATGAGAAATTTTTCACATACCCTAATAAAGCATCATAATTACCTTTATTATCAGCTATATCAGAATCAATTTTATTGTATATATCAATATCAGTTATTCCTGGTTTGAATGGATTAATTGTTGGTTTGTCAAAATTTTTTACTTCTTTAATATTAGGATAATTATTTATAGAAGTAGGAACATCATGATCAATATATTGTGACCATCCCCACTCTAAAAGAACAGTATAACCTGTTCTCATAAATAATATTTCTAATTCTTCAAGTTGGTGTTTATCCCATGCCATGAATTGTATTGTAGCCTCTCTTAAAGAACCATAAGCACTTTTATTAATAATATTAACATTAGTTATACCAGGCATTGGGCGTAAACCATATAACCTATCTACTTTATTATCATTTGGGTTAGAGTTAATTTTATCTATACTACTAGCATAAACACCATCTAACTTTCCCACACCAGACCTTAAACTATATTTATCATTTCCTTTATCATATAAAGTACCACCTTCTAAAATATATTTTTTAGATAAAGAGTCACCAGTGTATCTATTATCATTAACTAATTTACCTGTTTTTTTATCAAATACTTTAGAGTCATAATTAACAAAAGATGTCATCCTAACCCAGGAATTTTTTCCTGTAGTATATCTTAAAAAAGCGTCAGTTCTAACATCAGATGAAACTATCTTTTCACGGGCCTTAAGTTGGGCAGCTATTACAGGCTTAAGAGTACTTTTAAATATAGACATAACACTTTTTAACTATTTAATTGTTCAAAATCAGCTAAAATTTGAGTAACATTACCTGGTATTCTTAATTGATATCCAAGTGTTGGATACAATGAATCATTGGGTAAGTCAGGATTAGCTATTTGGATAATCCACCAATATGTTGGATCTCCATAAAATTGATAAGCTAATTTATCTAACCTATCACCTCTTATTGTATTTAAAAATACATCGTTCTCAGTTAAAAGTATATTTGGATACCTAACTGATTCACGATATCTAATTGATATAGGGTATTGAACAGTTGGTACTGTTCTGATTACTGGAATATTATCATAGCGATCCATGATAATAAATATGAATTTAGACCAGAATTCTAATTAATCTAAAAACTTGTTAGATGCTGGAGTTTTGACAGATCCGTCTTTATTGTATATAGCTCCAGCTTGAGTTGGATATGCTTTTTTATCTAAAGTCACAAATGGTGTGTCTGAGTATTTACCAGATTGTACTTTTCTAGGTAAGAATGTATGTATAGGTTTAAATGATAAATTTACCTTAATGTGTTTAGGTAATTCATATTGTTCTTTATCAATACCATTTTCAGGATCAGTTAAAGCTATTTCCCAATTAGAATCTAACATTCCTGATAATTTGATATCAGTGAATATACCTGGCTGTCTGTATAAATAATCACCAACAGTTAAGTAAGATATATTACCTCTCATCTTTAAAGCTGATGAATAATCGGGGGCAAATGATGATAACAAATAATTTAATTTTCTATAAATTGGTCTCATTTCCTCTGGTGAATGAGCAAATATAGTAAAGGCAACACTTATGTCTCTTGAAAATCCTTCATAAACATAAAATTCTTCACCTCTACCCATGTAGCGGAATGAATTCCATTTAGCTGTCATTCCGTCATCAAAACCATCTAAATAAGCTCTAAATGCTAACACATCTGTATTTATACCTGTTGTTACAGGAGCATCATTATTTAAAAATTCAATTCTAAATTTAATTATATCACGTCCAAAAAATCCACTTATACCTGTGTCACTTGTAACTGTTTTACTAAAAACAGATCCATCTTTAGCTATATCACTATTTGGATTTAAAGAATTTTTATAAAAAACATCATTATTAACAACATCAATAACATTGATAGAGTCAACATTATGTTTTGTTTTTATATTATTAGGCCCATACTTACTAGTTGATACACCTAATCTTGATTGTATATTTCTTGATCTATAAAGAGGATGATTATAAATAGAAAAATCATTATCAGCTATTCTAGTATTAATTTCATCTATTCCATCTTGTATTCTCTTAGCTTCAGCTGTTAATTTAGAAGCATTACTATTTAATTGGTCAGCTAAAGCTCTATCAGATTCACTTATAGTGTTTGTTTCACCTGTAAATGGATTAGTTATATCTTCTGTTAAAAGATTAGCTCTAGTACGACTACGAAGAGATTGACCAACTAAATCTAAAGCTTGCTGTTGTTGAGATCTAATAAAACCACTGCTAGTTATTGTTCTATACCCATCAATATAAGATGATATACCTTTATATGATAAGGTTGAAACTGTTGGTTTATCAGTTTTTATAGTAGTAGTGAAAATTTGTGTTTTTCCTATACCATAAACTGAAGCAGCTCCACCATTATATTCTTGTAATAAAGTAGGTGTTGTGTTTCCTGGAGTTGTGTTTTTTATTTTATCTAGGTATCCAATTAATCTATTTTTACCTAATCTATCATTATTTAAAACAATATTTTCATAATTATAACCTTTAATATTATTTAAACTATCACCTTCTAAAAATCCAACTCCACCAACAGGAAGAATACCATGGCGAATTATATGTCCTCCTAAAGCATTAATTGGAACTTGAGCTAATGTATTTAAGCCTAAATTATATAATCTAGTATTATTATTAGTTAAAGCTCTAAAATCTTGTGGTTGTTCTAATTTTGGATTAGATAATTGTAAACCTACTTGTTTAATTAAAAATGAAGCGCCTCTACCGCTAAGGTAAAATTTACCTATACGGGCTGTGTCTCTAATAGCTGAAATTCCTACATTTAAAACTCCACCACGTATTAAACCATCGTCAAAACTATTATATCTTATACGTGGTATTTCAGGTTTGTTATTGAAGCTTTGATTATAGAATGTCGCTAATTCAGACCAATCATTATTTAATGTTAGAAAAGGCATTAGTATCTTCCTTCTTTAGGTCCTTTATCTCTGTAAACATCACCAATTGGTATTCCATTTCCATCTAAAGTAGAAGCAGGAACAAATACTGTGAATCTACCTTTACCATATCTTCTACCAGTTAATAAGTCTTGAGATCCTTGTAATATGTTATTTTGAACTTTAGCTTGAATATCTGATGTTGTCATTTGACTTACACTTTCAAATACAGGTTGTGTTTTACCTTGTAAACCTAATCCACTAAATACTAATCTTTTTTCTAATGTAAATCCAGTATTTGTTGATGATGCAAATTGAGAATTAGCTCTAGAATTAGATGATCCTAATGAATTAACATATTGTTGAGGTGTTACACCATGTAAATCTAAAGTTGACGGAGCAATTTTAGTTTGGTTAGGTGCATCACCATATGTTCTTCCTGAGATTAGATCTTGAGAAGATATCATTATGTTATTCTTAGCTAGAGCTTGAATGTTAGATGAAGTACGTTGTCCTTCATTTTCAAAGTTAGGTCCAGGTTGTCCTTTCAAACCCAATAAACCACTTTTTAATTTGTCAAATAATGCCATAATTGTATTGTTTTATATAAATATGTTAAGCGAATGAACTATTAGCACCATTTTGTGTAGAATATGTGTTCCATGAGGCAATGGTATCATTATTTACATTTAACTCAAGAGGTCTAACAGCCATTTGTTGTAATAATTCTTGTGTTTTTTTCTCTCGTTCTTCTTTAGCGGCTTTTTCAGCTGCTTCTTTTTCTCTAGTAGCTTTCATTTCTCCAATTAATCCAAATAAACCTCCAGCTACACCACCAAGAAGCATACCTAGTGGTCCAAACATTGCACCCATACCAACGCCTTTAGCTGCTCCACTTAATGTTCCAACAGCTGTTCTAGCACCACCAGCTTCCATATTTGAGGATATGGAGTCTAACCCCATACCCACTATTCCTAATCCCATACCTATACCCATGTTTCTCATTCCCATGGCTCCTTGTTTTTGTTGGGCAGCTAAAACTTGAGCATTTGATACATATCTACCATTGGCGCCAACATATCTTCCAGCGGCATTTTGAGTAATTCCCCCAGGTAAAGCACCTCCTGTAAATCCAAGTCCAGGTGTAAAACCTGTTCTACTTCCCATTCCTCCAATAGCTCCTTGCATGCGGACAACCATTGGATTTGGATCTGTACCACGTTGGAAAAATAATCCTCTTAATCCACCAGCCATTAATCTAGTAGTTGCTAATAACAATGGAGCTCCTAAAATAGCTGCTCCTAAAGCATTACCTAAACCACCACCAGTCATTTTACTAAATGTACCAAATATGCTTTCAACAAATTTAAGACCTTTTTCTAAGTACTTAAATATTGTAGCCATTGGACCAGCAGCTATTTTTTCTAATATAGTTTTGATTTTTTCAAAAGTATATCTTTGTAATTCAGCTAATGATTTAGCTTCAAGATCTTTTCTAACACTTTCATCAATTTTTATACCTCTTTCTTTAGCTATTCTAAGTTGTTCCTCAGCTGATTTTTTAGCATCTGCTCCTAATTTATTTTCAAACTCACGTTTACGAAGCATATCACCCATCTCACTAGCATTCATTCCAAATGCTTCAGCATATGCTTGTCTTTGGATAACATTCATTTTTTCAAACTGATGAATATTACCTACTTGTTGGGCTACCTCGTTCATTAACTTAACTGAATCACCTGATAAAGCAGCTGCTCTTGCTTTTTCTACATTTATAGCTTTACCAGTTAATAATTCTGCTTTTAATTCATTTTCAATTGATTGTTCAAAGTTAAGTAATGACTCACCAATCTTATCTACTTGTTCTAATGTTAATCCTAATCTATCAGCTTGTAAAACAGCTTTAGTTAATTCACCAACATTGCCTTTAAATTTAGTTAATATTTCACCACTAACTGAACTTACTTTTTGTAATATTTTTTGTTGGCTTATAGTGCCACCAAATTGAGATTTTTGTTGTACAGTTGTTTTAATAACTGTATTTAAAATATCATTATTTGTTTGGCCTGTTTCTCTAGCTAATACAGCTAAATGAGCATTTTGTTCTTCACTTATACCATAATAATGAGATAATTTTTCAGCTGTAATAGCTTCTTTATCTGTAAAGTCAATAGTTGTACCTAAAGCAGCATTTAATTTAGCTCTACCTTCATTTATTCTAGCTCCTGTCACAAAAGCATCTCTTTGAGAGGCAGCGTACTGAAGAGATCTATTGTAAATAGCTTCAGACTGTTCTTTATTTATATTTAATTGTCTACCTTGCTCAACTACTCTTTGATTAACTCCTTTATATAAATCAAAAAACTTTTTAATTAAAGCTATTTGAGCAGTGAATAATATTAAAGGATCAGTTAATTTTTTAGTAGCTAAACTAAATGTAGTTGATAATCCAGCTCCAAAAGCGGCAAATGCATTTTTAGTTTCAGCTGCCTTTTTATTTATAGCTTCTGTAACTTTTTCAGCGTCAACTAATTTATTAACAATAGGTAATTTAGTTATATCTTCAAATATCTTACCAGTTAAACCAGCTGCTTTTTCTATTTTTTTAGATATTTCTAATTGTTCTTTTAATTGTGCTAATTGTAAATCAGCATTCTCAATAGCATCAGATTGTACTCGTAATTCTTCTTGAGTTAATTATACTTTTCTTTCTCCAAGAATAACATATTTTCTAGCATTAAGAACTTTTTCTTTCTCGATAGTATCTATTTGCTTTTGAATATCTTTATTTTTGATAGAACCAGTAAGTAATCTTTCTTCATTTTCGGCTATATCAAATGCTTTTTTAGATAATGTATTATAACTTTTAACTAATTCTTTTGTTAAAGCTACATTGGCTGGTAGATCCTCTTCTGCTATTTCTTTATGATTTTTGGCAAACTTAGCCATGCTAGTAGCCATAGATTGAAAAGCATCCTCAATTCGTATGGTGAGGTCTTCCATTCGTTCCAGTCTTCTTAACTCTTCAGGAGTAGGTGTTGCCATTTACACTAGTTTATACCATGTATAAATATGAAAAAAGCACCTATTTTTTAGGTGCTCTTGCTTTAAATGCGAAATCTGGTATAGGTGGTCGATCTTTTAATTTTTTACCAGGTTGTGGTGTTTCTGTACCACTGTTTAGATTGAATTTTTTATTCATTTCTTCCTGTTGTTTTTCAATCATTTCACCTAATTTCTGTAAATAATAACGCCTATATCTTATAGGCATATTATATACTTCATCATGTGTGAATCCACCTTGGCTATGGTAACAAAGTAATAATACTTCGTCTAATACTATTTTTTTATAATCAGGCGTCAGGCCAAAAAAAGTTAATCCCAATTGGTAAATCAACGCCCTCCACTACGTCGCCGTTGGATTTAACAACATTAACTTTTAAATTAATATCTGGCATGATTTTATTAATATGTTCACGTAATGCTTTAACATCACGAGCTAGCATATTTTCACAAAACTCTCTAACAGTAGACACATCATTATCTCCATTAACAGCTATAATAGTATGTTTTAAACGAGTTGTGATATCATATGAACCTTGAGCATTTACTTTTTCTAAACCTTTAATTTCTTTATCTATTTTTTGCTCATCACCATGAGTCAATAATTTAAATGTGACTACAACTTTAGAAAATGGTAATTGAAAACTAAATTCATTTTTACCTTTAGTATACAATGATTCATCAATTACTTTAGCATCAAGTGCTGTTAAGTCAGCTGTAGCTCTTTCAGTTTTACCTGTGGTTGGATCTGTCCATAAAAAGTCATAATCTTTACCATAACCTAAAATACGAGCAGCAATTAATATAGCGTTTTTATCACCATTAAGTAATTCATTATAATCAAGTGGTGTAACAATCATTGATTGTAATAATTTATCAATAACTGTACCTTGATGAATAAAGTTAGCATTAGATAGAATATCTTCTTCCTTTGCTGTCATGTACTTCATTTCTATAACACCTTTAGATAACGGAGATGATTCTGGATAAATTAGGCCTTTAGAAGGTAAGTCAATTTGTTCTGTTGGATACTTGTGTTTTTGCTCCATAACGTTTATTTTGTTTTATATATATAAATATACAAAGATAAAAAAAGCTGTCCAAATGGACAGCTCTTTATTAAATTCTTAATTAAAGGTCAATAATTGAGAATGCAATAATCCATAGAAATTGTAGTGGAGATGCTGATGTAAGCTTCATTAGCCCAATCATATTCACCAAAGTTAGCTTCTTTAACATAAGCTCCTTTAACAATCCATTCACCTACTACATCACCTACTGGACCTAAAATATCTAGGCGTAAGTCTTTTTTA
>Ga0172376_10007533_pt1 | contig 11583 bp, 14 predicted proteins | sample Lak35m_FD_121114 | JGI IMG/M metagenome (GOLD analysis project Ga0172376, IMG submission 121114) | Freshwater microbial communities from Kabuno Bay, South-Kivu, Congo - kab_092012_35m | ecosystem: Environmental > Aquatic > Freshwater > Lake | place: Democratic Republic of the Congo: South-Kivu...
CCATCATGCAACACTGTACCGAAAGCATCCTTGAACACTTTCACTTCTTCTGCCGCCTCAGCAGCAACTAGGCCATTCGTGCGCGCACTCTGGGCAGACGTAGTTGTCACCATCTTCGTAGGTGTATTCGGAACTGCATTTAGGGCATTTAGGTAGGTCAGACATGATTTCTTTCGATTTAAGTCAGTGAAAAATTTATTCGCTTTAGGCGGCCAAACGATCCCAAGGCTGGATGTTCTTCAACACATCCGCCAAAGCATCCTTCGCCATCTCTGTATCGTATTTCGCTTGCAAGCGTAGCCACCAGCCATCAGACAAACTGAAGAATCGGCATAAACGCAAATCGGTATCGGCCGTGATGCCTCGTTTTCCAGAGATGATGTCGCCGATACGTTGCGGTGGCACTCCGATCTCTTTCGCAAGGCGATACTTGGTCATTCCCAATGGCTTCAGGAATTCTTCGTCCAGCATTTCGCCGGGGGATACAGGGGCAATCGTACGCATGATGTCGCTTCCTTCTAGTGGTAATCCACGATCTCCACGTCCAGTGCTTCGCCATTCTTAAAACGAAAACAAACACGCCACTGGTCGTTGATGCGCACACTCCATTGACCAGCGCGATTACCTTTCAACACTTCCAAACGGTTTCCTGGCGGTGCACGCATATCGTCGATGATTTGTGCCAGATCAAGTTGCTCTAATTTGCGCAAAGCGGCGCGCTCAAAATTCACGAAGCGCTTTACTCGCTTGCCGTTGAACAATGATTCCGTGTCGGCGCATTTGAACGACTTGATCATGGGCGCATATTAATGTGGTTCGTTAATATGTCAAGTGAAGTGAAAAACCGTGGTCTGCCCCTGCTTGTTCAAAATAAATAACTACTAGTGGTAATCCTCTTCGCGCTGATGGCGCACCGCAATGATTGTCACCGTCTTGTCGTCGTCAATATTGAACAAAGCGACATAACCCGCTCCGACAAAAGGAATCAGCAATTCTCGCAAAGATGGCTGGCCTACATCCTCTACCGCTTTACGACATGAAAAGGGGAAGAGCTCCAGAAATTCGAAAGCTTTGTATATAGCTGCTTCGGCCTTTTCGGCGGTGCCAAAATCCTGATCAAGCAGAAAATCAAACATCCGCTCCAAATCTTCTTCGGCTCCACGCGTGAAGCGAACGCGATAGCTCATTTTGCAGATTGCTTCTTGCGGGCCTTTTCCAGCTTGGCACTCAGCTTTGCCAATACTTTTTTCGCGGGGATATATTCACCGCTCTCTTGGGCTGCATGCAGTGAAGCCAAACCGCGCGCGATGAACTCCTGCTGCGTCTTTCGGAAAGCCACATTGCGGCGCAGGGAGTCTTCAACGAAAGCGGATAACGATTCTCCCGGACGCAATATCTCTTCAGCAGCTTGGCGCAGTTCGGGCTGTACGCGCAGGGCGGGCATGGTAGCGGTTTTCATGGGAACCCTTTTGCATTACAAATGTGATGCACATCATCGCGCAATCGGATGTGAGGAGCAAGTGCCAAACCGTGGTCTATCCACAATAGTTGTCGGAAAAACCAATTTATATTTTTCCTCTAACTCCTTTTGCCCAATCCCGGAGAACCCCCCTGAACTGGCTTGCCACTTAACATTTCATAATCTGACGAACTAAAATTCCGCGAAATTTTATCTATCTCGCGCGCCTTCCAATCCAATAATTTCAATAGTGAGGCACCAACACCTTTCCCGAAATAAACATCTTCAGAGTTCTTTTGTTGACTATCGTTTTTCTTGAGATGCACCTGTATTTGAACAAAATATCTTCCATCGATAGTTTTATTCAAATCAAAGTTTGAATCGTAACGTCTCCACGAGCTTCTTTTTGCTGCTAATAAAGCTGAATCAGCTACTGGTAACAAAAATAGTTCTGGTAGCCAAATATTTTTCGAATCATTAGATATTGTGCAATTACTTGGAAAGGAAATACGAGAGATTGCATGACTTGAGCTCAGCCAGTTCGAAGCAAAATCAGATAAGGCATCAATAGCCTGATCTTTATTATCTCGGAAGGAGATCGCAGAATTAATCTCTTTCCACTTAGTAAGCAACAATAGTTTCGCCTGAACTATATTGCTTATTGGTGTTGTCGCCCCTGAAAGAATTTCAGCAACTATTTCAGGCAACCGAAAAGCCAAATCTAATCGACGCCTAGAATCTGCATCGTTCGCAATCGGTACGGAAATAATTTTCTTTAACTGTTGCACAGTTAAATTTTGTAACCCCGATGCACCGCCACCACACCACCCGTCATATTGAAATACTCGACGCGCTCCAGCCCTGCATCCACCATCATCTGTTTCAGCTCTTCCTGTCCCGGATGCATGCGGATGGATTCGGCGAGGTAACGGTAGCTGTCGGCGTCGTTGGCGATAAGTTCGCCCATCTTGGGGAGTAGCTTGAAGGAGTAAAGGTCGTACATCTTCTCCAGCGGTTTGGCGACCTTGGAGAATTCCAGCACGATGACGCGGCCGCCGGGTTTGAGTACGCGTTTCATCTCGCGCAGGGCAGCGTCTTTATGCGTGACGTTGCGCAGGCCGAAGGCGATGCTGACGACATCGAAATAATTATCGGGGAACGGCAGATGCTCGGCATCGCATTGCGCGGTCGGCGTTGGCGTGCCGTTGTCGATCATGCGGTCGCGGCCGACACGTAGCATGGCGTTGTTGATGTCAGTGAGGACGACCTGACCACGACTGCCGACCTTCTTCAGGAACAGCTTGGACAGATCGCCTGAGCCACCCGCCACATCCAACACGCGCTGCCCTTCATGTACGTTCGCCAAACCCACTGCAAACGGTTTCCACACGCGATGCAGGCCGACCGACATGAGGTCGTTCATGATGTCGTATTTGCTGGCGACGGAGGTGAACACGCCCGCGACCTTCTTGGCCTTTTCGCTCTCGTCGACGGTTTGGAATCCGAAGTGGGTCTTGCTCATGGTGAAGCTCCTTTTCTTTTGCTCCCTCTCCCGCTGGCGGGAGAGGGTTGGAGTGAGGGCTGATTTATCCTCAAGCCCTCCCTCACCCTAGCCCTCTCCCATAGGGAGAGGGAACTGTTGATGTTATTTATCTCGACTCGCGCCCGCTGCTTCCAATTTATCCAAGTAATCGTGCCACATACCTTCTTGGCATTGTCCCAACTCGTGCAGGTAATCCCACGAATACAGGCCGGTGTCGTGACCGTCGTCGAAGGTGATCTTGAGTGCGTATTGCCCAACAGGTTCGATGTTGGTGATGCCGACATCGCGTTTGCCGACCTGCAAGGTCTCTTGCCCCTTGCCATGACCGCGCACTTCGGCAGAAGGTGAGAACACGCGCAAGAACTCGGCGGGTAGTTTGTAGCGTGTATCGTTATCGAAAGCGACTTCGAGCGTCTTGGATTTTTGATGCAGGATGATCTCGGTGGGTGTCATAACGAACGTATCTTCTTCAGCAATGCGGTGGTGGAGCGCTCGTGCAGGAAAGGGATGCTATGCACCGAGCCGCCCCAGCCTTGCACTTCGCGGCTTCCTACGATGTTCTCCGGCTTCCAATCGCCGCCCTTGACCAACTTATCTGGATGGCACGCGAGGACGAGGTTAAGCGGTGTGTCTTCATCGAACTGCACCACCAAGCTCACCGACTCCAGCGAAGCCAAAACTGCCATGCGATCGTCTTGTTGATTGATGGGACGGTCATCGCCTTTACCTTGGCGCTTCACCGAAGCATCACTGTTCACGCCTACGATGAGGGATGCACCGAGTGCTCGTGCCTGTGCCAAGTAAGTGACGTGACCGCGATGCAACACATCGAAGCAACCGTTGGTGAACACCAGCGGACGCGGCAAAGCAGCGACCTTGGCTACGAGGTCGGCAGCCGTAGCGATCTTGTTCTCGAAACTGGGAGTGGGATATTCCAAATGAACCTCAACAATCAAGCACGAAGAACTTGTGAAAAAAATCCGTCGCGAGCGCAATTAGGCCGGTGGCGACCGGAGCACAGCAACCGGAATGTATGTTTGATACATGAGGATTGCGAGCACCGTACGACACCGGGATAGTAAGCGCAGTAGGATTTTTCACAAGTTCAGTCCATGTACTCAAAGACGCGCACTACCTTTTGTACGCCGTTGGTAGTGCTGGCGATCTCGGACGCGGCATCGGCTTCCGCATGATTCACGATGCCCATCAGATAGACCACGCCGTTCTCGGTGAACACTTTGATGTGGTCGCGGTTGAAAGCCTTGCTGCTGAGGAATCGGCTGCGCACATCACTGCTCACGCCCGAGTCACTGCTGCGCGCGCCGCTGCTGGACACGCCCGCCACTTGCAACTCATTAGCTATCCCTTTGACAGGCGGGATGCTGCCGACGATGCGCTCGATATCCATCTTGGCTGCTTCGTTCGCTACTTGACCTGTGATGAGGGCGTAGCGGTTGAAGCAGGTGACACTTACCTTGGTATTGAACTTGTATTTCTCACCCACGCGCTGCATTGCCTTCTCTTCGATGTTGCGATCATCCAGCACCGTGCCCTCTGTGCGGCGTTCGCCGGCAGAGGTCATCGAGCCCCCACCTTGTGCGCAACCCGCCAATGCACCCAACAACACCAATATCAACGAGACATTACGCATCTTCACCTCCCAACAACACATGATCGATCACATCGCACAGACAGTGCAGCGTGAGCAGATGGACTTCCTGCACGCGTGCGGTGCGTTGTGCGGGGACACACAGATGGAAGTCGGTCGGTTTCAGCATCGCGCCCATCTTGCCGCCGTCGCGGCCAGTAAGCGCGACCACCACCATATTGCGCTCATGCGCAGCGGTGATGGCATCCATCACATTGGGCGAATTGCCGCTGGTGGAGATGGCGAGCAGCACATCGCCTTCCATACCGAGTGCGCGCACTTGCTTGGAGAAGATCTGTTTGTAGTCGTAATCGTTGGCGATGGAGGTCAGCACGGAACTGTCCGTTGCCAAGGAGATGGCGGGCAACCCCGGACGCTCGACCTCGAAACGGTTGATGAGCTCCGCCGCGAAGTGCTGCGCATCGCCTGCCGAACCACCGTTACCGCAGGCCAATATCTTGCCGTCGTGCAACAGGCAGTTGACCATCGCCTGTGCCGCCTCGACGATGGGCTTGCCCATCACTTTCTTGCTTTGCAGTTTGATCTCGGCGCTATCGTCGAAGTGTTGGCTGACGCGTTTGAGGAGTGTCATGTTCTCTATGTAATGAGAGTTGTGGAATGGGCGGATTTTACCTTATAGCGTCGACCATAAAATAGATTGAATTGCTCGCACGGCGTAGGCTGGTGGTGAGCTTGCGAACCCCAGCATTTGAATTGGCGCTTGCTGGGGTTCGTGCCTCACCACCAGCCTACGATACAGACTCATTAAAGCTCGAATGCGTTCTTCACCCACTCGATGCCTTCCTCTCCTTGCGACGCGGTCATCAACACAGCATCGAAACGACATGGAGGCGTACTGGACAAGCTAGACAGATAGTGTTGCGCGGTGTGGATGAGTTTGGCTTGTTTGCGTGCATCGATGCTGGCCGCCGCTCCACCGAAGCCTTTGTTGCTACGCATGCGCACCTCGGTGAAGACCAAGGTATCACCGTCTTTCAAGATGAGGTCGATCTCACCATAACGGCAACGGTAATTAGCTTGAACGAGTCGCAGGCCTTGCCGCTGCAGGAAGCGCGCGGCAGTCTGTTCGGCCTGCGCGCCTGACTTCATTTCTTAGTAGCGGTATCTATCACTACCGTTGGTATCACGGGTGGACGGCCATCGTGCGGAACGCCCAATCCTTGACGCAACACGGCTGGCATCGCCTCGCGCTCCAGCAAATGTCCGTTCAGGCTCACCTTCCCGGTCACTCCATCCAACGGCAACGAGTTGAGGGTGTCGTGTTGGTAGAAGATATGAAGCAAACGATATGCGTCGATACCCAAGGCATACAAGCGTTCCATGTCTTGCGGCAACGGTGTCGCTGCACGCGGATACACCATCACTGCAGGATGATCCGCCTGCAACACCCAAGGCATGTCGATGAAACGTACCTCGGCCAAGTCATAGTTCACAAGGTTGTTGGCATTACCCGAGAACACTTGCGAGGTGGCATACACAGGAAGCATGTTGCTGATGTAGGGACGCAGCAGACGCGCCTTATCCACTTCGGCCGCCAAGAACACCATGTTGCCGGGATCGGTCGGGATGATACGCAGCGGCGCAGGGTCGCCCGTATAGACGATCTCGGACAAAACGATGCCGCCAGAGCGTTGCCAGTTTTCCGAAAAGGATTGCGCCAGACGTTTCGACAACACAGTGTTGGTGCGCACGATGGTCGCACTCAACAAGCCGACCTTGGTCGCCAGTTGCGAGATCTGTTTGGATTCCTGCTCTGCAGGCAGGCCGAAGAAATACAGTTGATCGGTGCGCGTCGCATCGACCACGTTCAACGCCAAGGTCGGCACAGCCACATTAGGCAACGTCGCCAGTGCGACCACGCCGTTACGCGTGAGCGGGCCCGCTACCGCGACTGCACCTGCCTTGATGGCTTGTTGATACAACGCCAACACCTCGGATTTTTCGTCGTTGCAAGGATATACGCGCACGGACAGACCATTAGATTGCTGTGCGGCAGCCGCCATGAAACCTTGTTGTACGACCTCTGCAGCCTTGCCGAACGCTGCCGACTTCAATGGCAGGATGAGTGCGATGTGATGTTCAGCCGCTTCGACGGGGAGCGCCTCAATGGCGGGAGCGACCACCACAGCCGGTGCGGTGACAGCACTCGTGGTAGCGACAGGAGGTACGGGGGTAGGTGTCGGCGCTTTGACCACGGGCGCAGGTGTGGGCGCGGCAGATGTCGTTGCTGGCGGAGTGGCGCAGCCAAATAGGCTCACGTATAGTGCGGCGACCAGAACACCGCGCAACCATTTCGACTCAGAGGCAACGATTTGCATATCAAGACCGATCAAAAATTGGAGTGCGCATTATATGTAGTCGCCACCCCGATTGGAAATTTAAGCGACATCACTCAGCGCGCACTCGACGTATTGAACGCAGCCGACACCATCGCCGCCGAAGACACGCGCAACACCAAGTATCTGTTACAGCACCACGGCATCAATGACGCGCGCCTATTGGCTTTGCATCAGCATAACGAACGCGGTGCCGCCGAGAAGGTCGTCGCACTATTGGACCAAGGTCTCAGTGTCGCGCTGGTGACCGATGCCGGCACACCTGCCGTGAGCGACCCCGGCGCGATATTGGTCGAAGCCGTGCGCAAGTCAGGCTTCCGTGTCATCCCCATCCCCGGTGCGAGTGCCGTCGTCACCGCACTGTCGGCTTCCGGCTTGAGCACGCCGCACTTCTTGTTCTACGGATTTTTGCCCAACAAATCCAGCGCACGATGCAGTGCCTTGCAGACCTTGGTCGAACACCCCTACACCTTGGTGTTCTACGAAGCGCCGCATCGCATCTTGGATTGCACCAAGGATCTGCTAGCCGTGTTCGGCGGAGAACGCGAGATCGTGTTCGCACGCGAGATCACCAAACTGTTCGAGAGCATCCATCGCTGCAAACTCAGCGAGGCATTGGATTGGCTGAACAGCGACCCTAACAACCTGCGCGGCGAATTCGTGTTACTGGTCTCTGCGGCTACGCCCAATGAAGGATTGGATGTAGAGACCGAGAAGACCCTGTCTCTGCTGTTGGAAGAACTACCGCTCAAACAAGCCGTGCAACTCGCGGTGAAGATCACCGGGGGCAACAAGAACGAGTTGTACGAGCGCGCGCTTGAACTCAAACAACGCGACCTTCCCCCTTTGGAAAAGGGGGACTGAGGGGGATTCGGTTTTTTGTACTGCGCCAAATCCCCCCAACCCCCCTTTTGCAAAGGGGGGCTTAGCTTTCGCGCCGCATGCTGAATTCATATTTCTTTCCGCACACTTTGCTAAACTGCACCTCCAACCTCGAACGTCCAAAAGGTTCAAAGACATCATGCTGAACAGATTCCTCTCACTCTCTTTGCTGGCGCTGTTGAACGCATGTGGTGCGGGCGACAAACCTGCCGCGACAGCTGCCGCACCGGCTGCGTCCGCCCCACCACCGCCTGAAGTCGAAGTCATCACCGTCGCTGCAGGCGATGCTACGTTCACACAAGACCTGCCGGGACGCGTGCAAGCTTTTCGCACGGCTCAAGTGCGTGCCCGAGTGGATGGTGTCGTCGAAGCGCGCTTATTTAAAGAAGGCAGCGAGGTGAAAGCAAACTCACCGTTGTTCCGCATCGATGCTAAGAGCTATCAGGCTACTGCCGATGCGGCAAAAGCAGACGCAGCATTTACGAAAGAGAACGTGGAACGTTACAAGCGCTTGCGCGAGATCAACGGCATCAGCCAGCAAGACCTCGACATCGCTCAGAACAAAGCCCAGCAGGCTGCCGCGAGCCTCGTCAAAGCGGAAGAGGACTTGGCGCACGCTAATGTGCCTGCCCCCCTTTCCGGTTACATCGGTCGCGCCCAAGTCACCGAGGGCGCGTTGGTCAGCAAGAGTGGTGCGACACTACTCGCCACCATCGAGCAACTCGATCCAGTCTATGTGAACTTCACCCAGTCCAGTGATGAGTTGTCGCGCCTGCGCCGAGCTGTCGCTACTGGGCTGTTGAAACGTGCCGATGGTGCCAAGGTGGAGTTGTTGATGGAAGACGGTAGCGTGTATCCACAGACAGGCACCCTTTCCTTCAGCGATCTCGCAGTCGACCCCTCTACAGGTTCGGTGTCGCTACGCGCCGAGTTCCCCAATGCGAAACACGACCTGTTGCCTGGTATGTTCGTGCGCATCCGCTTCCCGCAAGCCATCGCCGAGAACGTCATCCGCGTACCGCAACGCGCGGTACAGTCCAACACCTCAGGTCAGTTCGTGATGGTCGTAGGGGCGGATGGCAAAGCCAATCCACAGCCGATCAAGACGGGCGGCATGGCCTCCACCGACTTCGTCGTCCTCAACGGACTCAAGGGCGGCGAACAAGTCATCGTGAACGGCTTGCAGAAAGCACGTCCAGGCACGGTGGTGAAAGCAGTGCCCATCGTCGAGACGATGAAGATAGACAAGCAGCTCACCGCGCCCGCTCCTTCCAAGTAAGCCGCCATGTTCGCTAAATTCTTCATCGACCGCCCCATCTTCGCGTGGGTCATCGCCATCATCATTTTGATGGCGGGTGTGCTTGCTTTACGCGGCTTGCCTGTGACGCAGTATCCGCCCGTTGCTCCCCCTGCCTTGTCCGTTTCCATCACCTATCCGGGCGCATCGGCGCAGGTCATCGAAGAGACCGCCATCGCGCTCATCGAGCAGGAATTGAACGGGGTAGAGAACCTGCTCTACATGGAGTCAGCCTCCGAACTCGGCAGCGGCAGCATCACGCTGACTTACGAGACGGGCACCGATCTCAACCTCGCTGCGGTGGAAGCACAGAACCGCGTGAAACGGGTCGAAGCGCGTCTGCCGGAAGAGGTGCGCCGCCTTGGCATCACCACTAACAAATCGGCACGCAACTATGTGATGTTCGTGGTGCTCATCTCGCCCGACAAGACCTATGACAGCGTAGGCTTGGGCAGCATCGTCAGCTCGGGCGTATTGGACAGCATCAAACGGGTGCCGGGGGTGGGCGAGGCGCTGTTGTTCGGCACCGAATACTCCATGCGCCTGTGGCTGAAGCCGGATCGCTTGCAAGCGTATGGCCTGTCGCCTGCCGATGTGTCGAAAGCGGTGCGCGGGCAAAACACGCAACTGGCGATGGGGGAGTTGGGCCAACTGCCTGCCGCACCGGGACAAGAGCTGAACGCGGTGATCGTTACACGCAGCCGCTTGGCGACGACGGAAGAGTTCGGCAACGTCATCATCCGCACCAATCCCGATGGTTCTAATTTGCGCGTGAAAGATGTGGCCCGCGTGGAACTGGGCGCGCAGGACTACGGCCGCCAATCGCGTCTCGACGGCCAGCCTTCCGCCAACATCGCCATTCGTTTAGCGCCCGGCGCGAACGCGCTGGAAACCGTTGGTGCGGTGAAGGCGCGCATGGGCGAATTAGAGAAGACCTTCCCCAAAGGGGTCGAATGGATAGTGCCGTATGACACCTCCCAATTCATCGACATCTCCATCAAGGAAGTGCTGAAGAGTCTGGCCGAGGCGTTGTTGCTCGTTGTGCTGGTGATGTATCTTTTCCTTGGCAATCTGCGCGCCACACTCATCCCCACCATCGTCATTCCCGTCGCGCTGGTCGGTGCTTTGGTCGGTCTGTATCTGCTCGGTTATTCCATCAACGTACTGACGCTGTTCGCAATGGTGCTCGCCATCGGTATCGTGGTGGACGATGCCATCGTGGTGGTGGAGAACGTAGAGCGCATCATGGCAACGGAAGGCCTCTCGCCGCGCGATGCCACACGCAAGGCGATGGATCAGATCATCGGTGCCATCATCGCCATCACCTTGGTGCTGTCGGCGGTATTCATCCCGATGGCGCTGTTCGGCGGCTCGACGGGTGCGATCTATCGCCAGTTCGCCGTGACGCTGTTGCTGACCATGGGCTTCTCCGCATTGATGGCAGTGACACTCACGCCTGCACTGTGCGCCTCCATCTTGAAGAAGGACGATGCGAAACCGCACGGTACCTTCGGCTTGTTCTTTGAACGTGTGACTCAGCGCTACACAAAAGGCGTCAGTGCGGTGGTGCGCAAGACCGCGCGTTATCTGGTGATCTACGCGGTCATCGTGGTTGCGATGGGCTGGCTGTTCACCAAGTTGCCGGGCAGTTTCCTGCCGGAAGAAGACCAAGGATATTTCATCAACGTCATCCAACTGCCTGCCGGTGCTACGCAAGAACGTACCATGGAAGTGTTGCAACAGGTCGAGCAGCATTACCTCAAAATGCCCGAGGTGGAGCACGTCGTCGCCGTGGCGGGATTCTCCTTCTTCGGTCGCGGACAGAACGCCGCTATCGCCTTCGTGCGTCTGAAAGATTGGGATCAACGCCTAGAGAAGGACAGCAGTGCGCCATCGTTGGTACGCAAAGCGAACAAAGAATTCTCGCGCATCAAGCAAGCGATGATCTTCGCCATCAACCCACCTTCCATCCCCGAGCTTTCCGCCACGGGCGGTTTCGACTTCCGCTTGCAAGACCGCAGCGGACAAGGCCGCGAAAAATTGCTAGAAGCGCGCAACATGATGCTGGGCTTGGCCGCGCAGAACCCCATGTTGGCAGGCGTGCGCCCGGAAGGACAAGAAGCCAGCCCGCAACTGTTGCTCGACATCGACCGCTTGAAAGCGGAGGCCTTAGGTGTCTCCGCCGCTGACCTGAACGAGACCCTGCAATCGCTGTTAGGCGTGGCCTACATCAACGACTTCGTGCGCCAAGGCAGAATCCTGCGCGTGCAGATGCAAGCCGAGGCCGATGCACGCCGCACACCGGAAGACATCCTCAAAGTGACGGTGCGCAACAACAAAGGCGGCATGGTGCCGCTGTCCGAATTGGCGACCCCGCGTTGGACTGTGGGCTCACCC
>Ga0172376_10007534_pt1 | contig 11582 bp, 7 predicted proteins | sample Lak35m_FD_121114 | JGI IMG/M metagenome (GOLD analysis project Ga0172376, IMG submission 121114) | Freshwater microbial communities from Kabuno Bay, South-Kivu, Congo - kab_092012_35m | ecosystem: Environmental > Aquatic > Freshwater > Lake | place: Democratic Republic of the Congo: South-Kivu...
CGAACGAAACTGCCGCAAATAGATATGCCACATAAAGAATATTGGCAGAGAGATCTTCCTTGCCCAGACCCAACGAGAATGCCACGAACAACAAGCTAAGTGTTAGTCCGTCTAATAATCTTTCACTTGCAATAGTCGCCAGCACCAAAGTACGTGTTAATCCAGTAGTCTTTGACCCCATGTGGGCCCGCACCAACTCTCCTGCCCTCGCCGGCAAAATGTTATTCATGAAAAAACCAAGTTTAAGAACTCTCCATGAATCAAAAGCAGTAATTGTCTTTTTCTCTGGAAACAAAAACTGCCATCTACGGGCCCGGCAGACATAAGAAAAACCGGTCAGGGCTACCGCTAGCATCAGCCAGGTTTTGTTAGATTCTCTGACATGGCTCCAAAGCTCTACCCAATTAGTAGAATGAAATACATAGTAAAGAGCCAGTGCGGTTACTACCCAGCAGAAAAGAATTTTAAGAGAACGCTTCGTCATAAATCAGCGCTTTACTGCTAGGCTAAAGCCAACACCGTCAATATCATGATCCTGAACAAGGTCTCCGACACAGCCATTGGCATCAACGGCCTTTAATTCAACTGCCAGGGTTTCATCTTTGATATACTCTCCGAAGCGCTGCACTGCCTTAACCAAATTATCTGGGCCAGCAAATTGAATCGAGACGCGATCAGAAACATGATAATCCGCTTCCTTTCTCATCCTCTGTACTCGGTTCACAAACTCTCGGATTAAACCTTCGTCAATTAACTCAGGAGTAAGCTTGATATCAAAAAATACGGTCACGCCTCGGCCGGTCTCTATGTTGATGTCACCCTTAGCTTGACGACGAACATCGATAGCAGATTTATCAACTTCCTTTCCAAGCACAGAGATCTTACCGCCATCTTCGAGCTTTGCGATATCAGCAGCCGATAAAGAACCAAGAATCTTAGAGACCTGTCCCATATCCTTGCCGAATATTGGGCCCAACGCCCTAAAATCAGGCTTTACCGTGATAGTTACAAGATCTTCTTCTTTTGAAGAAAAAAGAACTGATTTTACATTCAGCTCTTCACGAATGTGCGATTCAAATTCCTTTAACACAGCAGCATCGTTTTGATCTCGCGTTACTACTGTAATAGATGCTAGCGGTTGACGAACTTTCAAGTCAGCCCGAGCCCTCAATGCCCGACCGAGGCCCACTACATTCATGATAAGACCCATGTCGTGTTCGAGCTTTTCATCAATTAATTTGCCATCTGCTTGCGGATAATCACACAGGTGCACACTCTCTGGTGCGCCTGGAGTCAATTTTGCAAGATTCTGATAAATCTCATCGGTAACGAATGGCAAGAAAGGAGCCAAAGCCTTTACGAATCCATCCAAAACAAAATAAAGAGTATCGTACCCTTTCTGCTTATCAGCGATATCATCTGACCAGAAACGTCTGCGAGAACGTCTCACGTGCCAATTAGTTAACTCATCCAAGAATTGCAACAATGCTGGAACCACCGCATAGAGATGATACTGGGCCATTTCCTTTTCGATATTCGAGAGCACACTTTGCAATCTCGATATTATCCATTTATCCAGCGGATTATCTGAGCTTGTGAGATTTTTACTCGGAGAGAATTTGTCTACATTGGCATAGGTAGTAAAAAACGAATACGCATTCCAAAGAGGAAGCATTACGCTTCGCACAATCTCTCTTACTCCGTTTTCAGAGAATCGAAGATCATCACCTTTTACAGCGGCAGAATTGATCAGAAACAATCTAAGCGGATCTGATCCTATCTTCTCCATCACATCTTTCGGATCAGGATAATTCTTCAAGCGCTTGGACATCTTCTTACCGTCTTCGGCCAAGATGATTCCGTTAACAACTACATTTTTAAAAGGAGCTTTATCAAACAAGGCTGTCGAGATAACCATCAAGGTATAAAACCAGCCACGAGTCTGATCTACGCCCTCAGCAATAAAGTCAGCTGGGAATCCGGCTTCGAATAACTCTTTATTCTCATGTGGATAGTGAAGTTGTGCATAGGGCATCGAGCCTGACTCAAACCAACAATCAAGCACCTCTGGCACACGCTTCTTTGTGCCACCACACTTACAACTCCAGGTAAGCCCATCAATAAAATGGCTGTGGATATCAGTGACTTTGGTCCCAGATTTTGCCTCTAATTCCTTGTACGATCCGAGGCACTCTTTATCGTCACACTTATTACACCGCCAAATAGGCAAGGGATTTCCCCAGAATCTATTTCGAGAGATATTCCAATCGCGCGCGCCCTCAAGCCACTTTCCAAATCGCCCTTCTTTAATATGATCCGGCGTCCAGTGAATAGTCTTGTTGTTGGCAACCATCTTCTCTCGAAGATCTTCCACCTTCACATACCAAGCCTTCATAGCTTTGTATATTAGAGGGGTATCAGAGCGATCGCAGAATGGATAACTGTGATTAATTGTATCCTGCTTAAAGAGGAACCCACGATCTTTTAGATCTTTGGTAATATCTTTGTCTGCTTCTTTAATGTTTTTACCGGCGAACTCTTTTACTATTGGCTTGAAGTTACCCTCATTATCAACAGGATCCACCAAAGGAATACCCTGCTCTTTTGAAATTCTGTGGTCGTCTTCATCAAATGCCGGAGCCTGATGCACAACACCTGTACCGTCTTCTGTTGAAACATAGCCATCAGCAACAACACGGAATGCGCCGTAAGCTTCTTGTTCTACGAAATACGGGAAAAGCGGTTGATATTTTTTACCAACCAAAGTTGAACCCTTGAACTTCTCAAGAATCTCAATCTCTTTCGGCTTGAAATAGGCATTTACCCGGGCTTCTGCCAAAATTACGACCTCGCCCTCTTTAGTCTTTAATTTTACGTAATCAATCTCAGGACCAACGCACGCTCCCATGTTGCTAATTACAGTCCACGGAGTAGTTGTCCAGGCTAGTAAAGAGGTGCCTGGCTCATCTAATAATTTAAAGCGAATTGTGATGGCAGGATCTTGAACATCTTTATAATTCTGACCAGCTTCGAAATTAGAAAGCGGGGTTCCCAGACGCCAGCTATAAGGCATTACGCGTGAGCCTTCATACACTCGCCCCTGATCCCAGAGCTGCTTAAACACCCACCACACAGAATCCATGAAGTTGAGATCCATGGTCTTGTAGTCATTTCTAAAATCTACCCATCGACCTAACCGATCACAGACTGTCTCCCATTCGGATGCGTACTTGAGAACACCTGAACGACAAGACTCATTAAATTTTCCAATTCCATAATTTAAAATATCAGTGCGCCCTTTTAGTCCAAGCGTCTTTTCGGAATCCATCTCTACAGGCAGACCATGAGTGTCCCAACCAAAGCGCCTCTCCACATACCGGCCCTTCATGGTCCAGTAACGCGGCACGATGTCTTTAATTGTTCCCGCTAAAAGATGACCGTAGTGAGGAGTCCCTGTCGCAAAGGGAGGACCATCATAAAACATATAAGGCTTGCTTTTCGCCCGGTTCTCTAGAGATTTTTTGAAAGTATGGTTCTTCTTCCAAAACTCAAGAATGCTCTTTTCTACCTCTGGGAAGCTAACCTCAGGGCTTACGCTTTTCATCATGGGCAAATCTCACTAAAAATCTGGTTTAAATTAGCATATTAATCGCCCTGGCGTAAATTAATCGTATCAAAGAAAATGAAAAAATCTGTGTCGATTATGACCAGGCTCTTATACAATCAGAGCGAATTATTAGAGCATTTTAAAGAGGTCTTTTGGATATGCTTCAGGAATCAGTCAGAACTACTTTACGCTTTACCGAAGGCGGAACCGCTATAATTGAATTAGGTACAGCAAACGAACATGTTGTTACCTTAACCTCTGAGAGGTTGGAATCCTTTAGAGAGAATCTGGCTCAAGTGAAAGCCAAATTGGCAAAGGGTCTAGTAGTCATCGGGCCATCTGAAGGAATGTTCTGCGCTGGGGCTGACATCGGTAACATCGGCAACATATCAAGCCAAAGCGAAGGCGAAAAGCTTGCTGCAGCTGGGCAACAAATATTCGATGAGATTGAAGCCCTATCAATTCCCACAGTCGCTGCGATTAGCGGACCATGTGTAGGTGGCGGTTGTGAGTTAGCATTGGCCTGCAAATACAGAGTCATCTCAAACTCACCCAAAAGCCAAATTGGTCTACCTGAAACAAAGCTGGGCATCATCCCAGGTTTTGGTGGCACCCAACGATTGCCTCGCATAATCGGTTTGCCTAACGCCCTTGATATTATTCTTGGGGGCAAGACCCTCCGCGCCAAAAAGGCAAAGGATATGGGCCTCGTGGATGAATTAGTCGGATACGATAAACTACTTGAAACAGCGGTCAAAATAGCCTCTGGTCAACTCCGAGTCGAAAGAAAATCTATGGGTCTGGTGAATAAATTTCTAACCTTCACGGGTATCGGTAGATCTATTGTTGAGAAGAAAACTAATAAATTATTGGCGAAGCAGACCAAGGGGTTCTATCCAGCCCCACCAGCCGCTCTAAATGCTGCACTCTATGGACTAAAAAATGGCCAGGCTCCCGGCATGAAGTATGAAGCAGCCGAGCTTGGACGCATGGCGGTTTCACCCGAGAGCAAAGCTCTAGTAAATTTATTCTTTCTGACTGAAGGATCAAAAGGGCTCGGCAAATCAGCTCGATCTGACATCAAAGGAATGTTCGGGGCGGTCATTGGCGCTGGCACGATGGGTGCTGGAATAGCCGAGATTCTTGCCCAAAACGAGCATCGAGTGATCCTCCATGATAAGAGCGAGGAGTCAATAGCAAAGGGGTTAGCTCTAATTAAAAAAGATATCTCCAAGATCTCCTATCTAAACGAAGCAGAGAAGAATTTAATTCTCAATCGCGTTGAGCGTCACGATTCAGATGCCCCGGTATATGGTTCTGTAAACCTAGTCATAGAGGCAGTATTCGAGGACATTAATCTTAAAAAGAAGATCCTGAGTGAGATGTCTAAAAAAGTGAGGAATGATGCGCTAATTGCGACAAATACATCCTCCCTCTCAGTAACCGAGATCGCATCTTCAATAGAAAAGCCAGAGCGCGTAATTGGCATGCACTTTTTCAATCCAGTGCCGAAGATGCCACTGGTAGAAATTATCAGGGCTGAGCAATCAAGCCCTAAGACGATCGCTATGACAGCAGCATTATCTACAAAGCTAGGGAAGTTCCCTATTGTAGTAAATGATGTCCCAGGATTCTTGGTAAATAGGGTGCTGTTTCCTTACTTAAATGAAGCCATGTATATGGTCATGGATGGCTACGACATCGTTGATATAGATAAAGCCGCACTAAAATTCGGCATGCCTATGGGCCCAATTAGATTGCTAGATGAAGTAGGTCTAGACGTGGGTGGTCACGTTGCTGAGATAATGCACAAAGGATACGGCGAGAGAATGGCCGCCCCACCACTAGCGGCCTTAATGGACAAAGCCGGGAGAAAAGGTCGTAAGAACGGTAAAGGTTTTTATGATTATAACGGGAAAGAGGAGACTCCTTTTACTGGGCTACGCTCCTTACTCAACATCACAAAGAGCGCTCCTGCGGTAAATTACGAAGCCATGGCTGAACGTCTACTATTTAATATGATCAACGAAGCAGTTCGCTCTCTAGATGAGGGAGTTGCTGGTCAATCCGGCAAGGATGCTGCCAATCAAGTGGACTTAGGATCCGTAATGGGATTTGGATTTCCACCGTTCAAAGGCGGAGTTCTTTATCATGCAGACATCGTAGGCGCCCAGCGGCTTCACGAAACGTTAGAAAAACTAGCTAAAGATTTTGGTACACGTTTTACTCCATGGAAGGGAATCCAAGCCAGGGCTCGCGCAGGGAAGAATTTTCATTCAGGAGTTTAGGGGGAAAAGGGTCGCTCTTTTAAGCAGCTCGCTGAGTTATGTGGCCCCACTTTCTCTCTAATCGCTCGATGGCACCGGGGATCTTCCTCTCCACAGAATCAATGGCTTGAGCCAGTGCAAAAAGCTGGTTCTCTGTTTTTAAGTCAGATGGCTTGGGAAGCTGTGCTAACACATTAAATGCTAGTTCTTTTTCTGGCGTTAAAAATTTTGCTGCGGCTGTGAACTCCTGAACAATTTTCATTAGATCGATGATTAGCTCACATTTGATGGCTAACCGGATGTCTTCACCTAATTCTTTAACTACTTGATAAACCAATTCAGGATAAATCTCTCCTGGATAATTCTTAATTCCGTAAGACCAGCCGCTCACAGTTTCCCAGAATAATTCTTCCAAAGACTTTTCTGCCATAACCTACACCAAAAATATTAGGCTGCGTTTGATCTTGCCGCTTTAATTTGACCTATAATCTTACCAGCGATTCCCTCTTCGCCAATTGCCTCGCTAGCCATTTCACTAAATTTGCTTAGGTTTCTAACCTGACCAGCGATTCTTTTTATGACATTTGCCTGCCATTGTAATCGAGCGAAATCGAATTCTTTGAAGGCCGGCTCTGACGTTGCCACCTCAGCCAATACGATATCTCCACTTTCGAGTGTTGTAGGATTCTCTGTTGTAGGATTTACTGGCTTTTTGAACGGAATGATTGTTCCAGTGGATGCACTTTCATCTTGATATTGAGATTCGAATTCGGCAGGTGCCTCTTCCGCAGAGCCTGCATACTCCTGTCCCCAACCGAGGCTTTCTACACCGGCACCGGTGTCTGGAGCTTGAGAAAACTCCTCTTCAAAGCTATCAACTATTCCATTGCCGTCAGCATCTAAAATTTGCTTTCCGGAATTAAGAGTTTCGTTAGGCATACGAACTTCCACTACAATATTGAAAACCTAAAGATAGTTATGGAAGGTTTGTGAATCTAAGTAACGTAGGAATATGCGCTATCTAAGAAAATCCAACCTTAGCTAACATGTTAATATTCCTCTATTTTTGTCTTGGACTAAATATCCTTTAGAAATGGCAATGCCTTTCTGATTGCTCCAAGCTCGCCTTTGCTAAGAACGATCTCCTTAATTTCCTCAACGCCAGCCTCGCAAATACTCTCTTCTCCCAGAGGATTTATAACTACCGAATCCCCTGTGTAAGTTAATCCGGCACCATCAAGCCCGACTCTATTTACTGCGGCAACATAAGACTGATTCTCTATGGCTCGAGCTTTCAGCAGAGTCTGCCAATGAGCACGTCTTTTCTCTGGCCAATTTGCGACATAAAGAAGTAGGTCGTAAGCTGTCTCATGGCCGGTCAATCTATTTCGAGATAGCTCTGGGAATCTGAGATCGTAACAGATCTGCAACTGAATCTTCCAGCCTAGATAATCTACAATAGTATTTTTATTGCCCGCAGAATAAAACTTATCTTCTCCCGCTAATCCAAATGTTTTTTGCTTATCATAAATAAACAGCTCACCCGAAGGCTCTACAAAAACCCCTCTATTGAAATATTTATTATGATCTTTGATTATCAGCGAAGTAAAAAATGCTGCTTTCTTGGCTTTGGCCCTAGCTCTTAACCAGGCGATTCCCTCAGAATGCTCAATATCTTCGGCTAATTTCGCCGAATTCATAGAAAATCCTGTATGAAACATCTCAGGTAACAGAATAACATCTGCGCTGTTTACCGAAGCCAAAAGTTCATCATAATGAGAAAGATTAGCAGATTTATCTTCCCATATTTGATTTGCTTGGACTAAGACTACTTTTAGATCTGATTTTAGATTCGACATAATCTCTCCGCCGCTTGGGTAAGAGTTGGGGTATCTTTTGCAAAACAAAATCTTATTAATTTCTGATCTTTACCATCTTTGTTAAAAACAGAGAGTGGAATAGTTGCCACCCCATGATCAAAAACTAATTTTTTACAAAACTCTATATCCGGCTCAGCAGAGATATCTCTATAAGAGGCCAATTGAAAGTAAGAGCCCTCGGATGGCAAAAATTTAAACCGACTTTTTTTCATTAGATTTTTAAATAAGTCTCTTTTATCCTGATAAAATTTTCCTAGCTCACTAAACTCAACAATACCGAGATACTCACTTAGAGTGGCTTGTGCCACACTGTTCACACAAAAAACTAAAAACTGGTGGACCTTTTTTATCTCAGCTATATAGGCCTCGGGCGCTGTCAAATATCCTATCTTCCAACCAGTGATGTGAAAGGTTTTACCAAAAGAAGAAACCACCACGCTTCGCTGCCTCAACTGTGGTCTGGTGTTAACTGAAATATGTTTCTTTTCGAAATGAATAAATTCATACACCTCATCAGAGAGAAGAATCAGGTGCGGATGCCGCTGCATCAATTTATCAAGCTCAAGGAAGTCCTGCTCAACAAGAACTCTGCCCGAAGGATTATGAGGATTATTAATAATCAGCATCCGAGTATGTTGATTGATAGAGCGATTGATCCGCTCCCAATCAGGGCTAAAATCATCGGCTAGCGGAATTCGAACGGGCCTCGCTCCAGTTAATATGACCGGGGCCTCATAACAGTCATAACTTGGATCAAGAATTAAAACTTCCTCCCCGGCTGCCACCAGCGCCTGGATGGTTGCAAAAATACCTTGGGTGGCCCCTGCTGTCACAAGGAGCTCCGTCTCAGGCCTTACCTCTCTGTCATATTTCTCTGCTATTACCCTTGCAATTCCAGCCAAAAGCTTAAGATTGCCTCCCATCGGGGCGTATTGATGATTATTACCAGCAGCTACCTTCTGCATAATCTCAACCAACTTAGGGTCGATGGGAAAATTCGGAAAACCCTGGGAGAGGTTTATCGCGTTATTCTCAACCGCTAGCTTTGACATTACGGTAAAGATAGATGTGCCCACATTCGGCAATTTCGACATAGCTTCCTTTTCAAGGATATGAAGTAGCTACAGTTTTATAAATCAAAACTCTCGTTTATTGGAGAGAAAGTTTTGATTTAATTGTCGAAATGCCCCAACTGAAACCGTGTATAGATCTGGACAAGTACCGCTTATTCAATTCTAATAGCCTTTTAAGCGCTATCCCCAAAGAATATGAACCAATCAATAATATTAGAATTAGCCAAAGCTCTAGAACCTCATGTTGGGATGAGTGCCGCCGAAGCTCAAAAGCTAATCACAAAACCTCAAGATAGAACCCATGGCGATCTTACTTTCCCCTGCTTTCAGTTGGCAAAAACACTACGGATTGCGCCACCAGAATGTGCAAAAAAAATAGCCGCTGAACTGAAGCTCCCCGCTGGTATTTCAAAAGTCGAAATTGTTGGCCCTTACCTCAACTTCCGATTCGATAAAGGTAATGTAATAGGCACCCTGATCCCCAAAAGTTTAAACGAGAAAGAGCGCTACGGTCAGAAAGCCCCACTCAATAAAAAATTGATCGTCGAATACTCATCCCCTAATATTGCCAAGACCTTCCATGTGGGTCACCTAAGAACCACCCTAATCGGGCATTCATTAGTGCAGATATTCAAACACCTTGGTTATGATGTCTTGGGCATCAATCACCTTGGGGATTGGGGAACTCAGTTCGGAATTGTATGGGCCGGATGTGAAATCTGGGGTCGTCCCAAAAATGCCACGGTCGACTCCCTGGTTGAAGTTTACCGATTGGCTGGAAATCTTAAAAAAGCCCAGGAAGAGAACAAAATATCTGAAGAGCAAAAAAAATACCCAAGCGTTACTCAATTAGCGAAGGACTATTTCATCCGTCTTGAGGCTGGAGACAAAGCTGCCCTGGAGTTCTGGCAATGGTGCTTGGATGTATCGATGGAATACTTCAAAACAATGTACGATCGTTTAGGAATCAAATTCGATCACTACACGGGCGAAAGTTTCTACCGAGATATGCTTGAGGATGTAGAAAATAAAATAAGAAACAGCGGAATCCTTGAAGAATCTAGAGGCGCCTTGGGCGTAGATTGCGGTAAAAAACTCGGATTTGCCCGAGTCTTCGCCGAAGACGGCCGATCTCTTTATATAACCCGAGATATTGCCACCGCGATGTACAGAGAAGACACCTTTCATCCTGAGAAGATTCTTTATGTAGTAGCCGCCCAGCAGAACCTACACTTCCAGCAGCTGATCGAGATAATGAATAGGATGAAGCACCCCGTTGGCCCCAAAATGGTGCACGTGTCATTCGGCTTTGTTCCAGGCATGAAGACTCGCGAAGGGGGCGGAATATCTCTCAAAGATTTCTTGGATGAAATGCAGGATAGAGCTCTCCAGGCCTATAAAAACGAGGTCGAGAAACGACCTGAGGGCACTGATGAAAACCTAATTGCAGAGTCAGTCGCAATTGGTGCCACCTACTTTTACTTCCTAAGCCACAGTAATGTGAAGGATCTTCATTTTACCTGGGAACAAGCTCTAAACTTCCAGGGCGAATCCGGTCCATACTTGCAGTATGCCGTGGCTCGATTGAATAGTATTGAATCCAAGGCCAAAGAAGCTGGCATCACCTCTAGTCAATTTGATCCTAAATATTTAACGGAGGAATCGGCTTACGACCTAGCCTCGCTGTTAGCGCAGTTCCCCACGATGGTTGAGAACGCAGCACGCGACTATGAGCCTTACTACATCAGCCAATTACTGATTGAGATAGCAAAATCATTCTCCCGCGCTTATCGAGAACTGCGCGTAATCGGAGAGGATGTTTCTCAAGAGATAGCCTCTTCAAGATTAGCACTCTTTTTAGCCGCCCGTGAAGTTATCAGCTGCGGCATGAGCCTGCTGGGTATTCCCAGAATTGAGAGGATGTAGTGGCAGAGTGTCAGCCGACCTCCGGGCGCCTGGACAAATTAGCCGTTGTAATCTTTTATCTCTCGGCCGCAGTAATCGGCGCTCAATATGTAGTATTCACTGAACTACGTTACTGGCTTTGGGACTTTTGGCATCATGCTGCATTCATTCGTCAGCTGCAAAATGCTCCCTGGAGCCTAGGAAACCCTTTTTTTGAAGGTCCCGATATTTACACCCTTTATTGGCCTTATGAATATTTAATATCGTGCCTGGCTAATTTGACAGGAGCAACTCCGCATCTAACTCTCGCCCTTTTTGGATTTATCAATCTGAGCTCCCTGATCCTACTTTTAAAAAAGTTCTCGAATTTACTAAATCAATCTCCGTTAATGCCGGCATTTTCTCTTTTATTGATTCTTCTTTTTTGGCCGGGAGATCCGCTTATATTTAGCTCATTCTATTCGCTATATACTCTTTTTTTTATTGCAGCCTACCCAGGAACATTTGCTCTAGTATTAACTCTGGGAGCAATTCTTGTTTTGAAAAATAATCTCTTCAGGAACCATCAACGCTATATTATACCCGTCGTGGCGACATTAGTGGCCCTTATTCATCCCATCACCTTTATCTTTTTTGCAGTAACTCTGAGCGCCCTTTGGCTAGAAAAAAAAGCGCGGCTAGTCTCTTTGATTCCAGCATCAATTTTAATAGCACTTGCTGTTGCATTTTTTTGGCCATTCTTTCCTTTATCTGAATTAATTTTCAGCAAAACTTTCTCCGCTGATTCTAATGGCGCTGCCGTCTATCGGGACTTTCTATCTAGATATTGGCCGACTTTTATCGCAATTCC
>Ga0172376_10007535_pt1 | contig 11581 bp, 5 predicted proteins | sample Lak35m_FD_121114 | JGI IMG/M metagenome (GOLD analysis project Ga0172376, IMG submission 121114) | Freshwater microbial communities from Kabuno Bay, South-Kivu, Congo - kab_092012_35m | ecosystem: Environmental > Aquatic > Freshwater > Lake | place: Democratic Republic of the Congo: South-Kivu...
GACCGGCCCTGGGTATCCAGTAGGGCAAGGCTTCCAAGCCCCATCAGCAGGTCCTGAATTGGGCCTAAACATGCGGGACAGCACACCAGCCCTCGGGTGCAGGTCCGATCGTGGCGGGCTGGGCCTGGCTGGGTCGCCTGCCGGTGCCTCCCCTGGAGCACACCGGACAGAGCCTTGCCCTGGTTCGTAGGCTCAGGCCGTTCTGCGGTCCTGCCCCGGCTTTCCCAGCACCATGAGCAGCGTTTCGCCCCGATCCACCGCCGCTGAGATCGGCCCCGCTCCCGGCGCTGTCGATCCCGTACTGATCGACAGCCACTGCCATCTGGTGTTCCGCAACTTCGAGGCCGATCTGGAGGCCGTACGGCAGCGCTGGCACGAGGCTGGCGTCAGGTCTCTGGTGCATGCCTGCATCGAGCCCGCAGAAATCCCCGCCATTCGTGCCCTGGCCGACCGGCTGCCGGAGCTGCGCTACTCCGTGGGGGTGCATCCGCTCGACACCTGCCATTGGCAGGCCGACACGGCGGCCGTGCTGGCGACGGCGGCGGCGGATGACGCTCGGGTGGTGGCGATCGGGGAGCTGGGCCTGGATCTGTTCCGCCAGAAGAATCTCGAGCAGCAGCTGGCGGTACTGCAGCCCCAGCTGGATCTGGCGCTGGAGCTGGATCTGCCGGTGATCATCCATTGCCGTGATGCGGCCGAACCGATGCTGGCTGAGCTGCGCGGCCGGGCGGAGCGAGGTCGGTGTCCGCGCGGGGTGATGCATTGCTGGGGGGGCACACCCGCCGAGATGGCCGCTTTTCTGGAGCTTGGTCTGTACATCAGTTTCAGCGGCACGGTCACGTTCCCCAAGGCCCATGACACCCATGCCTGCGCCCAGCAGGTGCCTGCTGATCGCTATCTGGTGGAGACCGACTGCCCGTTTCTGGCTCCGGTGCCGCGTCGGGGCCAGCGCAATGAGCCGGCCTTTGTGCGGGCGGTGGCCGAGCGTGTGGCCGCGTTGCGTGGGGAGAGCCTGACAGAAGTGGGGCTGCGCAGCAGCGCCAATGCGGTGCGCCTGTTCCGGCTTCCCCTTGACAATGTATGATGATTCATTGGCCTGGAAGCGGAAGCGCTCCCTTTGTCCACTACGGCACCAACGACCGAGGCAGGAACCCTGCCTGCGACTAAGGCAGAAACCCTGCCTGCAACCAAGGCAGGAACCCTGCCTGCGATCTCAGCCAATGCGCTACCTGCGATCACACCAGGCGGCCTGCCTGCTGATCCGGCGGCAGCCCCGCCTGCTCCGGTTCCGCTGGGGCGGGCGATGTCGATTGTGGATGGCTGGCAGCTGACTGCCACCAATCCGCCCAGGTTTCGATCCGTGCCTGCGGATTGGCGAAACAAGGGCGGGCAGATTCACCAAGAGGGCGCCATCCTAGGGCGAATGTCCGCCGTCGCTGAGCCCCACGCGGGGCGTGTCACCCGGTAGCCCCCGAATGCCTCCAGCCGTCCCGTTCGGGATGCTGCGGCTCCGTCGCTGTCGTCCGGCCGGCCCGCCAGCCCGCCGTTCCAGCCTGTCGGATCCGAGTCTTTGCCTCCCCGCCCCGTTCAGCCTCGTCCGCCGACGGATCCCGTCCGCCGACACGCCCGGACCTTTCCTCCCGTTCCTTCCGTCCTGCAGGTTCACCGCATGAGCAGCGCGATCCAGGTCGTCAAGACCGTCACCTACCTGCCCGATCTGGTCGAGGTGCAGCGGGCCAGTTTCAAATGGTTCCTGGAGAAGGGGCTGATCGAGGAGCTGGAGAGCTTTTCGCCGATCACCGATTACACGGGCAAGCTTGAGCTGCACTTCATCGGTGAGCAGTACAGGCTGAAGCGCCCCCGCCATGATGTCGAAGAGGCCAAGCGACGCGATGCCACCTTCGCCTCGCAGATGTATGTCACCTGCCGCCTGGTCAACAAGGAGACCGGCGAGATCAAGGAGCAGGAGGTGTTCATCGGTGAGCTGCCACTGATGACCGAGCGGGGCACATTCATCATCAATGGTGCCGAGCGGGTGATTGTCAACCAGATCGTGCGCAGTCCCGGGGTTTACTTCAAGGATGAGCAGGATAAGAACGGTCGCAAAACCTTTAACGCCAGCGTGATCCCAAATCGTGGTGCCTGGCTGAAGTTCGAAACCGACAAGAATGATCTGCTGCATGTCCGGGTCGACAAGACCCGCAAGATCAATGCCCATGTGCTGATGCGTGCCATCGGCCTGTCCGACAACGACGTTCTCGACAAGCTGCGTCACCCCGAGTATTACCAGAAGTCGATCGAGGCCGCCAACGACGAAGGCATCGCTTCCGAGGATCAGGCCCTGCTGGAGCTCTACAAAAAGTTGCGGCCGGGTGAACCCCCCTCGGTGAGCGGTGGTCAGCAGCTGTTGCACAGCCGCTTCTTCGATCCCAAGCGCTATGACCTCGGGCGGGTCGGTCGCTACAAGATCAACAAGAAGCTGCGGCTCACAATTCCCGATGCCACCCGCACCCTCACGCCAGAGGATGTGCTGAGCACGATCGACTACCTGATCAATCTCGAGCTCGATGTCGGTGGCGCCAGCCTCGATGACATCGATCACCTCGGCAATCGCCGTGTGCGCTCGGTCGGCGAGCTGTTGCAGAACCAGGTGCGCGTCGGCCTCAACCGCCTGGAGCGGATCATCAAGGAGCGCATGACCGTCGGTGAGACCGAATCCCTGACCCCCGCCCAGCTGGTCAATCCCAAGCCGTTGGTGGCAGCGATCAAGGAGTTTTTCGGCTCCAGCCAGCTGAGCCAGTTCATGGATCAGACCAATCCGCTGGCGGAGCTCACCCACAAGCGCCGCATCAGCGCCCTCGGCCCCGGTGGCCTCACCCGTGAGCGGGCCGGTTTCGCCGTGCGCGATATCCACCCCTCCCACTATGGTCGCATCTGCCCGATCGAAACTCCGGAGGGACCCAATGCCGGCCTGATCGGCTCGCTGGCCACCCATGCCCGCGTCAATGAATACGGCTTCATCGAAACCCCCTTCTGGAAGGTGGAGAACGGCACGGTTCACAAAACGGGTGATCCGATTTATCTCTCCGCCGACCTGGAGGATGAGTGCCGCGTCGCTCCCGGTGATGTGCCCACCGATGCCGAGGGTCGCATCACGGTGGATCTGGTGCCGGTGCGCTACCGCCAGGACTTTGAGAAGGTGCCGCCCGAACAGGTGGATTACGTGCAGCTCTCGCCAGTGCAGGTGATCTCCGTCGCCACCTCGCTGATCCCCTTTCTGGAGCACGATGACGCCAACCGCGCCCTGATGGGATCGAACATGCAGCGCCAGGCTGTGCCGCTGCTGCGCCCCGAGCGGCCGTTGGTGGGCACCGGTCTGGAGACCCAGGTGGCCCGCGATTCCGGCATGGTGCCGATCACCCGCGTCAATGGCGAGGTGTTGTTCGTCGATGCCACTGCGATTGTCATCCGTGATGATCAGGGGGGTGAACACACCCATTTCCTGCAGAAGTATCAGCGCTCCAACCAGGACACCTGCCTCAACCAGAGACCGATCGTGCGCCAGGGAGACCGGGTGATCGCCGGCCAGGTGCTGGCCGATGGCTCCGCTTGCGAGGGTGGCGAAATCGCCCTGGGCCAGAATGTGCTGATCGCCTACATGCCTTGGGAGGGATACAACTACGAAGATGCAATCCTGGTCAGTGATCGTCTTGTCCAGGATGATCTCTATACCTCTGTTCACATCGAAAAATACGAGATCGAAGCCCGCCAGACCAAGCTGGGGCCCGAGGAGATCACCCGCGAGATCCCCAACGTCGCCGAGGATAGCCTGGGCAACCTCGATGAGATGGGCATCATCCGTATCGGAGCGTATGTAGAGAGTGGCGATATTCTGGTTGGGAAGGTCACGCCCAAGGGCGAGTCCGACCAGCCACCTGAGGAGAAGTTGTTGCGGGCGATCTTCGGTGAGAAGGCTCGCGATGTGCGCGACAATTCCCTGCGGGTCCCCAGCACCGAGCGCGGGCGCGTGGTCGATGTGCGCATCTACACCCGGGAGCAGGGTGATGAGTTGCCGCCCGGCGCCAACATGGTGGTGCGGGTCTATGTGGCCCAGCGCCGCAAGATCCAGGTGGGCGACAAGATGGCCGGCCGCCATGGCAACAAGGGCATCATCAGCCGCATCCTGCCCCGGGAGGATATGCCCTATCTCCCCGATGGCACCCCGATCGACATTGTGCTCAATCCCCTGGGTGTGCCCAGCCGCATGAATGTGGGCCAGGTATTCGAATGCCTGATGGGCTGGGCTGCCTCCCACCTCGACTGCCGCGTCAAGGTGATCCCGTTTGATGAGATGTACGGCGCTGAAAAGAGCAAGCAGACGGTACAGGCATACCTCGAAGAGGCGGCTCGCCAGCCCGGCAAGGACTGGGTCTACGACCCGGAGCATCCCGGCAAGATTCAGTTGATCGATGGCCGCACCGGCGAGGCCTTCGACCAGCCGGTCACCGTCGGCTTCGCCCATATCCTCAAGCTGGTGCACCTGGTGGACGACAAGATCCACGCCCGCTCCACCGGCCCCTACTCCCTGGTCACCCAGCAGCCCCTGGGTGGCAAGGCCCAGCAGGGCGGACAGCGCCTGGGTGAGATGGAGGTGTGGGCCCTGGAGGCCTACGGCGCCGCCTACACCCTGCAGGAGCTGCTCACGGTCAAGTCCGACGACATGCAGGGGCGCAATGAGGCGCTCAACGCCATCGTCAAGGGCAAGCCGATCCCCCGCCCCGGCACCCCCGAGTCGTTCAAGGTGCTGATGCGCGAACTGCAGTCCCTCGGTCTCGACATTGCCGTCTACACCGATGGCGGCGATGAGGTCGATCTGATGCAGGACGTCAATCCGCGTCGCAGCACCCCCAGCCGGCCCACCTACGAGTCCCTCGGCGTCGCGGACTACGACGACGACTGATCGCCGATCGCCCGTCCCCGCCGGGATGGGCGCTTGCCTTCCGCTCTCCTCTCTCCTCGCCAGGCCGCCGCCATGTCGAACAGCAACCTCCGCACCGAGAACCACTTCGATTACGTCAAGATCACGCTCGCCTCGCCGGAGCGGATCATGAAGTGGGGGCAGCGCACCCTCCCCAACGGCCAGGTGGTGGGAGAGGTGACCAAGCCCGAAACGATCAACTACCGCACGCTCAAGCCCGAGATGGACGGGCTGTTCTGTGAGAAGATCTTTGGCCCCTCCAAAGACTGGGAGTGCCACTGCGGTAAATACAAACGGGTCCGTCACCGCGGCATCGTCTGCGAACGCTGCGGCGTCGAGGTCACCGAGAGCCGTGTGCGTCGCCACCGCATGGGCTTCATCAAGCTGGCGGCACCGGTATCGCATGTCTGGTACCTGAAAGGGATTCCCAGTTATGTGGCGATCCTGCTCGACATGCCTCTGCGCGATGTGGAGCAGATCGTTTATTTCAACTGCTACGTGGTCCTCGATGCGGGCGATCACAAGGATCTCACCTATAAGCAGTTGCTCACAGAAGATGAATGGCTGGAGATCGAAGATCAGATCTTTGCCGAGGATTCCGATATTGAGAATGAGCCCCAGGTGGGCATCGGCGCCGAAGCCCTCAAGCACCTGCTGGAGGATCTCAACCTCAATGAGATCGCTGAGCAGCTGCGCGAGGAGATCGCTGGCAGCAAGGGCCAGAAGCGGGCCAAGCTGATCAAGCGCCTGCGCGTGATTGATAACTTCATCGCCACCAATGCCCGTCCCGAATGGATGGTGCTGGATGTGATCCCGGTGATCCCGCCGGATCTGCGCCCGATGGTGCAGCTCGACGGCGGTCGCTTCGCCACCAGTGATCTCAATGATCTCTATCGGCGTGTGATCAACCGCAACAATCGTCTGGCGCGATTGCAGGAGATCCTTGCCCCCGAGATCATCGTGCGCAACGAAAAGCGCATGTTGCAGGAGGCCGTCGATGCCCTGATCGACAATGGTCGTCGCGGTCGCACGGTGGTCGGTGCCAACAACCGGCCGCTCAAGTCACTCAGCGACATCATCGAAGGCAAGCAGGGCCGTTTCCGCCAGAACCTGCTCGGCAAGCGTGTCGACTACTCCGGTCGTTCCGTGATCGTGGTCGGTCCCAAGCTGAAGATGCATCAATGCGGCTTGCCCAAGGAGATGGCGATTGAGCTGTTCCAGCCCTTCGTGATTCATCGCCTGATCCGCCAGAACATCGTCAACAACATCAAGGCGGCCAAGAAGATGATTCAGCGCGCTGATGATGAGGTGATGCAGGTGCTGCAGGAGGTGATCGAGGGCCATCCGATTCTGCTCAACCGCGCCCCCACCCTGCACCGCCTCGGCATCCAGGCTTTCGAGCCCAAGCTGGTCGATGGCCGCGCCATTCAGCTGCATCCCCTCGTCTGCCCGGCCTTCAACGCCGACTTCGACGGGGACCAGATGGCCGTGCATGTACCGCTGGCGATTGAAGCCCAGACGGAAGCCCGCATGCTGATGCTGGCCAGCAACAACATCCTGTCGCCCGCCACCGGCGAGCCGATCATCACCCCATCCCAGGACATGGTGCTCGGGGCTTACTACCTCACCGCCGAGAAGCGTGAAAATGTGAAGCCGAATTTCGGCAGCCATGCCCATACCTACGCCAGCCTCCCAGATGTCATCGCCGCCTTTGAGGAGAAGCATGTCAAGCTGCACGATTGGGTCTGGGTCCGCTTCCAGGGTGAGGTGGACAGCGAGGATGAAGACAGCGCTCCCCAGTTGAGCGAAACCCTCAGCGATGGCACCCGCATCGAGCAGTGGAAGTACCGCCGTGACCGCTTCGATGAGGATGGCGCTCTGATCAGCCGCTACCTGCTGACCACCGTGGGCCGGGTGGTGATCAACCACACGATCATCGCCGCCGTCGCCGCGGCCTGAAATCCCCTGCCGCCACCGGCTTCGCTTCCGTTCGTTCCCTCCGTTTCGCGCAATTCCCCCGGCCGCTCCGTCCATGACCGCCACTCCCGCCAAGAAGTCCAGCAAGAAGGCCAAGGCCGCTGAGGTGGCCCCGGTGGCGCCGGTGGCCCCGGCCGCTGCCCCCGCCAGCCATGTCCTCAGCGGTGAGGCTCCCCCCTTCCGCAATCGGGTGATCGATAAGAAAGCCCTGCGTAATCTGGTGGCCTGGGCCTATAAGCATCATGGCACCGCCGCCACCGCAGCGATGGCGGATGAGCTCAAGGATCTCGGTTTCCACTACGCCACCCAGGCGGCCGTTTCGATCTCGGTTGATGATCTGCGCATCCCCGACGACAAGACGACCCTGCTGGCGGAAGCGGAGCAGCAGATCACGGAGACCGAGGAGCGTTATCGCCTCGGCGAGATCACCGAGGTGGAGCGCCACACCAAGGTGATCGATACCTGGACCGAGACCAATGAACGGCTGGTGGCGGCGGTGCGGCGCAACTTCAATGAGAAGGAGCCGCTCAATTCGGTCTGGATGATGGCCAACTCCGGCGCGCGCGGCAACATGTCCCAGGTGCGCCAGCTGGTGGGCATGCGCGGTCTGATGGCCAACCCGCAGGGGGAGATCATCGACCTGCCGATCCGCACCAACTTCCGCGAAGGACTCACGGTCACCGAGTATGTGATCTCGTCCTACGGCGCCCGCAAGGGTCTGGTGGATACCGCCCTGCGCACCGCCGACTCGGGTTATCTCACCCGTCGTCTTGTCGATGTGGCCCAGGATGTGATCGTGCGCGAGGACGATTGCGGCACCACCCGCGGCATCGCCATCGATGCCGATGAGCGCGGCGGCTTCGGCAGCAAGCTGGTCGGCCGTCTGGCGGCCGAGCCGATCGTCGCTGCCGACGGCACGATCCTGGCCGCCCGCGACAGCGAGATCGATCCCCCCCTCAGCCGCCGCATCGAGGCGGCGGGGGTGCGCAGCGTGCTGGCCCGGTCGCCGCTCACCTGCGAGGCCTCCCGCTCCGTCTGCCGCAAGTGCTATGGCTGGGCCCTGGCCCACAACGAACTGGTCGATCTGGGTGAGGCCGTCGGCATCATCGCCGCCCAGTCGATCGGGGAGCCCGGGACCCAGCTCACGATGCGCACCTTCCACACCGGTGGTGTCTCCACCGCCGAAACGGGTGTGGTGCGCTCGCTGCTGGAGGGGGTGGTGGAGTTTGATGCCAAGGCGCGGCTGCGCTCGCATCGCACCCCCCACGGTGTTGAGGCCCATCTGGCCGAGACCGATTTCCTGCTCACGGTCAAGCCCAGCGGCAAGGGCAAACCCCAGAAACTGGATATCACCTCCGGCTCGATCCTGTTCGTCAATGACGGTGAATCGGTGCCTGCCGATACAACCCTGGCCCAGATCTCGTCCGGTGCCCAGGTCAAGAAGAGCGTCGAGAAGGCCACCAAGGATGTGATCTGTGATCTGGCCGGTCAGGTGCGTTTTGAAGATGTGATCCAGCCCCGGGAGGTCACCGATCGCCAGGGGAACATCACCCACAAGGCCCAGCGTCTGGGGCGTCTCTGGGTGCTCAGCGGCGACGTGTACAACCTGCCTCCCAATGCCCTGCCGGTGGTGGCCACCAACACCGCCGTCAGCACCGGTGAGGTGTTGGCCGAGAGCCGTCTGCAGAGTGAATTCGGCGGGGCGGTGCGCCTGCGTGAATCGGCGGGCGATTCGCGTGAGGTGCAGATTGTGACCGCCAGTCTCACCCTCAAGGATTGCAAGCTGGTGGGTGAATCCACCCACTCCGGCGAAATCTGGCATCTCGAGGGCAAGGACAACATCCGCTATCTGCTCAAGACCCAGCCGGGCAGCAAGATCGGCAGTGGCGAGGTGATCGCTGAGCTGGCCGATGATCGCTTCCGCACGCAGACGGGAGGCACGGTGCGCTTCGCGCCGGGTCTGGCGATCAAGAAGGCCCGCTCTGCCAAGCATGGCTATGAGGTGAGCAAGGGCGGCACCCTGTTGTGGATCCCCCAGGAAACCCACGAGATCAACAAAGACATCTCGTTGTTGATGATTGAGGATGGCCAGTGGATCGAGGCCGGCACCGAGGTGGTGAAGGATATCTTCAGCCAGACCGCCGGCATCGTCACCGTCACCCAGAAGAACGACATCCTGCGCGAGATCATTGTGCGCTCCGGTGATCTGCGCCAGATCAGCGATAGCAAGGTGCTCAGCCGTTACAGCGAGGGTCGCATGGTCAATCCGGGCGAGGAGATCGCCCCCGGGCTGGTGGCAGAGGCGATGCATTTTGTAGAGGCGGTGGAAACGCCCCAAGGTGGTGCCCTGTTGCTTCGTCCGGTGGAGGAATACGCGATTCCCGATGCCGCTCACCTGCCCGAACTGGCCAGCGTGCGCCAGAACGGTGGCCCCGCCCTGACCCTGCGCGCCACCCAGCGCCTTACCTACAAGGACGGGGAGTTGATCAAGTCGGTGGATGGGGTGGAGCTGCTGCGCACCCAGTTGATCCTCGAAACGGTGGACACCACACCCCAGATGACGGTGGATGTGGAGGCTGTGGCCGATAAGCGTGCCAAGACGATTGAGCGGCTGCAGCTGGTGATCCTGGAAACCCTGCTGGTCCGCCGCGATACCCTTTCCGACGCCAGCCACGGCTCCACCCACACCGAGCTGCAGGTGGAGGATGGCGACAGTGTCAAGCGCGGCGATGTGGTGGCCACCACCCAGATCCTCTGCAAGGAGGATGGGGTGGTGCAGCTGCCCGAACCGGTGGCCGGCGAGCCGATCCGCCGCCTGATCGTGGAGCGCTCCACCGATACGCGCCGCCTGGATCTGGGCGGTGCCGCCCCGTTGGTGTCGCTGGGTCAGCGCATCGTCGATGGCGACAGCCTCGCCGATGGCATGGCCTCTCCCTGTTGCGGCCAGGTGGAGGCGATCGAGGGCGATGGCCTGATCATCCGGCTCGGGCGCCCCTACATGGTTTCACCCGATTCCGTGCTGCATGTGCGCGACGGTGAACTGGTGCAGCGCGGAGATGGGCTGGCGTTGCTGGTGTTCGAGCGCCAGAAGACCGGCGATATCGTGCAGGGTCTGCCCCGGATTGAGGAGCTGCTTGAGGCCCGTCGCCCTCGCGATTCGGCCGTGCTCTGCCGCAAGCCCGGCAGTGTGGAGATCAGGCAGGGTGAGGAGGACGATTCGATCACGGTCGCGGTGACCGAAGCCGATGAGCAGGTATCCGAATATCCGATCCTGCTCGGTCGCACCGTGATGGTGAGCGACGGGCAGCAGGTGCGGGCCGGCGATCTGCTCACCGATGGGCCGATCAATCCCCACGAACTGCTGGAGTGCTTCTTCGAGGATCTGCGCAGTCGCAAACCCACCATGGAGGCGGCCCAGGAAGCGATTTCCAAGCTGCAGTTCCGCATGGTCACCGAGGTGCAGAACGTCTACAAATCCCAGGGTGTGTCGATCAGCGATAAGCACATCGAGGTGATCGTGCGTCAGATGACCAGCAAGGTGCGGGTGGAGGATGCCGGAGACACCACGCTGCTGCCCGGTGAGCTGATCGAACTGCGCCAGGTGGAGCAGGTCAATTCCGCCATCGCGGTCACGGGTGGAGCGCCCGCCGAGTTCACCCCCGTGCTGTTGGGCATCACCAAGGCCTCGCTCAACACCGACAGCTTCATCTCCGCCGCCAGCTTCCAGGAGACCACCAGGGTGCTGACCGAGGCGGCGATCGAGGGCAAGAGCGACTGGTTGCGCGGCCTCAAGGAGAACGTGATCATCGGCCGCCTGATCCCCGCCGGCACCGGTTTTGGAGGCTTCGAGGAGGAGCTGCGGGCCGAGGCCGGTCCCCATCCCGACATCCTGGAGGAGGAGGCCGGTTATCGTCGCGCTCAGAATCTGCGCCCCGATTACACCGTGGAGATGCCGATGCCGTCTGAGAGTGCCGCGGTGCTCGATGACCCCTCGGAGGAGGACCTGGAGGCCACTCGCAGCCGCCATGGCATCGAGGCGTCGGCCAGCACCTTCGCCGCCTTCACCCGGCCCAGCCTCGATGATGCGCTGGCCGAGGAGTTGATCGCCGATCCCGAGGCCCTCGAAGGCCTGCAGGAGGAGGGGCTGCTCAGCGATGACTGATTCCAGCGCTTCCCGCCGTCCCAGCGCCGCTCTGACCGAGCTGGGCACCCCGATCCCGAGCCGTCGCATCCCCCGCTGGGGATTCCACAGCCACAACGAGCAGCTCCATGGCCGCATCGCCATGCTGGGCTTCATCGCCCTGCTGGTCGTCGAGTGGAAACTGGGTCACGGCATTCTGATCTGGCCCTGAGCGGCGCTCCCGGCGCTTCCCCCCAGGCCGCTGCGCCCGGTGCCTCCAGCCGCGCGGGGAATGGAGCCGCGATGCTCCCCGCCCCCCGGGCCGGCAGGGCGGCGCCGGTGTCCTCCGGGGCCGGGCCTCACAGCCGTGGCGGTGCCGACTCGGATCCGGCCGGCGGCGGCCATGGCTCCCAGGTGGCCCGTGGCGGTTCCGGTCGCGCTGCGGCCGGCACTGGTGCCGCTGCGGGCGTTACCGATGCTGCCGGTGCCGATGCTGCCGTTACCGC
>Ga0172376_10007538_pt1 | contig 11579 bp, 7 predicted proteins | sample Lak35m_FD_121114 | JGI IMG/M metagenome (GOLD analysis project Ga0172376, IMG submission 121114) | Freshwater microbial communities from Kabuno Bay, South-Kivu, Congo - kab_092012_35m | ecosystem: Environmental > Aquatic > Freshwater > Lake | place: Democratic Republic of the Congo: South-Kivu...
CAAGCCACCACTGGTTGCTAAACTTACAGAAAACGAACGAAGGAGCATCGAAAAAATCCGAATGCAAATTAACAGCTAAAAATCCTTCACGGCGTTGGGGCAGAGCCCCTGAGGAGCATGGACCGTTTGTGCGCTTCGCCATAATGGTTGTTCAAAATCTTTTTTGAACAAATTACCCCCCTAAACTAAAGACCTTTGCTACTCGAAGCGGTCTAGTATAGCGATTCAGCCAATTAGTCAGCAAATTACCGTGAACCGCTTCGATCAACCATCGACATCGCAGCGGTTCAAACGGCCATCGAGTACGAGTACCGTTGCACTGAGTACCGCTCCGTTGAGCACGAGTACGAAGAATTCCACAGCGATGCACGAACTTACGTTTCACCAACAATAATTCCTGAAGAGCCTTTTTTACAGGTCTATCAATATATGCTTAATGAATCCATGATTTCATCGCTTCGTTCCATCCCCAGCACATGGCTTATCACTGGTGTTGCTGGTTTCATTGGCTCGAATCTCTTGGAGGGGTTGCTTGGTTTAAACCAGCGGGTGATCGGATTGGATAATTTTTCGACCGGTCGTCGATCGAACCTCGATGCGGTCGAAAAGTCGGTAACGAGCCAGCAGTGGAACCAGTTCCAGTTTCATGAAGGAGATATTTGCGATTTGGACATGTGTCGCCAAGTTCTTGTGCCTGGTGTTGACTATGTGTTGCACCAAGCCGCCTTGGGGTCGGTTCCTCGATCGATCAATGATCCGATCGCCAGCAATCTCAATAACGTCACCGGATTCCTCAATATGCTCGTGGCCAGTCGCGATGCGCAGGTCAAGACGTTCGTCTATGCTGCATCGAGTTCCACGTATGGCGATCATCCTGGTTTACCCAAAGTGGAGGATCAAATCGGCAATCCCCTTTCGCCGTACGCGGTGACCAAGTACGTCAACGAGTTGTACGCGGACGTGTTTGCAAGAGCTTATGGCTTCAAATCGATAGGTTTGAGGTACTTCAACGTTTTTGGTCCGCGTCAGGATCCCAACGGACCCTACGCTGCGGTGATCCCCAAATGGATCGAACAGATTCGAGAAGGAAAACCGGTTCTGATCCATGGCGATGGTCAAACGAGTAGGGATTTTTGTTATGTAGAGAACGCGATCCAGGCCAATGTTCTTGCTGCACTTGCAACTCCTGAAGCTAAAGGCCACGTCTACAATGTAGCGGTAGGGCATCAGACATCGCTTAACGAGTTGTTTGATGCTCTTAAGGAATTGATGGGAAAACCACAAGCAGAATGTTTGCACGGGGAATTCCGCAAAGGGGATGTAAGGCATTCTTTGGCGAATATAGACAAAGCCCGAACGCTGCTTGGGTATAGTCCTGAGGTCGAGTGCCGCGATGGGTTACGCCGAACGGTTGAATATTTTTTGGCGAATCTTTAGGGGGCATTTGGCTAGTGGCCCAAGCACGATCTGTTTTTAGCCACAAGAGTTCCTGAAGAGCCGATGAATGACAGTTCCAATAGCCCGCGTCGGATCAATTTATACGAACCCACGATCGAAGGCCATCGGGCACGCTACTGCGGTGAGATCCTACGGGGGATTCGGCAAAGGCACCCAAGTTGCGAGCTTCGGTTGTGTATTTACGATTCGGAGAAGCTTACACCTGGGTATCGGGAGTTTCTTGAGCCGCTTGGGCGAGAGTTCCATTACTGCCCTGTGCCTGAGGATCGGTCCAGTGGACGATTTGCAGGGGAATGGGTTCGACTCAAGTTGCTAAAGCAGATTTTGGATCGATTTCCCTGCGACGATCTGATCATTCCTTATGGGGACGGACTTGTTCCATTGATGGGAGCGTTGCCAGAGTGGATTTTGCGAAAGTATCTGCCAGGGAATCCTCGCATCGAATCGATGCTATTTCGTCCTGAGTGGGTATATCCGAAATCGAGCGTTCTTCAGGGCTTCTATCATCGCGTCCGCCGATGGGCGGTATGCCGTTGGCCAGGCGATCGCTTGCATTTTTCCGACTACAGCGCATGGCGGCGCAGCGTCGAGGGAATCGACAACTATAAAGCGCACGTTTCGCTCATGCCTGAGGTTTTTGATGATTGGCATCTGTCGGATCGTCAGACGGCCATGCAATGGCTGACGCGGGAGGGGATTTTGACCGCTAGTCAATCAGAATCATTGCTGGGGACGCAGATCGTTGCGGCCCCGGGACTCCCGAGCCTTCGCAAGGGGACCGTCGAGCTGATCCAAGCGTTTTGCATGGCAAAGCAGATCCCTGGGCATCTGATGATATGGGGTCCAATTCCTGAGGATGTCTCTGGGGAATTGAACGCTAGGCAGGTTCGATGGCAGCAGGATACTCGAATCATCGTTGTTGATCGCTATGTTTGCGAGGGTGCTTTTCGAGCGCTTCTTTCGATCGCCGATTTGGTGGTACTGCCCTACCAAAGTCATCTTGGGGGAGTATCGAGTCTTTTTTTGCTTGCCGCGATTTTTCGCCTCAAGACGATTTGCGATCGACGTGGATGGCTTGGATGGGCAGCAGGTCACTATGATCATGGATTGGCGATCGATTCTTCGGACATTGCCTTATTAAGTCGGTCGCTTGAGAATACGCTTTTAGGTGAGGGAGTTCCGATAATTAGTCAGCAGCAAGCAGGCCAGCTTAGATCAGAGACGATGGAGGGGGGCTTTCGTGGAAAGTGGTGTTAAGTAGAGATGAGTGAATCGCTCACGCCGACGGTCATCATTCCGGTATTGAATAATCCGACGGGATTGGCTCGATGCATTGAGGCAATCCGTCGATCGGGTACTGAGTTTGAGTTGATTGTGGTCGACAATGGGTCGACCGACGAGACTTTATCGGTTGCGCGTCGCTACACCGATTGTGTGCTTGAGCGGCCCGGTCTTACGATCGGCGCGATGCGTAATGAGGGGGCAAAGATCGCTAGGGGTACGATTTTGGTCTTTACCGATTCGGATCAGGAACCTGCACAAAACTGGTTGATATTGGGGGTGGGAGCGATTGCATCGGATCCGGGAATTGGATTAGCGGGGGCCAGGGTTCACGCTCCGCCACAGAGCCGTTGGGTTGCCAGGACATGGGATCTTCAGCGTCGTATGTCGGATCGGGCAGGGGATATTGGTTGGCTTGAGGCGGGTAATTTATTTGCTCGGCGTGAGGCGTTTGAGGCGGTAGGGGGGTTCCGAAGCGACTTGATTGCATCGGAGGATGTGGATTTGAGTTTTCGGTTTCGGCGAGCAGGGTATCGGGTGGTCTGTGATCCGAGGATTGTCAATTACCATCATGGGGACCCACAAACGCTCGTGGAATTTTTTCAAAAGGAGCAATGGCGAGGTTCGAGTGGTTGGAGAGCATGGTTCACCCAGGGTTGCCCGATTACAGAACTACCGGGTTTGCTGTGGCCGTTCTGGGTGGTATTGGGCCTACCCCTGTTAATGGGCATCTTGTGGATATTCCTACCGCTGGCCGGATGGTTTTGGTTTTGGTTCTGGCTACCCCTTGCCATTGTCTTCTGGCTAGCTCCAGCAATGGTTCGATCGTCCCAGGTTGACCACAAAGCAAACCCGTCCTTTGGCTATCGATCAGAATTGATCGCCTTGTATTTTCTTTACGGATTTTCCAGATTCGCCTCCTTATTCAGTCGCCCAGATAGAAAAGCAGACGATTGAGAATGGTTGAGTGCAGTCGGACTAGAATAGTCTACGGAGCTATCGGCGCGGTCTTGATCCCGCTTTTGATTTACGCGTCGATTCTACCCTTGGAATACGTCCCGATCCCATGGGAGCAAGCGCTAGAGCGTTGGAAATCGATCCCTTGGTTGCAGCTTGGTGTATCCAATCGCGCAGACTGGATTGCCAATGGCCTTGTTGTGGTACCCATCGGTTATAGTCTTTCTGGATATTTTTCCTATAAAAGACGATTCCGGTATTATCATTTGGGGTATTATGTCATGCTGATTTTCAGCATGAGCATGTTGATTGTTGGAATTGAGATGCTACAAGCTTATTTTCCACGACGCACCATGTCGATCAACGATATCGTCGCAGGCTGGATAGGTGCATTACTTGGTGTTTTTTCATGGTTCGCAGTCGGCCAGAAGTCCACTGACTTCATAAAAAACCTTCTTGCACTCAGTAGTATATCACAAAGGATTCAAGCGATTGCTCTTGTCGGATGCATAGCGGGTGTGCTGTATTCCTTATTCCCTTTTGATTTTGTGATAAGTCGCGATGAGTTTTTTCAAAAAATTGCGGATGGTCGAATCGGGTTTTTGGGAGTAGCCCAAGAGGGCGTCAATTTCGAGTCCATCAAAGGCGCTATTTCCTCTTGGATCAGAATGATCCCGTTTGGTGTCTATTTAGGGAGCTCATCAGACCGACGGAAAACTATCGTCTACTTGATACTCATACCATTTCTTTTGGAACTAATTCAAATCCCCGTTTTTAGCAAGTACTCAAGCATTACCGATTGGGGAATGGGCTCACTGGGGGGGCTATTTGGCGTTGGGGCCACGCGGCGAAAAGACTTATGGGAATGGATTCTCCGCCAGCGTCTGCTTTGGGTGCTTCTATTGGTCACATGGACTGCTGTCTTATACGCTATCTACATCGGTGTTTTTCCATTCGCATCAGGAAGATCTTTTCTGGTCGATTCAGGAAAGATATCAGCACGGTGGCAGAGCTTTGTGACCCCACCTTTTTTACGCTATTACTTTCCGAGCGAGTATAGTGCGTTGACAAATTTTCTGGGCAAGGCTCTAACGTTTTCCGTACTAGGCTTGATCACCGGAGCGATTGACAACACTTTCCCCAAGGACGGCAAGAGAACCAGGCAGAAGTGGATTCTAGGCGGTATCCTTTTGGTTTGCGTCTCCGTAGAACTTGGTCAAATCTACGTTGAAGAGCAGGTGGCCGACAGCACCGATATCCTCATTTATCTTCTCGGTGGATTTCTAGGTGTTGCATTATTTAATTATATTATCGATAGCGAACGTCGAACCACCGCCTCTGTTCTGACCAATCTGAACGAACAAACGCCAAGCGTCTTTCGGTACACACATGTTGAAAAGGGGCTCGGAGGATTTCTTGTATTCCTAGGGCTTTGGTTATCTGCGACTCACCCTGGCTGGCCAGTTATTCAAGCTTCTTTGACCCTGCTCGTTGCAGCGACAGTTTACTTCAGGTGGGCATTATATTCGTTTATTTATGTTATGCTCCTGATCTGTGGCGATGCATACCCACTGACAGGACAATTGGTTTTCCAAGAATACGACAGTTTGCTCTTGGCCGCAACGGGCAGTCTACTTGGATCGGGTGCGATCCAGTTAAGCACAACGAGTCGTCGCGTTCCTTTCTTGTACGGCGTTGGATGGGCACTTCTTGGCTTAGCTCTCCTGGTCGGTTTGTTCGTTGGCGTTTACCGTTTACCGGGGGCGGATTTCGGAGATCAGCTTTCGGTGTATTTTAACAAATGGAATGCGGTAAGGGTTAGCAAAGGATTGTTTTGGGGACTGTGTTTTTTTTATCTGACTTGTACCATTCGTACAACGGAGGTTGTCTTTTGGAGAAGAAACTTTGTGCTTGGAATGGTCGCTTCCAGTCTGTATGTTGGAATCTGGATCGTTGTAGAGCGAGCGATTTTCCCAGGGATATTTAATTTAAGCGAGCTTTACCGGGCTACAGGCCCGTTTTTTACAATGCATATTGGAGACCAGCATATCGATGCCTTTTTGGTGATTGCATTTCCAATCGCATGTGGAATGCTGATCAACGAACTGAAGCAAATCGGTAAAGCGGTGCAGTTTACCAGAATTGCGATTTTCTTCGGCATAACATTGCTTTTGGCTCATGGTGTTTTTGCCACGATGTCCAGAGGTCCAGTCCTAGCAGTCGGCATTCAATCCCTATTTCTGATACCCGCTGCCTTCCTGCATCTTGGTAGAGTTAAACGTGTCGCGTATTCGAGAATTGCGATATTGTGCCTCCCCCTATCAGGTTTGTTCTTTCTTGTTTTCTACTCTGTAATTGCCTCGCGGTTCAGTTCTTTTCTTGAAGACACCACTGAACGGATAAATCACTGGGCAATAGTCATTACAAAAGGTTCAACGGGGATAGGCGGGACAGTTATCGGTCATGGTGCTGGTTGTTTTCCGAGCATGATGGCGATAGAAAAAGGCTACACGATTCCGCCATTGAACTGGGAGCGAAACGAAACAGATGGGAGGATCAGGGTCCACTCGGGTTGGCCAATTTTTTTAGACCGTTTTACCCCGGAAGCCCCAGTTCGTTTTACTGGAAAGGCGAGAGTCGAAAATGCCAGTGCTCTGAAGCAGGAAATAAGTTTCTACTGCGTCGAGAAGTCTCTCCTGCATTCTTATAGGTACAAAGCAAATCGGATCACGCTTTCGCCAAACATGGAAGTAGATATCGATTGGCCAAATTCGGTCAAAGGCACCCCGATTACAGAAAATTCCCTCTCCTCCATTCGACCGGTGTATATTGGTGTTTCTTCGCCAGAGCAAGGCGATTTGATTCTTAGAAATGCAAGCGATTACCCTGCACTGATCTATCAACGCACAAGCTATCCTTGGATTTTTACCTGCGACGATCACTTGGTTTGGAGAGCCAAAAATTTTCTAGTGCACGCGTACTACGAACAAGGATTGGTCGGTGTATTGGGATGGTTGCTTGTATTTGCGTCGGCCTTCGCGCGAGGCATTATGCAGATAGGATGCCGCGAGTCCAGTGAGCAGTTGCTTTCTTGGATTGCGGTGTCGATCTTGGGTTTTTTCATTGTAGGAATGTTTGGTACCCTTATAGACACCCCATGGATTTCTGCGTTAGTTCTGGGTTGTACAGCTTTAGTTTGTCAGTCATCCAACTCACCAAGTGAGCCGGTTAGTAGGAGACCTGCAAATGTCTAAGCCAAACATTAGTCCGAAAAGTTTTATTGTTTCAATAGTTTTTCTTCATTGCGTAGGTTGCGACTCGTTCGAGCCATTGGAGAAAACGCCTTCTGAGAGCCGCTTGAAGACGCCAAGTATATCGGATTCGCAAAAAGTTGACTTGCTCTCTAAGGAGGAGTTAAAGGAGAGATTGGAGCCAAGCTATGCAAAGAAACCTGAAATGAGATTTTTGAGAGCTCCGAAACTTAGAAGTCTCGATATTCCCTTGGTTCATGGGATGAATTCCATTTGGGGAGCGACTGGAAGAGATCACATCGGAAGAATGTATTTTGGTATATCAGCGTGGGATGGGCTCGAAGACCCAAGCGGATCGCTTTGGCGATTCGATCCCTCCTCAGATGCATTCGAATGTCTCGGAAGTGTCAATGAGAAGCTCGACGAGCTCGGAATCCGCGTCAAATCCCCGTTTCCCGAGACGCAGATCAAGATTCATTCGAAGATTTTCCAAGCCGACGATGGTCGAATATACTTTTCAACCCAGGACGAACATCAAGAGAAAGAAGATGGTTCTAGCGGAGCATTATTCGGAGGGCGACTCATTTCATTTGAACCAAAAACTCAACGATGGGAGTGTATTCTTAAATCACCTGAGGGCTTGATCGCCCTTGCGGCAAGGGGACGCTATGTGATTGCCCAGGGCTATTTTGGCCATGTTGTTTACCAATACGACACCGAATCAAGGACTTTACGATCCAAGCGGTTAGGCACTTTCAAGGGGCATGTTTCTCGAAACATTTTTATGGATCGTCGCATGCATGTGTATGGGATTCGGGTCAAGCCTGCAGGTGATGACGATCAGCAAGGAGTCTATCAAGTCGAGGACCAGCGATTGAGGGTTTCATTGGTTGAACTCGACACTCAACTCCAAGAGGTACAGGACTGGCCCTTAGACGATTATCTTTTAACGGGAACGACCAGTTCAGAAGGGATTACAGGCTATTGTGAGTTAAACGATGGAAGCATCGCTTTTGTTGCCCAAACGGGAGCTCTATGGAAAATATCTTTGGACAATGGGAATGCGAAACTTGATCGACTCGGTTGGTTCAGTCCTGAGGGTAGCGCCTTTTGCGGTGGGCTCTTCTGTCCGTTCGGAGAGCGGTACATTTGTGGATTTACGATCAAGAAACAAGGTGAGCCCTACAAATGGACCGTTTTCGACATGGATAAGCGTCAGTCATACACTTTGAAAGTAGATCCGCATAGCCAATCCCTCCTAAATCGTGAACATCTTCTTGCCTACGGTACAGAGACAATTGATCATCAATCCAGAGCGTATGTTGTCGGTTGGCGGCAAGTGAACAACGGTAAAGCACCTCACATTCTTCAATTGATTTGGGAATAGCGAGACTTCAATCGCCATGAATACGGCCAGAATTTCAATCCGGGGTTTTTTCGCGTTTTCCTTTTTTTTAGGATCGTTCATTGGGTTGCTTGTGGAAGCTCATTCGGCCAAGACCCATGCGCAATCTGGGAGCCAGGAAAACTATGAGAAGATAGAAAAAAAAATCCCTCCCGAGCTGCTTGCCAAACCAGAAATCGCAGCCGATGTGGAGCGACTTAGATCACTTAGGAAAAATGCAGCCCTTTTTGGAAAGAAACATCCTGCCCTAGCAGCAACGGAAAAACAGATTGCGGAATTGGAATCTAAACTATCGGATTACATCCCAAGGTCAAATCGGAATGCGAAGCCAGAACCTTTCGAAGCGATTCCAAAGAATCCTAAAACATCTGGTGCGCGACGGAAGCAATCGGACTTTGATGATCATCAAGAAGTGCAGTCGGACTATTCGAGGGTTGACTTTGGAACCGATGCTCGGCTGGTGTTAGCATATCCGAAGCTTGGGCTTTCTGATTTGACATCTGTCGGTGTTTTTCCTTCACTCGGTTTGATGTGGGGGATTGAGTTTGATTCAGAGCACCAAAAGAGTCGAATCTGGCAATGGCACGACCTACCCGAGGTTTCAGAAAAGTTCCTTTATTTTGAAACTGATGGCGTTATCCAAGCCATTGCATTCCCAAGCAATCTACGGGAAACACCTTTTCTTTTCATGATGGTTAATAAGCCGGCCTCCAATGAAGCAGTCGAGGTTACCGTTTTACAGATAGACATCGAGCCACTCCCTCCGTTCTTGATGCTCCAAGAAGCGGAGGCTAGGGTTTTAATGCAAGCCAAAACTCTGAGTCGCGATCGCATGTTCATGACCTACACAGAAACGGAAGGTTTACTGCTTTTTTCTCCCGGTGTGCTTTATGATTTAATAACGACCCCCCCTTGGGGTATGCAAAGACTTTCACAACCGCAGGCTTGGTCGCTCTCGGAAAGCGCTCAGGCATCTTTTATTAAAGATGCTGCCAGACAACCCGATATTCACCCCTTTGCCATTCGAGGATCTCAGACCGATGGTGTGTTTGAGGTGCTTTATCTCGGGAATGCGTTAGGTTCTACAAGTCCATCGCGGTTGATTGCAGAACCAAAATCAGGCAATATTTCTTTGACTGCAAAGCCTTCCGTATCCTCCAAAGAAAATAAGTTGCTGCTTGCAAGAACCAGTAGAGGAACTCGTGGGATTTTCTATGATACAGTTAACGAGCCCGTGCTGATCGATGATTTTGGACAACCATTGACCATTGAATTAGTAGCCAATAGGGATACACCTATGGATGAAAACCGCTCGCCTGGTAGTCCGTTGCGTTTGCCGAGAAAAATTAGTCAAACCAATTGGTTTACGGATATCGCACAGGGTAGATTGTCAACGAACTTCCTTACCTATGATCCGTCGGTTCTGCGAAAGGAATTGCCGAAAAATGTACAACCAGAGTTTTTCTTGTATGTGCCGAAAAACAAAGAGGTAGGTTTAAAGATGAGTGAAAACAGGTTGGAATTTCCCCCCGGATCCGTGCTTCTGCAAAACTTGAGATACAACCCGACGGGAGCAAGCCCCAGATCACTTAGAACATTAGGTCTTGTACGCACAGAACTTGAATGGATACCCTTCGTTTATGACTGGAACTACTTGCAGGATGATGCGATTCTCAGCACAAACCAGGACGATGAAATGCCAATTGTTTCCACCCAAGAGGAAATGGAATTCATGGAGACTCGCAATAACATTTCTAAACAAAACTGTCTTGCATGCCATCAAGGTTCGAGAGCAATCGGAGGACTTGGGATAAGTAACTCAAGGGTGGTATTTGAAAACTCGCTTGGAAATCAATCTGTTGGTTTGGAAGAGTATCTTATGGAGCTAGGATATCTAAAAGAACGCTAGACAATCCGATCGATTATCATTCACAAGAACGTAAATCAATTGAACTTGCGACCTAAAATAGAAATCCACGATTTTTGCAGCCCTATTCATTCCACTGGATTTGAACTAGGTCCTTTGCAAGAGAATAGGAAATTAGCTTGGCCATGGCTTACATGTCATGACGTAAGCTGGCTCGGTGTCCTGAATCAAGGCCTTAGGCATAAGACGTTTTTGATGGTGGCTCGCGACCAGTTCGATCAGACCATAGGCTGTCTCCCGCTGGCGCTGGTGCAAAGCCTTCTGTTTGGTAAGTTTCTCGTTTCTTTGCCTTATCTCAACAGTGGTGGTGTCTGTAGCGATGACCCTCAAGTAGCCCATGCACTGATCGACCGGGCCGTTGAACTTGCCGACACACTCGATGTCAAACACTTAGAACTCAGGCACGAAACGCCGGTCGAACATCCAAAGCTGACCGTCTCTCGCACTGATAAAGTCCACATGCGACTGGACCTGCAGGATTCCCCCGAAGCACTCCTAAAATCCTACAAGAGCAAACTCAGAAGCCAGATTAAAAAGACTTCGGAAAACCCCTTTGAACTTACCTTCGGTTCGTTGGAACTTGTCGATGAGTTCTACCACGTCTTTGCGACCAACATGCGTGACCTGGGGACCCCTGTGTACTCGAAAAGACTCTTCGGCGCTGTCCTGGCAAACTTTGGCCCCCAAGTCGCCGAACTAGCGGTCGTGCGATTGGAGGAAAGAACCATCGCTGGTGCCTTGCTGATCCATCAAGATGGCACCAGCCAAGTCCCCAGTGCCAGTTCCCTAAGAGCCTATAACTCCACGGGTGCCAACCTTTGGATGTATTCAAAGCTTCTTGAGCGCGCGATTCTCAAGGGCTCCAGGGTATTTGATTTCGGACGAAGCTCTTTGGAAAGTGGGACGTTCAAATTCAAAGAGCAATGGGGAGCCAAGGCTTGTCCTGCCGTTTGGCAGTATTACGTCCGAAAAGGGAACCCCGCCGATATGCGACCGGATTCTCCGAACAAGCAAAGGCTTATTAAGACCTGGCAGAAAATGCCGCTTTGGCTTTCCAAAATGCTCGGTCCAGGGATCGTACGCGGGATTCCTTGATGAGTTGCTTGTTCAGGCGTGGTTCCATCTGGTGATTGTGGTCCAAAGCGTTCAGCACTGATTTCGGAGAAATCAGCGACTCTGGAAACGCGGTTCTTTAGGAATTCCTGTGGTTAAGAATGTCTACCATTGCATTCTTGCGGTGACGATCGTGCTGGGTGCTCGGCTTGCTAGCACAAGTTTTCTTTAGGCCTGGAGGGCCGAC
>Ga0172376_10007542_pt1 | contig 11576 bp, 1 predicted proteins | sample Lak35m_FD_121114 | JGI IMG/M metagenome (GOLD analysis project Ga0172376, IMG submission 121114) | Freshwater microbial communities from Kabuno Bay, South-Kivu, Congo - kab_092012_35m | ecosystem: Environmental > Aquatic > Freshwater > Lake | place: Democratic Republic of the Congo: South-Kivu...
CCCCTTGCAAATCCAGTTTTACGCCGAGTGGCTGATTCAGCAGGGACGCTCTGCGGAAGCGTTCGGGCAACTTGATGCAGTGTGGCAAAAATTACCACCTGAGTCTGCAGCGGGAGTGACGCTGTCTTTGTTGGGCGCGGCTGACGATGCGGTGTCGCGATTTGGAGAAGTCGAGAAGCGGCTCCAATCGGCTCTCCACAAGCAACCCAAGTCGAGCATGCTCAAGCTATGTCTGGCGGACTTATGTTCGCTCCAAGGCAAGCAGGAAGCTGCGGAAACTCTCTATCGCGAGGTACTCGACGCCGATCGAAAAAACGTGCTAGCGCTCAACAACTTGGCATGGAATCTCGCGCTACGTGGCAAAGCAACAGATGAGGCAATGACGCTGGTTGAACGGGCGATTGCGCTCGCAGGACCAGCTCCTCAGTTGCTTGATACGCGAGCCAGCGCGTGGTTGGCTCTGAGCAACCCATCACACGCGATAAGCGATTTGAAACGCGTCTTAGTCGAGGAACCGTCTGCCGGAACTTATTTTCGTATGGCGTTGGCGCTGGCAGACGAGGGTGAAATTGCTGCCGCTCGCGAGTCATATCGGAAGGCACAAGCGTTAGGTTTTAGGACACGGCACCCACTGGAACAGCATCAAGTGACCATGTTGCAGCAGCGACTGAAATAGATGAGTTCCGTCAGAGGGAGCGCTGCACTTGAGCGGATGCGTGCGATGCCCATTGATTGGCTTGTCTAGTTGCTGAGCGAAGTCTCGTTCTATCATCAACTCGTTTAGAGGAAATGGGGCTTGGACATCGCCGGGGCCACAACGCTGTGCTCGTCGAAGAATGACACATCGTTGGGACTGCTTCGAAGTTACCAGAACGCCTCGTGACGTCATCCTGATCGGCATCAATGGCAAATCGAACGGCATTCCCATGTCTGCGGATGAATTAGACATTTCGCCACCAACACCCGCGAACTTGAGTGGCTTGTCGAACGGTGACATATCCGCGTGCCGCCGAGCGTCGTGGTGGTTGGCTGCGGGGGCGTTGACTCTAGTGATTGCTCTGTTGGCTGCGATGTTGCCCGCGCGGGCACGCTTGATTGGTTTGTTTGGACCGATTGAAGGGATTGTTGTCGGAGCGTTCCTGCTTGAGACATCGCGACGTTGGAACCACGCGCGGTGGCGATGTGGGCTCGGAGTTGCGTTGCTTTGCGGATGCATCGCATTTGGTGTGAGTTCGCTCCTATGGTGGCGGGAGTTCGCGCAGTCAGTGCGCGAGGAGTACCGCATTCCGTCCCCTCAACTACTCGCATTGCAAATAGAGTCGCAGGCATCTCAGCGTGGCCACACGCACGGCCTGGACACCTTGTCGGAATTACAATCCTTGCAGCAGAGATTCGAGGCTGACCCGCAGCGCACTCAAGAATTACAGACGCGCTGTTCGTTGTCGGGATATCTCGTCTTCCGTCTCTATGGAGTCGCGAACGCCGCGAGAATTCGTCACTTGCAATCGGTTGCCACCGCCGTTTGGCTGGCAGAGTTCGTTGCCACTGGCATCGCGTGTATGTTCATAGTTCGCCGCCGAAATGATTGGCCTGCTCCTGTCGAAACTCCCGTCGCGTAGGCTGAATGAGTCAGACGCAGGGGAGAGTGGTGCCGAACGTATCGCGAGAGCCGGGATGAGGCTGCATTGAAAAGAAACAGCGGAGAGGACTTGGGCCCATCTCCCCTGTTTCCTGAATTCCTTACCGTAGGTATTCCGCGCTGGAGTGTCTCATTAGATCTGATCGACCCAACTCGGGAAGCTGGCGAAGAGATCTGGGAGGAAGGCGTCGTCGAGATCGGTGTTGAAGGTATCGCCTGCGTCGTTGCGGTAGGTGTCGGCACCGGCCTCACCTGTGTGAACGTCTCCTGTATCGCCGCTGACACTAGTGCCCCCACCGCCGATTAAGAAGTCGTCGTCGATACCACCGATCAGTGAGTCGGAACTGTCGTGGCCAAAAAGCGTGTCGCTGCCTGCATCGCCTCGCAGTGTGTCGTTGCCGGTGTAGCCACTGAGACCGTCGTTACCTGCGCCGCCCTCGATCGAGTCGTTGCCTTCTCGACCATTGAGCAAGTCGTCGCCATCGCCGCCGAACAGCAGGTCATTTTGATTACCCCCACTGATTGTGTCGTTGCCGCCGTTGCCATTGATGATGAGCGGTACGTTGGCCTGTCGACCGTCGATGCGATTGCCGCTTGCTCCGCCGTTGATCGAGATGCGTTCGATACTGAGAGGCGTCTCAGAACCGGTCACCGTCGAGATGATCTGCACTCCGATGATCGTGAAGTTCGTGTCGGCGGTCTCGACGACTCGGTCAGTGCCCGTGCCGCCGTCGAAGCTGTCGGTGCCTTCGGCACCCGTCAGCGTGTCATTGCCGTCGCCGCCGAGCAGCGTGTCGTTGCCGGCGTGACCGATCAGCGAGTCGGCATCGGCGCCGCCGCTCATGAAGTCGTTGTCGGCTTGACCGAGCAAGCGGTCTTGACCGGCTTCGCCTAGCAGCGAGTCGTTGCCGAGGCCGCCGTCGAGCGTGTCGTTGCCGTCACCGCCCGCGAGTGTGTCCGCTCCGTCTTCGCCCAACATGCTGTCGTTGCCGGCGTCGCCGTTGAGGATGTCGTCGCCGGTTCCGCCTCGTAGCACGTCGTTACCGTTGCCGCCGTTGAGCAAGTCGAAGCTCGCGCCTTGACCTTGCAGACGGTCGTCACCGTCTCCGCCGTTGAGCGTGTCGCGACCCGCTCCGCCGAAGAGGAAGTCGTTGCCGTTGAGTCCGTTGAGCGAGTCTCGCCCCGAACCGCCGGTGATGTTGTCGACGAAATTGGTGCCGGTGATCGTGTCATCGCCGCTGCCGCCCGCGTCGAACGTATGCGGTCCCGCGCCCGTGAAGGCACTCGCATTGATGACGTTCGTGCCGACGCCGCCGCTGATGCTGAGTCGCTCGAACATCATGAGACTGTCGGTCTCGGTGACGGCACCGATGACTGTCACGAGCGTCGAATTCGTGATCGTCATGTTGCCGTCAAAGGCTTCTCGCAACGTGTCGTCGCCCGAGCCTGCGACGAGCGTGTCGTTGCCGGCTCGACCTTGAATCGAGTCGTCGCCCGTGCCGCCGTGCAGCATGTCGTTTCCGTTACCCCCGACGAGCGTGTCGTTACCCGAGGCGCCCATCACGAAGGCGGGCAACGTGAGGGTCGACAAGTTAATGTTGTCGTTGCCCGCATGGCTGCGGATGCGGACGCTTGCTGCCGTGCCCGCGAGGTTATGCAGCACACCATTGAGCATGAGGCTCGTGCCGCCCGGTTGAGCGGTGATGGTGTCAGAGGTCGTGCCGCTGTGAATGAAGACGGGACCGGTCATCGCCGGAGCAACGGGCGCGTGATAGGCACCGATGAAGGTCGCGGTGTTGTCTTCGGCGAACGGCGTTGCGTCGGTCTCGTCGATGAGGTCACGCGGGTCGGCGACGCCGAGCAAGAAGTAGTCGTTGTCGTCTTCGGTTCGGCCAACTCCCGGCAAGGAGAGGTCACTCGATGCCGCTCCGATCGTGATTGTCTTCGTATGCGTGCCGACGGTGAGGTCGTCTTCGTCTGTCAGAACGATTGCATCGAGCAACTCGTCCGGCGTCATTGACGTTGCGTTGTCGAAGGCCGAATCGAGCGAGCGGTAGACGCGGATTTCGAGCGAGTCGGGCGATGCGCCGACGATCTGATAGGTGAAGGTCGCGGTGTTGCCGGTGCCGGTGAAGGACAGCAGACGCACGTCGGGTTGCATCGAGTTGAGGTTGATGGTTTGCGACGTTGAGCTGCTGTCGTCGTCGGTGGCCGTGACGGTGATTGTCTTCGGTCCGGCGCTGTTGAAGACGTGCCCGAATTGGAAGGTGTTGCCGTCGATCACCGCGTGACGAGTGATGCCGTCGCCGACGTCGACGGTTACGGAAACGACGTCGGAAGCGATGTCAGAAAAACTACCGGTCAGTTCGAAGTTCTCGCCGACGGCTACTTCGGACGGAGTCGAATCGAGCGTCAGGGTCGGGGCGAGATTGTTGATCGTGACTTTGAAGGACTCGGTCGAACTCGCGCCGTCGTCGTCGGTGACGGTGATGCTGACGGTGTATTCGCCGCTGTCGGCGTACCGATGGCTGCCGTCAAAGCTGCCTTGAGTCAGGGCGTTGAAGCCGCCTTCTGAGTCGATTGTTGCGGTGCCCTCGTCCGTTGTGCCGTCGCCCCAGTTGATGCTGTAGGTGAAGGTTTCGACGGACTGATTCGCGGGATCCGTGAAGCCCGGATCGGTGAAGGTTGCGATGTCGGTGATGCTGAAGTCGTCGCCTTCGTTCGCGGATTGATCCGGGATCGTTGAGACCGACGGGGCGATTGAGTTGACCGTCACGAGGAACGAGTTGCTGTCGCCGGTGCCGGCGATGAGGCCGCTGCCGCCGTTGTTGGGCAAGAGTTCTTCATCCGTCGTGCCGCCGTCGTCGTCGAAGATCGTGATGGTCACGAGATAGACGCCGTTGTCGGCATAAGTGTGCTTGCCGCCGAGGAAGCCGAAGGCAAAGTTGACTCGCGTCTCGCTGACGCTGCGCGATGCTTCGCCGGTCTCAACGGCAGAACCGTCGCCCCAGTTGATCTCAAAGGTGAAGGTCTCGGTGTTCTCAAAGCCCGAGTCGCGGAACTCGCCCAGTTCGATGTTGAGTTCCGTGCCTTCATCAACCGTCTTGTCGTCGGTCGGGAAGAACGTCGGGTTCGCGTTCGTGACGGTGATGTCGAACATCTCCGTGAACGAGGCACCTTCGTCGTCCGTCACCGTCACCATCACGGTGTAAGTTCCGTTGTCACCGAAGGCGTGCTGCGATGTCTGCTGCGTGCCGTTGCCCGTGCCGTCGCCCCAGTCCCAAACGATGCTGTGCGTGTCGGCAGAACCGGCGTCGGCGAAGTTGACGGTGAAGGTGCCCGTTTGGCCTTCGACCAATGAGTCCGGCACGTTGAGGTTCAGGAAGCGCGGTGCGACGTTGTCGACAGTGAGCGTCTCGGTTCGCGTCGATTGATCGCCGTCGGCGTCGGTCACGGTGACGGTCACGGAGTACTCGTTGTCGTCGGCGTAAGTGTGCTTCAGCGTTGCTTTCGCACTCGTCTCACCGGTGAGGCCGACGCTGGATGCGAAGTTCTCGATCGTGCCGTCGCCCCAGTTGATCGAGAAGATCCATTGATCGAGCGTCGTTCCGATCTTGCCGGTGCCGTCGAAGATGTGAACGTCGATCGCTGCAGATTCGCCTTCGCGGAAGGTCAGCGATTCGAGCGACGCGAGACCCGCGAAGCCGCCGCCAACGATGCTCGGGCCGTTGTCGCCTTCGGCGCGGATGTCGAGGCCGGGTCCGGCAGCGTCGATATTCACAAGGAAGCTGTCAGAAGAAATACCTTCGTCGTTCTCGACGGTGACGGTCACGGTGTGATCGCCGATCGTTGAGTAGACATGCACGAGAGCGAAGTCGCGCGTTGTCAGCGGGTTGCCGTCATTGAGGACGACGATCGTGCCGTCGCCGTAGTCGACCGTCACGAGCCATTGATCGAGGCCCGGATCAACGATCGTCAGGTTGCGGACGAAGAAGTCGCCTTCCTTGATGTCGGACTGATTCGGACCGGCTTCGATCGTCGGAGCAACCGCGTTCGCGAAGACACTGACGGTGTCGGTGAAGGAGATCTCGGTGCCGGGGATCGAGACTGTAACCGTTGCGACATAGGTGCCTTCATTGTCGGCGTTGAAGCTGAAGGTCGGCGTTGTCGCGCCGGACTCGTTCGAGACCGAACCGCCCGGAGGCAGATCGATCGACCATTCGTAGTCGAGTCCCTCAGCGGTGATGAGCGCATGCGGTTCGAAGCCGGCATCAACATCGTTCGCGGTGAAGACGAGCCTCGAACCGAAGGCGGTGAGTTCGGAGACCGTCGCGCTGCCGTTCGCATTGTTCGAGCGGACGATTTGCGGCACGGAACCATTCAGTCGGACGAGATAACTGCTCTCGCCGATGAAGGCTCCGAAGTAGAGCGTGCCATCGAACTCGACGAGATCATGCGGGCCCGATCCCGTCTCGTTCGACGAGTCGATGTCGATGCTCACGGCTTGAGTCTCGGCGACGTTGAGCGTTGCGAGTTCGGTCTCTCCGAGCGCCGTATTCACGAACGAAGTCGCGGCGAAATAGAGCTTGCCGTTCGCGACGGTGAGGCTCGTCGGGTTGCTGCCCATTGTGCCGGTTTCGATGTCGATGACCGTGCCCGTCGTGCCGTTGAACTTGATGAGTTCCTTGCCCTGAGAAGTCGTCGTTGCGTTGAAGTAGAGGTTCGAGCCGAAGACGGTCAGCTCGGTCGGTGACGAACCGGTCGTGCCGCTGACGAGATCGAGAGCGAGCGTCGTGACCGAACCGTTGTGTCGGTAAAGCTCGGTGCCGGTGCTCGACACATTGGCCGCGAAGTAAAGCTGTCCGCCGAAGACGGTGAGGCTCGTCGGGTTCGCACTGCCGGTTGCATTGATCTCGGCGACCATCGAGAGCGATGTGCCGTCGTAGAAGAACAGTTCGCGGTTCTGAGTGCGGCTATCGAGTCCCGCATTGGCGGCGAAGTAGAGGCTGCCGTTGAAGACGGTGAGGTCAGACGGACTGGCGCTCGCGTTCGGGTTGACGGTGATCAACGTCGGAGCGTTGACGCCGTCGTAGCGATAAAGCTGCGTTCCCGATGCCGCCGTTTCGGCACTGAAGTAGAGGTTGCCGTTGTAGACACCAAACTCTGTCGGGAATGAGTCGCCGGTACCGGAAATGACATCGGCTGCAAGCGAGACCGTCGTGCCGTCGTAGACGAAGAGTTCAACGCCCGTCGCGTCGGTGTAGGCACTGAAGTAGAGCTTGCCGTTGAACTCGGTGTATTCGGCGGCGCTCGATGAGCCGGTCGCTTCAAGGTCGTCGAGCAGGAGGTAGAAGCTGTCGCGACGAATGTTGACGGTCAGCGTCGGATCGCCTTCATCGACCACTTGATCGGGACCGGCATTGATCTCTTTGAAGAACGCGAAGTCGACGTCGGGAATGACCGGCGTCGGGCTGCTGACTCCGACGGCGATGAAGTCGGTGAGCGCGGTGAAGGCGCCCGGCACCATCACTCGGACGGCATGCGTGCCGAACGTGAGATTGGTGAGCTTGTAGTTGCCGTCGGCGTCGGTGCGGGCGGACGGTTCATTGGCATCGAAGCGCTCGTCGTTGTCGAGGTCCCAGTAGACGAAGATGTTTTCGAGTCCGGGTTCGGCAAGGCTGTCGTTCTCGTCGAGATTGAGATCGTCGAAGACCGTGCCGTAGATCGCGCCGACGCCGACATGCAGGTCGAACGACACTTCGGTCGAGCGGCCTCGGAAGTCTTGAGCCGCGTGCGAGCCGTCGAAGATGCCGACGGTGACTTCGATGCTGCCGCTGAACGGGTCGGGCAAGTTGACTTCGAGGTTGCCGTTAATCGTCACTCGGCCCGTCACGTCGGGGTGATTCGTCGTGACTTGATAAGTGAACTCGGGCTGCGCGAAGGCGAGGAACGACGCATACTTCATCCCGCTGCTCAGACCGGAAGAAGCGAACGGACTGTCTGTCGCGATGCCGGTTGAGGTCGAGTGTCGCGAGATGTTTCCGGTTGCGGGGTCGCTCAAGTAGAGCAGTCCGTCGGGACCGATCTCGATGCGCGGTCGCAGATCGGTACGCGTTGAGTGCATCGGTCGCGAGGCGACGACGACTCCGTCGAACGCTGTGTCCCCTGCGTAACGCAGCACGCGATAACTGCTGCCGTCTGCCGAGCGATCGACAACGAACAAGTTGCCCGCGCCGTCAAACGCGATGTCGAGCGGATAAGTGAGGTTCGGATCGCTGACCGGGATGTATTCGCTGATGGTCGCGCCGGTTGTCTCGTTGATGCGCCGGACGCCGCCGCTCGGAATGATCGTCAGCGGAACCCCGCCGATGTTCGTGACGCCGTAAGCAACGAAGAGGTCATTGCCGAGCGATGCGGGACCGGCGGCGAGTTCGTATTCGCCGTTGCCGAAGAAGCCGGTCGGCAGGTTGACGGCGGCAAAGGTCGCGTCGGTCACGGAGAGATCGGATGCGCTCAATTGAATGAGCTGCTCGGTTGCCGCATCAGCGACGAAGACTGACGAACCGCTGAAGACGATGTCGCGACCGTTGAGAACGGACGTGCGATTGGCGGCGAGGATCGAGCCATTCGCTGTGTCGATCTTGAGCACGTCGCCGTTCGCGGAGTCGACGACATAGAGATCGTTATCGAGACCGAACGCACCGCCGGTGAGAACGGGCTGCGTGCCGGTGCTCTCTTTGACTTGCGTGAGCACTTCGGCAAAGCGACCGCGTTCCGCATCGGTGTGACCGTTGAAGCGGAGCACTTCGCTCGAATCACCGGCACCGACGATGAGCCAGTCGCTGCCGTTATCGCGGAGGCCGAGTTCGTCGCTGAGCAGATCTTGCAGTTCGAAGACGGTGTCTTCGAAGCCAATCTGAGGACCGACGACAAAGAGATTGCTCGGCGGCAGATTCGCGTCGAAGGTCAGCGTGTCTTCGTTGAGTCCGTCGGCGCGGGCGTCGAGCATCGGCAAGGCGAAGTCGAACGCGACTTCATTGAGCGGGTTGTTGCGCAGGTCGACTCGCTTGAGCTTCGATTGCGGAGCTTCCGCCTTGCGCACGGCGATCGCGTCGGCTGTAACAGTTCCTCCCGCCAGCAAGTCGCTGAGTTGCACGGTGATCTTGCCCGTCGAGTCCGGCTTGAGCGTCCTCAGCAATTGGAAGTTGTCGCTGACGTTGCCGTTGCCAGTGATCTCGATGTCGTCGAACGGAGTGAGGGTTTGATTGACTCGCACGCTCTCCGGAGCATCGTCGCCGTCGATGACGTACTCGGCGCGTGACGAATTGCCTTCAGCATCGTGCCATGTGGCGTAGACCTCGTAAGTGCTGTTCGGGTCGAGATCGGTGAAGGTCCAAGTGGCGAAGCCGAGACTGTTCTTCGAGGTGCGGCGGTAGTCGCCGCGATAGCCGGTCTCGACAAGCTCGCGTTGATTGCGAATCCATGTGTTGGAAGCTTCCGAGTAACCGAAGCCGAAGTCTCCGTCGTCGATCAAGTAAGTGCCCGCGAGCACGCTGATGTCGCGGATGTCGTTGCGCGAGAGGTCGAGCGTCTCGAGCGTTGTCTCGCCGGTGAAGATGTTGCGCATCGAGGCGATCGGAGAGACGTCGTTGATCGAGTTCCCCGCGAGGCTCAAGTAGCGCAGGTTCTGCAACGTCGCGAGTTGGCTGATGTCGCTGAGTCCGCCGAGTCGCAGCATGTCGGCGCTGATGGCAGAGAAGCCGGTTCCGCCGGGTTGCTCCATTTCGAGCTTCGCGGTCAGGTTGCCGGAGCCGTTGTAGTACTCGACTCGAATGCTGTGCTGTCCCGGAGCGAGATTGACCGTGCCGATGTTAGAAGCCGGTGCTGCCTGCAACCCATTCACCGCAACGACAAGCTTGCCGTCGATGTAGAGCCGACTGCCGTCAGCACTCGTCAACCTGAAGGCATACGGACCGCCGCTTTCAATCCGGAGCAAGCCGGTGAATCGCAGCGCGGCATTTTGGACGCTGACGCCATTGATGCTGCTGACACCGTCCATATTCGAGTTGTTGATCGTCTCGCCAGAAGTGAAATCGACTGGCGTCAGTCTGTTGAAGTCCGGGAACTCATCGGTTTCGAGAGTGCCCGACGTCGTATGGAAGATCTCTCGTACGAATCCGGTTCCATTGACCGAACCGGTGTCGTTGATGCTCAGCACTCGCAGTTCGATGAGTTCGCCGAGCGTGCCGAAGTCTCGTAACGGATTGCGATCAAGACGCAGATGTCGCAGCAAGCGGAGACCGACTTGCGCTCCCGCTTCGTCGAGTGCCGGATCGAGATTCGTGACGTTCGTAATGAAGTTGTTTGCGAGATCGAGGCTGACAAGATTCGTCGCGTACTCGAGACCGCTGAGGTTGAAGATGACGTTGCCGTTCGAGCCGTTTAAGGTGAACGACGTCAGCTTCGCGAGATCGGTCGCTCGGACAGGCAATGCGAATTGATCGTTGACGAGCGGGACGTTGAGCGCGGCGGCGATCGCTCGACGCAGCGCAACGTCCGGGAAGCTGATCTCGGGATTGAGGTCCTTCGGCTTCGTGCTCAAGAGATTGTCGGCAGCGTCGACCGCGCGGATCGACTCGCCGGTTTCGAGGTCGCGGATCTCGACGGGCTCAGCCAGGAACGAGTCGATGCCGCTCTCGCCGTAGAGGCGATCAAGCTGCGGTCCGCCGATGAGAATGTCTTCGGCTTCTCCGCCTTCGATGACGTCGTTGTCGCTGCTCGCATGGAACTCGCCCTGAATCGGCGGCACGACTTCGATCGTGAATTGGAGCGGTTCGGTTTGCTCGGCTCCGTGCGGGTTGAAGACGCGCAGGTAGTAAGTGCCGGCGTCGAGGTTCCGCATGTCGATCGCGGAGATGTTCTCTTCGATGACTCCGCCATTGACGTCGAGGACATCGGCTCGGACGCCGTGACGGCGCGTGACGACTAGGCCCGACGGAATCTCATCCAATGGATTTGGTTGGAAGGCGTCGAGCAACACTTGCGTGTTGGCAACATTGAGTCGCAGCGTCACGCGCCGGCGGCCCTCACTGAGCGCGCTGCGAATCGCGCTCGTGATGTCGAAATCGAGCGTTTGGAAACGCGGCCCGTCGGTCGAGACGGTCAGCGAACTCACCGGGACAGCGGCCGCAATCATGTCACGACCAGTGATGACTCCGTCGCCTGCTTCGTTGAGCAACGAGAGCGAGACGTTTGATGTGATCGCTCCGACTTGCGCGAGCGCCAATGTGTTGTCGAGCGTGCCGTCGGACAGCAGCAGAGTGTTCTGACCGGCGAGGTTCAGCGTTGCCGGTTCGCCGACAAACAGCAGCTTGCCGTTGAACGTTGCGGGGCTGCTGAGTTCGTCGGAAGCGTTGCTGAAGAAGGCCGTTGTGCCGCGATCGGTGCCACTGCTGCGCCAGACGGAAGAGGAGCTGCCGGTGTCGTTCGTCTCGATGAAGGCGACTTCGCCCGTGCCGAAAGGAATGAGCGACGAGAACGATGACGTCCCGCTGAGACTCTTCACCGGCACGCTTTGCGGAGTCGTTGCATTGAAGAAGGCGGTCCGCAGAACGGTCGCCGTTCCGAGATCAATCAGGGTGAAATAAGTGTTACCGACGACTGTGCCGAGCGGTTGTGCGGCGAGACCCGAGACCGTGCCGACGTCGGCATGCGTGCTGAGTGTCGTGCCGTCGGTGCTGTAGATCGTGTCGCCGTTCGCAACGAAGTAGACCCGCGAGCCCGTCGAGGCGAAGCCGCCCGGATTGCTGCTGCCTGCGACGCTGATGTCATGCACTTGCAGAGTGTTCGCGCTGCCGCCTTGGCTCGACCAAACTTCGGTGCCGCCCGCGCCGCCGTTCGCGGCGAAGAAGAGTCGATCGCCGATCGCGGCCGTTGA
>Ga0172376_10007545_pt1 | contig 11573 bp, 7 predicted proteins | sample Lak35m_FD_121114 | JGI IMG/M metagenome (GOLD analysis project Ga0172376, IMG submission 121114) | Freshwater microbial communities from Kabuno Bay, South-Kivu, Congo - kab_092012_35m | ecosystem: Environmental > Aquatic > Freshwater > Lake | place: Democratic Republic of the Congo: South-Kivu...
CAATTCGGCGGCCTTGGCTTCGACGAACCGATTGATCGTGCGGGTGTTCACGTCGCCACTGCCGCCGGCCATCGACTGTAGCTGCTTCTCTTCGCTGGCCGAAAAGTTCGGGCGTGGCGGAATCGCTTCCTTCACCAGGGCGATGTCCAGAAGATCGTCGACGCGCGGGTCGCGATAGTTTTCCGTCAGCTCGAAACGGGTTCCGTCAACCGGAGCGGCCTTCGCCGGTTCGGCTTCGGGCTTGGCCTCGTCCGCGGCTTTCGGCTCATCCGCGGCTTTTTTCGCCGGCTCGGCAGGCGCGGCGGCTTTGGTCTCAGGCTTCGCGGCCGCTTCCTTTTGGGCTGGAGCGTCCTTGGAGGCTTCCTGAGACGAAACCGCCTGCAACGGAGCGAGTGCGAGAATTGCCCATGTCCACCAGTTCGACCGATTCGGCACAGGCATCCGGGGCCCCTTTCCGACGATATCCAAATTTACCGCGTCGCGCATCCGATGGAACGAACCGACATGGGTCGCCCCAATTCCACAATGGCTCAATCCTACGTAACCCACGAAGTCCTGCTTGTCAAGCGGCTTCATCGTTTTCTCGCTCCCGCGACATGGCGCGGATCCTCTTGCCGGCCCCTCAGCTATGCACCGTGTCCAGCTTCAGTTTGCGTGGGTCGGTCTCGCTCAGGATCGCGCCGACGGCCTGCTGGTTGAAGCCCTTGTATCCCTCGCGCCGCTGCAGAATTTCCAGGTGGCTGCCCACGGCACCTTCGGCCAGGAACTTGTCGGCTTCGGCCTGCGTGATCCAGCCCGCTTCGAATGCCGTGGCCACGCGCTTCGGATCGACGGCCCAGAATTCGCCCTTGGTGAACGCCTGCCGCAGGAAGGGAAAGTCGCTGAAGGGCTTCATCGTGGCGATCCCGGCAGATCGCTCCAGACCCTCGCGGGCCAGGTCGAAGTCGAACTGGGCTTCCAGATGGTGCATGCCGGCTTCCAGAAAACTCTCGCCATGAAGGGCCACCCACAGACCCACCGTGTTCGGCCGGGGCAATGGTTCCAAAGGCTGATGCGCGAAGTCGGTCGTGAGTTCTTCCGGGGCGAGATCGAGGTCGGCGAAGATGACGATGCCGGTCACCGAATGTTCCAGCACCTGTGCACCCCAGCCGGCGTGCTCGCCGGCATGGAAATGCTCGCGCAGTTCGAACCCCAGCATCTCTAGGACGCGGATCAGCCGGTGAAAGTTCCGCCGCGAACATCGGAAGGTATGATGATCATGATTCGCCCAGCCCAGCCCCAGGGCATCCTGCCGCGCCTTCTGCGCCTGTGCGGCACGGTTCCGCGACTGCCAATAGTCCCGCTCCACCTCGAAGACCAGTTCGCAAGCCATATCCCTGCCGACCAGGTCGACCATGGCCCGCACGCGATCCTCGGCACAGGCGAAACCGGCGTCGTCATCGCCGTCGAAAAAGCGCTGGCGTATTTGCCATATTTCCCGAGCTTCAAGGACGTTACGTGCGCGATGCGGCACCATCATTCCTGCCCGGCCCAGGGTCGGGGGGAAGACCTCATAACCGTCATAACCCCGCCGTTCGACAGCCAGAAGCGGAATTTTGCCCGGCGCGGCCACGCACTCCCGATACGGACCGAACGGATGGCCCTGGATCGAAGCCTGAAGCCGGTTCGCCGCCAGAAACGCCCCCAGGCTCTCCGCGCGGATCGCAACTCCAAGGCAGATAGGCGATTCCGCCGTGGCGTGCGGGTCGACGACGACACCCGGCAAATCGGCACCCGGGTGTGAGTAAACCCGGCGTGCAGGGGTGGTGTCCTCGCCCCGTCGCGGCTTATAGCCAAGTTCCCGCAGAACATCGTGCGAAACCCGCGAGCCATTGATGCGGACATGGTCGACCCAGTCCTGCGGCAGCGTGCCTGAGACGTCCTTGAGCCGTTGCGTAAAGCTATTGGCCCAATGGTTTTCCGTGATCAGCTCGGCATACCGTTCGGCCAGGAAGCCTTCGGTCGCGGGCCAGCGTTTCCAGGCGAATGCCGTTTCGGACATGATTGCTTTGCCTTGACCGTGGTCGTACTGTGTTTCGTTGATTCGACGGTTTCTTTGCGGCTCGTGACTGATTCCCGGCAGTTACGAACCCTACGATGCGAACGACCACGCGCATTTTGCCGCGGTGCCGAATCGCGTGTCGAACCGTCATCCTCTATTATGATAGGCTCATGCGATCTCGCTTGAGAAGATCTGCCGCTCCGGTGTGGGCATGGCTTTTCTCCGGAATCCCGCCATCCGCCCCGTGCCGAACCGACCAGCCGCCCGTCATTTCCTCCATCGATGGTGCCCCGATGATGCTGAAGCCCGCACCCGCCGCCTCGGTCATGGTTCGACGCAAATCCAGCGTGAAGTCCTTCCTCCACTTCAGGTTCGGGCGTCCTGGGCGATCGTTCGCCGGTACCTTTCTGGCCGCTTCGATCGTCGCCTCGATCGCTTCCGCCACGTTCGCGCAGGAGGTTCCGAAGCAGGCTCCGGCCGCGGCGGTCAGCCATCCCCGCGAGCATCTGGGATACGAACCCGGCGCGGATTTTCATCTTGTCGACTGGGCCACGGTCACGGGGTACTTCCGCAAGCTCGACGCCCAGAGCGATCGAGTCGCCTTGCGGACAATGGGTAAGTCAAGCCAGGGCAGAGAGATGCTGCTGGCCATCATCTCATCGCCCGATACCATCGCCGATCTGCCCAAAGTTCAGAAGGATCAGAAACTTCTGGCCGATCCGAGGCTTGTGACCGATCGCGCGACCGAAGACCGGCTGATCGGCAGTTCGAAGCCGGTCGTGTTCATCACGGGCACGATTCACTCGTCGGAAACGGCCGCCACGTTCATGCTGATGGAGCTCGCCTGGGAACTGGCCGCCGGCCGTGAGGCATGGGCCCGTGAGGTTCTCGAGAAAGTCGTCGTGGCCATCGTTCCCTCGGTCAATCCGGACGGCATCGACATCGTCGCCGATTGGTATGCCCGAAGCCTCGGCAAACCCTGGGAAGGTCGGGGTTTGCCCCGGCTTTATCACCCCTATGCCGGCCACGACACGAACCGGGATTTTTACGCCCTTAACCTGCCCGAGACGGTCAACCTGTCCAAAGTGCTTTACGAGGAATGGTTTCCGACGGTTCTCTGGGACGTTCACCAGATGGGGTCCGAAGGGGCCCGGCTGTTCGTTCCCCCGTTTTTCGACCCGACGAATCCGAACGTCGACCCACGCATCACCCAGAGCATCCTCCTCATCGGGGCCCATATGGCGGCGGATCTGGCCGCCGCCGGCAAAAAGGGAGTGCTGCATTCGGCCATGTACGACAACTGGTGGAACGGCGGCAACCGCACGACGCCTCAGCGGCACAACATGGTCGCCATTCTCACCGAAGCCGCCAGTGTGCGGCTGGCGAGCCCGATCTTTCTGGCCCCCAACGACTTGAAAGGTGGCGCAAGGGGCTTCGGCGACCATCGCCCGACCGTGAACTTCCCCGATCCCTGGCCGGGCGGGTGGTGGCGATTGAGGGATATCGTCGAATACGAGGCGATCGCGGCCCGCAGCCTGCTCACGCTTGTCGCCCGCTATGGCAAGTCGTTTCAGGCCAACTATTTGGCGATGGGCCGCGACCAGCTGTTGAGGGGCGAAACCGAGGGCCCGTACGGCTGGCTGGTGCCATTGGATCAACATGACCCGGCCGCAACCTGGCGGATGCTGAACACGCTGGCGAAAACCGGCGTCGAGGTGCATCGAACTACAAAGGAAATCACGCTTTACGGCACGACCTATCCACCTGGAACGTGGCACTTGCCGGCACGCCAGCCCTATCGGGCCCACCTCAAGGACATGATGGAACGGCAGAAGTATCCCAACCGGTTCACGGCGGGCGGACAGGCTGAGACCCCCTATGACGTCGCCGGCTGGACGATGCCGCTGCTCATGGGCGTGCGGTCCGTCGAGATCAAGGAGCCGGTCGCCGTTGAGTCGCAACGATTTCAGGACTGGCGGCAGCCCCGGATGACGGTCGAGGGCTATTTGGCCAAGGCCAAAACGCTGCTTGTCGAAAACCGGTCGACCGACGACCTGACCCTGATTCAGGCCCTCATCGACGCCAGCGTGCCCGTCCGGTTCCATACCAAATCGCTGGAACTGCCAGGCCGTACCCTCGGCGCTGGCTTCGCCGAGATCGAGCCCGGCGAAGCGGCCCGCAAGACGATCGAAGGCTTTGCCGACCGCATCGGCTCGCACCTGATCGCGCTGGAGAAACCCATCAGCCGTGAAGGGGCCACGTATGATCTGAAATCCCAGAAGGTTGCGCTGTATCAGCCGTGGGATCCCTCGATGAACGAAGGCTGGACGCGGCTGGTGCTGGAGCGTCTCGGCATTCCCTACACGACGGTGCATCGCGACGACATCCTGGCGGGCCGCTTGCGAGACCGGTTCGACTGTCTGGTCTTCCCCTCCGTGTCGGCCAGGTCGCTGCGGCAGGGGTACAGGCCGGGCGAATCGGAGCCGGCCTATGTCGGCGGCCTCGAAGGGGCGAAGGATCTGCTCAAGGAATTCGTCGCGAAGGGCGGCACGATCGTCGCGATCGAAAACTCCTGCGGCTATGTGATCGAGGAACTCGGGCTGCCGGTCGAAAATGCGGTCGCATCGCTCACGAGCCGGGATTTTTACGGCCCTGGGTCGATCCTGGCCGCCGCGGGAGAGGCAGGGCACCCGCTCACCTTCGGCATGCCTGAGAAATTCTCGGTCTATTTCGACCGTTCGCTCGGGCTCAAGTCGGCCGCGAAACCTGGCAACGAGACGGGCACGAAGCTGGAAACGGCCGTCCGTTACGGCACCGATTCGACCACCCTGCTCGAAAGCGGCTGGCTGCTCGGCCCGGAAAAACTCAGCGGGCTGACGGCCCTGGGCGAATGCCAGGTGGGGCAGGGGCACGTGGTGCTGTTCGCCTTTCCGGCTCAGAACCGGGCCCAGACCACGGGCACGTTCCGGCTTCTCGTCAACGCCTTGTGGCGTGGTGGCATGCGACGTTCCGAGGCCGCGAAAACGGCCACCTCCGCAGTTCCGGATCGGTTCGGCGACGTTCCTGCCGGTGCTGTCGGGCTTGTGGAATGACGCGAAAACGGTCATAATCCGGATTCGACACCGAGTCGGCACATTCGTACCGGCTGAACCGCGTCCGAACCTGTTTTCGTCGCTCCGTCCGGGGCTGTAAGGGAATTCGTCGCCACGATGAGTCATCCGTTCGCCGATTCGAAGGTCGCCGAAATCGTCACATGCGACGCGCCTCTCGCGTCCCTGACCTGGCTGTCCCTGGGCGGTCCGGCACAATTTCTGGCGCGGCCTCGACATGTGGACGATCTCAAGGAACTGATCCGCATCGCCAACGCCAATGCGATTTCCTGGCGAGTGCTGGCTGGCGGCTTCAACGTCCTGGTGCGTGATCAGGGCGTCAACGGGCTGGTCATTCACCTGATCAGCCCGGCATTCTCCGACCTCGAGATCAACGGCAATACCGTGCGAGTCGGGTCGGCCGTCCCTTTGACGGCCCTGATTTCGCAGACCGCCCGGGCCGGCCTTTCCGGGCTGGAGCAACTCACCGGCGTTCCTGGCACGGTCGGTGGGGCCGTCAAAAGCGCGGCCTCGACGCGGGTCGTCACCCTCGAACCCCTGATTCGCAAGCTCACGCTCATGGATGTCGATACCGACATCGTGACGATGGAACGACAAGACCTGGCTCCCGGCCAGTCGTGGTCGGAACTGGTCGAGCGCGACGTCATTCTCGACATCGGCCTGGAACTGACTCCCGACAATCCCGAAGCGGTCGTGAAGCGGATGCGCAACGTCTGGATCCTCAAAAAGGAACACCAGCCCTATGGCCATCAGGCCTCTGCCTGCATCTTCCGCGATCCCAAACCGGACCGGACCGCCGAATCGCTCATCGAACAGGCCGGCCTGAAGGGGTCGCGCATCGGCGGGGCCGAAGTTTCCATCCGCAACGCCAATTACATCGTCGTCGAACCGAACTGCTCGCCGAACGACGTGTTGCGTCTCATCGACCTGATCCGGGGCGAAGTCGAACGCCAGTTCCGGATCGAGCTCGGCTTGCGGCTTGAGGTTTGGTGACGGCCGATTTTTGCCGATACTAAGTCTGAGGGAGTTCGCGACCGCGCCGAAAGGCCGATCGTGAACAGGCTGCGTGATTCGAACGGATCTCGACTCCAGGAAGACAGACAGGGCATGTTTCGCGGCGATTCGGCAAGCTCATCCGCTGCAGGCCAGGCGTCCGTCGCTCCGCGCGGTAACGCGCCGGATCGCCCCGCGCGCGTTACGGCCAATGAGCCTCTCCTGTCACGTCGCAAGTTCGGGCCTCAGTGGGCAGCGGCCCTGGCCAGTGCCGTTCTGGCCGGCTCGGGCACCTATCATGGCCTGAACGGAATCAAAGCCTGGGTGGGCCGCCGTCAGCCGTTTCCCGTCGGTGTCGAAAACGTAAAAATCCTCCCCGACCCACCTGCCTGGCTGATCGACGCTCGCTCGAAAATTCTCGACGTGATGCCCGAACTGTCGCGGCAGACGAGTCTTCTGGCGATCGATCCGGACGAAATGGCCCGGCGTCTGCGCATGAAAATGCCCTGGATCGAGTCGGTCGACCGCGTGGTGCTGCGCCATCCCGGTTCCATGGAACTGCATGTGACGTTCCGCAAGCCCCTTATGGAACTTACGTTACAGAAACAGGGCGCCTATCTGCTGGATCGTACCGGCGTCGTTCTTCCGGAAAAGGACGTGATCAAACCATTCCGGGAGTCGCTCATCAAATTCAATTATTCCGATTCGCTCGTGCAGCAGGTCGTCGCCCGGGGCGGCAAATCGCCTGCCGAAATTCCCGCAGGCAAAATCTGGGAAGACGAGCGTGTCGCCGAATGCCTTCAACTGGCTCAGTTTCTGACCGGCAGAAGCCGTCGCGGCGACAACGACAAACCGCTCTTCTGGTTCATCGACGCCGCCCATGTGCAGGATCGCTTGATCGTCCGGACCGTCGACGGTCTCTGGATTTCCTGGGGCCGCTCACCTGGCCGGGAACGCCCAGGCGAACCCGACGCGGAGACCAAATGGCGGCTGCTCCTGCGCTGGCTCGAAACCCACCGCACCGAAAATTCGGCCGATTTGAAGCAGTCGTTTCTCGTTTTCGAAAAAGACCGTGCTTACTTAAGCCGTGGCGGCTGATCCTTCCGCCGGCCGTTCATGAAAGAGCCGGAATTGTCTCGTGACGAAGAGGCTTTCAGGGACTAGGGCAGTTTTGCGAACGTCTCGGAACCCGGTGGCGGCTTGAGGTCCTTCATGATTTGCCGATGGCCTTCCGCCTTGGCCATGTCGCCCTGACGTTCGTAGATCCAGGCCAGCGTGTTGCGCAGGTTCCAGTCTTCCGGATAAGCCGGAAGGCATTCTTCCAGAAGGGTTTTCGATTCGTCGAGTTTGCCGAGTCTGGCCAGGATCTGGCCCCGGGTTTCGATCACGGTCGGGTTGCCGGGCGCCAATTCCTGCGCGCGATTCGCCAGAGCCAGCGCTTTGTCGTATTCGAAAGGCTCGACTTTGTAATACGCTTCGGCCAGGTTATTGAGCACCACGAGATCGTCCGGCAATTTTTCCTTGAGCCGGAGATAAATGCTCCGTGCCTCGGCCCATTTGCCTCTTTCCCGACAGCGATCGCCGGCGAAGTGGAGCGTGGGGACGTCGGCATTCGCCGCATCGAGCCGTTGCCTGACCCAATTCGTCAGGGGATTATCGACCCCTTTGGGAAGAGCGGACCAGATCAGGATCGCCTGATAGAGCGAATCGGAATCGGCCGGATTTTTTTCGAGCCGTTCCACCAGTATCGGCCCGATGACTCCGAAGTCCGGGGTGCGTTTTTTCAGCTCGGCATTAAGCCTGTAACTTTGTATCTCGGCCTTCGCCCGGTCCTTTTCGTCAGGGCTGAGCACGATCAGCTCACGTGTGACGTCGAGAAATTCGTCATCACGCCCGAGAATCACCAGAAGCATGGCAAAGTTCGACAGCTCCCGGGGCGTCGGATTCACGAGCCGGAACTTCTTGCGTTGCGAAGTCTGGCGCAGCAGTTCGTCGAGCAGGTTCCGGGCTTCCGTGCGTGCCTCGGTCGTGTCGCCGTCGATCTGCTTGATCCAGCGGATCCAGGCGATTTCGACCGCCACATCGACCGATTCGGATTCGAGCGGCTTGATCAGATCGATCGCCAGATCGTAGTCGGAATTCGCATAGGCCTGACTCGCCAGCAGCCGCCTGGCCTTGAAATCATCGGCGGAGGTCAGCCCGGCCGCCAGTGCCTGCCGCAACAGCCCGATCGCCTGGTTCACGACAAGCGGATCGCTCGACGCCGACTGGAGGATCTTCTCGGCGTAACGAATCCTGAACGCCGCCAATTCGCCCGCCGGCCTGGCCCGTTCACGGCTCTCGAGAAAATTCCTGGCCCTTACCGGCTCGCCAAGTCCGATCAACGTATCGAAATATGCCATGTCATCGGCGATGCTCACCTTCTCGGACGCCATCAGCCGATAACCGGCCAGTTCCGACTCGGGCCAGCGTTTCGCGATCGACATCGCGGGCCATTCAAGCCGCAGTTTCGCATTGGCGCTGCGGAACCGGTCCGGTTTTCCTGCCACCATGAGTATCAGGCTCACGATCGCCAGGGCCGCCGGCAGCGAAAGAACGAACCAGATCGCCAGGCGGCGCAGGCCGATCGCCTTCATCGACGCGACGAGACTCGAGCTCGTCGTTCGCAATCGTGTTCTTTGTCGACGGGTCGAACCTCGACGGGAGCCGGATCCAGGCATACGGAAGACTCTTTCGGACCCACAGACTGGACGATCGACGATTCCGAAGGATGCGATATCGTTCGCATCGGTTCGGCAGCATGCTTGATCGAAGTGATGAGAGTTTTACGATAACCATTCGAAAGTGTGACTGCCAAGAGCCGACTCGCACGTTTCGACAGCGAAAATGAACAGGTGGACGAAAAAAATGGCATCCTCAGAGCAGCCGGAATGACCCGCACCATCGCAAACGCTCGATAAGAATGCGGGCCGTGATCCCGGACGGGGCTGCCGCGTGCACTGGCTATGAACGGTTCTGCCGCATTCGATGCCTTTGGCCAACATGGCTGAGACTTGCCGCCCGAAACGAACGCCAGGGTGCCATTGCGGCGAAGTCGTGCGGTTCTCCAACGAACGATGCCTGGCGTTGCCGCCAGGCATGAACGATTTCACGGTGCGTTGAGGGCAAAAGCTCAGGATTTGGCCTTGCGGCGCTGACGCGCGATCAGGCCGACGACGGTCGTCGCGACGATACCGAGAACGTACGTCGACGGTTCCGGCACGTTCACAGCCGGCGTATTGAGCGTAAACGCGGACGAAAGCGAGTCACCGCTCAGGTTGATGCTGATCCGCAAGCTGGTATCGGTCGGGTTGAAGCTCGCCAAAGTTCCGGATGGCGTGAACATGCCGCGAAGATAGATGTCGAGGAAATTCGCCGATTGATTGACGATCTGGTTCTGCGCCGTGTTCGAAGCCACGAACGTGCCGAAGCTCGCGTTCGTGATCGAAAACCCGCCCATCGTCGTTGGGTTCGTGATGTTCAGCGAACCTGTCGTCGGTGCCGGGTTCGGGCCGGTCCATAACGTGCCCGTCACGATACCGACGTAATCAGCGTTTCCGTTCGAAGTCGTCAGGAAGTTGCTGAAGGTGAAGATGGTCGAATCGAGCAGATTCGTGCCGTTCTTCGTCATGTTCAGGCCGGAAAAAGCGAAGCTGCCGTTAAGGTCAGCCGCATTAGCCCGGACATTGCCGATGACCACAAGACAAAATAGGGCGAACAGCGTGCGAGTCTTCAAGTCCCACTCCTCTTCGGATTTTCGATAAACTGTGTGGAGAGTTGGAGAAAGGGGCAATTCGAATCGCCTCCTTCACAAGTCATTCTTTTGACCGACTGTCGGAAGACTTCTCTTGAGGCATTTTTCGAATAATCGCGGAATTTATGGATGTCCTTGGGGCACTCCGCGGAGGCTGACATGGTTTGCCCGACATGGAATGCGATATCGATGGCCAAGGGCCCAGCTTCTCGTAAGTGACGAAAAGAAAGTTCTTTGCGACCGGCATACCATCGGACTTTTGCTACCTGCGAATCTTGCTGTGGGAATTGGCCACGGCTGGCATGTTAAGCAGCGTTGGAACCGTCATTCCTCACAGGGCTTCGTGATATCCGGATCGTCCATGAGTTGACGGTCAGGCACAACCATCGGGAAAAAGACATCGACGTCCGTAGGACCTAGTTTACGCGATCAGGAACGGAAAGGTGCGTAAAGCGAATAAGAACGTAAAAGGATAGAACCAGCCGTTTGGGGCTGGTTCTATCCTTTGGGAATCGAATCGGGTCGCGAATCAGACGATTTGCTTGGCCTGACGCTTGCGGCGAGCGACAGCACCCATCACGAGAGTTCCGATCGCGCCGAGGGCGTAGGTCGAAGGCTCGGGAACGATGGTCGGGGAAGTCAGCGTGAAGGCCGAACTGAGAGAAGAACCGACCAGGTTGAAGATGATGCGGACGTCAGCCGGGGTGGGGTCGAGGTTGCCGAGAGTGCCAGCAGGCGTGAAGACGCCAACGAGTTGGACGTCCATGAAGTTCGCCGATTGCGAAACGATCATGTTGAAAGCCGTGTTACTGGCCACGAACGTGCCGAAGCTCGCATTCGTGATCGAGAAGCCGGCCATGGCGGCGGGGCTGGAAACGTCCAGGACGCCCGTTTGTGTTGGCGGGTTCGGGCCGTTGAAGGTCGTTCCGACGGTCACGCCGGAGAAATCGTTCACGCCATTGCTCGTGACGAAGAACGACGCGAAGGTGAAAAGCGTCGTGTTCGCCAGGTTGGTGCCATTTTTCGTGGAGTTCAGGCCCGTGAAAGCGAACGATCCGTTCACACCGACCGCACTTGCTGACGTCGCAGTGGCAAGAACCAGTGCCATTGCCGTCAACAGAATCCGTGATTTCAAGTGTCGCTCCTGACTTGATGAGAGTTCGAGGTCGATGACGATTGTCAATAGCCCCACGTTGAAGCTAAACATGGAATCCTTTATAAAAGTTCGCATTCGACATGTCAACGAATCACTCGGAAAAATTTCTTAAGTTTCCGGTCCTTTTGGCCGAACAAGCGCTCGTACCGTTTGCCGATGCTTTTCGTTCCCCTGTTTTTGTAGGGTTTCGTGTGGTTTCGCCTGGCAGGCCGCCATCGTCAGCGTTCCGGAAAAAATACGAGGACGGCAAAGTGGGCTGGAATCTCCTGAGCCAGCAGCAATGGCGTCTCGCCGCTGTTCGCGTTCGCAAGCACACAACTTCGTTGGAAGAAAGCCTCGAACGGCGGTGACGCGGGCCTCCACTGCCAAATCGCTGCTGAGCGATGCATTTTCGCAAGCGCCGCAGATCGCTGGCGAACGCGAAAAGCGGCGGGACGCCGCTTCGACTCTCTCTGTACCGAACGCCAGGCTCAATACTCC
>Ga0172376_10007554_pt1 | contig 11565 bp, 9 predicted proteins | sample Lak35m_FD_121114 | JGI IMG/M metagenome (GOLD analysis project Ga0172376, IMG submission 121114) | Freshwater microbial communities from Kabuno Bay, South-Kivu, Congo - kab_092012_35m | ecosystem: Environmental > Aquatic > Freshwater > Lake | place: Democratic Republic of the Congo: South-Kivu...
ACTTGATGAAACGCTACGAAACCCGCATCCAGATTGCTACTGTAAGTGGTCGGTACTGGGCGATGGATAGAGACAATAATTGGGATAGAGTACAAAAATATCTAGATTGTGTTTTATTAGGCAAGGGTTTAAGCTCAAACTCGGCAAGTACTGCTATTTCAGAGGGTTATAAGCTAGCTCAGGAAGGAAAAAATCCAGCGGGCGGATCTGATGAGTTTATTTTACCGACAATTATTAATCCAGAAGGTTTGATTAGATCGAATGATGCTGTAATATTTTTTAATTTTAGACCTGATCGAGCTAAGCAAATTTCTCAAAAACTAGGTTTTGAGAGCGGGCTTGAAAATCTGCATTATACTTGCTTTACTAAGTATGGACTTGAAAAGCCCTTACCGATTGCGTTTGAGGAGTCTAGCTTGCCTAAGCAAGAGTTTAAAAATTGCCTTGGTGAATATCTAGCTAGTAAAAATCTAACGCAATTTAGAATTGCTGAAACCGAAAAATTTAATCATGTAACAAGTTTTTTCAATGCTACTCGAAAAGATCCTTTCCACGGCGAAGATAGGCTACTCGTGCCAAGTCCTAAGGTCGCTACTTATGATCTTCAGCCCGAAATGAGCTTGCCTGAAGTTAGGAATAAATTATTAGAAGCCCTGCAAAAAGATTATCCGTTAATTGTTTGCAACTTCGCTAACCCTGATATGGTGGGGCATACAGGGGTTTGGGACGCTGTTATAAAAGCGATCAAAGCTATAGATTACTCGCTTGAACAAGTCTGTAATCGAGCTCTTGAGACCGGTCATGTAGTAATGATTACTGCTGATCATGGAAATGCTGATCAGATGTATGATACTAGCGGTGAGGTAAGAACCGCTCATAGCACTAACTTGGTGCCTTTTATAATTTTCAACTCAGGCCGCAAGATCCAGCTGGAAGAACCCAAATCTGACCCTTGCGATATTTACGCCAGCACTACTCTTGCTAATATCGCACCGACAATCTTGGAATACTTAGATCTGCCTAAGCCAACTGAAATGTTAGCTGATAGCCTGATTAAAAAATAACATTTTTGAGAAATTTATTATTCTGCCCTTGATGGGCGTGATAATATCTTGATAATGACTGCCGTTCCTAAATTTAAAGTCCTTGAATTCTTGAATATTCTAAAACCGTTTGTTATAGATCAGGCTACAAAGCCATTATCTGATAATGTTAATCCACAGCAAATCTGTAATAAGCTTTTGCATCATCCATTTGGCGTGCGATCTGCAGGTATTAAAAGAAAAGATATTCAAGTGAAACCAGGATCAATAGAATTTAATGTAATCCCAAAACCAATTCACACCAATGGATACGGTACTTGCCACGCTGGGTATTTATCTACGCTTCTAGACGAAGGGTCTGTTCATGCCGCTCAAACAATTGCACCTGAAGGAACAATTCCTGTCACATCTAGCCTATCTACTGTTTTTCAAAAACCGGTAAATCCCAATCAACAAATTAAAGTCACAAATACAATTATTGACTTAGATAAAGAGAAGTCTGCAGTAGTAGCTTCTACTATAAAACAAGGTGAAGAAGAACTTTGTGTAAGCTCATTAGCTAAAATAACTTTTTATCGTCCAAAAGAATCAGCTCCGGTAATAGCTGCTTAATGTTTTTGTTAAGCGGATTCCGCCTCAAAACTTTGTTTTTCAGCGAATCTTTAAAAAATCCCCTTCTCTGTAAAAATCGCTTCGATAAGCTCTCTAGGAGTCACATCAAAACCCGGATTAAAAAATTCTACTCCGGAGCTGGCGGTAACTCTCTGATCGTTTATAGTGTGCAACTCAGAAGGGTCTCTTTGCTCGATAGGGATTAAATCACCGCTTGCAAGTTTTTGATCGACAGTGCTGAGCGGGGCTATCACAAAAAACGGCACTTGATGAAACTTAGCTACAATCGCTACTTGATAAGTACCGATTTTATTAGCGGCATCTCCATTAGCTGTAATGCGGTCTGCTCCCACAATCACAAAATCAATCATTCCTTGTCTCATACAATGAGCCGCCATATTATCACTGAGCATAGTGACAGGAATGCCTTCGTAAGCTAGTTCCCAAGCTGTCAGGCGCGAGCCTTGTTGACGCGGGCGAGTTTCATTGGAGTAAACCATCTCCACTAAGTCTTCTTGCGCAAGCTCACGAATCAATCCCAGAGCGGTTCCGTAGCCACCAGTAGCAAGAGCTCCAGCGTTACAGTGAGTCATGATCCTGAATTTTTTTTTGCCAAATTTGTTTTTGATATATTCAGCTGAGATCTCAGACATTTTTTTACAAGATTCAAAATCTTCTCTATGAATGGTTTTGGCTCGCTCTAAAACGGCATTAAATAAATTTTCTGGCTTAGCAGTGCTAATCACAGATTGGATTTCATCAAGCGCCCACATTAGGTTTACCGCTGTGGGTCTGGTTGATCTAAGGATTTGATCTGCTTGAGTAAGGTTCATACCTTCTTTAACAGCAAGCGCCATGCCGTAAGCTGAAGAAATGCCAATTAAGGGCGCGCCCCTAAGAGCCATATCAGTAATGGCTTGCGCCATTTCTTTTACTGAGCTGATTTTAAGCCATTCGAGTTTGTAAGGTAGTAGTCTCTGGTCGATTATTTCTACTATGTTTTGCTCATCATTCCATTGAATCGGGCTTAGGGACTTGATTTTGGTGTTTTGCATTAGTTCAATATTTTAGCAAATTATCCTATGTTACAATTTTATTTATGACTACTCAAAAAACATTTTTAGCCGTTAAACCAGAAGCTTTTGCAAGAAAAGATGGAGCTGGTATTATTCAAATGCTCACAGAACTCCTTCCTGATGCTAAATGCGTGGCAATGAAGATCTATCAGCCTAGTGATGAGTTAGCTCGTAATCATTACGCCGCTTTGAGCGATAAACCATTTTTTCCTGATTTGATTAAGAGTTTTACTGCTGGCCCGATTATCGGTATGGTTTGGGAAGCTGATAATATTGTGGCTCGCGCTAGAGATGCGATGGGAGCTACTAACCCTGAAGCGGCGGCCGATGGTACGATTCGTAAAAAATATGGCAAGCATATAGGTGATAACGCTATTCACGGAAGCGATACTGAGCCTGGTTCTGCTGAAAGAGAGATCAAAATTCACTTCCCAGATGCTAATTTTGCGCCTATTACTAACCCAGTTGCTAAAGTAAACGAACTTTTACTTGCAGCAAACTAGTAATACTTATTAATTTCTAAAGAAATAATATCAAGCTTGTATTACTTAGGCTTTTCAAGCTAAAATCAATGCTTATCTATGTTAAAAATCAGACTTCAGAGATTCGGAAAAAACAAACAACCACTTTATAGAATTGTGGTAATTGAACATTCACGCCAAAGACAAGGTAAGCCAACAGAGGTTTTGGGATTTTATAATCCAAGAACAAAAGAGCTTGTTTATAACGTACAAAGAGCTGAATACTGGAAAGGCGTGGGCGCGCAGGCTTCTGAGACTGTATCTTTTGTTCTTAGCAAACAGCCTATTCATGATTTAGCAAATGGCCCATATCAATTCAAATCAAAAACCAGAGCTTCTAAATCAAAAGCAAAAGAAGAAATTTTAAAAACAAGCACAAAAAACACTAAAGCTAAAAAGAAACGTGCTGAAGCTGAAGCGGAAGCTAAAAAAGCTCAAGAAGAAGCGTCTGCTTAATAGCATATTGTTTTTTAATTCTAGGAACAAAAACTTTTTTTAAGCGACTATATATCTAGTCTTAGTGTCTTTTTAGGACTTTAAGATAACCCCGCATGACTAGTCCAGTTTTAAAACCTGATTCCCCGGTAAAAGTCCAATTAGAAAAATGGAAAAAACATTTAATAGATTTTAGTCGAAGAAATCAACTTTTGTTTTTTAAGGCAAGGTCATCAACGACAATTTTCCTAAAAGAAAAACCTCAGGAAATTTTTCAAAAACTTGTTATTGACTCTCGCTCACTTGGTTTTCAAGCGCAGATCAGTACTTTTAATACTAGTGATTTTGGCGAAGAGCTTCCGCCTGGCATGGATGAGCCTGGTATGGATATGGCTGATTTTGGAGATTTCTCTGATCCGGCGCCTTTGCCGGTTTTAGCTGAGAACATGGATTTGACTAATAATTTACTTACCGATAAAGATAGCCGTGATCTTGAGCAAAGTCTTAGTAAGCTAAAAACCCGTTCTCAAGCAAGTTTGCAAGAACAGGGCGTTAATATTTTGTATTTGGCTTTGTTTTTTTTGGAGTGGTTCCCTGATGAAGATGTGGCTAAATCTCCTTTGTTATTGATACCAGTTAGCCTAGAGAGGAAGGGCTTAAGCGGCTCATTTAAATTAAGCTTGATTGATGATGAGATTAGAATTAATCCGACTTTAATTTATAAATTAGAAAGAGATTTTGGTATTAGCTCCCAGTCTATTAATGAAATCGAGGAAAAGCTCTCCAATATTGAGACTCAAGATGATTTGACAGCTTTAATTCAGGAGTTTTCTAGCTTGCTAAAAAAAGATCATCCGGGTTGGGATATTATCGAGGATGCTTCCTTGAGTTTATTTTCTTTTGCTAAGCTATCTTTATACCGGGATATTGAAGAAAACGAAGAGCTAATCACTCAACACCCGGTCATCAAGCAGATTTCAGGGGAGATATTAGAAACCGCTGAGCTGAATCAAAACATTGACTTTAAATATCTAATTAAAGCTGATGAGATTGATATAAAAATTGATCCAGCAGAAAGTATGCAGATCCTGAGCGCTGATAGTAGCCAAGAAGAAGCTATCTATTCGGCACGAGCTGGAGCCAGCTTTGTGATTCAGGGCCCGCCTGGTACTGGTAAGTCTCAAACGATTTCTAATATTATTGCTGAAGCGTTATCAGCAAATAAAAAGATTCTTTTTGTAAGTGAAAAAAAATCTGCATTAGATGTGGTGGTTAATAGGCTCAAGAAAAGTAAACTTGATAAGTTTTGCTTAGAGCTCCATAACTCACAGCAAAAAAAATCTGATATTATCGATAATCTCAGAACCACAATAGAGGATATAAAGAATATCGCGAACCTCGCTCCCAGAGAGGATTATATCGACTCACTAATAAAAGTAAAATCTCAAATCCAAAAAGCCATTGATGAATTGCATAAACTAAGACGCCCGATAAATATGTCTCTTTATGAAATTTATGGCAAGCTAGCTTGCATCGAATCTGAACTTGAAGATCATCACCGCAATCTTGAATTTACTATTCCTACTATAGAAGCGATTGATATTCAGCGATTAGCCGAAATAGATTATTTGTTTAAAAAAATCGCGGTTTTTTCTTATATTATTAATAACTATAATAATTTTATTTGGAAAAACGCTAATATCCAAAATTTAAGTTTTGATGTCGAGAATCAGATCAAATCTAATTTTATTGAGTTTAAAAATGTAGTCTCAAAACTATCCTCATACGCAAACCCAATCTCTGAGCGGTTTTTTGATAAAAAGGTAACTAATCTTAGTGAGTTTAAATGGCTTGCTCAAGCTTCTGAATTAGCGATCAATTCACCTTTTCCTAAGAAAGATTGGTTTAATGGTCATAACCTTCAGCAAGTGCAGAATCTTACTGTTTCAGCTAAAATCGAGCACGAAGAATATCAATCCACTAAAAAACAAATTCTCACGCGCTATAGCGAGGGGTTTCTAGAACTCAATCATGAAGAGCTTCTTAATAAATTCACTAAGAATTTCACAGGCGTTTTTAAGTTTCTCAATGTGGATTATTGGCGAACAGTTAACCAAATCAAAAAAACAGCGCTTCTTAATGAGTCTAGAAGCTTGCAAGTTATTATTAATGATCTTCAACAAGCTGTCCTGCTTGACAAGCAGGCTTCAGAGCTTAATAAGGACGGAGCTGAGCTGACTCTTGTCCTAGGAGATTTTTATAAAGAGCTTGATACTGATTGGAACGAGACTATTACGGCAATTAGATGGGTCCAAAAAGTAATGGCTAAGTTTAATACCGAAGTTCTTCCAAATGCTCTTGTTGATGTGATTTCAGATGTTCATGCTGGCGAAGAGTTTGAACAATTTAAGCTCAAAACCAAAGATTTGTTAGGAGCTTATGAGTTAGTAAAATATCATTTGAATTTTTATTATTCAGTTTTTCCGCATCCTAATTTAGATATTGAAAACTTAGAATTTAGTGAAGTGATAAAACACTTAGAAGCTTTAGTTACTAATATTACTCAAATCGAGGACTGGATTGAGTTTCGCGCTGTTGAAAGATCAGCTGGCGAGCTTGGTATGTCGCAAATGATGCAGGCATTAATCAATTCCCCGATTTCAGATCTAAATGAAAGTGTAATTAAAAATATTTTTTCGCGTAAGTTATACCAATTATGGATAGATAAAATCGAGCTTGAAAATTTAGATATCCGTAAATTTAGTGGCAGTTCACAGCAAATATTAATTGATAAGTTTAATGAACTCGATCAAAAAATAATTTCTCGAAATAATCAAGAGATCGCTTATAGATTGGCTCTGGGCTGGACTGAGTGTTCTGATAATCCTAATAATAGACTTGCAATGCAGTTTTTGAACCAAGAAATCAATAAAAAGAAAAAGCATAAGCCTATTAGGCTAATAATTCAAGAAATTCCAGAACTTCTCCAAACCCTCAAGCCGTGCTGGATGATGAGCCCCTTGTCTGTCAGCCAGCTTATAGAAGCTAATAAAAAAACCAATCAAGCCAATCAAGTTAAATTTGATCTGGTGATTTTTGATGAAGCTTCCCAAATCCGCACTGAAGACGCTATTTGCGCTATTTATAGAGCAGATCAATTAATACTTGCCGGTGATTCTAACCAATTACCGCCGACTAATTTTTTCAACTACATAAGTGATGATGATGATTTTGAGAATAATAATTTTGAAAGTGTTCTGGATGAATGTTCTGTATTCCTAAAGTCTCATACACTAAACTGGCACTATCGCAGTAGACATGAGGATTTGATCAAGTTTTCTAACGCTAATATCTATGACGGTCAGCTAATCACCTTCCCCTCTGCCATAGCTAAATCAGATAGTTTTGGAGTTGATTTTGAATTTATACCAGAAGGTTATTACGAACGCGGTTCTAGATTTAATCGTAAAGAAGCTCAGCGAGTAGCTGAAGCTATTATGGAGCATTACGCAAGTAATCCTCAGCAATCCCTCGGTGTGATTGCTTTTTCGGAAGCTCAGCAGTTCGCTATTGAGCGTGAGCTGGCTAAAATCCTTAGATCTTCCGCTGATAAAAACTATGAATTTTTGGATGAGGAAAAATCTGATGCGCTATTTATCAAAAATCTAGAGAATGTCCAAGGTGATGAAAGAGATTGTATATTTTTTAGTATTGGTTACGCTTATGACAAGAAAGGCACTCTCTCACATAATTTTGGACCTTTAAATAGAGAAGGCGGTCACAGAAGGCTCAATGTCGCTGTTACCAGAGCCCGCAATAAACTAAAAGTTTTTTCTTCAATTCATGCAAGCGATATAGATCTTAATAGAACTAGTGCTCAAGGCGCAATACTGCTAAAAAAATATCTAGCTTTTGCTGAAACCTGCTCAGGATCCGTTGTTCAGCCCGATAATCTGGAGATTATCACCCAAGATTTGCCTAAGGAAATTTTAGAAAAATCTCTTATCGAGCAGTCCATAGCCAAAGCTCTTGAAACTCAAGGTTATCAAGTGGAGAGATTCTTGGGCGCTTCTGATTATCGAATTGATCTTGCTGTAAGGAATCCAAGTAACCCGGATGAATTTATCTTAGGAATAGAGACAGACGGTGAGATGTATAGATCAGCTAAGACCACAAGAGATAGAGAAAGATTGCGCCGAGAAGTTTTAGAGTCTTTGGGCTGGAAAGTCCATAGAATCTGGGCTCGCGACTGGATTAGAAATCGCAATGATGAGCTTGATAAACTAAATCAAGCTATCCAAGCCATAAACTAATTTATCTAATTCCATTACTTTTTGACAAGCTAGTAAAATTCCAGGCATGAAGCTGGATCTATCGATGCTATCGTGCCTGATAGTAAGAGTTTGACCTTGACCACCAAAAATAACTTCTTGGTGAGCGACAAGCCCAGGCAGACGCACGCTGTGGATGCGAGTGTTATAAGCTTTTTCTCCGCGTGCCGGGTAACCATCATTAACATTGACACTGGCAGAGCCGCTGATATTTTTGGAAATCATTTGGGCGGTCTTGAGTGCTGTTCCAGAAGGAGCATCAGCTTTTTTATCGTGATGCATTTCTATAATCTCAAAATTTTTCATGTATTTGGCGGCGATTGCAGAAAATTTCATCATCAAAATCGCTCCAATAGCGAAATTGGGAGCGATGATTGCGCCAGTTTGGCTTTTACTCGCTAGCGAGCTAAGTTCATTAATGTCATCTTCGCTCAAGCCAGTAGCCCCAATTACAGGTCTAACTCCGTTTTTTAAAGCGAGCTTAGAGTTTTCAAAAACGCTATCTGGCGTCGTTAGCTCGACTAAAATATCTGCGCCGAGATGAATTTGTTCTTCTAGATTATCAGATAGTGTTAGCTTATGTTCGCTATAGAACTCCTTAGTGTCTTTTGGGATATTGCTCAGATCGCGCACTACCCCTGCCACCAATTGAAAGCTATCAGAATTCTGCAAAAAAGTTTCAATTGCAGATTTTCCCATTTTGCCAAAGGCTCCAGCGACTATCACTCTTGGTTTATTAGACATAAGCTAATTATAACTCTATTTTTGCCTAGCTTCAAAACCCTTCTTGAATGCGGATCTTCAAGGATTTTCTTTACCGACTATGACTTCATCAGCGCCTAGAGATAAATCTATATAAGCCAGCTTGGTACCGTTTTTTTCGATTTCTTTGATTTTTTTTGCAACTAGATCTAATTTTTGGATTCTATCCATGATTTTTTTGTCAAAAACTCCGGTTTTGAAATCATAATTTTGAGATTGAATTGTAAGGTTTGTTTCGGAGTCAATCAGAATGCCAGTTACACGCTCATCTGGTCCTATTAATTTTAGATCGAGGTTCACGTGATCAACTAGAGTTTTTAATTTATTAAAATCTTTTTTGCTAAGATTCTTTGAGCTTTTTATCTCCACTAAGCTTGATTCCTGATTTTTAAAATCAGTATAAATTTTTTCTACGGATGCTGAATTAAAAAGTTTTGCTTCAGAGGGGGATTGAATTATAACTTCGCCATCTTTATTTATGATTTGGTTTTTATAGTATGCCCAGGGTGCTTCTTCTTGGATCAAAATTCTGATTGTTTTTTTGGGAAATAAAACTGGTCTTACAGTCGCTGACCTAATTAGCGGCTGTTTTTCAAGAAGATTGATTAAGTCTTGAGCATTAATTTGATAAAACTTTTTTTTGTCCCAATTGAGTCGGGAGACTAATTCTAAGAACTCTGTTTTTTCAATATTTTTAAGACCGACAACTTTCATTGTGGAAATAATCCTTGGGCTTGAACTTATCACACCAAAATAAGTTAGTGATCCAACGATCAAAAATAAAAATACAAAACCAATTTGTTTAAGAGTATTGCTTGAATCCATATCCTACAAATTATAATAGCCCATAAACACTAGCTTCGCTTCTCCAGTCATAAAAATGCTCTCAGTGATTGAATCCCACCGAATAACCAAGGGCCCGCCAGGAAGCTTTACTGTGATGTCTTCGTCCTGCTTATTAAACCCTTTTAAGATAGAAGCCACTGCTGTCGCGCAAGCACCAGTGCCGCAAGCATTCGTAAACCCGCAACCCCGCTCCCAGACAATAAGATCGATAAAGTTCTTGCCAATAATTCTTGCGAACTCTACGTTAGTTTTTTTGGGGAAATTAGAGTGTACTTCTATTTCTGGTCCATGATTTTTTACAGAGCCGACGTCTTGCTCCCAAAAGCTTACAGCATGCGGGTTCCCCATGGATACATAAGTATAAGGGAAATAAAAATCTTTTATCGTGAGCTCTTGACTTTCGATGATTTCGCGAGGTTTGCCCATGTCGACTTTTACCATATCGTCTTTTTCAAGACTAATAAACATATCTCCAATCAAGGTCTCTATGCTGAACTTGGTCTCTTCAAAACTCAAGCCATGTTCATAAATATATTTGGCGGCGCAACGAATGCCATTACCGCACATTTCAGCGACAGTGCCATCTGAATTGTAAAAACGCCAGGACTTGCACGCTGACTGTGATTGCTTAGGGTTGTCGATGATAATTAATCCATCAGCCCCGATACCAAAATGCCTATTGCAAATTTTCAACGCAAGCTCTGATTCGAATTCTTCATTAGAATCTTCAGGCAAGTGTAAGTTATTAATCACCACAAAATCGTTACCAAGACCGTGCATTTTTTCGAACGGTAACATGTAACTTGTAGAGGTTTTATATTTTTCTTCAGAAATGCTCATATCACTACCTTTTAGTATGATAAAGCATTTTAGCTAAAATTTTAATGCTGACTAAAAAGATTTCTTGGCAAGCACACCACCACTGCGTCTCCCACAGAGAGGACCTTCTTGGATATTGCAATTACTTGCAAGGAACCCATCCTTAGCTTGCCTTGATGAGCTATAAGTCGAAATCAGAGCGCCAGGTTTAGCCTTATCGACTACTGATTTTATAAAATTTGCTTGCCACAGTTCTGGACAAACCTTAGGGCTAAAGGGATCAAAAAACACTGCATCATAAGAATTATCTTCTAGAAGATCTATGCTAGAAGAAGCGTCTCCCATAATGATACTAAGCTTAAAATTTTCTCCTTCAATATTGAAGCAGGGATAAACAAATAAAAGCTCAGGATCCTCAATAAAATTCACTTGATTAATTTGATCACGTAAGTCGCTTATAGAGCTAGGTACATGTAAGTCACCAATTCTTTTTAGAATCTCAAAATCATTTTCAAGAGCGATAATATTAATTTTCACATCGGGATTCACTCTTCGCGCTTCATCAATAGCTACCATGGTGTTATAGCCCAGCCCAAAGCATACATCCAAAATATCTATTTGATTGGATTCGCTGGCGAGTTGCACAATATTGCAAGCCTGAACATGTTTTTCAAGTGCTTCTCTATAAGCACCGACCTTAGAGTGATAAGCTTCTTGAAACTCTTCGTTCCAAAAGCTAGTTGTGCCATCTTCAGTATTTAGAATTTTATAATTCAAACTATCACTATTGTAATTCAAATCCATTTACGTTTTCCTTGAATCTCGAGCAGGTGAAAAATTTTCAAAATTACTTTTGTAAATCTTTATTTCTTCTATAGGCCCTAAATTAAAGTTTTATAATCTCGATACAATGGATGATTCAGGATAATATTACTCAGTTTTTTAGGTGTATCCATTCATGTTTGAAATTGTTTTAATAAGGGAATAATATGTTTATGACTCTATTCTTAAAATCTTTTTTGTTTGTTTCATTAATTTTCATAGGATGTTTTTTACCGGTCCACGCAGAGGCTAGTGAGTATATTTATCCAGATAATCTAGTAGTCGAGGGTGATCGTGC